>Ga0153950_1000084_pt1 | contig 39047 bp, 52 predicted proteins | sample TSNJ034MetaG_FD_104737 | JGI IMG/M metagenome (GOLD analysis project Ga0153950, IMG submission 104737) | Attine ant fungus gardens microbial communities from New Jersey, USA - TSNJ034 MetaG | ecosystem: Host-associated > Fungi > Mycelium > Unclassified | place: USA: New Jersey, Wharton State...
CAGCCAGAAATTTGAGAGTACAGCGGATGTAATGGCAGCGATGAAAGAGATGTTCGGTGAGGTGCTCCAGCAGGTAATGGAATGCGAGCTGGAGGAAAAGCTGGGTTACGAAAAAAGCGAGCGGGTGTCGGAAACAGGCGAAGAAGTCATGTCGAAAAACTACCGAAATGGGTACTCGAAAAAGACCGTGAAAACGCAGCTTGGAGAGGTGGATATCCGGATTCCCCGAGATCGCAAGGGGGAATATGAGCCCCAGATCATTGCCAAATATGACCGCAATGCCGATGGCATGGAGGAGAAAATCATCGGCCTTTACGCCTGTGGCATGAGCCAAAGGGATATTGCCGAGCAAATCAAGGCACTGTATGATGTGGACATCTCACCGGAGCTTGTGAGCAAGATCAGCGAGAAGATCATGCCGGAGGTTACCGCATGGCAGAACCGCCCCTTGGAGGCCGTATATCCCTTTATTTTCCTGGATGCAATCCACTACAAAGTGAAAGAGAATCACCAATATATGACCAAGGCGGCGTATGTGGTGCTGGGCATCAACATGGATGGCCGCAAGGATATCCTGGGCATCTGGATCGGTCAACATGAGAGTTCAAAGTTCTGGATGGGCGTGCTGCAAGACCTGCAAAGCCGCGGTGTAAAGGACGTTTACCTGTTCTGCGTGGACGGTCTCAGCGGCTTCCGGGAGGCCATCGCCGCTGCATATCCCAAGGCGGACATTCAGCGCTGTATCATCCACCAGATTCGCTCCAGTACCCGATATGTGAGTTGGAAGGATATCAAGGCCCTCATGGCCGATCTGAAAAAGGTCTATCAGGCTGTCACTGAGGAGGAGGCGCTGCAAAACCTGATATCTTTCAAGGATATCTGGGGTAAACAATATCCCTCTTGCGTCAAGAGCTGGGAGGATAACTGGGATATCCTATCCACATTCTTTGCATATCCACCCGAGATTCGGAAAATCATATATACGACCAATATCATCGAGGGGCTTAACCGACAGTTTCGGCGGATCACCAAGAACAAGCCATCCTTTACCAATGATGATTCCCTTCGCAAAATGCTATATCTGGCGTCGACAAAAATTGTCGAACACTGGACTGCCCGTTGTCGAAATTGGGATCAGGTCATCAGCCAGCTGAACATCCTGTTTGGCGACCGGGCCGCCGGGTAATTTGCCCCAAACGAAGGATTCCCGGCGGGCAGCAAAGGCATTCACGGCTGCGGCCGCACATACCTTCGCTGCCCGCCGGGAGAACGCTAGACACGGGCAAATCCCCACTTCTGATTCGTGGGACAAATCATGACTTTTATGCTGCTTTGCTGTCCTAAGGAAAATCACATTTACACAAAATATTCTGGCCTACCTCCTGCTCCTCTGCGTGGGCTTCCTTAATAAACTGCTCGACATCATCCAAATCCAGGTCGAACTTTTCTCCGGCCACAATAGCGTTGGTATAGTCGTCTACTATCCTGTAGCCGCCCAAATTATCCACGCTAATTTGTGACCTTGATTTATGGAGACTCCATCCAAGCCGAGTTTGAAGCTGCCGACGCAGTTTATTCTCGCGGGTTTTGTCTGAAGGCATTTTCAGGGTTCCTCTTTACAAAGAGTCCATGCCACGCCCAGGCTCGCCGCGCCACGCCATGCCACGCTAACTATATTGTATTATATCTTTGCTCTTCAGTAAACCCATCAAAAAATTACCCGAAGACAGGCCAATTTGCCTCGTTGTCAAAATCATAGCAATCTCTGGCGGTTGTTTCGTCAATAGGGTCTACTGATACCACTTTGGCATTGTACATCTCGGTATCTTTTGCACAGAACTCATTTGCTTCGCTAACGGTAGGTTGCCGGACACCTTTGATACAAATCCAAGTCTCCGTGTCCGCATTGCCATTGGAGAAGCACAGTTCAAAGTATTGGACCTCTCTGTTTTTGTAATCACACATTGTTTTGCCTCCTATTAAGTATCGTAAGCGAAGATTCTTCTCGAACAACCTTCCCGGCATCATCAATAAAGTAGTAATAGATGATGACGCCAGCCAGTTCTTTCCGAAGCGCCGCCAAATGCTCTGTTAACCGTTCTTTCCTTGTGATGACATATCCCTCGCCGGTAATCTCATAATCGCCGTTGGGCAGTTGCTTCACATAGAAGAAGCGTTTGTCTTCCCAACCGTGAAGCGGTTCAATAACGAACCAAAAGAATCCCCCGCAGTTTATGTCATAGTCTTTTAACGAGAAAAACCCTTGATTTGTCCGATAGTTTTTTTGTTGAAAACTTCCTTTTCCCATAACATTTCCTCCGTTCGCTCAAACCATCTTGTAGAAGACCGTGGCCTTGCTCAGCTTGTAGAGCGGGCTTTTCGACGAGAAGCCAACACCGTTGAAAACGTAGTCAGCCTCACCGTCTCTTAGTCCGCCTGCGGTGAAATAGGTCTCTCTGATGCCATCCGACAACCTTCGCTGCCGGATATCGTAACACGTTCCGGTGTCAACATGATTGACGATATTGCCGCCAACCATGAGCACCACATAAAACCAGCCCATATGACCGCTCTGATCCGTTGTGTTCATCTCTACTGAGAGAACATCATACGGCAGTAAGCCCATCTGAGCCGCAATCGCGTTGTCGAGTGCGGACCTCTCACGCAGCTTGTCGAGGGCAATCGCTTTCGTTACCGCTATCGAGTCCGAGTTATACAGCTCGTACAGTTCGTCTACACATCTGTCGAAAGCGCCGCGGCCGGAGCCGGAGTTACAGACGTACAGCCTTTCGCCGTTGTCAAAAGAAATCGAATAGTCAACCGTGCCGGCGTATTTGCCACGACACCGTTTTCCCGTTTTTTCGCCATGGTGGGCGCCGAATGCAGACGCTATGGCGTTCATCTTATTTTGTGTTGTCATTACTGAACCGCCTCCTAACTATAGATTATTTGAGCAAATAAAGCGTATTGGATAACGCTGTCGGCGCACTCGCTGTCAAAGTCCGCGGGGTCGATCCGATTGTTCTTGATGTTTACCAAATCACCGTTTCCACGTTCAATAAACATCCGGAGCCCCTGCAAAAATTTATCCCTGTCCAGCTCGTATACATCGTCATTTTCCGAATCGTGGAGCCGAAGAGTACCGCCCCGCGAAATTTGTTCGTGAGCGTATTCCGCGAGATAATCCCCGACCACTTCGGCGCGCCCACACCAATAGCAGATACCGCCTTCCAATGCGGCACACATGATGTCGTCTATGTCCTCCTGGGTGATCTCAACGTAAAACGATACGTTCAACTCAAACGAGGCTTGTTTTGTACCAAATCCCTCATTTCCACTGGGAATGTCATCGTCAACATCCGAAGTGGCATTACCAGGCGCTCTCGGCTCTCTCCCGATATCCCACACATAGTCAAACTGAGTGTCCAGGATATTGCAGCCGGCGATGACTTTCTCCGGCTCACACGGGTAAAGGAACGCTATTTCCAACTCATGCTGGTCTCGGGATGCCCCCATCTCCGTAAGCCTTACAATGGCATACGGTATTGCCTGCGCGATCTTCTCGGCAGCTTCCAGCAGCAGCCTTAACTGTTCGTCATATGGAAGGACAACGGGATAATCCCGATGTCCAACCGAATCGCGTTCATGTTGAAGCTCATAGCGCAGCGTGAAAGCGTGCTCGCTGCGGGTTTCGCCCCAGAGCTTTGATAGATTGGGGAAATGGGTAAAGTCTATGCCAATCTTTTCAAACCATTTGTCAACCACATCGGGGATATCCTCAAACCCGGTGTAATCGCCGCATGTATTGACCAGACACACCTCATTGCAAATTTCATCTGAACCGGCTGTAAAATGATGCGTGACGGCTTCATGTGTCTTATCTGTCCCGTCTAAGTCCTTGTAATGGTACGTTTTTGTTGTGGTAATCATAGTGATACCTCCCATATTAGTTAAAATAGGAATCTAAAGGAGTCCGTTTATATAACGCTTATAGTCGTTATCGCGGTTCTCACGTTCGATCCGCTTAATATCGTCGTCAAGCTGCCGCTTCATGGCGTCGAATTCTTCGAGCGTTTCCAAGAACTCTTCACCACAGCCACCGGCAGCCCGCTCCAGCATTTGTGTTACCCGGTCCTGTTAGTCCACAATCCGGTCATCGGCGTCCAGATAGAACAGCACAAATCCGGTATCATCTTTATGCTGTGACCAAAAATCGGTGAACTCAACGAAGGCTGTCGGCACCTTGCCAATGACCTCGGTTCCTTCTTTGACATAGACCTCCCGAAGGGGCGGCTTTGTGTTTTGGGGAGAGGGCAATTCGGCTGCCGATAGGGCGGTTTCCGTAATCGGTTTATCGGATATGTCCCTGAAGCCAAGTCTTATCAGTAATCTTGAAAACTCATCAGATGTTATGTGAGAATCTTCCAGATTGCTTAACTCAGAGAATAATTTTTGAAAAGCCGTCTCTCCAAGTAAACAGAAAGCATCTGAAAAGATTCGCAAGCATGGCGTCGGTTCGCCTTGAATAACTTCCCAAGCCATACTCATCTCTGATTTACAGCTTCCATTATCGTAATAGAGGCCAAAGGTAATGCTGTCTTGTTCGTTTAATTGTAAATGCAGATCCCTTAATTGCGGATAATAGTCCTGCCTTGAAAAACAAGTAAAACCTAAAAAGGGCATACATGGGGCAGATTCATTCTCTCTTTTATTGCTCATTTTGTTTGCCTCCTAAAAATGAGAAGAGAAAGGACAATGAGGCCCTTTCTCTTCCTGTTATAATTGTTGGCGCTTTGCGTCAACATAGTAAATCCAGCGTTGTACCCGGAAGGTACAGCATACCGCTCCTTGCTTGATACGATACTATCAATAGCAATCCATTACATCGGGATGCCTTTCGTTAAAAAATTCATCTTCTTGAATATCCCAGATAAGTATTTCATCAGGAGATTCTCCATCATCTTTACATCTTGCGGCGACTTTACGTTTTGCCTCATTTTTATCCGTGGCGATTACAATGCCACCGTGGCTCAAATCTAAGCTGTATCTATAAAATTGCTTCATACCGGATAGTGCATTGCAATAATCGGCGGCGTTTGATTCGCTTGCCAGTGGTTTCTCTGGCTCTGCCGCCTCTGTGCTTTCATCATCGCTGACAACCTTTATCTCGGTATCCACAAAATCATCGGCTGTCAGCACGATTTCGCTGTTACGGTACATACCCTGTACCCGCTCCACAGCACTGCCTGCATCCTCTTCACTGACTGTCACAACCGTTGACAGCCGCTCAATAATCTTGACCTTATAATCTTTCACTTGAAATACTCCTTTCCAAAATCAATATCTTGACGATAGCCATTATTCTTTCTGCGGTTCGGGTAGCTGTCGGACATTTGCTTGCATCTGCCCTCCGGCAGGAACACAGCATAACCTTTTTCATCAAGGCTGTTGCAAAAACAATACCCATAAATAAAGGCTCCATCCTTTCGTTTCCAAGGTGTCTTCAACTCTCCAAAATGCCCGCAGCTATAGCAGTTCTTTGCCATAAGGCGTCTCCTTTTTATATGATTTTTTATCCGTAGCCATAGTGGCCTATTTGCATAAGATCCAGCGGCATTTCGGACCTGCCGGGTAACGCTCCGGCATTTTTCTCGGACGCGATGGACGATCCCAACCGTTCGGTTTTGCCTGTGTGAGGCCGTCAAGCTTAAACCCGACCGCTTTCAGGCTGCTCCCTGATTCATGTGGCAGCGTGTAGGTCACATAACGCCTGTATCCCATACAGCGGCCTGCCTGAATCGCTTTTGCGTAGAGTCTGCTGCACGAATTTCGTTGATCCGGCAGCACACAACACCGGTTGAGTTCCAGCGTAAAGCCGTCGCATAACGCTTTCGCCTTTGGCGTGCTTGCAATGATTACTCCAATCAGCTTTCCATGCTCCAAAAGACCTATTGAAAACTTATGGCTTTGCGGAGCTGTGTTGTGCCGATGGTGCTGTCTTACGAAATCAGCGGCCATGCGGAATGAAATCGGAAAATACTCGTTGAAAACCAGTTCCTCAGACTCAGCGCATGGAAGCAGACGGCCGTATGTATCGTCTGTTTCAACGATGACAAAACCCCCGCCAAACCGGGTAACCTCTTTCGGTTTTTGGTCTTGGCTTTTGAGCCTTACACCGATCCGCTTCTCAAAGAAATCCATTAAGTCCAAGTCGATAACCGGCATGGCGTTGAACCCAGGATTAACGCTGACTGGCGGGTGTTTTTCGGAACTAAAATGGAAAGCCTTCATGTTATAAGGCATTTTCCACTCCAAAATATCCATAAATCCGTCAAAAGCAGCATCATCCAGCGTCAGTGCGGTACGGGACCATTGTTGGTCTATGCGAAAGCAGAATACATGGTAGCCTGTCATTATTTGAAAACCCCTTTCTGATAGCCCGGGCTATCCTAACTTCGTAGTGGGAGATTAAGCAGTTAAGGTAACCTCGGTATGGTCTGCAATTTGCATAAACGCAATGTGGTCAGCTAATGAATGCGTATAATTGGATAAAAGCCGTTGCCCGGCCTCATTGTCTGTAATATAAACAGTTTTGTCACACACAGGCGGTTTTTCGAGTGATTGACCTGGTGCGTAATACTGCACATTAAAATATATTCGTTTACCGTCAACCCACGGAAATGCCCTCACTTTATATGGACCTACCCATCCATCAAACTCCATTGTGTACCTCCTTAAAATGGGAAGAGAAAGGGCAATGAAACCCTTTCTCTCCTTGTTTTGACGCTTGACGCGTTGCGTCAAGCACAGTAAGTTCCGTCCTATCAATACCGCCATTTTTATTCATCAGATTTTTGTTCGCGTTTTTTCTGATTATATTGGCGCTGATAGGCTCTGCTTCTGTCCTTATTATCCTTGCGCCATTGCTTTGATGCTTCCCGATGGCGTTCGGCATTGTCCTGATACGACTGTTTTTGCTTTTCCCACTTATTCATTAAATAGCGGTAAGTATCAAAAAACTCAGCATAGATGTGGCTCTCGTTATCAGGCAAATATTTTGCCAATGCGAGTACCACTTTTTCAAGTGTTTTTACGTCCTTATCTCGGATTTGTCTCACCTCCATCGTATGATTTTGGTTAACACGGCCCGCCCTCTGAGCCATGGAAGGCGCCGGCAGGATAATGCCATTCCTCCGTATATAAATCCTCCGGCGTGAACACTCCGTTAAGCATTTGGCTCATAGCCTTCGGATCGCCACGGTAAACACAGCTCTCGGCGTCGCCCACATATTCGTCAAGGGTTTGGTAAACATTAAGGGTGAAGCCAAGCCGCACCTCATCCTGACAGACCTCTTCGTAGAGATCCGGAAACAACTCCCGGACTCCGGCCCACTGCTCGCGCTTGCTGAAAATGCACATGGCACAGCTACACCGGTTCCAACCGAGGGCATAACACGGATGCGGTACGCAACGGTGCCTTTTTAGCACTTCCCATATATCAGCCTCGTTAAAGTCGATGACAAGCCGCCAGTGATGGACAAGGCGATTTCCCTTAGCGGTCGCATTACAGGATGATAACTCAATTTCGTTGTATTTTGAGCGGTTTACGCTCTCGCCCCGGCGTTCGCCGGATATGACCAGGAGTTGTACACCTTCTTTTGTGTCCTTATGCTGCCGCATTGACTTCTCATAGACCTTTGCCTTTCCGACACTTGTGCAATAGCGTCCATTCAAGAGGGCGCCTTTTGCAGGTAAACGTAAATGGTATCCCTGCTCCTTGAGACTGTACAAGTTCCGGATCATATTCGCAAAAACTTTTTCCTTTGTGGTACTTGAGCAATATCTGCCGCCCGGAATCGTTGTTTTCAGCGGAAGGCGAAGGAATCCACCTTGTTCTTTCAGATCGTGAATACCCTGCTTAACGGTGATGCCATTGGTATCCAAATATGCCGGGTCAGACGTTTCTGAGTCAAGCACCAATGGATACTGCGGTGAGGCAGCGCCCATCAGACTGAATCTATCTCTGATTACTACATCACCAACATCGTTTTTGCAGCGGCCTGTGCAGAATCTTCCTTTTGCGGAAGCTCTTTTTTGCGGAAGCCGGAGGTGGGAGGCCGTTTCCTTCAGAGCATAAATATCACGGATAACTTTATCTCCGACCTCTTTTTTGCATCTGGAAGAGCACCATCTCCCATTCTTGATACTACTTTTTGCGGGGAATTTACCGACGTTGCCGAGTTGCTCCAGATCACGCAGATTTTCCTTCGGATGCTCACCCACATACTCAAAACGTCCAAGGTCTTGCAGGTCATAAGAGAGCATTTCATCCAGCAGCAGCTCTTCGTATCTGGAGCACCAAAGACGGCTTAATGCCGCGCTGTCTTCTGGCAGGTCAGCATCTTCAATCGATCCCATAATCTCGCGCCGCAGAGCCTCACTGTTTTCCTGCTTCACGGATAGTGGCGCGGTTACCATTTCACCGTCCTGTTCGTACTCGATTGGGTAAGGGGAGCCAATTCGGTAAACCTCACCCCAAAAACCATTCACGCGCTGAGAAACCTGGAGCTTAACGCCCTCGGCTGCAGCAAAACTTCTGACATATGGCTTTGTCACCGGCCAGTCCATGATTCGAGATGGGTGTCCACCATCAAGATCGTGGTGCCAGAGCTGTATTTTCGCCTTTGGGACGCCCATCTCGATGAGAGAATAGTATGCGGCAGTTGAGTCCTTACCGCCGCTGAACAGGATTATAATAAGGTCATAATCTTCGAGAGGCAGCAGCTTATCAAGGTAGATTTTTTTGTCGGTTGCAGTTTCCCGTTTGCCGGGATACCGCGGTATTATGTTATGTCCTTGACCGTATATGTGGAGCTTGGGTTTACCAAGCTCAACCGGGGTGTCAATAGTACAGTCGATATCACGAAGAATATCCATTTCTTATCGCCTCTCCTTGTCAATGAAGGCGATTCTTCTCTTAAACATATTTTCACCTCGATTTCATTTATCATCCAAACGGATAATAGGCGCACCGGGAAACCGGTCTTCGAAACTACTGGTGGATTCGGGCGAACTATCAAGTGATTGCTCATAACTCGTTGTGCCTTCCGGATCAAAACTGTATAGCACATCCCGGTTAAAGCGATAAATCGGATATGAAGCAAACCCGCTTTGCATAAACTCGCCTGTGGGTTCCGCAAGACCGTTCCCTGTGACAGCCTTCAGGATATCCTCGCTATGTGGAAAGTTTACATTGAATGCCGCTATGAACGGCGGCAAAGGGCGGATATTTACTGTTACATCGAAGTCAGCCTGATTTCTGTAGTCGAGCAAAACAGCTAAATTGCCATTTGTTTCATATCTCTTGACAACAGGGCGAACTTTGTATTTTTTGCCTTTGTATAACAGATCGATAGTCTTTCTCATTGTTAATTCTCCTCACTTAATAAATTAATTCGACTGTTGCATGAGCCGAAGAATGATTTCATCCAGGGGTTCTCGGAGCACATTGCCGATCACATGCTTTTTTTGACTTTCATAGGAAAGGTCGCAATGGAGCAGTACATCGCCAAGTGCATTGATATAGATTTGGGAATCCACACAGATACCGTCATCCTCTTTCCATGCAAAAATGTCCTCCGGCACCTCGACAATCTGAGAGCCCAAATGATTGAGCTTTGCCATGCCGTCGTTAATCAGTCCTGAGCCGGGCGGAAAAGTTTTATACCCATAAAAGAAGGGCAGCTTCTCATAATGCCGAACTGCGTCGGCGCTTCTCAGGGGATGATACTGGTCCTGGCTGATTACGAGAGTGCAGCCCGAGGGCTGCTCCACAAACTCGAATAAGTCTGTAAGCGCGCCGCTGAAGGCCTCATTGTATTGGAAGGCGTTCGTGACTACACTAAAGGAAGCTACGGAACACATATTGATTGCCGCCACTGCTGTAAATTGCCAAATGGCCGCGGGATACAGGGACGGCTCTCCGCCTGTGAATTCCACCAGGTCGATTGATTCTATCGCTTGCACAGTATTCCGGATCGCTGCCGGCGCAATGTCAACGCATTGCGCCGGGCCGCGTACACAATGAGTGCAGCACATGTTACACCTGCGGGTAGTTTCAAATGTCAGGATAGTCAGTTTGAGCTTCATAGAATACCCTTCGACCCCCAAAACGCTATGGGAATTAGCTGGCATGGTTCTTTCCCATCTGTCAATTCTAAAAACCGTTTATGAGAATCCCGATGTGCTTTTAAGTTTTCAGCAGTTCGGTTTCGAAAATAAATCATGAACGATTCAGTGTATTTGACATACTCTTCTAATTGTTCATCGGTTAGGTATCTTTTCAATTTTCTAATTGTTACCTGATCCATTGTATATCCTCCTTACTCCTGTCAAACCGTTCCCGGCAGTGACAGGTTCACGCTATATTTTGTTCGCCCCATCGAATCTGCACGTTGCCATCCTCATCAAAGCCCTTGGTCATGAGCATATCAATAATGCCCCGGTCCACGCCAAAGCGGTCAAACAGGTCGTCGTCATCGACCTCCTGATTCTTCATAAACAGGTTCAGCTTCTCCTTAGCCATAATCATCCGAATGAGATTGCTCTCAATCGAGTTTTCATAGGTGAGGAAGAACACATTCTTGAAGTTGACGCTCGTATAACGAATAAACCGGAAGTAATACTGGCTCATGGCCGCGTTGTTGTAATGAAGCTCGGGCAGAAGGATCTTATCGACAAAATCGATGTTCTGGGATTTTGAATATGCCTGCTGGGTGGAGAGCAGAATACCGTTTTTCGTTTTTTCCAGCTCCTTGACGACTTCGCGCCGCCGCTTGAAGCTGGAGCCTCCTCCGGTGATGATGAATAGCGGCCGGTCGGGGAAAGCCTTACGGATATACCGGGCAAAAGCATGTGCCACATCAATATGCCGCACACCGATGGCAACCCGTTCGTTTTCCCAGACTTCCAGCATTTCAATCATCTTTTTAACCTTTGAGGAATCCAGTTTTGAGTTATACTCTTTCATAGATGCGGGGTCGGCGCAGATTTTCAGCAGCAGGATAAGCTGCTGGAGTATGCGGAACATGCTGTCCTTCCTGGAGTTGCCCAGAGAATTGAAGTAGTTCCAGCGCATTTCGTGGAAATTCTTGATGGCCGTGATGTAAACATCTTTTTCTGCCTGATGAAAAGGCACCATGATCTGATTGATGTCGTAAATCTTGCGGCCGGCCACCTCTTCGAAAGTCCTGGTGATCACAGTTTTGTTCAGGAGCTCTTTCAGGATATCGGCGTTGTAGATATCCTGCGTGAACTGCTCGATGCCAAAGACAGTGATATTGTGCGGCAGATGTGATTTGGAAAACAGCTTGTACCCCTCCCGGTACGCCGGAATAGGTTTGCCGTAATAAGGGTTGTAGACACGATGCTCACCGCCGTCATCGTCCGTTTCGTAGATATGCTGCGCCCAAGAGATGTAGTTGATCGAATTGTTATACAGCAGCTCCGTCTGCGGCGCGATCTCGATAATATTGTTGCGTGTCGTCGTGCCGGTGGTCAGGTACTTGACCCGGCAGCGGCGGAAAACCGATAGCATTGATTTAGCCCTGATGGACAGGGGGTTGGTTATCATATCGCTCTCATCAAAAATCAGAACCGCCTTTTGGCAGCAGCTCCGCATAAAGCGTTTCAGTTCCTTGCGGAACTTGGACGCCATGGTGAGTGTGATGAGAACAACGCACTCTTCCGGGATTTTCCGAATATCTGCCCGTGTATTGATCCTATAGTTCGGAATCTCATAGTCCTGCAAAACAACGTCCCAGGTGTTGTTAGCCGCCAGCGCGTCCGCAACAACAAACACATTGCGGATATTGGCGTAACGCAGCTGGTACTCAGCCATAGCAAGGCCGCACAGGGTTTTGCCGGACCCCATTTCATACTGCAAGATTCCATAGCGTTTTTGCAGGAGCTTGTTGACGTCGGCTTTTTGTATCTCATTAAGCCGTATCAAGCGTTCCTCCAGATTGCTGTAGACGCTCCAGTTATCAAGGAATGACTGTATCTGCGAATCCGGCGCCATTGCTTCGAAATCCTGAGATTGGGTTTCGTATTCCCGGCGCTTGCGGTTAATCAGCCGCTCATAGCCGGGGACGGAAACATCGTCTTCAAGCACCACATTGATAATGCTGCCGATGAGCCGGTCTTCGCCGCCTTCACTGTAATCGCGCTCAAGAAAGGCGTGGTCGGTCTTGATGATCCGGCGCTCATTGCGGTAGACACGGTTGGCATTGGACAGCGTTTTTTTCAGCTCATCCAATACCTTTTGTTCTTTAACCCGCATTTTCTCCCACTCTTTCCACGAAACATTCTCAGGCTTCTTTTGGGTAAGGTACTGGTGCAGAATAGTCTCGCAGCGGCCCAGGTGGATCGCTGTTTTGGGATTGCACTTGATGTCGTACAGGAGCTTTGTGACCTTATCACTGAAGGCTTTGGCCGGCTCATAACCACCATTGCTTTCCAACAGGAATTTTGCCCGCAGCCGTTCGCGCTGCTCAACCACCGGCCGGATATATGCCTCATAGATGTACCCGGCGTCGGCTTGTGTTTCTTTCGTCAGACTGTAAGGACGTTCCGGCAGATGGCGGCTTTTTCGCTGAAAGACCATGAGCTTGGTCGCAAATGACGTCACGCCCAGATGCTCGAAGGCTCTGTCCGGGAGGTCAGCCTGCACGATAAAATCGAACAGGCTGTTCATCCTCTCTAAATGTTTTTGCTGGAAGAACTCATCACTGAGAAAACTGGCCGGCATGATAACCGCCAGAATCCCGCCCGGTTTAAGTATTTTCGCCGCCTTCAGGCAATAGAACAGGTGCGAGGGCGCTGTGTCCCAGTCGAGGTGAAACGGGGGATTCCCGATCACAAGGTCTGCCAAGACCGGCGCCTGATAATTGCGGATATCCTCATGAGCCAAGTGCGCCCCGGGAAACAAAAACTTAGCCACCTTCAGCGCCTTGATATCACTGTCGGCTCCATATATGTTCTGTTCTACAGGCAGGAAATTGAAAAAACTGCCCATGCCGCAGGTCAGGTCATAAATGATGTCCTTTACCCCTGGGCGGAGACAGTCAACGATGTATCGGCAGGTTTCCGGCGCGGTGAAAAATTGGCCCTGCTCAATGTCCTTTTTTGCTTCTGCATAGTCGTGGTAGTTATTGAAATCAGACCGCTTTAGTCCGTGCAAGCCACCGTCACCCGTATACGAGTTATAGATATCGCCTGGTGTGACGGCGGTTTTTCCAACAAGGCCGTTTGTAACCAAGTGAAGAATCTTGTTGTTGATGTTGGCCCGGTGTTCCTGCGGGATCACCGTCTGCTGAACCTGATATTTTGCGGTTTTAGTAATCATCTTTCACCCCCCTCGCTGTAAAGGTACTCTGAGGCGAACTGTAGGGCGGTGGTGTGGGCGTCAAATGTAACCTCGAACTTACCATTTTTGAAATATTTGAAGGAAAGAACCTTGGTACTGCCGACTTCGTGCGAATCGAAAATACCGTCAGATTCATACTTTTTGTAATCCATAAAACGATACCAGCTCGAATAAATCTCTTTGACGCACTTTTCGCTGTTGCAATAGGTGAGGGCGCGAAGAATGGCATGGTAATCATTACCGTTAAGCTCTACCTCGTATTTGCCATTATAATTTTTCCTCGGATAAAGGATATCAAATACAATTTTCTTGTTTTTGATTTCATATTTTGGATTTTTCCCGCTCCAATGCGTCGCCTTGCGGCTGGCCGCTTTGATCTCCTGCTCAACCCGTTCGGCAAAGGTGCTGCCATTGAGCACCACGAAGATGTGATCCAGTAAAGTGTTGTAATCAATCTCCGCGTTGATGATTGAGTCCAGATATGCGTCCTGCGCTTCTTCATAGGCACGTTTTTGAGCGATTATTATCTCTTTCTCTTCATCGCTTAATTTACGAAATCCATAGAAAGGGTGTTCAGGAGTATCCGGTTTCTTCAGGCCCAGGAGAATTTCGTATTTGGGCTTGTCAATGGAGACGTTGTATTTCTCCGTAAAGTAGTTAATAATGACGGAGATAAACTTTTCATGGATTTTAATGATACGATCATTGACGAAATCCTCTTTGCTGATTTCCACATATTTGCAGCTATAGCGCTGGTAAGTGTGGCCGTGGCTTTGATACTTATTGTCAGCGGCTACGGACCGCATGAAATCCTTACAGTCATTTTTCAACTGCTGCAATACGTCGAATGCGTAACAGTGCTGGCCCAGAACCTTTGCGTATAACGCCTGCTGCGCCGTGCAAAATTCCAGCTCCTCGCCGGTGATCCTGCTCTCGTTTGTAATCTCAACGATTTCAAATTTCTCTAAAATAGCCAGTGTATTCATTGTTTTTTCACGCTCCCTTACAAAGCAAAAGGAAGGGCATAACCCTTCCCTTCAAAAATTGTGTATGGCCCCGGCACTCAACAATTCTTGCCAAATGCAGGACGCAAATCTTATCTCTCTACGAAATCATCGCAGGCCAGCTCATTTTCGTCGAATAAAAAACCTTCATATAACCGGCAAGTTCCGGCGTTGAAGTAAACACACTCGCCACAGGTATTTTCTTCTGCTGATGTGGATGATAAAGGCAAATAACTACGGCCAAAATCATAGCGGCCGTAATAATCGTCCAATCGTCCATACCTGCTTTGAAAAGTTTCATACTTCTCAACCAGCTCCGGTTCTCCTAAAACATCCGCAATGTGCTGAATTTGAGCGTTGCTTTCGACGGCTTCCTTGCAGTAGTTCGCCCTTAGAAACTGTATAGGGTCTTTATATCCCAGCTTGCCTAATACGATGGAAGCGACATAACCGGTCCTGCCGTGTCCGCCCATGCAGAACAAGCCTACCTTTTTGCCGTTTCTTATTCTATCAATGATTTTCGAGACTAAATCATCTAAAACATCGTTTGGCAGGATTCCATAATCCTTAACGGGATAGTACAGTATCTCACCCCGAAAACCTAAATCCCATATCTTCGCATCCAGGTCGTTTAAGGGGATCAACGTATCGACCTTTATGGGTTCCTTCGCCATGACAAGGGCTTCATCCTCGCTGCCGCAAAACAGGTTCTTGATTATCTCTATAGGCCCGGAATGACATGGAGGCGCGATAAATCTGTTCGTATGTTTCCACTTGCTCATATGAACCTCCTATTAGGCGCAGCGCGCATATTCACCATCATCGTCACAGTCATCGTCACAGTCATCGTCATCGTCACGATCCGCACACTTAAAAAACTCCAATGCTGTTATATTACTTTCGGAACAATCCAGTTGCTTATCACCCCATTCGACGGGGCTATACTCCAATAACAAGGATTCGGCTCTATCCCGTAAGGAGAGATAAGGGTCATCCGTTGCCTGTACATCAATGATGTTCAGGTTATTTGCTCTCCATAAGAGCTGCTTGAACCTAAACCCTTGTTTTGCGTTAAGTAAGACTTGTGGCTCGCAAGACCGCTTCAGATCGAGGAATGACTGATATTCCTGTAAGTTTTGCAGGAAAAAAATCCCCGCGCTTTTATCGAAATAGATACTGCAGTTATGAGACAGGTCTACACAGTGATCGATAAAAATACAATCGCTGACCTTGCCTTTCATGAGCCCGGCTTTTGCAATCTGATTCCATTTGTCACCTCCGTAGGCGCGCCTCCAGCTCACCCGCACAGGGTCAAACATTCTGATGCCCGCCGCTAAAATATCATGGTCTTTATAGGTGAAACACTCCTTATATACCTCATCTCTTGACAGCCCCGAAGTATAGTAATCCTTAATATACTGTGAGGCCTGTCCTTTACAATGCCGCAGTTCCGCCGCGACGACCGAAACGGTATAATCATATATCGCGGATGCGAATCTGATTATGTATTCGTCCCGGAAATCATGGAAATCTCTGGACCACCGGCTGTGGCTATGTCTCAGGGGCTCAAAATTGCTGCCTTGATTTACCGACAACATAGCTGATATTGCTTCAATCGCATAAAACTCCTGCACCAGAAGATAAATATTCAATAGATCCATTCATATCCCTCACTTCATAATTTAGGTATCTCTCCCGATTTATTGTGCTTCATCAATGCGCTGTTTTCCGTGGCAGACAAAAGTGAAAGGAAGGGGGATAGCCCTTCCTTTCACAATTTGTATAGACTTGTCTGTGGCCCCGGAAGTAGACTCTAAAAGTTTTCGTCACATTCAGGGCATACATAGTCATATTGCGGCAAATCGCTTTTATACAGATTGCTGCCACAGTCTCTATGCCTGCAAGTTTCTTCCGTCCTCAATTTGTTTATCACCGCATAAAACGGTTCGAGGATGCTATCCATGTCATCCAGGATTTCATTGTCGTCGTTCAGGAATTGTGACAGAGCGACAATGTAATCCACTGCTTTTACAACATGGGCTATGCTCAGGCTTGATATGGCCTCCATATGTGCGGCGTAGTTTTCCGTGCATGGACCATCATGGCCGCTGTGCAGTTGAACCCAGTAATTATCGTCTTCCGAAAGAACATCGATCTGCTCATCGTTCAGGATGATGTATTCTCTTTCGCATACCTGCACAGTATCTTGCGGGTCAACAGTTTCAATATCCGTTACCGCGCCGGTCTTAATGTTAAGGCTGGCGCTTGTTGTAATCTCAATGCCGCCGTCCCATATAGAAACATACGGCACCCTGATTTTTAATTCATTCATCACAACGCTCCTTTCTTGGGTATTTGCACAGCTCATCAAAACGCTTAGTAAGCAGGCTTTCAGCCTCTTCATAGGTCAGGTTGTCGCCTTTTTTTCTGATAGCTCCCCTGAGATACCGCAGATACCTTTTTATTTTAGGACATTGGGTATTGTCGGTACATTTTTTCACGCGCCAGCCAACAGCACATAAATAGGGATTTTCTTCATCTCTTTTTTCGATAGTCACCACAGAATCCGCATCCTGACTGCCAATAAAGCTGGCGATAGACAGCGGATTACCGTCAAATATGGAAGTGTATTCAGCAAATCCGCAAAAACGGGCTCTTCCAACGGTATCGCCTGTAGGATAAAAGTTATCACACATAATTCTTTATACCTCACATTCTAAATTTATTTTGCTCTTGTGCTTGAGGCCCGGCAGTTTGAACCGGGGCATCCTGTCACAAAGAGATTTGAGTGATATGGCAATGAGCGCGGGATAAATCATTCTCAATTTGCATAAGGTCATGGCGAATTGCCGAAATATGAGAAACGATGCTGTTCCTCCAAAAATATTTTTGATATTCGGAACAAAGCGCGCCCAGCTTATCAAGTTCCGCATCATTACAAGTGCCATAGTGAATTCCTCTTGCCCGTACAACTCTCGCCTGGTCAATGATTTTTGAAAACAGCGTACAGGCTTCCGCACAGCGGCTTTCATATTCATCCCAATGCTCTGAGATTTGCTTGCGTATGTGGCGCGTATAGGATATTTTCACTCCCTGGGCTTTTGCTTTGCGCAGAACCCTTTTATACAGAGACAGAAGCTCATCCTTGTGTACAGGGACAGACCTATACGCTTCAGCATAAATCGTCGAGGGGCTCGTGATTCGCACATGCTCATCTTCAATCGTGAAAGCAGCGCCCTCAATAAGGGGACGCAAAAGGTATTCCGTTTCTCTTATTTCAATCATGCTGGCAGCCTCCTCCTTGTTCAGGTTTGATTTGCAGCAGAATCATAAAGGAATTTGGGAAATTCTGATCGCCATCCCTGCAAAACATATAAGCCTTGTCGCTGTGAAAATGGTTCGCCAGTATCGTCTCAGGGTCAATTTCTTCATCCTGTAGACTGACGCTTACACGGCCCATATCCCTATCAATATCGCCTACGATCTGCCCGTGCTTCCGGAAAATTGCATCCAACTCATCGGGTTCAATACCGATGCACCGATACTCCGTGAACTTTATATCAGCCGCAAGCAAAGCCTCGACATCGGCATCAATCGTGTTGCCGTTGGCGTTCGGCGCCGGAAAGCTGCTCAAAAACTCTTTTTGCCGCAAGAGATAGGCGTTTCTCACTTTCTGAAAATCATAAGGCTTTTTGTCCAATGCTCTTTTAACCGTGTGGTAATTCCCATCGCAAAAGTAGAGATCGTCGAATGTGTAGCTGTACCCTCCGGAAAATATGAGGCCGACGCATTTGTCTGTTGGTTCCGCATACTTCGCAATGAGCTTGGCTTCATTGAAAATCTCAAATGAATCCATATCGCAGGTATCCAGGGTAAAATATTTCCCGTCAAACAAGTAATGCTTTCTTAAATAAGTTTTGCGGTAAGTTTCGCTTGCCTCTTTCAAAAGCGACAGGTAATTCTCCCTTGTCATTGAAGCCTTTATCAGCAAGGGCATATGACACATAGACATATCAGTTTCCTCCTTTAATTAAACTGTGCAATTTTAGCTGACTGCGTTAAAATTCGCTCTCATCCAAGGTGAACTCTGTTCCACAACGTGGACACTTCCAGCAGGAGTTCCATGTTACAGGCACATCGAAAGACCAGGAACGAGAGTAGTCTTTGCTGCCTAAGTATCCTTCCGGCTGCCAGTCAACGCATTGACCGCTTGAGGCGTAAACCGGAATAGAATCGACGTTATCCGTATCCCAACCGCAGCAGGTACATTGAGTAGGTCCGTGCTTAATACGCAGAATACGGTTTTTTATTTTGTTGTATATCCGTATCAACCATTTATACAATAAAATCACCCCTTTATCGGCTGTGAAATGCTCCTTTCAAAAAACAGCAGCCTTATTATTAACTCTTCCAATTCATCGAAGTGAATGCCGAGGCTGTCGTTTTCCTCAATGATCTTTCCGTTTTGACTGTGGAAAACATCAAATACCTGGTCATACTCCTCATCTTTGTAAACCGTTACCTGATTGAAACCGCATACGATGCGCATACTGTCGCGTGGAAGTAGCTGCTCGCATTTTTGCACAAAGCAACTAACAAGCGCCAACCTTGAAACGTGATCATTAAGAGTAATATCAAGCATTTTGATTTCTCCTTCCATTGTCATCCGTATTTTTAAGCTACCATTCTCCCCATAAGTAAGAAGGACTGGCAGAAGTGGAAGTTGCGCTTGGAATAAAAATTAACGAGCTTCCTGTAATTAACCAGAAACTCTATTCCAAGCGGCAGCTGCACAATTTGCCCGTCAGGGCCTTTGTATTGAGGAACCGGCGCAAGCACAACAGCGTCAATGGTTGCCACCATTTCGGTGTCTATCAGTTTTGGCAGGTAATCTAATACATTTGTCGCTACGCCACATTTTTCATATTCCTTTTCGATGTACAACATATGGAGATATAGCACCTGCCGGCAATACTTAAAAGCATCGTCCAAAAGCAACGGTTTTTTATGGAGGACACCTTCTGCGAAACCCAGTACGGCAATAGGCTTATCGTTTCTGTCAAAAGCATTAAGAGAGACAGTAAACGGCTGCGCAACATCCGGGTTGTATTCATACCGTGCAAGGGTTTCCTTAACCGAATTGCTTATCTTTGATGTATCAAGGTCCAGTTCCATTCCGACTAAGGCAATGCCCTTGTCAAGAAGCCCTGGCGCGATAAATGTAACCATGTTCAAATTCCTCCTTGTTTTGCACCGCCCATTTAGCCAAGCAGCCTCTCGATCACGAGACAGCGGCCTTGATTGTTGTCAGACGCTCGCTGACTGACCGCCTGCAATCCTTGTCCTGGCGCAGCACCTGAATGTGCGGCGCATCAGACCGTGAAGACGACAGAATGTTCGGCCAGAGCTGCAAGTGATACTCAATCCCCGTTACGGGATGCGTATAAATTGCGCACCAGCCGATGCCGATCTGCCTGTAGCGGTCGGGTCGCCTGTACCGTTTGGGAATAAACCCATATTGGTTCTTCATAAACACTAACTCCTTATTCGCACCAAACGCGGCCGCAGTAGGGACATATTTCCCGCTGACCTGTTTCCTTGTTCATCTTCAGATGACTGTCGGGAAAGTAGCTCCCGCACTCATCACATTGCGTCATTGCTCCGCTCTCCATGCTGTAGTCATGGCAGCCGGAACATTCACGTTTTCGCATATCGTTCGGATAGGGGTATGAAACATCAAGCCTATCCAATGCCACATTGCATGACGCACAGGTTGACATTCTTCATCACCCCTTAATCAAGCCTGTCAGGGCGCTTTTCAAAGTTTCGATATTCTCTCTATATTGCGGCATAAACGGCGCATCAAGATCAAAATCGAAATACTTGTACAGCATGATAGGGAAAAGCATTCTCCTATCATCTACACCTTTTTCTTTCAGCTTTCGCATGAGTCTGCCAAGTTCCCCGGCCAGTTTGTATTCCATCAAGGTGAACTCTCTGTCCTCTGCGCTGAAATTGTCGGCCATCCAGTCTCCAACCCGGATTTTCGGGCCGGTAAAATGGTGCTGTTTCTGAGAGACAATAACATAATTGAAACTGTCTTCGCTGTCATTCGGCTCTACGCTGAGTGGGTAGAGGCGGCAGGTTCGCGGCTTTGCCGGCTGAACGCTGCATTTTCCCGATTTTAGAAATACGCACTCATCATTTGGCCCTGTGGTGTTCAGTAGGAATATAGGGTAGCCCAAGTCGGTAAGCGGTACAGGTGTGGTGTATTCCGTCAGGATTTCTTCAATCGCCTGCATCGGGTTTCCGATCTTAGAAAAGTACCGTGCAATCCGGAAGACATCGAGGCTTTCAAGCATGACGGCCTCTTTCACGTTGCGGCAGCAATCACCGCACAGAGAACACTGGTAGCTGAATTCGTCATCCGGCTTTACCGGCTTTATAGCTTCCAGAAAAGCTTTGATTTCGGATTTGGGGGCGGGTTTCATTACTGCCAGCTTTTTTCTTTTTTTCTTTGCCATATAAATCTCTCCCTATAACTGTGTCTTCAGCTACCCGACTTATCAGATTTCACTCTGTATTTTGCAACCTTTTGGATAGTAAAAGCCAAGGCCATCCATCTCGTTGACTTTATAGTAAACAACGATAGGAGGCTCTTTTTCACCCAGTTGCATAGAGACTATTGTAGGTTGCAGCTCATTTTTCACCCAATTCTGGTCCGGCACCATATTTAAGAACCTCGAAAGGGTAGAAAGGACAAAACGGCCGTCTGTGGTCCAGAACTCCAACTCATCATTCAAGTGGTGTTCATCGCTCATGATGCAAGCGCAGATATTTTCTGTTGTGTTAACAATAGCCATTTTAGTATCCTGCGTTTTGTTGAAACACATAACAAAAGGTGGATTCTCTTTTTCATACTCGTAGACAGGGTAATTGTATTTTCTCATATCAATTTCTCCTTTAATGTATATTGTTTTGCTTCGTTATAACTCGCTCTCATTCAAAGTGAATTTTGTTCCGTATCTGCGGATTACCAGATATCTTCTACAGACTGAACGGACAGGCGGTATACCTTGCACCCTGTATCTTCCGTTACCCGTTTGATAACGGAGTCTAAGCGTGTAAGCCTGTCGTCAGCCTGATGGCGGGGCAGCTCCGGTGACATTTCTCAAACAGAATCAAGCGCAATTTATTTGCTTTATCATCCATTCAATTCATCCTCTCAAAGAGAATTCCGCAGGTTGGTGGTGTTCCAGCCTGCGGAAATTCATTTAATCTGCCACATCCCAATTCTTGCTGAGGGCATAAGCGTCCAAGTCTTGTTGAGCTTCCTTTTGGGTTTCCCGAACAGGCAGCTTGGGAGACTTGATCCGGTGCGTTCCCGATGTGGGCTTTTTCTGCCGCACCGTCATCCATTTGTCGCCGCCGCTTATTCCGCAGGATACCAATACAAGGCCGCCGTCGTCATCGTAATATTGCTTTGACACGCCGCTCACATCCTTTCACGCACAGACTGCGCTGACCGTACTGACAGCCATAGACGCAGGCTCCGGCGCAAAATGGGGAGCCACGCAGTAAGTAGAATTCTGTGTCTCAAAGACAATGAAATTCTCGGCAACCTGCTTAATCGCCGCGACGGCGGAGGTCAGCATCGTTTCGCCATCGTACTGATAGACGGTTGCCCTTGTACCAATTTTCAAAGGCAGTTGCACAGAACCGTTAATCATAACAATCTTCTTATCAAAAATCATCATAATATCCTCCTTATTCATAGCATACGGCAAGCACAATATCCCGGAGTCCTGCCAGCAGCTCGTTAACGCCCTTCATCGACATTTTTTTGGTCTTTGCTATGTCTCTGACCCCGTATCCACCAGCTTTCATGCGGATAACATCCATATCTCGCTTCGATACTCTGGACGCAAGTTCGAGCATCAGAAGTTCAGTCTCCAGATCCGCCATCAAGGGATCAGGGGTGGATAATACTTCTTGGAGCGATAAAGCCTCTTCATCCCTATAAACAACCGAATCAAGGCTTATAACATATGCTTGCCTTTTTTGCCTTGTCAGGCTTTTATAGTAATTTGATAGACTTTGCACCATTTCTCGCCATGCTATTGTTGAGAAAGCATATTGACGAGCTTTCGGTTCATCGGAATATCTTTTAACTGCTCTTAAAAAGCCAAAAATTACAATGTCATAAAAATCATCTTCACATAGTCGCCTTGAGTTCAAAAAGGAATAGACGAGTCCATGGTTATCAGCTGCAAATTTCTGCTGTTCTACTGTTAATACTATTTCATTCATTGTCGATCCTCCTTAAAAAAAATAGGGATACTGCCAAGCAAAAGCTCGGCAGTATCCCTTGAAATCATGCGCCATACGGAAAATCCGCATGACAATTAGCATTGTTAGGCCGGCAAGCGATCCCTGTCGCCGTCGATGTACGCGCCGGGACTGGAGATAGAGAACCCATCCCCTTCGGCGTAAGCATCATAACCCTCTTCATTGCCGTACTCATCATCGGTACGGTTCATGGCTTCGACAGTCCTCTGCTGGTTTATAGCCATGATTTGTTCCTTGAAACTTTTTGCGTAAGCTTTGGCCTGCGCCAACTGTTCTCCCGTAAAGTCGAACAGCTTTTTGAACGTGGCAATGCTGTAATCGTCTTTGCCGTTGTTCATGCGCTTCAGACCGATTGACACGACGCTGCCGCAAGTGGCGCGGCGCCGGGAGGCAAAGGCAACATTGTAAAAATCATTGAACGGTTTAAGGCTTGTGGGCGGTAACGCTATCTGGATAGGCATATACTCCCCGTCACGCAGCAAATAGAGAACCCGCGTGTTTTTGCAGGCCTTTCCTTTTCCGTTTTCACTGCTGCCAAATTTGTTCAGCGCACAGGTATAGCAATCGCCGCCAGGTTCGCCAATGCCCAGCTTGCCGTCAACTGACGAACAAAGGGGTACGGCGTCTTCATCGTCCTGGCTGCCTTCCGCCCAGTACGAATATGCGGAATGATTGAAAAGAATTACGCCCTCAATCGATTTGGTATAATCGGGGTTCTCCGGGTCATCGCCGGGAAGCTCAAATTGAAGCGCTCCGCTCCCCGGGATTTTGATTCGCTGGAAGTTGAGGCGCAGACCGTCCATTTCATCGGCAAGGTCTTCGTTAGCGAACTCTACCTCGGTGTCTATTGCGGGTAACTGGAAACTGGCGTTGAGTTCCATTAAATTGTTTTCGTTATACATTGAATAATCCTCCTAATAATTTTTTGTACTGTTACAGGTTCAGTAAATCCGTGCTTTCCCGCCGCTCCCTTGTTATGGAACGGGATATTTGGCCGGCCTTGCTTAGTTAATAGAAGCTATTAGTTGTTTTCGTTGCTCAGCAGCCGGTATACTCGGATAGCGAGCATTTCCGAAAGCTCGTGGAATCCGGCCTCTTTGAGCATTTGCTGGATTTCCATGTTCCTTTGGGCGCCGGCTTTTTCAAAGCCTATGACGATTTCCCATTCCTGGGGGTGATCGAGCGCCCAACGCATCATGTTTGCGCTGATACTGCCGGTGTCATCGTTATGGAGCAATGAACCACATCCTTTCATAAACGCAACGGCCATCAACATCCCGCGCCATTTTTCGCACGGTCCCACTTGGGGGCTATGCGGCTGTCCGGACGACTGCCACGGCGGCTGACTCGGTGGTCGCCTGGTTCAGACGGTTCCACTGCTGCCTGCTCATGGTCATCATGTCATATCCGATGCTTTCAAGCTTGCTTGCCCTGTCATAGCTCTCTACGTCCTGGCTTTGACGCGTGACAGCGTTTGCGAGACCGTAAAGAGTAAGGTCGCGTCCCTCAATTAGATGATTGAGAACGCCGTTTCCTTCATCCTCGGTCAACTTGAAATCTTTACTGGCAAGCTTGACAACGGCGGGGATGTCGTTTGTAGCCATCCTCGCTTCGGTAGCGCCGCGCATGATATCAACCACCTGATGAAACCTGGCTTCATCAACCGCGGCTTTCACCGTGTCTTGGATCTTGAGCATAAACGCGTGATCGTCGGCGGCAAGCGTCTCATCGCTGTAAAGCAAAAAGTTTTCATCAGCGGAGTTTACACGGCCAGCATGATTCTTTCGGATGCTGGCGTCGTTGACCACCATGCCGTTCAGACACACAAGCCTTAAAACAAGTGGCTGAATGCTGACGGAACCTTCTCCTACTTCGCTGTTGGAAATCATGACTCCCGCCTGTACGACATCACCCACGCTAACTTCTGTTTGAAGGCGCGGGTTTATCACCTTGATATACATTTTGCTCTCAGTGATTTGACAGCTCTCAAACCGCGCGTCCGGCATCTCACCGATGATCGGAAGTATAGCTTGAAGAATCTCAAGGTTGTCGATCCGGCGATAACGGTTACTTCGGAAGGCCCGGGCTGCACCGTCAAGAGTCCGCAACATTCTTTGCTCAGGGTTGCGCTTAAACCAACTGTTCACGTTGATAGCAAGCAGCTCGGGGTTGCTGGCAAGCATCCGGTCATAATACTTCACCGGGATATTCAGGTAAGTTCCAATTTGTTTGTGAGCAATGGACCTGATATCCAGCGGTTCAATCACATCAAAACCGTCGTCGCCAAGCATCCTCATTACAATGCTCGCATCGTAGGTCTCCATCTCAAGGCGGCGTGTATCCACGAGATAATCCTCTTTGGCTTTGCTCTGCCGCAAGACTTCCACACTCATTTCCTGAATGGTCATTCCTGCTTTCATTCGGTTTCCTCCTTTCGGCTATTCTTGATTTCATCCGTCGTCACCACGACACTTTGATGCCGCTGTCCTCAACGGAAGCGGAGAGGCCGTCTTTTTCAAGCACCTTGACCAGGCTGTTCCAAAAGCCTTTGCCCGGCAGGTTTTTGAGCTTGCTTTGAACGATCTCGTTATCCGCCTGACGGACGCAGATTTCGCCGCTTTCCTTGATTATCAGGCTGGCATGGCCGCGGGAATTGAGGTCGGCAACACAGGTTTCAAGGACTTCCTTGCCCTGAATGCTGTACCATACCTCCAGATCCACAGGCTGATCGGGCCGCGCCTTCACAGGTTCGCCGGCAGCTTTGTCCAGTTCGGTCAGCGGGATAACACGCATCATATCGCAGTTGATTCCCGCACGCTGGTCGAAGACTACCTCCGCAAAATTGAAGTCGGGTATTCCGAACAGCCGTATTCTGCCGGTTCCGCCTTTAGCCGCAAGCTGCTCCGGATCTTCCGAAACCCATTCCCATGTAATGTCCGGGTAAGCCGATTTCAAATAGGCGGATATTCGGTGATTCACATGCCGGAGCAATACCGTCCCAACGGGCGCGTCGTCCACTTCCGGCACATGGAAACCATTTGTCCTAAACTCCGCCGCCCGTCTGTTTTCACGGGTATACTGCTTTTTCAACCGGCGCTGATTGCTTTTTGCCTTAATACGGTTTTTGTTTGACAGAAGCGCAGCCGCTATCATATAGATTCCCCATATGACAAATACCCCGGCCAGGAACCAGATCTGTTCCGGCCCCCTGATGAAGGCCATGACCACGAGTACCGCGACAATCAGGAACGAAATGCCTCCGCCAAATAGATTTTTGCGTTTCATTCGTTTTACCGTCCTCTCGTAAAAAGTTTGGAAAATAAAAAAAGAGGGACCGGTAGCGTCTTCAGATATCTCTCTGAAAGAACGCTAACGGTCCCTCTTAATGGCGCCGGCTGATGGATCATCAATCCGGCAATACTTCTCTGTCGCCGTCAATCTCTCCGCTTGGAGGATATGACGGTTCTTCGGGTTCAGGCTCATCATCGGGCTGGGCGTCTCCCTGTTTCGGCTTGCCGATAGGAATGTAACCCCAGTTATCCAATATTACCTTGAGCCGTTTGTCTGTGGTAACGCCGTCCTGCTTCGTGAACTCTTCCAGTTCAAGCTGGCCGGACACCCAAATCAGACTGCCTTTTTTTACCTTGCCCTTAATTAAGTGCTTTGCGTCGTCTCCCCATGCCCATACCTGCAAATACTGGGTTCTTGTTGATTCTCCGTACCCAATTTTTTCTGCGAGGCCAAACCGGACATAGTTGTTCATGTTCGCGCTTGTTTGCAGCTCAAAATCCGCTGTAACGCGCCCGATGGTGATTGTCTGTGACATAACGCTCCTTTCTGCCTTACGGCTAAAATATCTATATAAAAAAGTGCCAGCAATCAACCGGCCCTATATAAAAGGGCGCAGTTATACTACTGACACTTGCATACAAACTTAACAACGTGTGCAATGCGAGCTTCTCTCGCCATACAAACCGGGTGGGTTTGCAAATCCCAAAGGGATCACGCACAAAAATCAATTACATGGATAAGTATACCACCATATATTGTGTTTGTCAAGTCTAATGATACTATATATAGATATTTTTTTATTGTGTTGGATTTTTTGAACTTCCTAAAGTCTGCTGTAAAATGTTTGCCGGGGTTATGCACCTCCTGTCTACAAGATACGCAGCCAATCGCGCCGGGCATAGAGGATGCGTTCAACGTCAACGACCTTGTTTCTTTCATCAATCGTGAAAAATGCAATGTAGTTCTTCACAATCAACTTGCGATACCCCATAGCAGCCAGCCGCTCATCGGTAACAAGCGGGTATTTCTGCGGCATATCCGCAAGGCCGCCGACCGCCTCCTCTATGGTATCCATCATTTTAAGGGCAGTTATGGGCGCGTCAAGCTTCGCGGATATATACCGGACGATATCTCGCAAATCATTTTCAGCGGGTTCCGATACATCGACCCTATACCCGGCCATCGGCAATCTCCTTGCGGATATCTCCCATCACGTCGGCAAGCGGGCGTTTCCGGCCGTCTCGTACCGCTGCCCGGCCATCGTCAAGCAATCGGTAAAGTTCCAGCTTGCCATTAAGAAGCTCATAGGTTTCGATGCTCATTACCGCAAGGTCGCCCTGTCCGTTTTTTGTGATAAACACCGGTTCGCGGTTTTCATGGCAGAACGTGGATATCTCGTTATAGTTGTTTCTCAGATCTGTGCTGGACTTAATATTTGGCATGAGATCAGCCTCCTTGTTCAATCTAAAGATATTATACCCGAATTTCTTTAGATATGCAAGTGGAATCTGTTTGCTGATTTCAAACCTATGCGCGCATTCCTCCGTTTCTTCTTGAATTTTGGTAGTGCGTGGGTGTATAATCTATATAAAAATAAGCCTTTCATTTTGGGTGAAAGGCTTATGTGTTGTAAACGCCTTTGGGCGAAAAGGCGCGCTTGTTAAGCTAAGAGCGATTAGGTTGACAAATTGGAATTTGTGAGAGGTAGTCACAATGGATTTCATCTTTGAAGCTATTTTTGAGTTAATTATTGAAGGTGGCATAGCAATCGGTACGAATAAAAAGTACAGCAAGTGGATTCGCTATCCATTATTACTTTTAGCCGGGGTCACTTATGTTGGCCTAATTGCATTGTTTGTTTTCATCGGATTTGATGTTTTAGGAGATGGACTATGGCGAGCAATAGTTATGTGGCTATTCGCGCTTGCTTTCGTCATTGCAACAATTTGGGCCTTTCGCAAGGAGTACAAGAGGTACAAGAAAAAGAAAAGCAAGTTACAATGATTCATGTCTGATAAATTCCAGTTTAGTTCGCTTTTTAAGCAGCAGCCCAACTAATCTGCATCACAATAATTTCCTTTTACGAACAAGCCGCCGTCCAATAAGCCGGACGGCGGCTTTACTGTTCCCATGCTCACGCGCTCGGCAGGTTAATCCATTCTTGCATGAGGCAGACGCTTGGCTCGTCCTCTTTCGGCACAAGATGGCTGGTACACTCATGTATCCGGCTCTTTATTTTGCTTTTCAAACTCCCCAAGCTCCTCGAACCCTAAAAACTGGTTGGACGACAGCGCGGTGTCGAAATACTCGCTGCCTACGGACAACCGTTCGCCCTGGTTGTTGAAGTAAAAGCGGTATCGGAAGCCGATTTTGACCTTGGCTTGCTTGCCCAGGCGAAGGGTGCTTTCAATACCGGCGTTGTCCATGATTTTGACGGTGAAGTGCTTTCTTAACGGTTTTGCCGCCACTCCGACGCAGGTGCCTTCGACCACCTCATATTTTTGTTTTGCGATGGTTCTGTATAGCCCTATGCTGCGGAACAAGCTGAATAGCAGGACCAGACAGCTCAAGGCAAGGGTCATTGTGTCCTTTGCGTAAAGAAAGTAAGCGGCGCCGACTATAAAGCAGCCGGTGCCGATCAGCGTTGTAAACAAGATCTTCTGAAGCAAGACTCTTGGACAGTTTTTCAGAGTATTCATCTCTTTCATATCAGATCCTTTCAAAAATGATCAGCTTGCGGAGATATAAGTTCGCCACGGTTTCGAGAACCGGACGCTGCTTGCTGAACAGCTTCGCATAGCAGCCGATGTTATCACAGGTTGTAATATCATCATCATAGAGGGCACTCATGACCTTTTCCTCACTGGACAGGTCGTAAACGTCTGTCTCCACACATTTCATTACCTCCGCTGTGGAGAGCTGGGACTGCCTTGCCAGATCGATTACCCGCTTTTCAGCGGTGGACAGCGACTCGTTTCGGAATACCTCTTTCGCTTTGCGAAAGGTAACCCCGTTGATGAAGATGAATTTCAAGAACGCCATTATCTTTACAAATATGCCGCTGGTAACGGGGATGACGTAAAGATCGCTGAGCAGGTCGTAAAGGGCATCGCCGCCATCGCCGCCAATCCCGGATACAATCAGCCCTCTTTGGACCAGCCGCTCCACATAGCCTTCACAGCCCATATATCCCGTGGCGTTGGCGCTCCGCGCCATGTTTTTGTATAGCTGCTCAACTTGGGGCAGCTCCAGTATGCGCCAGTTGAGGCAGGTCCAGATGATCATTTCGGGGATGTCCACCATGTATTCGTTTCTGTTTACGATCACAACCGGGTATTGCCCGTTTTCATTTGTCCTGCGCTCGAATCTTCCAACGGCGGTGTATAAAGAAGTCATATCATTTCCTCCATTTCCTTTTACTACTTTATACTAATGTCAGGGGGATTTTTTCAACAACCTTTATCTAAGCCCCATGACAAACCGCTCGTTGTTCCGCAGTTTCTTCTTGGCTCGGGAGATCCAGGCGCCGACATGGTTCTGTTCGACCCCCCACAACCGGGCGATTTCTGCGCCGGAATAGCCCTTAACTTTCAGCTCCAGCGCCTCGATCCCCAGGCGGGCGACGCCGTTGTATTCCGGCTTTACCGATTCCAGCAGGTCGATGATGTCGGTGTAGGAAATGAGCGTTTCAAATACATCCTCACCGGCGAAGTGATCCCCATGGGTTTCGCCGTCCCCATCCTCGGAGTCAAGCGGAACGTTGTACAAGTTGATAAGAGGCTTCTGTATCTTGCACATTTTTTTGCAGTATGTGAGCAGACCGTTTCTGACCACAACCTGTGCGTAAGTATTAAACTGAGCCGATTCGCTGACATAGGTGGCGGCGGCTTTGCACAGGCACAGGCAGCCCTCCTGAAAAAGATCGTCATAACCGAACCCGTAAAGGTTCTCGTTTACTTCAATGTGGTCGTATATTGCCCATTCGACAATGTGGATATGATCCGCCACAAGCTGCCTTTGGGCGTCGTTAAGAGCTCCCATTTTGCTCATGGACAGCACCTCCCTTCATCCTGATGAAATCAGCGTAATTTGCGTAGAGTATGGTATAACGGCATTTTTTCATCTTGTACCTTCCTTTCATCTGCCGGCCATTATGAAGCCAGTCGTTCATAGTTGTTTTGCAAAGCCTGCTCGCATATTGAAATCAGTTCGCCGCACATATATTCCGAGAACTTGGCGATATGGGCCTGGTCACTGTTTAAGCCGAGCTTTGCCTGCATCCATTTGTAAGCCTGCCATTTTTGCATTATGCCGCTCATCCAGAGCTGGTTAAATACCCGGTGCGCCTGGATGCGTTTGCCGCGAAGCTCCTTGCCCGCGAGAGTCCCGAGCGGTGCGCGCGATTTTTTATGTACTCCCACATAAGAGTCACATGCGGGATACCGGGAGCAGACGTACAGATATTCCCCGATAGCATTTTCCCCGTGAACGAACGAGGCCGGACGCAGCACGGCGTGGGCGCCGCAATGGCATTTCACAGTATTCTTTTTCAAATTCATCACCTCCTGAGCGCTAACACGCATCATTTACGGATTTAATGCGTATTAGGCATCGATTTCTTTGTATTGACAACAACACGAAAGGCCTGTTTTATCGCCGCAGTTATTTTGGCTGATGATCCGGCATAGGGCGCACTCACCGGACGAGCTGACCTGCCATTCCAGCCATAGGGCGTAAAGTGCTTCAAATCTCTGCCGGCTGAGTACCGCCAGGCATTCGCTTTTGTCCGCGTCCAGACCCGTCAGCCGCCGAATGGCATCTGCGGGAATCAGAACCGGCCTTCCGTCGTAATCAGGCGCCAGCAGGAATCCGGAGCAAAGCTTTTGTTTACCGCAGGGGCATTCGCCGCACTCGATAAAGATGGAATTTCTCCAGTTGCCCTTTGCCGCGCTGAGAAAAGAGTAGAGCGTACACATCCGGCTCTCCATGTCTTTTCACCTCCATTAAGCTACATTTGAATTTCTAAATTGAAAAAGGAAGAGACGGCGGCAAATTTCGATAGCCGTCCCTTCCGTTTCCGGTCTTATCCGAACAGGTCTTGGATCTCCCGTGTGATGCGGGGGATGACCGTATCATTGAAGATCAATGTAATTGCGGCCAGCAGCAGGGCGCCCAGAACAACCGCGATGATAACCTTCACCGCATCCGAGATATAAAAGTCGCCGCGCTGGTTTGACACGGCAGTTTTTGCTTTGACGGAAAGGGCGGTTGCCTTCCTGTTCAAAAAACGGATAAATTTTGACATTAAAGAATCCTCCTAAAGATATATTTTTTATATAAAACAGCGTTGTACGCTGGTGTTGCTTACGACCGCTTTACCGGTCTGAGAAACTTATTTCTTTTTGACTGCGGCCTGCCGGCGAGAAAATGCAGATTGGCATATGTCATTTGCTTGAAGAACTGCCGGCGCCGCTTAACAGGCCACTGCCTGCGTTTACACCCTGATTTTTTCATTTGCCGTCTCCAATCTTTTTAAATAAGAACGGGCCGGATGGCGTAATACCGTCCGGCCCGTTCCGACCTGTTTATCTGCCGCGCTCCACGGCGGCGCTAAGGAAACCCGCTGCAAAACAATCGCCTCACCCTCCTTATTGTGGGATATCTATATAAAAACACCGTCAGGAGGTGTTATCCGAAGAAAACGCCGAGGGAGCCGATGACCTCCGTGCAGAGAACCACCACATAGATGAGGATAATGCAGATCAGCATCATCATCGAATACTTCTGGATTTTCTTGGGGCGCTTGGCAGCTTCCTTTTTGAGGTTGTTCTGCTCAATCTGCCGCATGTCGAAGCAGATCATTTTGAAATACATGCGCTGGTCGTCGCCGCGCATGGTTCCGATGAGACCCCTCACGACGTCGCTGAGCAGGGCGCTGCCGACCCGCCCTTCGAAGTGGATGAGCGCGTTTTCATAGTTGCCTGTTTTCATGTCGGCAATCGTCTGGTCGAGTTCCTGCCCGAACTCCTTTCCGGCCACGCGCCTGTAGGAAGTCAGGATTTTCAGCACATCGCGGTCGTTTTCAAGGTTCTGGGCGATGGTCAGGGCAAACCTCGGGATCTCCGCCTCGATGATTTTTTTGCGCTTCTTAACAAAGTCAAACGCGGCATAGTAGGTGGAGAACCACAGCGTAACGGCCAGACCGATCACCACCATGGCGAAAAACGGCTGTATGAAAAACACCGGAATGGCGCATAAGGCGACGAGGGCGGCTGTGATATACGCCTTCAGCGTATAGACCTCCGGGCTTGCCTCGACGCCGGCAATGGCGAGGATGTTCTGTAGCTTGCTTCTTTTTAACTTATCAAGCTTGATGAACTTCTCCAAAAATGTTGCGATACGGGTAATATACACATCCAGCAGCTTATCGGTTTTGACGCCTTGCTGCTTCCGGGAGAGCAGCATCATCTTTGAGGTCTTGCCGGTGGGGATGTCAATAAACGCGCAGGACAGGTTGTAGGTGGCAACCCCGAACAGCACACATGCAAATAACGCTAATATGGTCATAATTTAACTCACCCCCCGTACTCCATCGGCTTCGACAGTTTCATAATCTGAGTCAGCGCGAATAATATAATGGCTGCGCATATAGCGAGCGTGATTTTGCCCGGCGTTGTGTATACCAGCGCGTGAAACCAGTCTTTGTTCAGGAAATAAAGCAGCGGTATATTGGCGACCACAATGAACATCATGGTGATTGCCTCCCGCCGCGGCCCGTGCATCATGGCTTCCAGTTCCGACTGCACGATACGGACGTCGGAGAATTTCTGGATGATATTCGGCAGCGTGTTTTTCATGCTCCGGTCCGACTGACATTGGATCAGGACATTGCACCACTCATGAAAAACCCGGTTCGGTATTTTCATTTTGAGTGTGTTGATGGCGCTGGTCAGATTGGCGTTTATGTTCTCCGCCTCATAGACAAAGGCCTCAAAGTTGACCCTTACCGGATCGTTAATGAACGGCAGGTTCTCCTTGACCGACCGGATCAGGTCTTCCGTCCGCAGGTAAGAGGTTGTCACGATGGAGATAGCGGTCTCCAGTTCCTCGTTCAGATGCTTTTTATATGTCCCCGCCGTGGAGCGCAGATACCATACGGGCGCCAGAGAAAAACCGGCTCCCAGTATCGGCACCATATATACATTGTCAATCAGCAGCGCGAGAACCGCGCCGGCCGCAAACAATATCAGCGACAGGTGCTTGATAAGTTCAAATTTGTCGGTACGCCCGGTATCCTTGAGGATCTGTTCGATTTCATAGTCCCGGTTGAAAAAACCCTTGGCCGGAATCCCGACGAGTACGTTCAGCTCATCGGAGAGGGTGACGGCCCTGCGGCGGGAGAGGACGGTAAAGAAGTCGTTAAACCGGACGCCGAACAGGGATAATAGGCCGTTGCCGATCAGGATAAAACAGATAATATTGATCCACTGCAAGTCATTCCACCTCCTTCATAAATTGCGCCAGCTCCTTGCTGCTGATGCCGTTGTCCAGAAACCGCTTTTTCAGCGTGTCGGATATATTCCCGATCTTCCTGTGCTTTCCGACCACCTTTACCTCGCCGCTTTCATCCGTCTTGTTGTCCACGACATCGTATTTGTAGAGGGAGCGGTAGGCCAGCTTACCGTCCGCGTAGTCCTCGCCCTCAATAATCTCCATAATCCTGCGGCTGCGGTCTTCGAGCTGTTTCGTAAAAACGACCACCGGATAAGCCTCCACCATAATCTGCATGAGGATGGAATCGTCCATGCTGTACTTGCGTTTTGCCAGCGTCATCATGCGGCGGTAAGTGGACACAGACGAATTTGAGTGAATCGTCGTGCAAACCGTGTGGCCGGTACGGGAGCTTTCAGCCGCCGATAGACTCTCAGCTGCGGAACGCATTTCGCCAATCCCGATTACGTCCGGGTGCTTGCGCAGGACCCGCTCCAACAGAAAATCCTGGTTGATGTTCATGGAGGCGTTTTCATGGGGGCGGGTTAGGAGATGGACGACACTGTTGAGAATATTGCCGTCCTTGTCCCGTTTGACCAGATCGAATTCCCGGGAGCCTTCTTCAATGGTGATAAGCCTGCGGTTGTTCGGCACCATGGAGAGCAGCCAAGCCATAACCGTCGTTTTGCCTGAGCCGGTGCTGCCGGCAATACAGACCGAAACGCCGTACCGGATGCAGGCGGTGAGGAAGTGAAGCATTTCCTCGGTGGCGCTACCGGAGGCCAGGAGCTTTTCGATTGATACCGTCTGCTGGTTGACGATACGGATACTGGCGTTAAGCCCAACATCCGCATCGACAATCGGCGTCTTATCCACCGAGATACGGATGTTTTTATCCAGATAACCGATGATGGACGGCATGGTATCGTCGATCACCATGCCGCAGGCGGCAAGCATACGCCGGGTGACGTCGATGGCGTGCTGGGGAGAGGTGAACTTGTCCGGTATCTTGATACTCCGCCCGCTCGACATAATTACCTCGATGTCGTTGTAGGCGTTGATGTTTACCTCCTCCACATCGGGCATATAGATCCATTTACGCAGGAAGGAGTAGCCCGCCATATCCTCGTAGAGCTTGTCGCAGAGTTCCGCGATGGAGAGGCCTTCCACGGTGTATTTCCGCTTCACCAGATATTGCGTAATCAGCTCTTTTAGCACCTGGTCGGTCTTGCCCGAACTGTCATCGCTGGCGAGCTTAGCTGCGTGGTGTTCTGTGAAATACCGCTGAACATCTTCAAGGATCTGTTCATAAGTAAAACCTTCGGTGGCCGTGGGCGCGAAAAATATATCATTCAGATTGTTCATCCCACACCACCTCCAGCACTTTTTTCAAGGACGCCGTGTATTTGGGGTTGATGTATTCGATGGCCCGAAACATACCGCCCTCCGTGGCGCAGCGGTCAACTTCTTTACCATATGGCAGAAGCCCCGCCCAGCCGCCGATGATATGCCCCATTTCTTCAATAGCGTGAAACGGCCTTGCCAGTCCCGCGAAGGTCATGTGCTCGGAATACCGGAACCTTGCGTCCATTAAGAGAGGCTGGTGCGCTTTCAAATAATTGATACCCTTCAAGTCCGGCGTCAGAATCCGGATAATAACGTCGGCGGCTTCGATGGCGGCGGGCGTAAAGAAGTTCGTCATGTTTGAACTGCAATCGATGATTACATAGTCCACCAGCTTTGCAGCGTTCCTAATCAGGCTCAGCGCCATTTCATACTTAATCTCGGGATAACTTAGCGGGTTTTCACCGGCAGCGTATCCCATCAAGCCGATGAAAGGGTACGATTTTAGCACCGTCACCTTGCTTGCCACCATCGCGGTGTCGATTTCCACCGAAGAAAGCACATGGCCGACAGAGGCGTTTGCCTCCACAATCTGATCCGGCAGCCACACCGGCAGCATCGGGGTGCTGAAATCCGCATTGATGATGATGGCCTTTTGCTTATCCTGGGTCAGAGCCTTTGCCAGAACGCAGGAAAACATGGATTTTCCGCTCCCGGAGCTGCCCCATACCGTGATTACTTTAGACATTGTGTATTCCTCCTTGCTTTCCGCATTTATTCGCCGTCAGGGGTTTCCGGTGAAGGCGTTTCTGTTTCATTTTCCACAGGCGCGTCCGGGCCGGCGCCTTCATTTTCAGCCTCTTCATCCACGGGGAAGTAGATTTCCTGTAAAATCAATTCCTGTTGCTCCAGCAGCTCCTCCGCCAACTTATCGTTGTTGCGGCAGATCAGAGCCACATGAGCGATACCGTCATTTTCAAGGCCGGTGATGATTTTCGCCTGTTCCGGTGTGGCGAGCACGGTTATAGTAGCGGTTTGCTGCTTATCCTCATCCTCCTGAAGCTCCTGGGCATTGTCCACGTTGAGGCCCTTGGAGTCGGTCACCGAAAGTACCTTGACGAATTGAAGCTCAGGAATATCGTTTGCAATGTCAAGATAGTGGTAGACGCGGATAATATCGCCGGTCTGGAGCTTGTCGGAGAGTCCGCTGGCAAGCGTCTTGACGGTCAGGGAGATTGCGACCTTTCCCGAAGGGATGCCGCTGAGCTGGATGTCCGAAGTGATCGGCGTAAAGCTGACCTTCGAGGACAGGATATAATCCCCGGCCGACAGATCCGCGACGGCGTATTTACCTACAACGTCATCCTCCGCTGTGGCGATATTGGAGGGAAGGTTGTATCCGCCCACCTCAATAAGCTCTATGTCCTGGCTTGTGATGAGCGCCCCCCGCTGTACCGGCTGGACGATGCGGACGATTTCCGTCTTTCCGTTCGTCTGCCGGCTGATGGTCGGGATAGCGACAAAGGCGATAACGGCCGCCAGCACTAAGCTGATGATGCCTAAAATAAAACGGTTATTTAGTTTCATGGCTTTTTTCTCCTTATACAGTTAATAATTTTATTGTGGTGACGATGAGGCAACCCACCGCCAGAAACGGCACAAAGGCGAGCCGTAGTATCTGGTCGCCGCTTGCCTTTTTTCGGAATAAGCCGGCAGGGATAGCCAGCAGCGAAGCGATCAACAGGATTCCGATAATGTCGTAGGGGCCGTAAATAAATCCCAATACCGCGGCAAGCTTGATATCGCCGCCGCCGACCCCGTTGCCGCCTTTTGAGACCATAGCTGCCGCCATTAAAACGATGAATCCAGCGATAGCGCCTAAGACTGCCAACAGGAAGAACATCAGGGTTGCCGCGCTTGTCCCGGCATACGCCGTATTGATAAAGGGGGCGGCAAAGGCAACGGGGATAAAACAAACGAGCGCCTTGTTTGGCACTCGTTTGTTCAAAACGTCATATACCGCCAACGCGGTTACGATTGTGAGGATGAGCAGGCAGTAGGCCCCGTACCATACGCTACTCACGGTTGGTATACCAGTCGTCATAAAGAGACCCCTGTATATTTACATAGTCGTTCACGTTGACCGACAGCATCCCGTCCGGCGTCCAGGTGTCCCAGACCTGCGTATAAACGGTATAGCGCGTTCCGTTCGGGAACCACAGCGGCGTGAAATGCACGGAGCGGTCATAAGTCGAAAATTCGTTGGGCTTAAATTGGAATTTCGCATTCATTCCTCCGGATACCCGCCGCAAAAGCCGGAGATATGTTCCATACTGAAACTCCGGAAAGGTGGAGAGTGCGGTCTGCGTATAGGTGTAGTGGCTGATGGGCGAGTTGGTGGAGAGCACGGTGGAAACCTCGGTTTTGACGCCGTACCCGCTCTTCATGGTTTTGCCCACGGCTGTCGGCACGATGTCGTCGGGCATCAGGGACATGGAACCGTTGAGGCTGGCCCAATAAGCGTCATATTCATATTCCCAGTACCCATGGTCACACCAGTATCCGTCATCGTCCTCGCCGCCGCTGTGCCATACCCAAACCGGAACCCAGTAGCACCGCCACACGCCCCAATTCGCCGTTGTTTTCTGTGAATGAGACGGGAGAGAAGGTACGGTAAAGCTGGGATTTCTGTCCGTGGCTAACGGATCGGGCGGAATATTCTCGCTCAAATCCACAATACGCGCCAGGAAAATGGTTTGAGCCGTGTAGGCGCCGTTGACCGACACATTGATTGTGATATCCTGCGGAGTCAGCGGCGTGTGCCACTTAACCCAGACAACCTGCGAATCGCCGGCAGGGATCACGATGCTGTTTACCGTGTAACTTGCGCCGTTGATATGGAAGGTGACTGACGCAGGGTTGTCCGGCGTCAGGTTGTGGCTTGTGCGCAGGGTAACGCTGGTGATAACATCCGTGTCCACGCGGTATTCCACATCGGGGGCTTCGATAGTTCCCTCAATCTCCAGTTCACGGAAGCGTACAATGCCGATTCCCAGGTAATTGATGATATCCGAGTTTGACTGACTGGTGGTGGTAGGGCCGTCCCATGCGGCGAAACCGAGATCGCTGTATTCCAGAAACATTGCCAGCGGGAGGTTTTTGTGCGATAAAGAAACCATCTTTGAGCGGAGGCCGCCGCTGGCGAGTTGGTCGTACAGCGCCGCTTCGGTGGCGGTCATGCAATACTTCTGACTGTTAAAAGTAAAATACGCGATTGGCTCCAGTAATAACTTGTAGTCGCCGCCGATCAACCGCTCATAGTCAAAACCGGTGGCGTCGGCTACCATCATGCAGGCGTATTCCGAGCAGAAATATTGCTTAATCGCCTCAATATTACTGTTACCGCTACTGCTTACGATTGTCGGCATAGCGTTTGCGGGTTTTACACTGCTATATCCACCACCAGAATGAATGGATAAGGACGTTCCTGCACGATATTGCACTTTGCTAACATATCCAAAAAATAAAATAGAGCTTGGCTGGTCCCGGTTAGAAAAATCGACTGATGCTGACACAGCATTTCCCGTTTCAGCGTCAACGATGGTAATTCTCACGCCATCATTGCCCGGACTCCAGAAGTTGCTGGAAGTACCGGACCCCATGCCGCCGCCGCCCCCATCCAAATTTCCATCGCCGGGGTTTTCCGCTAAGGCGGTCAGCGGGAGGGAGCATAGGAGCAACACCAGGCAGAGTAGCCCGGTTAAGTATTTTTTCATCATCATTCCTCCAAAAGAAAAACGCAGTCCGAAAATATGACTGCGTTTCTTGATACATATTTAGTTGATGGGATTCTAATCCATTTCCCCGACCATTTTATTGGGGTCTCCATCGTTGTCCATTGGAATTGTATTACCCGTACTGGGAGTCACCCACCCGAATACTGGGTCATATACCTGGCCTTGGCTGTTTGTGCTGCCTGCTGCTGGTGCACTGCTCGAACCTGAACTTTCCTGTTGCGGCTTTCCGCCTTCGCTCGGAGTCTGGACAGGTACGGTATCATGGTCAACGTGGTCCTCATCCGTTCCGGGAGTTGTCGGGGCGGGCTCCTTGCTGGGGCTCGGATCGGTGAAATCAATTACGAC
>Ga0153950_1000085_pt1 | contig 38659 bp, 39 predicted proteins | sample TSNJ034MetaG_FD_104737 | JGI IMG/M metagenome (GOLD analysis project Ga0153950, IMG submission 104737) | Attine ant fungus gardens microbial communities from New Jersey, USA - TSNJ034 MetaG | ecosystem: Host-associated > Fungi > Mycelium > Unclassified | place: USA: New Jersey, Wharton State...
ATAACTCCTCTCCTCGGCATGGTTTGATTTTAATTTACAACTTAATTTTACCATGTTTTGGTGAGGAGTTATATCGTTTTTTTTTCTCATTATTCCGCTTTACTATGCGGTGTTTTGAGTTTCACAATTGCCTAACATGCACACTGTATGGAAAGGAACCGGAGCAGCCCATGTCAAAGCAGAAAAGGACAAATGTCAACGCGCAAAATCTGATATTCTGGGCATGCCTGTGCCTGTTCACGGCGCTGGCGGCCTGGCAGGCCTTTGCTGGCCTGGGGGATGGTTCGGTCTATGACTGGGACGAGGCGCGCCAAGGTGTAAACGCTTATGAGATGCTGCGCAGCGGCAACTACCTTGTAAACACCTACGACAGCCAGACCGACTATTGGAATGTAAAGCCACCGCTGAGCATGTGGGCCAATGTGGCCGCCTACAAGCTGTTCGGCTGTAACCCGATGGGCTTGCGCTTCTTCTCGGCGCTCAGCCTGCCCCTTTCGGCGGCGGCATCCATGCTGTTTCTGTGGAGGCGCGTGGGAACCCCCGCCGCGCTGTGCGCCGGTTTTTTGTTCGCGGCCACCGGTACCCGCTTCTACCACCTGTTCCGCACCGGAGACCCGGACGCTCTGTTCTTTCTGTGGTGCCTGCTGGGCTGCGTCTTTCTGTATCTGGCCTTTCAGGGCGATGCCCGATGGCTTGTCGGCGCGGGGCTCTGCACGGCGCTGGGCTTTCTGACCAAGTCGATGCATGTGGCGGCGCCGGCGGCGGTGATCGCACTGAGCCTGCTGCTTGGGCGCGGGGCGCGCCGTTTTTCAGCGCGGCAGCTGCTGCTCTATCTGCTGCTGCCCGCGGCGGCGCCGGTGCTGCTCTGGGCGGTGCTGCGTTTCGGGCAGGACGGGCTGGAGTTTTTCAGGCAGATGCTGCTGCTGGACGTGCTGAACAGGGTGACCTCGGTGGTGGAGAACCATCGGGGCGGGCCGCTGTTCTACATCACCGTGCTGCGCAACCTGCTGGGGGGCTGGGTGTTCTGGGGCGTGCTGCTGCTGATCGCCGCATGGATCGCGGTGGATTTGACCAGTGAGAAGCGCCCGCCCAACGACAAGGCCTTTATCCTGATCTTTGCCCTGATGTTCGGCGTGACCATGCTGATTTTTACCGTGTCCAGCACCAAGCTGGGGTGGTATATGTACCCGAGCCTGATCGGCTTTTACATGCTGGCGGCCTACGGAGCCCAGCGCCTGTTCGACAGGGCCGCGGCGTCCGGCAAGCGGGCTGTTGCGGGTTACGTCATAGCGGCGGTCTGCTGTCTGCCCGTTCTGGCGGGTGGTTTTTTGCCGCCTTACCGGAATATCGACAGCATCGCCTCCACCTCGTCGGCGGACAGCGTGTTTACGCAGCTGAAAGGCGAGGACATCGCCGGGGTCTACTATCTGGTCGACACAGCGGGCAACCAGGTGCCCATTGTGGAAAACGGCGGCTACGCCGTGAACATGCCCCAGAGCTGGGTGTTGCAGGGCATCTATCAGGGTGCCGAGCACCGGGCTGGCGGACTGGAGGCCTTTGCCGCGGCGCCAGCCGGGCAAAGGGCGATGCTGGTGGTGAAATACGAAACCGAGGGGGCCTTGGCCGTGTTTCTGACGGAGCACCCAACGTTTGCGCCGCGGGCCCAGTCCCAGGGATTTGCCCTGCTTGAGGAAAAGGAGTCGTGATGGCATGAAGACAATCTGCATTCTGTTCGGCGGTGTGAGCAGCGAGCACGAGGTATCGCTGCGCTCGGCCGCCACCGTGCTGCACAGCATATCGCGGGAGAAGTTTAAGCCCGTGATGGTGGGCATTACCAAGGAGGGCCGCTGGCTGCTCTACACCGGCGAGGTGTACGACATTCCCGGCGGAAGATGGGAAAGCTCGGGCAAGACCTGCCCGGCGGTGCTGTCCCCCGACCGCTCCCACAAGGGTCTGCTGGTTCTGGAGCAGGGCGGCGTGCGGCTTATGGAGATTGACGCCGTGTTCCCGGTGCTGCACGGCAAAAACGGGGAGGACGGCACCGTGCAGGGCCTGCTGGAGCTGGCGGGCATCCCCTATGTGGGCTGCGGTGTTCTTTCCAGCGCGGCCTGCATGGACAAGGCGGTCTCTCACACGCTGCTCACGTCGGTGGGCATCCCCAAAACCGAGTTGATCGCCCTGAACAGGAAAGACGCGCGGGATATGGCGGCGATGGAGCGGCACCTGGCGCATGCCCTCGGTTATCCCCTGTTTGTAAAGCCGGCCAATGCGGGCTCCTCGGTGGGGGTTACGAAAGTGGGGGGGCCGGCGGCGCTGGCCGCCGCGCTGGAGCTGGCATTTGCCCACGACGACAAGGCGGTGGCCGAAAGGGCTGTGTCCGGCCAGGAGGTGGAGTGCGCGGTTATGGGAGGCGACGACCCGGTCGCTTCGGATATGATCGGCGAAATCGCGCCGCCCGACGGCGTGTACGACTACGACTCCAAGTACTTAAACGACACGGCGGGCCTTTTTGTGCCTGCCCGCGTCCCCGGGGAGGCGGCGCGGGAGGTGCGCGAGCTGGCGGTGAGAGCGTACCGCGCCATGGGCTGCCGGGGGCTTGCCCGCGTGGACTTCTTTGTGACCGCCGAAGGGAAGGTGACTCTCAACGAGATCAACACGATCCCGGGCTTTACCTCCATCAGCATGTACCCCAGGCTGTTCGAGGCCTCCGGGCTGAGCGTGGCCGAGACGGTGGAGCGGCTGATCACAGGCGCTCTGACCGGGTGGGAGTAAAATACATAGAAATGAGTGTTTAACCAAATGGACAATCGACCCATCGGGGTTTTTGATTCAGGGGTCGGGGGACTCAGCGTGGTCAAGGAGCTGCACAATACCCTGCCCGGTGAAGACATTGTGTACTTCGGCGACACGGGCCGGGTGCCCTACGGAACCCGGTCCCGGCAGACCATCGTCAAGTACGCGGCCCAGGACATCCGCTTTTTGCTGTCCCAAGACGTGAAAGCGATTGTGGCGGCCTGCGGCACGGTCAGCGCCAACCTGACCGACAAGGACGTGCGGGCGTTGGGCGTCCGGGTGCCCTACACCGGCGTGGTGCTGCCCTCGGTGCGCACGGCCTGCGCGCTCAGCGCCGGGGGACGCATCGGCGTGATCGCGACCAGCGCGTCGATCCGGTCCGGCGCCTACGGCAGGGCCCTGCGGAAGATACAGCCCTCGGCCAAGCTGTTCGGGGCCGCCTGTCCGCTGCTGGTGCCGCTGGTGGAAAACGGTATGACCTGTCCCGACAACCAGATCACCCGGCTTGTCCTGGAGATGTACCTGGAGCCGCTGGTGCGGGAGCGGATCGACACGCTGATCCTGGGCTGCACACATTTCCCCTTGCTTTATGAACTGATAAGTGATATTTTGGAGTATAAAGTGACGCTGATCGATTCGGGGGCGGCTACGGCACAGCACATCAAGTCGGTGCTCTGCGAGCGGGACGCTCTCGGCGAAAAGACCTCCGGCGGCGATACGCGCTACCATGTGACCGACACGGTGGACGGCTTTGCCGAGGTGGCCAGGCTGTTTTTGCATGAGGAGATTGGCTCATCGACCCGGTTTGTGGATCTGGATACCCTGAGTGAATGACCGGGCGGAAAGAAGTAAAAGCATGAAAAAAGAAGTTTTAATCAGCATCAAGGCTGTTTACGAAAACGAAGACGACCGGGATGTGATAGAGCTGTTCACGCTTGGGCAATACTATAAGCGGGACGGCAACTACTGCATCAGCTACGAGGAGAGCGAGGCCACCGGCTTCGAGGGCTCCCGCACCACGCTGATGGTGGAGCGGGAGCACCGGGTGACCATGCAGCGCAAAGGCGCCGCCAACTCCCAGCTGATTGTGGAGCGGGGCGTGCGCCACCAGTGCCACTACGACATGGGCTTCGGCGACATGATGGTGGGGGTGCTGGGCAGCCGCATCAAGTCCAGCCTGACCGACAGCGGCGGCAACCTGGAGGTGAAGTACTCGCTGGATATCAACTCCCAGCTTGCCAGCGAGAATGAGATGTATATTCACATCAAGGAGCGGGAGAAGGGCCGGAACGGCCCCCTTCCAAGGGGGAAGCGCGGCAAAAGCGAGGAGAACGGCGAGGCCCCGGCCCGCTTTCAGGCCGAGGGCCAAAGCGATCTGCCGGTGTAAACGAGAAAAAGGAGCAGATAAACAGTGACATCCAAGGATTTGGTATTGGAGGCAAAGGAGCAGGCGCGGGCGATGGTGGAGCGGTCTGTGGCCGCGGCCACCCAGGCGGGCGCGCTGCCCCAGGCGGAGCTGCCGCCCTTTGTGATTGAAATTCCGGGCGATGCAACCCATGGGGATTTCGCGGCCAACGTGGCCATGGTGGGGGCAAAGGTATACCGGCTGCCGCCCCGCAAGGTTGCCGGGGCAGTGCTGGAGCACCTGGATTTTTCCGGCAGCTGGTTTGCCCGGGCCGAGACCGCGGGGCCGGGCTTTCTCAATTTCTTTCTAAAGCCCGAGTGGTTCCCGGCGGTGCTGCGCTGCATTGAACGCATGGGCGGGGATTACGGCAGGACCGACCATGGCGGCGGCGAAAGCGTGATGGTGGAGTTCGTGTCCGCAAACCCCACCGGGCCCATGCACATGGGCAACGCCCGGGGCGGCGCCATCGGCGACGTGCTGGCGGCGGCGCTGGACGCCGCGGGCTACCGGGTGACCCGGGAGTTTTACATCAACGACGCGGGCAACCAGATCGAGAAGTTTGGTATCTCGCTGGAAGCGCGCTATTTGCAGCTATACAAGGGTGAGCAGGCCGTGCCCTTTCCCGAGGACGGCTACCAGGGCGAGGACATCACCCGGCGGGCCAGGGAGTACGCCGATCTGAATGGGGACAAGCTGCTGGAGGCCTCCCAGGACCAGCGCAGGCAGGCGCTGATCGACTACGCCCTGCCCCGGAACATCGCGGGGCTTGAGGAGGACCTGCGGACCTACCGCATTGTATACGACAGGTGGTTCCGCGAAAGCGCCCTGCACGGGGACGGCACCGTGCAAAAGGTGATCGGCATGCTGAGCGAGCGGGGCCTGACCTATGAAAAAGACGGCGCCGTGTGGTACAAGGCCACCGAGTTCGGCGGGGAAAAGGACGAGGTGCTGGTGCGCCAGAACGGAAACGCCACCTACTTTGCCGCCGATATCGCCTACCACTACAATAAGTTTGAGCAGCGGGGCATCCAGAAAGCGATCGACGTGTGGGGCGCCGATCACCACGGCCACGTGGCCCGGCTCAAGGGCGCCATGGATGCGCTGGGGCTGGACGGCTCCCGGCTGGACATTGTGCTGATGCAGCTGGTGCGGCTCATGAAGGACGGCGAGCCCTACCGCATGAGCAAGCGCAGCGGAAAATCCATCACGCTGACCGATCTGCTGGAGGAAGTGCCCATCGACGCGGCCCGCTTCTTCTTCAACATGAACGCGCCGGGCTCGGCCATGGACTTCGACTTGTCCCTAGCGGTCAAGACCCAGTCGGAAAACCCGGTGTATTATGTCAAATACGCCCACGCGCGCATCTGTAGTATTATCCGGGTGCTGCGGGAGGAGGACGGGGTGAAGCCCCGGACCTGCACCCCCGAGGAGCTGTTATTGCTGAGCGCCCCCGAGGAAACCGCGCTGATCCGCCACCTTTCCCGGCTGCCCGGCGAGATCGTGAGCGCCGCCACCCGCAACGACCCGGCCGCGCTGACCCACTATGTCATCGAGCTGGCCACCCTGTTTCATAAATTCTACCACGAGTGCCGCGTGAGAGGCGAGCGGGAGAGCTTGCAGCAGGCGCGGCTGAGCTTGTGCCTGTGCGCCAGAACCACAATCGCAAACGTGCTGGCGCTGCTCAAGGTGACCGCGCCCGAAAGCATGTAGGCACATCACGTTGACCAACCGGATGAACGGGAGGACGAAAATGGAACTGAAACTGCCCCTTCTGCTGGACGGCGACATCTCCCATGCCTATGCGGACAAGGTGGGCCAGGACGACTGCGTGCAGCAGTGGATTCTCGACCACAGGGACGAGGCGCTGGCACTGGCCGACGCCCATGCCGCCGCGGGCGCCGATATGCTGCTTACCCCCACCGGGGGCATGAACACGCTGTTGGCTCTGGAGCAGGTGTGGAAGCTCAACGCCGCCCTGGTGACACTGACCGGCCGCGCCGGTGGAAACAGGCCGGTGGCGGGTACGATTGTGAGCACGGGGCACCTGCATGAGCCTTTTGGGCCCATGCCCTACACCGACCTGATCGACACCTACGCCGAGCAGGCCATCGAGCTGGCCTTGGCCGGCGCCGATTACCTGCTGCTGCGGGATATGCGCACGCTGGGCGATGCCCGGGCGGTCGTGCTGGGCGCGCGGCAGGCCGAGCGCCCGGTGTTTGTAAGCGTACGGCTGGAGGGGGCGCAGGCCTCCGCCTCCGCCGACATGGACCCGCTGGCCGCCTTGCTCTGTTTGCAGGAGTTGGGGGTGTGCGCATTCGGCGTGTACCACCCCGATCCCGAGGCGCTGGCGCGGATTCTGGCGCGGCTCGCCCCCCACGCCCGTGTGCCGCTGATGGCCGGGGTGCCGCTGGACGGCCGCACCGCGGAGGAGCTGCACCGGGACTGCTTTGAGCTGCTGGCCGCCGGAGCACGCGTCCTGTTCACCGGCGAGGGAATCGGGCCCGAGCACACCAAGGTGCTGCGGAGACTGCTGGACAGCTTTGACTACGCCGCGTTTTCACTGCCCGAGCGCCCCGAGGACACCCCGCTGCTGCTGACCGACGAAACCCAGGTCTACTATCTGGAGGAGGACTTCACCGCCTCGGAGGAGATTGGCTGCGGGCTGGACATGTCCGAGGCGATCCTGGCCGACGAGGACCAGAACACGGACGCGCTGCTGTTCTATGTAAGGTCCATCGACGACGCGTACCGGCTGGGCCAGAACGCCCACATGGCGGGCAAGGCGGTGATCCTGCTGGCCGAGAGCGAGGAAGCGCTGGAAATGGCGCTGCTCTACTACCGGGGCAGGGCGCTGGTGGACTCCCGCTCCGACGTGCCCCCCATGACCATGAAAGTGCTGGCAAAGGGCTACGGCGCCATCGTGCGCTGATCCGGTCCGGCCAGGCGCACAGTACAGGAGGTTTACACATGCCATTCAAGGTGAGCAAAATCAGCGGGCCGCCCCAGTTCGATTCGCTGCCCATTGCAAAGGTGACCCGGTATCCGCTTGAAAAGCGGGATTACAAGCCCTACGCCCAGTGCATCCTGTGCGTGGGGGAAAGCGCGCTTACGCTGCGCATGTGGGCGTTTGAGGTCTCGCCGTCCGAGGACAGCAGCCTGCGCTGCGTGCTGTACCTGTACAAGCAGGACCCGGAGCGGGCTGTCTGTATGGATGTCTATTCCCGCGGGCATATTCGCGTTGCGCTGCTTCGGGCGGGCGAGGAGGGCGAGGAGCCGGTCCAGCTGGAAAGCGAAAGCTACACGGCGCCGCCTTTCGGCGGCGAGGACCTGCAGGGGGTCTACTGGGGCAGCACTCTGACAGTGCCGCTGGAGGCGCTGCGCGCCATGGGCGGCCCGCTGGCGCTGGAAGCAGGCGACAGCTTTCCCGGAAACTTCTACAAGCTCTGCACCCGGCAGCCCTTTGTCCACTCCGGCTCCTGCTTTCCGGCGGACTTTGCGGCGAACCCCTATACCAAAGACAACATGGGTGACTTTCAGGTTGTCCCATACTAGAAAGGCATGATGGCGTGGTGAGGATGTTTTTGAAGATAGCGCTGTTCCTGCTGGCCGCACTGCTGAGTGTGATCGGCGTGCAGAAGCTAATCAAATGGCTGTACCTGAAAAAGCAATACCACTGATTATTGCGTTTGAACAAATCATCCACATGCTTTGCAAACCTTGTGTTCAGTCCGCCTGAGCCCCGGGCGGCGCCAGCGTGACGATCACCACCTCCGGCCGGTTGTACACCCGGGGCCGAAGCGGGTACACTGCCAGCCCCCGGCTGACCACCAAGGTAGTGCCCTCCAGGTCATAGCGCCCCGAGGTGTAGCGGGGGAACACCTGCCCCGAGGCGTACAGGCCGTTTTCCAGCAGGCGCGGGATCCGCACCTGTCCTCCGTGGGCGTGGCCGCAGAGCACCAGGTCAAAGGGATAGCGGCGGTACAGGTGGATGTGCTCGGGCCTATGGGCCAGCAGAAGCTTGTAGAGCCCCTGCCGGGTCAGGCCGCCGAAAGCCCGCTCCATGCTTCGCCGCTGGCTGTACAGGGGATCCTCATACAGGCGCTTGTGAGCGTCCTCCACGCCGGCCAGCAGCAGCTGTTGGCCGGCGGCGCGCACCACCCGGTATTCGTCCGACAGGATCACCACGCCGCGGCGGCGCAGAAAGGCGCGGATCGCGCCAATGCGGCGGGAGCGGAACTCGTGATTGCCGGTTACATAGTACATGGGCGCCGTGTCCCGAAGCCCCTCCAGCAGCAGTCTGCTGCCCCGGGGCGGGAGGATGTCATCCACGATATCGCCTCCCAACAGGATCAGGTCCGGCCTGTGGGCGGCGATCAGCTCAATCAGCGGGCGCTGGTCCCCGCCGTGGATCACGCTGTGCAGGTCGGTGACCAGTGCGATGCGCACCGGCCCGGTGAGCTTTTCGGTAATCAGCGTCTGGTAGGAGACGCTCAGCTCGTCGCTGACGCCGCCCAGCAGGTAAAGCCCCGCCGCCCCAGCGCCGAGAGCGCCCCACACAAGCAGCTTTTTGTTATAATTCAATGTCTACCTCCTACATTCTTTAGACCTGTTCTGGAACCCACCGCCCAGCCACTGCCTGAGAAAAAGGGCAGGTGGAGCGCGCCCTCCATTAAGGAAGTGAAGAGCAGCCGGTCGGGAAGCGGGCCGCTTCCGTTGGCGGGCGGGTTATTGGTCGTTGTCATTGTCATCTTCTCCTTCCGCGAATGCAAGGATATCGCCCGGCTGGCAGTCCAGCTCCCTGCACAGCCGGTTCAGGGTGGAAAAGCGGATCGCCTTTCCTTTTCCGTTCTTGAGGATCGACAGGTTGGCCTGGGTCAGATCGATGCGCCCCGCAAGCTCCGCAAGACCAATCTTGCGCCTTGCCATCATCACATCCAGATTAATCACAATCATAACACGGCCCCCCAGATTATTTTATTCAGAGTATAGCATATATGAAAATGAAAATCAATATAAATTTATTGTTATTCAATAAATTTATATTGATTTTCATTTTCGGCCGCGTTGTATCAGGGCCGAAAGTCTTTTGCTAGGGTTTTTATGTAAAATATTTTATTCTTTACTTTCCCGATGCGGTGGGGTATAATACAGTATAGATATTTAGTAACCGATGTTACGAAGGTGAAGCTGATGCATTCTGATCTCCAACTTTCCGCAAGGCTATGTGAAAATACCATATTTGAGGGGCTTACCCCGCAGCAGATACAGAGCATCCTGCCTTGTATCGTGCTGAGCCTGCGCACCTACGGCAGCGAGGAATGCGTGTACGACAAGGGCCAGGACGTGCGCGAGCTGGGCGTGGTGCTCAACGGGGAGCTGTGCGTCTGCGAGGAAACCATGGACGGCAGGAGCAAAACGGTTTCCAACATCGAAAAGAACGAGCTGTTCGGGGATGCGGTGGTGTTTTCCACCTCCTCCAAGCTGTCGCACAGGGTGATCGCGCGCGAAAATGCCGAGGTCGCCTACCTTTCGCTGGACTTTTTCCTGAGCCCCTGCGGCAGGGGGGACTGTGAGCATATGCAGGTGCATCAGGAGGTAGTGAAGAACATGCTGCGCCTGCTCTCTGACCGGGCGCTGATGCTGAACAAAAAAGTCGCCTACCTGACGGCCAGCGACCTGAGGACCAAAATAGCCATGTATCTGTGGGAGCTCTACGAGATGAACGGCTCGGCGGTGTTCAACATGCCGCTTAACCGGGACCGCCTGGCTGAGTTCTTTTCGGTGGCGCGGCCCAGCCTTTCGCGGGAGTTGATCAACCTGAAAAGTCAGGGCGTGATCGACTTCCACCGCAGCAGCGTGACGATCCTGGATCTGGCGGCGCTTTATGAGATCGCCCATATGGGGGAAGCGTAAGGGAGCTATTGCTACATTGTGTGCAGCAGCATGAGGATGTTCCGCTGGGACTGCATCGAGTGGGCCATCACCATCTGGGCGCACTGGGACAGGATGCTGGCTTTGATGAAGTTCATCATTTCGGCGGCCATGTCGGCGTCGCGGATTTTGCTCTCTGAACCCTCCAGGTTGATGATCTGGTTTTCCAGGTTGCTGATGGTGTACTCCAGACGGCTTACATTGGCGCTGATGTAGGCCCGTTGCTTGTTGACCTGCCCCAGGGAGGCATCGATGATCGAAATGGCCTTGCCGGCATTTTCGCGGCTTAGGATGTTCGTGTTCCGCAGCGAGTCGCCGGTGTCAAGGCCCAGGCTGGCCGAGGACATGTCGTGGATGTAGGTGCCCAGGCGCTGATTCGCCCCGTTGTTGGCCCCGATCTGAAAGACCAGCTTGCTGTCGGCGCAGGTGGCGGTTCGGGTGCCTGTGATGTCTGGCGCGCCGTCGCTGAATTTGATGCCGGAGATGGAGCCCTCCCTGAGGGCGGAGGCGTCCAGCCCTGTCAGCATGATCTTGGTGCCGTCTTTCAGTGCAAATTCCACATCGCCGGTGCCGCTGTGGGTAGCGGTGACTGTTTCGTCGCCGGTCTGAAAGGACAGAAAGACTTGGCCGTCCGCCTTTTTGTTCACCGTGATCTTGCCGCTGCCGTTGTAGCTGTTGTCGGCGCTGATGACCGCGCCGAAGCCCATGCTGTCCAGGCCGTCCTGCCCTTTTTTGCCGCCCACGGTGCCGTCCAGGATTTTGATGCCGTTGTAGTGGGTGGAGTTGGAGATGCGGTCGATCTCGTCGAGCAGCGCCTGGTATTCGATATTCAAAAGCTCCCGGTCGTCGGACGTCATGGTGCCGTTGGCGGCCTGCACGCTCAGCTCCTTGAGGCGGTGCAGGATCGAGGTGCTCTCGCTGAGCGCGCCATCGGCGGTCTGCAGCAGCGATAGCACCTGCTGGGTGTTCTGGAACGCCATGCGCATATCGCGAATCTGCGCGCGCATCTTCTCGGACACGGCGAGCCCCGCGGCGTCGTCAGCGGCCGAATTGATGCGATAGCCGCTGGAAAGCCGCCGCAGGCTTTTTACAAGGGTATTCTGGTGCAGCCCGAAATGCCGGTACGCAAACAAAAAGGCCATGTTGGTGTGAACGCTGAACATAAAGGCTCCCTCCTTGCGGGTATTGAGAAAACGCCAAAGACCCGCCGATCCTCCGGCAGGGCATCAATCTCTACACTGTACATTTCGGCCCGGACCGGGGGAAACTTTATAGCAAACGGAATAATAATCCGGATAATTTTTTCGGCGGCGTGGGAAAATCTGTTTTCCATCCCGCGCGGGAACATGCTATAATAGGGGAAAGTCACCAACAAGGAGAGTTGATACAGCATGAAAAAAATATTGCCTGTTTTACTATGCGCCGCGCTGCTGCTGGGCGCCTGCACGGGCGGCGGGACCGACACCTCTTCGGAGTCGGACGACGCGCCCTCCCAGCCGCAGCAGGTGCTGGAGGTGGATGAGCCGGAGGAGGAGCCTGAGCCCGAGCCCGAGCCGCAGATGACGGTGGAGGAGGCCATGGCGCTGCTGGTCCCCGAGGAGGACGGCGCCGTGCCCATCGCCGGCCAGGAACAGCTGCGCGCCCTGGCGGCGCTGGTAAATTCCGGTGACGAAAGCCACCACGGCGTGACCTATGTTATGCAGAGCGACCTGACGCTGACCGACGCGCCCTTTTGGCCCATCGGCGGCGGCGAGGACGCGGTCTCCATGCCCCTTTTCCAGGGGAGCTTCGACGGCGGCAACCACGTGCTATACGGTCTGAACATCACACAGGCCACCGGTAACCGGAACGGTACCGGCCTGTTCGGGGCGGTGGGCGAGCAGGGCAGCGTGCAAGGCCTGCACATCGTGCGAGGCGAGGTGCACGGCTACAACGCGGTCGCGGGTGTGGCGGGCTACTGCGCCGGCAGCCTGTACAATTGCTCTTTCAACGGCAGCGTGGAGGCTGGCGGCGAGGGCGTGGGCGCCATAGCGGGTATCCTGGAGAAAAACGGCTCCGCGGATAGCTGCTTTGCCAACGCCCAGGTTTCGGGCAACAGCAAGGTGGGGGGCTTTGCAGGCCACGCAAAGCCGGGCTGCACGATCCAAAACTGCTACGCGCTCGGCCAGATAACGGCCATTGACTCCCCCCACACCGACCAGCCCGTGCAGATCGGCGGCTTTATCGGCAGCCAGGACCAGGCGCTGGTGCAAAACTGCTACGCCAGCAACTCGGTGCTGACAGCGGTGGCCTCCAAGGTGGTGGGCGCGTTTATCGGCTACAACGACGGTTCGCCCTCAGGCTGCTACTACAATCAGACCGCCACCGAGAACTGGCAGGCGGTGGACGCCAACGCGGACACGGAGGAGCATCAGATCACCGGCTGCACGGTGGAGCAGCTGGTGGAGCAGGCCACCTATGTGGCCTGGGACTTTGAAAAGGTCTGGGGCATCGATGACGAGCGCAACCGGGGCCTGCCCTATCTGCGGGCCGCCTGGGAGGACACGGAGCCGTCCGGCGAGCCGGAAAGCCCACCCGCCTTGGAGCAGCCGGACACCGAGGCCGAAGCAGCCGTCGAGGAGGCGCAGACGGAATAGCCGGCTGAAAGCAACAAAAAAGCCCGCTTTCAGCGGGCGGGTATCTGCGGCTTTACTCCGTGGAATTCAAGCTCGTGCCTCTGTGTGCGCTTTTCAGCCAAGCCGATGTCCTCCCAAGCCTTGTTCAGGCTGTACTCCAGACTGTCGAAGCGCTCATCCACAGCGTCAAAGCGCTGGTCCATCCCGGCAAAGCGCTCATCCACAGCGTCAAAGCGTTGGTCCATCCCTGCAAAGCGCTCATCCACAGCGTCAAAGCGTTGGTCCATCCCTGCAAAGCGCTCATCCACAGCGTCAAAGCGTTGGTTCATCTCCGATTTCATGCCACGCTGTTCTGTCTCAAGCGCCTCCAGCCGGCCGCTGATCTGCCCGAGCAGCTCCAGGATTTTGTTCTCGTTTTGCATCTCACACCTCCCGCCAATAAAAAGTATACCATCAAATAAGGGCGGATGCAAGGGGGAAATCGTTGTTGAAAATGGGGGAAAAGATGAAAAACCGGGAGCTTTATCAAGCGGTTTACCGGGTGGTGGCGTCGATCCCGTCCGGCAGGGTGGCCTCCTACGGGCAGGTGGCGGTGTTGGCCGGATGGCCGGGCCGGGCCAGGGCGGTGGGGGCGGCCATGCGCATGACGGTGGTCGAGCAAAGGCTGCCCTGCCACCGCGTGGTATACAGCTCCGGCGCCTTGGCCCCCGGCGACGCTTTCGGCGGGCCCGGCCGCCAGCGGAGGCTACTGGAGCAGGAAGGCGTCGCGTTTTTGAAAAACGGATATGTGGATATGAAGCACAGCATATGGCGATAGCGGCCGGCACCGCGCCACAGCTCCGCCGCCAAACGCGAAGCGTCCATGCACACCGCGTGCATGGACGCTTTATTTCTATTCCGCGGCCTGCTCTGTGGCGGGCGCTTCGTCCTTCTCCGGCTCGGGGGGCAGTTCCCCGGCGGCGCGCAGCAGGGCCTCCTGCGCCTCGCGGCGCCTGCGGGCCTTGTCGAGTCCGCGGCGCTCCACCATGACACGGAGGCGGTTTTTGCTCTCGGTGAGCATGGCCACCAGCATTTCGCGGCTTTCCACGTCGTTGGGGTCCAGCTTGACGGCTTGGGTCAGGCAGCTGACGGCCTGGGGGGTGTCTCCCCGCAGGTCGTGCAGGATGCCCGCCTTGATGTACAGATAATTAGCGTTTTTCGGACACAGCGCCAGCGCCCGCTCGATCAGCGGCAAGCTGTCCGGGTGGCCTTGGGGATAGAGGATGGCGGCCCTTTTGGCCATAGCCTCGTGGCAATCCGGGTCCAGCTCCTGTGCCTTTTCGTATGCTTCCGCCGCTTCGGGGTACTCCTCCAGCAGGGCGTGGATGTCGCCTTTCAGCAGGTGATTGGCCGCGTTGTCGGGGGCCATTTCAATCGCGGAGGTCACGTGCTTGAGCGCGGTTTCGGGCAGGCGCTTGCTCAGCGCCCGGGCCAGCGTGTGGTAGATGCCGGTGTCGTCCGCGCCAAGGTTCAGGGCGATGCGGCACTCCTCCTCGGCCTCCTCCGGCCGGTCCATGGTGTAGAGCAGCCGGGCGCGACAGACGTGGTGCCCGGGGGTCTGATCGTCCAGCCGGATGGCGTGATCCAGGTAGCTGAGGCCGGCGGGGACGCCGCGCTCGGCCAACAGCCCGCCCATGCGGGCTGTCGCGTCCAGGCAGTCGCGGTTCAGCAGCAGCACGCGGCGGTAGTTGTTCTGGGCGTCCGCCAGGTCGCCATGCTCCTGCTGCAGCTTGGCCTTGGCGAGCAGGATATCCCAGCGCTGCTTGTCCAAGGAAAAAGCGGTGTCGTAGCAGTCCAGCGCCTGCTTGTAGGTCTCGGCGGTTTTGCCCAGCAGCTCCGCCTTGCAGGCGTAGTAGTGCGGCGCATTGGGCGCCAGGCTGATGGCCTTGTCCAGGTATTCCAGGCCCTTGCGGTCGCTTTTTTCGGTCATGATGCGCCCGATGCCGAACAGCGCCTCGTGATTTTTGGGATCCAGCTTCAGCGCGGCCTCGTACTGGGACAGCGCCTTGGCCATGCTGCCCACATTGTACAGGATATTGGCGCGGGTGCACACGTAGCGGCTGTTCTGGGGGGAGAGCTCAATGGCGCGGTTAATGTACATCAGCGCCACCCGCGGGCTTTCGCCGCTGAGAATTTCGCTGAGCTCCTGCATGGTTTCGGTGTTCTGGGTATCCTGCGTCAGGGACTTTTTCAGGTTGAACAGCGAATCCCCGCGCTGGCCCAGCTCGTCGAGGATCTTCGCCTTGAGGTAGTAATACTCCCCGTTGGTGCCGTGCAGGCTGATGGCGCTGTTGATGTAGGTGATAGCGGCGTCGGGCTGGGAGTGTTGCAGCAGCTTGGCAAGGCCGTAATAGGCCGGCGTGCAGGACGTGTCCAGGCTGACGGCGGAGCGGTAGTGCTCCACAGCGCTTGTGGTGTTGTTGATCTGCTCAAGCAGTTGGGCCAGGTGTAGATGATACTGCGCGTTTCCCGGATCGTACTTCACCGCGTTGTGAAAGCACTCGATGGCTTCGCTTACGCGCGCGCCGGTTTTGAGCAGCGCGCGGCCGCGGCCGTGGTGGTAATAGGGGTTGTTGGGAATCAGCGAGATGGCCCTGCCCAAGTAATCGGCGGCCGGGACCGGTTTTGTCTCCACCAACATCAGGCCCATGGAGCCCCACGCCTCCCCGATGGTTTTGTCCAGGCCCACCGTCACCTTGTACGCGGCGATAGCCGCCCCCTCATCCCCTTTTTTCTCCAGGGCCCTGGCACGGCCCAGATGCAGGCGCGCGTTGCCCTGGTCCTGGGTAATCGCCTGATCGTAATAGGACAGCGCGCGGCCCGGGTCTTTGGGCAGATAGAGCTCGGCCAGTCCGCGCAGGGCGTCCAGGTTGTTGGGGTCCAGCGCCATGACCTGCTGAAACTGCTTGATAGCCAGGGATTCATCACCGGTGCCCCGCAGCAGGTTTCCGCGCAGCACGGCTGCTTTCAGGTTCGCGGGCTGCAGTGAGCAAACCGTGTTGACATAGGGCAGCGCCAGGTCGGGCTGGTCCTGGGCGGTGAGCGTGGCCAGGCGCATCAGCGAGGGCACGTGCTTTTCGTCGATGCCCACAGCCTGGCCGTACATGCGCAGGGCGCCGAGGCGCTGGCCGTCCGCCAGCAGAAGCTCGCCGCGCAGGTAAGGGTGTTGGGGGTCCAGGGGGTCCAGGTGTCCGGCCCGCTCGTAGCTGGCCAGGGCCTCGGCGCGGCGCCCCATCTTGAGCTGGATTTTGGCCATGGTGGCGAAAATCCGCGGGTCGCCGGGGGCCAGCTCCGCAGCCCTTTCTATGTACTCCAGCGCTGTTCCGGCACTGGTTTCGATGTAGTGCTCCGCCAGGCAGCGTAGCGCCTGGAAGTTGGCGCCGTTGTACTCCAGGGACAGCTTGAACGCCTCCACAGCGTCGGCCTCTTGTTTCGCGCTGTTTAGAATCCAGCCCTTGAGCAGGTAGGCGTTGGAGCTGGTAGGGTCCATTTTGATGTAGAGCTCGCAGTACCCCAGGGCCTCGTCGTAGGCTTCCTTGTTTTCGGCCACCAGAGCCAGATCCCTAAAATACTCGGCGGACCAGTCGATGAAAGAGCCGCTGCCGCGCAGGAGCTGGATGAACACAGTGGTGATCCCGTTCTTCTTCAGCAATGTGGGCAGGTATTCGTCGTAGGGCTGGGTGATGTCCATGGCCGGGTAGCACTTCTTATGAATTTTGAGGGTGGAATAAAAATTTTCCGGCCACCGCTCGCGGAAGTAAAGCAGCTTCAGGTTTTCCTCGATCAGCTTGAAGCACTCCTTGTAGTGACCCCGCATGACCATGGAGGAAAACTTCTGACGCAAAAAGGCAATTTCCTCCTGCGCGTCCCGCGCGCTCTTCAGGGAGTCCCGCGGAGCGGATTTAACGGCTTTGCTTTTATCGTTGTCACGCGGCAATAACGCCACCCCCTGCACAGTAGACCCGTTCGGAAAAGCAACCACAATCAGTGTACCATATTATTGCGGGAATGTTAATAGCGCAAATAAATTTCCCAACGGCTGTCGAAGAAGCAGGCGCAGCCCCTTTTGGTTACTTTGTTGCGTACCCCGGCTTAGGGGTTCCGTATTCTTGCCCGTCGCGGCGAGCGACAACCACCCCACTGGCAAGTGGCAACCCCGCGCCAAAAGCCTCAAGCAGCGGACAGGAAAAACTGTCCGCTGCTGTAACGATGCACATAAGATGTTTTTTAAAACGGCCCCTTGGGACCTACCCATTGGGGGGTTCCTTGGGCTTTCGGGGAAATTTTGCCTTGTAAAGCTTGGCGAAGCCCTGCATGTTGATCTTGCCAGAGGCGCCGGCCTGACGGTTTTCATTGGCGATGTCCGCCGTGGATTCGGTGCGGGTGATCGTCAGCTCCTTCGGGGCACTGATGCCCAGCACCACCTTTTCGCCGGTAATGTCCACCACGGTGGCTTCGATGTTGTCGCCGATCAGGAAAGATTCCCCGATGCGCCTGCTGATCACCAGCATAAGCGGCTCCCCCTCATTGCCCCTGGGCCTCGCCCTGCTCCTCCTGAAACAAGGGGAACTTGACAGGGTAGTCCCGGTTAGCCAAAATCACCTGGCGGGCGCGCCGGTTTTTGCGGTTGGCCACCACGGGGCTCTTCAGATTCACTGTAATGTCCTTAATGTCCTCGGGAACAACGGCAATCACCAGGAACAACAGGTCCTCGGCGCTTTCACAGCCCAAGAACTTCAAATCGGAATGCTCCACGATCGGATCAAAGCCGTCGATGATTTCAAAGGGATCAAACACGACAAAGCAGGGTACATTGGCATCGACCGCCTGTAACCACATCAGGGTAACATCATCCTGTTTTTCCTTGACCAGCGCGTAGTTGCCGAAATAATCGAATCCATAAAGACCGTCGGGCAGGTGGAAGATGTCTTCCCGGTCCACCTCGACGGGACCCAAAACCGCGGTGTTAATCAGCATTTGGCTCCTCCCATGCGAACATGACTTTAATATGCCGGAATAAGTGTGTGTAACATTTTGGTTATCACGCGGGGACGTGGGTACCCATTTACAAGGAAACGTCCAGCGACGGGGGCGGAACGTAGTCGGGATCGGCACTGGGCGGCGTGTAGATGATGGGTCCCACGTATTCGATGATAACCTGGGGATACTGCGATACTGTGAATTCAAGCTCTCCGGGAACGTACTCCATTTCTGGGCGAGCTTTCACGTCCCAGTCGAAATTCAGCTGGTCCATTGAATAGTCAAAGGATATGGTGCCGCCCTCCATCCACATCTCGGGTCGAACCGAAGGGATAAAGGTCATAATGGTTTCGCTGGTGGAAAGCACCTTGGACATGGCGATCTCGGCAATGGCACCGGGCGCGCGGGAGTCCATGATTGCGTTGCCATCGTCGGCGTAGGTGCGCGTGGCCTGCGCGGCATCCGACCGGCCGGTCTGGGCCAGCTCCTCGATGGAGCGCTTGGGACTTTTCAGCCCCGCGCTTGCTCTGGTCTCGTAGGAGTCGATCTTGACCTTGGCAAGCTCGGTCCGGATGTTTGCACGGCCCCTTTGGCGCGTTACATTAACGCGGGGGATCTCGTAGCTCTGCTTGAGTGTCGCCCGCTTGGATGTGTAGCTGATCTCGATTGGAACGGACTGAATTTTGAGCAAAGGTTGCATAAGCTCACCACCTTTTATGAAATGAATTTGTAAGGTGTGTAGTATAATACAGTCTTCGCGGGGTGCTATTTCATGAAATCGAACAAAGTCGGCTGCATCAGGCGTTGGCCCATTTGCAGCGCCGCATTATACACATATTCCTGCATCTTAAGGTCGAGAATCGCCTCATCGGCTTCTTTGAGCTCTATGGATTGTTGCCTTTCAATCAGAGTGATGCGCTCCGATTCCAGGCGGTCGATCGTAAAATCAAGGTAGTTGTCGTCCGCGCCGAACTGGGTAATCTGCAGGGTCACTTGGCTGGCGGCGGCGTTGAAGTCGTCCAGCAGCTTTCCGGCCGCGTCCTTGTCGTTGACGCCCGAACGCAGCGTGTCCACGATCTTTCCGGCCAGCGCGTACAGATTGTTGGGGCCGTACCCCATGAAGTCCAAACCCACGTAGGTGTTTTTGAACGCCGAGTTGGGGTCCACGTTCTGGGAGCTGTCCGGGTTGAACGTGATGCCCAGGCCGACCTCGATGTAGTTGGCATCCTTGAGCAGGTCGGAGTTCGCGCCAATCCCGGCCACCGGGTGACCGTTGTACAGCAGCTCGTTGGTGGTTGCGTCCAGGGTGAAAGGCGCGCTTACATTGTTGGTGCCGCCGAACTGGTACTTGCCTGCGAACTGGGTGTTCGCGATGGCCAGCATCTCCTTTTGCAGCGCCTCCACCTGCTTGGCGATGGCCTCGCGCTCGTCCGAGCCATTGTCGTCGCTGATGCCCTGCACCGTGAGCCTGCTGATCTCCCGGGTGATCTCGGACATTTGCATGATGCTCTTTTCGGCGGCGGCCAAGGTGCTCTTGGCCGCCTTGGCGTTGTCCAGGTAGCCGTCGACACGGGTCAGGTTGCGCCGCACCTGCATGGCGCGGATGCCCCCGGAGGGGTTCTCTCCCATATGTGAAAAGCGCTGGCCCGTGTAGGTTTGCTCCGAGTATTTATTAAGAAGCGCCCGATTGCCGTGCAGACCCTTCAGGTAATTGCGGGTGACGGATTGGTTCGTAACTCTCATGGCATTAAGCTCCTTTCAGGCCGGCCTTAGCGGCCCACAAGCCCCATTCCGGAAATGATTTGGTTCAGCGCCTCGTCCAATGTGGTCATGTAGCGCACGGCCGCGTTGTAGTAGTTCTGATAGGTCATCATGTTAATGGCTTCCTCGTCCACCGACACCGCCGAGATGGCGTCGCGGGAGTCGGCATGGCCGGAGATGACCTTGTCGGAGGCCAGAAGCAGCGTGTTGTTCAGGCTGTAGTCCAGCCCTCGGGTGGACATCAGCGAGGTCATGTACTCCGAAGCGCCGCCCGTGTACAACACGATCCGCTCGTTGTTCCGGTTGACCGACGCGAAAGTCATATCCCCTTTGAGCATGTTGACGAATTTGTTGATGTTGTCCGCGTTGGCGTTGTCCTTGAACACCTGGTTGCCCTGGTCGTCGTAGACAGGCTTGCCGTCCTTGAGCACCGGCTCGGGGTCCGCGGTGCTGGGTGCCATTTTCGAGGTGGTCAGGAATGTGGACTCGGACTCCCATTCCTGGGACAGGCGGATGTTCTTGGCTGTGATATTGCCGCCGTCCGAGCTGACAAACAGGTTCTTGGGGTCGTACTCCTTGACAAAGGGGGAGTTGGCCGCCGCCGCGTCCGCCGCCGTGATGGAGTTGCACTCGTTCATGTACTTGGCGAATGTGGCCGCGTAGGTATCCAGCATGTTCATGTAGTAGGGCACGCCCCGGAAAGAATTGTCGCCCCGGCCGGCGAAGTCGCCGCTGCCGTTGATGATATCGATGTAGCCCTTGACCGCGCCCTTGGTCACCGCGCCGGTGATGTCCTTTTTGAGCGGGGACATGGTATACCCCTCCAGCAGGTCTATGCTGACAGTGCCATCGGCGTTTTCCCGCATGCCCAGCGCGTTGTATTCCTTGTTGTCCACCAGCGTGAACTCGCTGGCGGGGGAAGTGGTGGAGTCCACCATCACGATGCTCAAGCGGGAGATGGTCAGGTCGCCGGATATTTTTTCGGGGGTGTTGACCACCTTGATGTTCACAAACTCGCTGAGCTTGTCGATAAGCAGGTTCCGGTCGTCCATGAGCTCGTTGGCCGGGTTTCCGGTCATGTGCTCCTGCCGGATGCGCTCGTTGAGGTAGGCGATGGACTCTAAAGTGGTGTTGATGTCGTCGGTAATGGAGATCCGCAGGTCCTCTTTCTGGTTATTCAGGATGTTTTCCAGCTCCGCCGAGGCCTTGTTCATAACCTGGGTGACCTGCTTTGCCATGTTGCGCACGGCGGCGGCGATTTCCACATCGCTGGCGCCCGAGGCGTACTTGGTCAGCTCGTTGATGAAATCCAGCATCTTGGCGTTGAGGCCGTCCGCCGAGATTTCATCAATGCTTTCCAGCTCCTGCAGCCCCGCCGCCTTGACTGCCAGCTCCCCATAGGTGGAGGCCTCGTTGCGGTAGCGGGTGTCCAGGTAGGAGTCCCGGATCTGGCTGGTGCCGTTGTAAAGCACGCCAAGACCCGGGGACTGCCCGTTGGCCCCGTGAACCTTGTATTTGGTGCTGACGCCGTTCAGGCTCAGCGACAGCTGGTCCACCCGCTGTCGGGTGTAGCCGGGCGTGTTGACATTGGATATATTATGCCCCACCGTGTCCAGCCCCAGCTGGCTGACGTTGATGGCTCTTTTCGCAGTTTCAAAGGAAAGAAATGTGGGTCTGAGCATAAAGAACCCCTCCTTGGCATATCATGGACGTGGCGCTACACGCTTTGGGTGAAGAGACGGGGCCGGTCACCGTTTGACTCCGAGGCCTTGCCGTAGGAGGCGCCGTGGTTTTTGTCCAGCGCCTTGATTGATTTGTTGATCTTGTGCAGGTACTGGTCGAGCAGGTCCTGCGATTTCTGGTTCAGGGCCTTGGTTTCCTCCAAGCTCAGCTTCAGCCTTTCAAAAAGGTCGCGAAAACGCTGCCTCTCCTCCGGGGGAAGCTCAGTGACGATCTGGCTGAGGGTATCCCCCGAGAGCGACAGCTCCTGCTTAAAGCGCTTTAAATTGGAGTCGAAGCTTTTGGAAACAAGCACAAAGACCTGTTCCTCCTTGATGATCTCGTCCAGACGGTCCAGGTCGGCTTCAATCACCGCGTCCAGCTTGGCCACCAGAAGCCCCGACAGGTGCACGTGGTTCTGATGGAGCTCCTCCAGATACTGATAGAACTTATCATACTTGCCCAATGGCTGCTCACATCCTTTTTAATCAGGAGCCGAGGATCGCGTCCACCAGGTCCTCGGTGGACACGCGGTAGGCGCCGTCCTTCACACTCTGGCTTAGCTGGTTCAGGCGCTCGGCCTCCGCGTTGCGGCCCACGTCGCTCAGGACGCTCGCTTTCAGGGCGGCCATGCCCTTGTCGGGCGTGGTGGTGGCGCCGCGGGTGAACTCGACCACATCGGTTTTGCCCTTGCCCGTTTCACCGCGCGCAGTCTTCTGGCCGCCCGCCGCGTTTTTTCTGTAGAGATTTATGTTTGCCGAAAAATCTACTTTCATGTTATTCACCTCAATCTGTGCATACTGCGCTTTGGTTGGATCATAAAGTCTTGCGTATTAATATATTCGTCCCGTTTTCCATGTACTTTAGGCGCGCGGCGATTTTTTTTGCGGCAGGAGTGAAAAAAGCAAGAGCGGTTTTTGTGCACAACGCCTGACAACCTAAACCAAACCTGGAAAACATATACTCTGTTACGTATTATCGGACGCAAAGGAGGAAATTATTACCGGAAAACCCCTGCAATTTAAGGGAGATTTGCCGCCGGTGGCCGCCGCCGCGAAATTAACGACAAAAAAACGGAGAATATGCGGGAAAAACAGGGAAATAGGCAGAATTTGTGGTTGACAACGCAATGACACTAAGCTTATAATATAGCAATACAGAATAATATTGCAAATAACAGCTATTTTATGACATTTGTGGATGCAGCAGAAAAGTCCGCCTTTTCGCTTAATTCTCCCGTTGCTGCATAGTTCACAGGTTTTAGAAAATCATTGAATAACCGGGGCAAGATCAACGCATATGGACGACGAGCTTGGCAGCTGAAACTTTTTTGCAGTTTGGCGGCGAATTCCTAGCCAACCGGGCGGGACACGCATTCGGGCCGTTGGCAGCATGCCGCCATGGAGTGTGATCAGGCCGTATAAAGCGAAAGCGGGTAACGATCATCGTTTGCGTATGGCTCTGTAATAAAATGCTCCCGAGTGCGCCTGCCGCCTTGCAGCTGTGGAAAATATGACGAGTGTCGGCCTAGGCGATTTATAGGTGGGCCGTTTTTTTTGACTTATTTGGTATAGTTAACGCACCAGCCGTATATTCCCCCCAAAAAATTTCCTAAAAGGAGCGTATACCATGTTCAATTCCGTGTCCACCGCGATGATGGAAAAGGCGCTGGATGCCAACTGGCAGCGCATGCAGCTGATCGCCCACAATGTCGCAAATGAGGATACTCCCGGATACAAGGCGAAGCGCCTTGAATTCGAGAGCATGCTGAAAAAGGAAATAAACGCCCGCACCAATGTGACCGCCATGGGCAGGATCGACACGGCGGCCCGCTTAAGCGGCGTGCAGCCGATTGTGTACGCCGACAACACCACCTCCGGCCGGGCGGACGGCAACAACGTGGACATAGACGCCGAGAATATGGAGCTGGCAAGAACCCAGATACAGTGGGATATGCTGGTTCAGAAAGTAAGCGGTCACTACTCCACGCTGCGGTATGTGATCACGGGCAGATAAATCGGCAAAGCGCCAGAGCTCCCCCTGGCCGCTGCGCGGCGGGGCTTCGGGAGGTATTGCGCGGTATAGAAAGGGTGTATAGCATGTCATTTCTTCCCAGCATGGATATCGCGGCGTCCGGTATCACGGCGCAGAAGCGCCGCATGGACACTATCACGGAAAATATTGTAAATCGTGAAACCACCCGCACCGACGACGGCGGGCCCTACCGCCGCAAGCTTTCGGTGTTCAGGGAGATCCAGCATAACAACGGCTTTACCAGGGCGCTGCGATACGCCTCGGCCAGGCAGGACGACGGCACAAAGGGGGGGGTGATGGTCAGCGAGATCATCGAGGATGCGTCCGACTTCATCCCGGTGTATGACCCCAACCACCCCGACGCCGGGGAGGACGGCTACGTGATGATGCCCAATGTGAACACCACCACCGAAATAGTGGATGCCATGGCGGCCACCCGCTCCTACACAGCCAATATAACCGTCTTCGAGGCTATTAAGCAAATGGCGCTGAAAGCAATGGAAATCGGAAGATAGATTACTGCACAAAAGGCCGCCACGGCCTGATTTATCCCGGTTTGATAAAGTGAAGGGAAGTATTCCGAATGAATATCGTGCCAATCAGCAGTATGGCGATGCTGCAAAATTCCCCCATCGCCGACAGCATCTCTAAAACCGCGGCCAAGGGATTGCCGTTCCAAAGCATCTTCGAGCAGGCGCTGAGGAACGTGGAGGAGACCGATGCGGTGAAGCGTCAGGACAGCATCAACCTGGCCATGGGCAATGTGGATAACCTGGCCCAGATCGGCATTAACTCCGAGAAGGCGACTCTGGCGGTGCAGACCATGGTGGAGCTGCGCAACAGGGTCCTGGAAGCTTACAACGAGATTATGCGTCTTAACGTGTAACGCCCTTGCGAAAGCAATGCAAAGCCCGCCAGGGCTTTGCGGTGCGTTCGGAACTACTCCGCAGCCGGCGCTTAAAGCGCAGCTTTCGGATCGGCGTTGCCCCATATTATGCAAATCTGCGGTTGAGGGTGAAGTATGAAAGAAAGAGTATCATCGATTGTGCAGTCCATAAAGGATTTGTGGAACCGCACATCCAAAAAGATGCGGATTATGGTACTGTCGGTGACCGCGGCGATTCTGGCCGTTTCGCTGGTTGTGGTGATTCTGCTCAATCGCACCGACTATATTGTGCTATATGACAATTTGACCACGGCGCAGAACGCGGAGGTCATCGCCCAGCTGCAGGAGATGGGCGTGCAGGGCCGCCTGGAGGGCACGCGCCTGCTGATCCCCAAGGATTCCGAGAATACCGTGCGCATGCAGCTGGCTTTTAAGGGCTACCAGGACAGCGGTTTCGACTACGCTACCTTTGAAAAGGGCAGCGGCCTGACCATGACCCAGTCGGAAAAGCAGCAGTATGCCATATTTGAATTACAGGACCGATTGCAGGCCACCATCGCGACTTACCCTGAGGTAACGCGGGCGGTGGTCAATATTGCCATGCCCGAAAAACAGACTTTTGTGTTGCAGGACGACGTGACAGAGCCCACCGCCTCGGTGATGGTGCAGACACGTCCTGGCCGCCAGCTCACCCCCGAACAGGTGCAGGGCGTCTTGAACATCGTGAAGAACTCGGTGCCGGGCCTTACGGAGCAGAACATCTCGATTTCGGACCAGTCGGGCGACCTGCTGGGCGCCATCGCCGGCAGCAAGACCACCATGGCCACCAAGCTGGAGCTGACAAACCAGGTGAACGAGACAGTCAAACGCCGCATTTTGACCATGCTGGGCCCGCTCTACGGCGAGGGCAAGGTCAACGTGGCGGTCAACACCGTGCTGGACACCAACCAGAAAGTGACCGAGACCACGGACTACCGGCCCCTTGACCCCGAGAATCCCAGGAACAACCCGCTGGATTACGCCGAGTACGCACGGGAGAAGACCGGCGCGGGCGGCTTTGCCCAGGGGGTTCCGGGCGCCAACGACAACACCGACACCCCCGAGTATCTGACCCCGGACCAGGAGGCGAACGCCGCCGACTACTACAGCGAACACAATGTATTAGATTACCTGGTGAGTTCCACCAAGGAGCAGATCATCAAGGAGGGGCTGGAGATCACCGACCTGACCGTGGCGGTGCTCATCGACACAGGCCCCCAGGGCGGCGACCTGGATGGCGCCCTCAAGCGGCAGATTGTACAGACCGTGGCAAAGACCGCGGGCATTGAGGAGCTGGACAGCGCCGGAGCCGACAACCTGGACCGGAAGATCTCGGTGCAGGGCCTTGCCTTTAACGCGCTTGACAATATTCCCGGCGCGGCCACCGACAACCGCCTGCGCAACCTGGCCATCTCGGCCATTATCGTCGTGTTGGCGCTGCTGATCGTCTTCACCATCACTATTATTATGATGCGCCGCCGCCAGGCCCGGGAACTGGCCGAGGAGTACGCGGCCGAGGGCGCCACCCTTGTGGACCTGATGGGACAGGACGACGACTTCGAGCCCATTGAGATACCCGAGACCAACGAGCAGAGGCTCAAGGCTCAGATCAGGGATCTGGCGAACTCCGATCCCGAGATCGTTGCCCAGCTAATCAAGACCTGGCTGATTGGGTAGCCTGAAATAAACGCACAAGCGCCGCGCTGCAGCGGAAAGGGGGAACAGAAAGCATGGCCACAGCTCTTACCGACGCCCAAAAGGCAGCCACCGTTGTGATCGCGCTCGGCTCGGAGGCCGCCGCCCAGGTTTATAAATTCCTCAGCGAGGACGAAATCGAAAAGCTCACCTATGAGATCGCCAAGATACAGCGGCTTGGCTCCGACGATATGGAAGCGATTCTGAACGACTTCTACTCCCTGTGCCTGACTCAGAAAGTGGTCACCGAGGGCGGCGTGCAGTACGCGCGCAGCGTTCTGGAAAAAGCCTTTGGCGCCCAGATCGCCAGCTCGCTGCTGGAGCGCGTGACAAGGTCCCTGAAGACCAAGGCGTTCGAGTTCATCCGCAAGGCGGACTATAAAAACCTGATGACCACGATCCAGAGCGAAAACCCGCAGACCATTGCGCTGGTGCTTTCCTACGCGCGCAGCGACCAGGCCTCCACCATCATCTCGGAGCTGCCCAAGGACGTGCGCATCGAGGTGGTGGAGCGCATCGCGAAAATGGACCGCACCTCCCCCGAGATCATCAACCAGGTGGAAAAGGTGCTGGAGCGCAAGTTCTCCACCATGGTGTCCACCGACTTCATGGAGGTTGGCGGCGTGAACTACATAGCCGACGTCATGAACCACATCGACCGCTCCAGCGAAAAGTACATATTCGACGAGCTGTACAAGCGGGACGCCAAGCTGGCCGACGAGATCCGCAAAAAAATGTTTATCTTCGAGGACATCACCTCCCTCGACTCCATGGCCATCCAGGCTTTCCTGCGGGAGGTGGACTCCAAGGACCTGGTGGTGGCGCTCAAGGGCTCCAACGCAGAGGTGTCCGAGGTCATTTTCCAGAACATGTCCCAGCGCATGGGTGAAACAATCCGCAGCGATATGGAATACCTGCACAACGTGCGCCTGCGCGACGTGGAGGAAGCCCAGCAGCGCATTGTGGCCGTGATCCGCAAGCTGGAGGAGGAAGGGGAAATCATCATCTCCAAGGGTGGAAAGGATGAGTTTATTGACTAGGGTTGTCAAGGCGTTCGCCGTGGTGGACGACCGGGCCAAGGAGGAGGCCATCCGGCAGCAGGACGCGCCGCCCCCGCTGCCCAAGGTGATCAAAAGCGGCACGGCGGCGCCTCGCCCGGCAGCCGCTCCGCAAGAGGAGCTCTCGTCCCTGATCCCCCAGGTGATCAAAAACGGCGTGGTCAGCCACTCGCTCCCCGCCGGCACCCTGCCCCGGGCCCCCCGCGCCAAGCAGGACTTCGTGGACGAGGTGAACCGCCTGCGGGTGGAGATCGCCCAGTCCAAGGCGGAGCTTCGCACACTGTGCCGCGAGCTGGACGAAGCCCGGGAGGAGCTGGACTCCGCGAGGGCGCTGCTGGCCGAGGAGGAGGCCGGGCCGGACGCCGCCGCCGAAAGCTGCCAGGCTGCGGGCAGGAAAACCCGCGAAGACGCCGAGCGGGAGGCCCGCGATCTCGTGGAGGCCGCCCGGGACGAGGTCCTGCACATCGCGGAGGAGGCAAAGAACAACGGCTATCTCGAAGGCTTCAACGAGGGCTTCGAGCAGGCAAGGCGGGAGTACCAGGATGAAAATCAGCCCCAGGCCGACCTGCTGGAGGACATGGTCCAGCGCGTGAGTAAGTACGAGCGAAAGCAGGTGCGGGAAAGCGAGCAAAACCTGCTGGAGCTGGTGTTGGCGGTGTCGGAGAAAGTCATACACAGGGAAATTTCCGAAAGGCCGGAAACCATTGTGGATATGCTGCGCGAGGTGGTGGAGGAAAACCGCCGTGAGGAGCTGGTCAAAATCACCATCTCCAAGGACCTGCTGCCGGTGGCCGCGAAGTGCTCAAAGGAAGTGATCGACCTGCTGGAGAGCATGGGCGCCAATATCGCGGTGGGCCTGAGCGGCAACCTGGGCGGGGACGGTCTGATGGCCGAGACCTCGGCGGGCCTGACCGACCTGAGCGTGAGCACACAGCTCAACAACATCGCCGAGCTGCTGGGTGGGTGAGGAGAATCCGTTTTTATGAATATTGCCAACATGTTAAACCGCCTTGATCACGCCGACACCTACAATTACAAGGGCAAGATCGACAAAATCGTGGGGCTTATGGTGGAGTCGATCGGCCCTGTGACCAGCGTGGGCGACGTGTGCAGGATATACGCCCCCTACGGCCAGTCGGTGGCTTACGCCGAGGTTGTGGGATTCCGTGAAAACAAGGTGCTGCTGATGCCATACGGGGACCTGACCGGCATTGCGCCCGGCAGCATTGTGGAAACCACCAAGCAAAAGCTCAGGGTTCCGGTGTCGGACGCGCTGATCGGCCGCACCATCGGCTCGCTGGGCGACCCCATGGACGAGCTGGGCGACTTCGAGGGCGAGGCCCGCTACGAGGTGGAGTCCGCCTATTCCAATCCGCTCAACCGCCCGCGCATCCACGAGAGAATGACATTCGGGGTCAAGGCCATCGACGGCCTGCTGACCATCGGCAAGGGCCAGAGAATGGGCATCTTCGCGGGCTCCGGCGTGGGAAAATCCACGCTGCTGGGTATGATCGCCCGCAATGTGCACGCCGACATCAACGTGATCGCGCTGGTGGGCGAGCGCGGACGCGAGGTGCGCGAGTTCATCGAGCGCGACTTGGGCGAGGAGGGCATGAAGCGGTCGGTGCTGGTGGTGGCCACCTCGGACCAGCCCGCCATGCTGCGCCTGAAGTGCCCCATGACCGCCACCGCCATTGCCGAGTACTTCCGGGACCAAGGCAAGGACGTGCTGCTCATGATGGATTCGCTGACCCGCTTTGCCATGGCCCAGCGGGAGATCGGGCTGGCGTCGGGCGAGCCGCCGGTGGCCAGGGGCTACACGCCGTCCATCTACACCTCCATGCCGAAGCTGCTGGAGCGCACGGGGAACTTTAAAACCGGCTCGATCACCGGCATCTACACCGTGCTGGTGGAGGGCGACGACACCAACGAGCCCATCTCCGACACTGTGCGCGGCATCATCGACGGACACATCATCCTGTCCCGCAAGATCGCGGCCCGAAACCACTACCCGGCCATTGATGTGCTGGGCAGCATCAGCCGCCTGATGAACGATATCGTGTCCCCGGAGCAGACCGACGCCGCAAACACGCTGCGGAGCCTGATGAGCGTGTACGAATCCAACTACGACCTGATCTCCATCGGCGCCTACAAAAAGGGCTCGAACCCGGCGCTGGACAACGCCATTGAAAAAATAGACAACATCCACGCCTTTTTACAACAAAGGGTGGCCGAGAAATTTGAGTACGACGAAACGGTGGCCCTGATGAAGCAGGCTATCAGTTATCACGTTTGAACAAATGCTGTAGAAAGTGACGATAAATGGGGGGGGGGGGTTGTGAAAAAGTTTAGTTTTTCACTGCAAAAGCTGCTAAGCTACAAGGAGCAGCTCTTTGACACGGAGCTGACCGTGCTGGGCGACATGCGCGCCGCGCTGACCCGCATGCAGCAGGAGCTGGAGGATTTGTATGGCGAGCACAAAACGCGTTCGCTGGACTTTAGAGAGAAGCTGGCCAGGGGCACCACCGCCCAGGACATCGGACTGCACAAGATGTACCTGCGCATCGTGGAGAACAGCATCGAGCAGAAGCTCGCCCAGATCGCGCTGCAGCAGCAGGCTATCGAGAAGCAGGTGGACAAGGTGCGGGAGGCAAAGTTGGAAATTTCCACCATGGAAAAGCTCCGCGAGCACAAGCTGGAGGAGTACAACTACCTGGACAACAAGGCCGCCGAGCAGTTTATCGAGGAATTTGTGTCCTATGGCCGTGCGGCAGCCCGGGGCGTCTAAATAGGGAATAACGATTTGTGTATCAGGCCATATCCGCGGCAAATGCCGCTTGATATAGGAAATACGACAATGAAAGGAGGAAAAACATGCAAGCAGTAAGCATTCAGCGAGGCTCTGTGGATGTGGGAGCATCCTCATCTGCCAGGACATCCCCAGCCAGGAGCCAGCCGGACGAAAACGCGTTCCAGAAGCTTCTGGGTGACGCCATGAAAGCCGAGGCTCCGCTGACCGGGACTTCCCAGGGCACACAGCAGAGCGGCGGCGAAGCGCAGAGCGGCGCGGCGGAAGCCGGCGACCGGCAACCCAATGCGCAGGCGGCCCAAAAGCCCAAAAAGCCGGACGCCCAGTCCCGGCAGGAGCAGCCCGCGCAGGATTCCGACCAGCAGACAGTGCAGGCGGCAGCGGTGCTGCAGCAGAACGCGGCGCAGATTCAGGTATTGCTCGGCGCACAGCTGGAGGAGGAGATTGTAAACCCGCTGACAACGGCGGCGCAGGCGATTGAGGCCGTGGCGGAGATGCCGCAGCAGACTCAGGCGCAGCAGCCCCAGGCGGCGTCCGAACAGGCGCGGCAGAACACACCCGTGCAGCGGCAGGAGGCGCCCGTGTTCACCGAGCGGCCACTGGTCAACCCGCAGGAGGCGGTCATCGTTTCGGTCGAGATGGCGAAGCCCTTGCCGGACAACATCCACAAATACAGCGATCCGGCGCCTCCGGTCACCCATTACGACGTGCAGACACAAATCGGAGACAAGAACACAAACCCCCAGCAGGTGAAATTTGACGCCATGGTGCAGCAGGCTAGTCAGGCCATCGAATCACGCAATGCGGGCGAATACACCGGTTCCTTTACCATCGATGGGATGCCGGTCATAAGCATCGCACCGCCGAAGCAGGGCCCTGCCGCGGTTATCACGCCCATTGGCGGCATTTCAGTCCAGGGTGGGGGGACAGAGGAAACAGGAAAGATCATTCCGTTCAAACCGCCTACAGGCGCCGCAGGCAAGGCGGCCGACGCGGCGGAAGAGCTTGTTGCGCTGGAGTTGAGCGGCGGGATCAGCAGCGCCGTACCGGTGCAGGCAAGGCCGGTGGAAACGCCCCAGCAGGAGCAGTACACACCCGCCCGGCAGGTTCAGACACAGATCGTGGAGCACCTGCAAAAGGGCAAAATGGAGTTCCGCATGCAGCTTCAGCCAGAGGATCTGGGCAAGATCGACGTAAGGATGGTGCTGGAAAGCGGCAGGCTCTCGGTGGAGATTTCAGCCGCGGCGGCAAAGACCAGCGAGCTGCTCTCAAGGCAGGCCGAGGGATTGGCCGCGTCGCTGAGGATGCAGGGGATCGAGCTGCAGTCGGTGCAGGTGGTGCCCGCAAATGAAAGCGAAGCCGGTCACATGGAGCAGTCGCTGAGCATGATGTACAACCAGGACCGCCAGGACGAGCAGCAGGGCGACAGCGAGCGGAGCGCAGCGCGCAGCGCGCAGAGCAGCCAGGAGATTCAGGCAAATGAAGACACACTGCCCAAGGGCATGATGAATTACACCATTTAGAAAGGAGGAACAACCACATGGATCCCATATCCGGCCAGGATTCATACCTGATCAAGAACCAACTCGGCACCAAATCGGTCATCCAGGGCAAGGACGCCTCGAAGCTGGACATGAACGACTTCTTTAACCTGTTGGTGGCCCAGATGACCAACCAGGATATGATGAACCCCACCAGCGACACCGAGTTTATCGCCCAGATGGCCCAGTTCACCACTTTGCAGGGTATTCAGACCATCACGGAGTACCAGCTGTCGTCCTACGCCACCTCCTATGTAGGCAAGACTGTGGCGATTGCCTATACCAGCGAAAGCAGCGGGCAGCTCACCAAAACCGAAGGCGTTGTGGAGAGCGTGAGCTTCTACGACGGCGAGCCCAAGGTAAAGGTAAACGGCTTCTCTTACCCGCTTTACGCGGTGATGGAGGTCAAGGTGCCCGGCTCGTCCAGCAGCGGCGGCGACGAAAGCGAGAGCGACGACATAGACACCACCGCTTGAGCAAGGTGGCAAGAGCGGCTTCGTTCGGAAAATCAACACTGTTTTCCGGGCGAGGATACATAAAGCATTTATGATTTTGCAACAACTGCTGCGGCCGGATGCGGTATACCCGATGAGCCGGGTAATAATCACCCCGCGGCACAAGACTGGAAACGGTGGAAATTATGAGCCAGATACAAAAGCTTTCGGGTTACCCGATCATCACGGGGCGGCCCGACACGGCCAGGCCACCAACCGCTCCAAGGACTGTTCCGGGCGGCGCAAGCTTTCAGGAGCTGCTTGAAAAACAGCTGAAAGAGCAGCAGGCCACAGGCCAGCTTACATTTTCCCGCCACGCACAGCAGCGCACGCTCCAGCGGAACATCACGCTCAGCGAGAGCGATCTGGACCGGCTGGGATCGGCGGTGGGCAAGGCCGAGGACAAGGGCCTGACCGACACACTCATTTTGATGAACAACACGGCGTTTATCGTGAACGTGCCCAACAAAGTGGTTGTCACCGTGGTAGACGGCGACGAGACAGACAGTACGGTATTCACAAACATCGACGGCGCGGTGATCGTATAGCAGCCGGACCTCACAAGGAGGCTGACGGGATTCCGAATGACTGACGAATCCCACACCGTGCCCTTTCCAAGAAAGGAAGAATGCGCTCTATGATGAGATCTCTTTCCTCCGCAGTCGGCGGACTGCGCGCGCACCAGACCAAGATGGATGTCATCGGCAACAACATCGCCAACGTAAACACCTACGGCTTTAAATCCAGCCGCGTTACGTTCTCGGACGTCTACTACCAGACCCTGAGCGGCGGCAGCAGACCCACCACCGCGCTGGGCGGCACCAACCCCACCCAGATCGGCTACGGCGCCGCGGTCGCCACTATCGATGTGCTCAACAGCCCCTCGGGCATGGCCAGCACCGACCGCGCGCTTGATGTTTACATCAACGGCGACGGAATGATCACCACACAGGACGCCAACGGAAACCTGTTCTACTCCCGTTTGGGCGTGCTCGGCTTTGACGCCGAGGGCAACCTGGTGGACTCCAGCGGCAACTTCGTCATGGGCTTCCCGATGGATGCGAACGGAAACCCGATCATCAACCCCGACGGCAGCTTGGACCCCGAGAACCTGAGCCGCATCCAGGTAAAGCCGGAGATGCTGGACCAGATGACCGGCATCTCCATCGGCCCCACCGGCGAGATCATCGGCACCATGCCCGGCGACAACACCATGAACGCCAGCAAGAGCGTGCCCCCGTGGCTCACCGGCGTGACCCTGAGCGAGGATTCCAACCTGTCCGGCAAGATCAACGTGACCATGGACATCATCTCCAAGACCAGCGGAGCGCTGAACAACGCGCCCTGGATTACCTCGGTTACACCTGCAAAGAACAGCCGCATTGATGGTCTGTACAATTTTGATTACGATCACACCACCAAAAAGATCACTGCGAGCGGCCCCAACGGCGAGGTGTACACCGGCGACTATAAGCGCGGCGAGCTGGTGGACCTCAAGGACGCCACCGGCAAGGTGATGTTCACGGTGCAGACCGAGCAGTATATTGTGCCGTCCGCCACCGGAGCCCTTGGCAGCATAGCCTACAACGCGGTGCTGGAGCTGAACATGACCGCCCAGGACGCGGGCGGCAACAAGGTGACGGCCGGGCCCATTGAGTACGACGGCTACTCCACCACCGTGGTGTTCAACGATGACGTGAGCATCACCATCGACCCCAGCAAGGTGGGCCTGGAGTCGGTGCCGAAAATGAGCTACGACATCACGAACAGCTACAACACCTGGCTGAAGACCATGGTTGCCGACGACAACGCGGTATACACCGAAGGGGACATCTACCTGCGGGCCACCAAGGAATACATGGCCAAGATCGTCTTGGGCGCGGGCTATGAGGCATCCAAATTCCTGGATGAGGACCAGCTGGCAAAAGCGGTTGAGGCGGCAGTGAATGCTTGGCCGGGCACCAATGATTACGAGGGCATTAAGGTGACTTGGGAAGAGCAGGTCCCAGCAGGCAGCAACAATTATATATTAAAAATAACAAGCAAAGATGGCCTGCAAACAACATCAAGTTCCGTATTTAGCTCGGCCGCTCCTTTATCCGCTGCAAATAGAATTACAATCGGCGGTACCGATATACAAAAAAATGGTGTCACATTTGCAGGCGGGAACAACACTTCCGGCGAAACCATAGGCAGCTGCAAGGTATATGATCACATTTACATGTACGACAAGGGTTTTGTGCAGCTGGGCAATCCCGTTGTGTTTAAAGAGGGGCAAAGCCTTTACAAGATGGGTGACGGCGGCATGAACACGCTGGTAGACGCTGATGCGCTAAAAGCCTATTTTGGTGCCATAGCAACTCCCAGCCTGTCCACAAATCCGCCTTCCACTGCTCCCTCCCCCTCCGCGCTGTATGTCAATGTGGGCAGCTTCAACATCGAGCAGCAGGAGGACTGGATGTTCAACAACTCCATCGGCATGGCCACCCCCGGCGAAGGCGAAAAGGTCACCATCGGCGTGATCGCGCTGGCCAACGTGCCCAACCTGGCCGGTATGCTGGAAGCGGGCGACAGCTACTTCACTGTAGGGCCCAACTCGGGCGATGCCACCTACTCCCGCCCCGGCATCAACGGTGCGGGCTCACTGAAAGCGGGCTACCTGGAAATGTCCAACGTGGATATCTCCAAGGAGTTCACCGACATGATCACCACCCAGCGCGGTTTTCAGGCGAACACCAGAATCATCACGGTGTCCGACGAGATGCTGCAGGAGCTCGTAAACCTCAAGCGTTAAGCGGTAAAAATCACATAGACCTTTAGCGTATACTCATGACTGTCGTGACGGAGCTGAGGCGGGCCGCCCCGCTCCGGCACACGACTATTTTAGGAAGAGGCTGCTTTTGGTATGATTGAATTGACCAAGCTGAACAAGAAGAAGTTTATTCTCAATTGCGACATGATCGAATCGGTGGAGTCAACGCCGGATACGGTTATCACATTGCGCAACGGAAAGCTAACGATTGTGGAGGAGACTCCTCAGGAAATTGTGCACCTGGTCATCGAGTACAAGAAGAGGTTGTTCAGTTTCTAGCGCGAACCCTGCTGAAATAGCCTGGGGAGGAAGAGTAAGTTATGAATCTATCATTTTTTATCGGTCTGTTGCTGGCAGTGTTGTTTATGGTCTTCGGCATGGTGTTCAGCATGGAGGATATGCGGCTGCACTTTGGCCAGCTTGGGAACTTTTTCGATGTGCCCAGTATCCTGATCACGGTCGGCGGCACCATGGCGGTGCTGTTCGGTTCGTTCCCGACCAAGGATTTCTTGAAGATGTTTCAGCACTTCCCCATTTTGCTGGGCAGGCAGAAAAACGATCCCATCTACTATATCGACGTGATGACCGATCTTTCCCAGGAGGCCCGCAAAAAGGGCTTGCTGGCGCTTGAGGACAGGGTTGCGGAGTTTGAGGACCCTTTCCTGCGAGACAGCGTGATGCTGATTGTGGACGCCATGGAGCCGGACAAGGTGCGCGAGCAGTTGGACAACGAGCTGGGCGCTATCGAGGGCCGCCATGCAACAAGCTGGAACCTGTATGACAAGGGCGCGGCGTTGGCGCCGGGCTTTGGTATGATCGGCACGCTGATCGGCCTGGTGAACATGCTGGCAAACATGAACTTCGATGAGGAGGGCGGCTCCCAGAAGCTGGCCAACGACATGGCCGTGGCTCTGATTACCACGTTCTATGGCTCGGTTATGTCCAACGCCATCTTCATTCCCATCGGAAATCAGCTCAGGGTTGCCCACGAACAGGAAATGCTTTGCAAGGAGATCATCATCGAGGGCATCATCTCGATTCAGGCGGGTGAAAACCCGCGGCATATCAACGAAAAGCTAATGGCTTTCCTCACCCGCAAGCAGCGTGACCAGCACGCTTCCTCCAGCGAATCGGGCGGGTAATATCAGGTAATTACATAGCTGTCCCGTTGCGCGGTTTGCGGCGGGGGTATGAATCGGCAAAACGGCGCGGCGGTTTTGCCGGCGATCAGAAAGGAGGCGGGCACAATGGCGCGCAGAAAAAAAGCGGACGATGGCGGCAGCAATGCCGGCGCGTGGCTGAATACCTACGCGGACATGGTTACACTGCTGCTCACGTTCTTTATACTTTTGTTTTCGATGTCCAAAATGGACTCGACAAAGTTCAACATGCTGGTCAAGGCCTTTGCCAGCGACATCGACTCCAGCGAGAAAATCGTGATCCAGGGTGAGGGCCCCGAAGACAAGCCGTCGGGCGTGCCGGTTCCCGGGTCGCCCATGGACAGCCAGCAGATCGAGAACCTGGATGATATTTTCGAGGCGCTGCAGGAATATATCAAGGCAAACAACCTGCAGGAGTCTGTCTTGGTGGACAAGGGCGAGGACTATGTGTTTATCCGTTTCATGGACAATATGCTGTTCGAGCCAAATAGTGCCAGATTAAAGCCATCGGATTTAGAAATTCTAAATTTTGTAGGGTATGGAATAAAATCGGTGGAACATATGGCGGAGGTTGTGAGGATAGACGGCCACACCGCCGCGATTCCCGAGGATCCGAACTACGCCGTATCGGACCGGCGGCTTTCCAGCGACCGCGCAAACGCGGTTTTGATGCACTTTGAGGACGTAATCGGCGTGAACCCCACGCTGTTGCTGCAGGTGGGCTTTGGCAAGTGGGTGCCCCTGAATGAAAACAAGACCGAGGAAGAAAAGCAGAAAAACCGCCGTGTGGAAATCCTGATTTCAGGCAGAAACCTGATTACCGAGGAATTGGAAATCATCTACGAAAAGCTGGTGGACTAACCCTGCGGGCAGGCATCTTTTGGGTGCAAATGCGCGGCGTTTATGGTATACTATTGTAGATGCGGCGATTACATTGATCTTTAGATATGCACAAATAGACCGGCCGCCCCTCCGGAGCGGAGTTCTGCCCCTGTTGTTTCCGAAAAAGCCACAGTACGGCCGTGATTTGTCTCGACGTAATTCAGCTGTGGCATGGGAGGGAAAAGAAGAGTGGAAGTATTATCACAGAGCCAGATCGACGACCTTCTCAACTCACTGACATCTGGCGCGATGGATATTGAGGCCGCCGAGGACGAGGCGACCGGGAAAAAGGTAAAGGAGTACGATTTTCGAAGCCCCAAGCGTTTTACCAAGGAGCAGTTGAAGATCATTATCAGCGTTTATGAAAACTATTCCCGCCTTTTGTCCTCTTATCTCACCAGCATGCTGCGCCTGTATGTGAACGTGGAGTACGTGCATATCGAAGAGCAGCGCTACTCTGAATTCAACAACGCCCTTCCCGATTCGGTCATGACAGCTGTTGGAGAGCTGCGCTTTACCGGCAGCAGCGAGGAAAACAACACGCTGATCATGGATTTTACCAAGCCCATCGCCTTTGCGATCATCGAGCGGCTGCTGGGCGGCACCGGCGACGGTCTGGATGTGGACCGCGATTTCACCGAGATCGAGCTCACGCTCATGGACAACGTGTTCAAGAGCATCATCCCGCAAATGTCGGACAGCTGGTTCAACTACTACGAGGTGGATGTGCTCTATCGCAAAACCGAAACAAACTCCAGGCTCATGCAGGCGATCTCGGCCGACGACACGGTGGTGATCCTTATGCTGGACATCCAGGTCAAGGATGTGCAGGGCAGCATCAGCATCTGTATCCCGGCTGTCTGCCTGGAGGATGTGATCAAGCGAATCGATTCCCAGCACATGCGCAATCTCAAAAGAATCAACTCCGCCGGAGACAAGGAGCGCAGAGAGCTGGTCATGCAGTACCTGCACGCAAGCGATCTGGAGCTCCGGTGTGTGATAGGCTCCACACAGGTGGACCTTGGAGACATCATGTATCTCAGCGTAGGGGATGTCATACAACTGAACAAGCGGATGGACTCCCTGATCGATCTGAATGTGGGCGAATCCTGCTGGTTTCGCGGCAATATCGGTATCCAGCACAACAAAAAGGCCATTCAGATCAAAGAAGTTCTGTAATAGAGAGGTGAAATGCTTATGAGCGGGGAAGCGAACAAAGGCGCGGACATATTCTCGACTCTGGAACTGGACACCATAGGCGAGATTATGAATATCAGTATGGGCTCGGCAGCTACAGCCGCTTCCACCCTGCTGGACAACAAGGTGACCATCACCACCCCTGTTGTCAACGTAATACCCTTGGAGGAATTCGAAATCAAGCTGTTCGAACCGGCGGTTGCCGTACAGATTAAATATGTGGAAGGCATTTCGGGCTCCAACATCCTGATCCTGCGCCAGGGCGACGTGAGAACCATTCTGGCACAGATGATGATGACCGAAATACCCGACGACTATCAAATCGACGAGATGGGCGAAAGCGCCATGTGCGAGCTGATGAACCAAATGATGGGCTCGTCGGCCACCGTGCTTTCCTGCTTTCTGGGGCGTGCAATCAACATCTCCACGCCGATCTCGCTGCCGATCGGCGAGCTGGACGATTTCAAGGCGGAGCACTTCCCTGGCAGCTCGTCGATACTGACCATCAAGTTCACCATCACGATCAAGGGCATCATGGAAAGCGAATTCGTGAGCGTGATGGAGATTCCACTGGCTAAGGAAATCATCGATGTGTCGCTGAACTTCGACGCTGACAGCCCCGATTCCAGCGCCCCGTCCCCACTGGCTCCGCAGCCAGAACCTCAACCGGAGGTGCCGCATATGCCCACAGCATCCCAAATACCGCCGGAAATGCCGGCCGCGATGGGGGGACAACAACCAATGGCGCAGCAGCCTTATCCACAGCAGCCCTACCCGCAGCAACCTTATCCTCCGCAGCAGCCTTACCC
>Ga0153950_1000086_pt1 | contig 38283 bp, 32 predicted proteins | sample TSNJ034MetaG_FD_104737 | JGI IMG/M metagenome (GOLD analysis project Ga0153950, IMG submission 104737) | Attine ant fungus gardens microbial communities from New Jersey, USA - TSNJ034 MetaG | ecosystem: Host-associated > Fungi > Mycelium > Unclassified | place: USA: New Jersey, Wharton State...
TATATCCAAAAGGACGCATAATTTCTTCGGCGTATTCGCCCATCCAAAAGTAGGCCCAAATCCCCACTTGGATACTCCATATCAGGAGAATGGACACAAATTTAAGAAGATTTTTATATTGTTCCTGCTTATTCATTCACATTGATTCCAGGCCCGGTATGGTAAGACGGCCCTGCTGAATCCCTCCGTTTTTTTAACGGCATACTGCGTACAACCAAGGTAATTTTACCACAACCACCTTTAAAATACAAGTTGGTCAAAAGGCCTTTTAATCAGTCAATCTAATGATTAATATAATAGCTAATTATCAAGGCCACGGCTAAAAGTCAGAATGTGACCGATTTCAAGCTGGTAAACGATATCCTCCGCCGGGTGCTGGGGCCGAAATAGGGTTTGATCTGACGGAATTTTAACGCGTTAAATGATCCAGGGCTTCCAGGGTTTTTCATCCTTGCCTTTGGTAAGCATGGGACGAATCTCGACATTATCAAACACCATGCCCTCCTCGACCGTCAGCGAACCGCTGACCGCGTATCTTGCCCCTCCTGGGGCAATAACGGAGAAACGGGTGTCTGTCCCGGTGGTATAGGAATATCCGGTGCCGGTTGCAAAGTCGCGCGCAAAGAATAAGAGGGGTATCGGATAATCCGTGCCCTTATCCAGCCGCCAGGAACCCGGCTGAATCACAATGGGGCGGCCCATAACAGAGATGCCGCCTCCAAACAATAAAAAAGAAAAGGAAGCTGTTGCCGTTCCGTTTAAAACGATATAGCAATCGGAATAATTGCTTCCGTTTTTGATCTCCCACGACACGCCTTTCTCCGTGCCCGTCGGGTCTATACTGCTTACGCCGGCCTTGAGAATCGGGTAGTAATTCCGATATAATGAAGACACGCCGGAAGACAGCTCGGAAAAGGACGGAATATTCCCGGCGGTAGGAACGGTGCCGCCCATATGCGCGATGTCAGCGGCGAGGGCGGTCTTGCCGTCACTGACAGACGTAAAAAGCTCGGAAATTGCTCCCTGCACGGTTGCTTCGCTGAAACGGGAGTCCGTTTGAGAAATGTCCGATGCGGACAAGTCGCCCCCGCCGGGCATGAGCAAGCCCGTATCAACATATTCTCCGGCTAAATCATTAAATTCCCACCAGCTTTGGGTGTCGCCGTTAAAATACGGGCTGTGGCCGCTGCCGGCGTTTATTTCCCCGATCCTTTCATTTAATCCCAGCAGCTTTGATTCTATTTCATTCGTCCAAAGTACATATGGCTCGGCGGGTTGCGGATTCTCGCCGTTTGACGCGCAGATTACCGTAAAATTAAACGGTTGCCAGGTAAGCGTACTGCCGGCGGCGCTAAGCTCAATCACCGCGGTAACGCTGCCGGGAACAGACAGCTCCGAGCCGACCACATTGTATTTTAACACGCCGTTCCCATGGTCGGTAATTTCCACAGGCGTCTTGTCCGACGAACCGTCGGGCCGGATGCATGTCAAAGACGCCTGGCTTTGGTGCGGAATTTCAAAGGGCTTCTTTTTGCTGGTCAGATAAATATTAATCGGATAGACGTTGCGATCCCCGCGGTAATAGATGATGCTTGTTTTTTTTGCGGCGGAATCATACAGATCCAGCGTTACCTCATACGGTTTTATCAGTGTCATAATATATCCCCCTAATAAATATACGCTATGCCGAAGCATAGCGTATATTTATTATAGCACACAAAGAACTTATGTTCAACACTGATTGCAAATATTATTTTCTTATATATATCCTTTTGCAATGCAAGCGCTCCTCCAAAAGATTGCTATAAGCTGGAAACCAATCCCAAAGCCAATAAGCCGAAGCGGAGGATCAGATATCCGCCCAAAACAAAAAATATGCAGAGAAGAACATTCCGCAGATACTTTTTCCACGGCGCCTGCATTGCCCGGAAAAGCATGACGAAATAAACAATGTTTACCGCCGTGAAGGTGACCGTATGCAGGAACATGCTGACATATACGCTGCCAAAAACATAAGCGCCCACCGTCATGGAGGTGGTAATCGTCACCATCTGCGCCAGGGCGGAGGTCATCGCGTAATGCTGTTTGTTCAGCGTGATGGTGAGCCCCTCCATGGACAGCGTCAGAAACCAGAAAAATGCGTAGAGCGATACAATCCGGATAATGTCCCCGGCCATCTGCCAGCCCGGCCCCAGAATCAGGTTCAGGGCGACGTCGCCAAAGGCCATAATGCAGCAAATGGGAAGGAGGGCAACCTTCATTGCCAGCATCATATTGCGGAAAGCGAAATCACCAAGGGGTTTTCCGCTGCGCTGCAGCTCCGAGGAGCGCGAAAAGAAAACCCGCCCGATGGCGGAGCCCAAAAGATTCACCGGAATGTTAATTACCTTCCAAGTAATGGCGTATTGGCCCAGCACATCCGACCCGAACAATTGCTTGATTAATAAAACAGGCAATTGCCCTTTCAGGCTGCTGGCGATGGTTGTGGGAAGCTGATACGCCACAAAACGCCTGTTTCGGGAGATCACCCGCCGAAAAGAGCTGGGCTTCAGGGTGAATTGTCCTCTTGGGATGCATCTGCGCAGGTGTATCATCGTAATTATTTTGCCGGTTAGCCAGCCCACAAAATATCCATACTCACGGAACCCCAACAGCCCCAATGCCAGCCCGACAACGCCGAAGCAGATGTTATTGAGGACGGGATTTTTCATGAGTATGTGGTATTTCTGCTCGCGGTTGAGCCATGTGGAGCACAGCCGTATTTGCTGCAAAACAAACGCGGACACCACCAAAAAGAAAACGGTAAACCACAGCGGGAGCTGAACGCTTTCGGGCGAAATAAAACCAAAATATAAAAATGCGGCTGCGCCGCCTAAAATGCAGACGCCCAACAGGAAGGTGCTGATGGTTTTATAGGTTTCCATCAGATCCGTATCCTCCTTTTCCGTCATCAAGGCATAGCATAAGCCTAAATCTGAAAAGGATTCGCTGGTCATGACAAGGGAGTATAAAAAGCTGTGCTCGCCGATGATGGCGGCGCCATACATCCGAGTAAAGATTGGTATCGTCATCACCGAAATGACCTGGCCCGCCAAGGTGCCCGCGGAAATGCGCGCAATATTTTGAAACGCGCTTGAGTTTTTAATGGATTGAATCAGCTTCATGTAATAATCTCATTTCCACACAGGGGAAGGAAAACGCGTATTCCTTGCCCGCCGTGCCGCATTAAATAGGCGCGCGGCGGCCTACTGCCGCCCCAGTTTCGATTTTAGCACACGCAATCTTCTGCGCACACGGTTGAGGCCGGTAACGCCGCCATATTTCCGTATGGTTCGGCTTCCGCCCAGCTTGTGATAATCCCGCCAGAAATCGTCGTATTTCTCAGGCTTTGGATTGGGCATGGAAAGACGGCGCTGATACTTGCCGGCGTCCTCGATGTTGCTGGGCCAAGCCTGGAGCCCCTCCGCCCGGGAAAAAGCCCCGGCGCCTTTAGGGGTATTAACCAAAACAAGCGAGACGCCCTCAGGCTGACGGATCTCCGGAAAAAAATCACCGACGCCCCAATAATCCGCCACCGTCAGGTCGGAACAGCGCCGACGGTTTGAATAGGGGCAGCAAAAGCAAGACGGACGGAAGGCCACACACTTATAAAAAATTTTAGTATAAACATTGCTTCTGATCCATTTATCCGGCGCGTCTTGGAACGAATAGGTTTCAACGTGATCGTGCCAGCCGAAGCGCTTGTCCCGAAAACAGAATTTACCGATTTTTTTATGCTTCCGCCTTTCGATACTGTGGATAAAATCCCGGTAAACCATGGGGCTGGGAACGCCGTGACACACAAAATCCACCGTAATCAGGTTTTGGGTGTCGGTCTTGCCGGCGGTCATAAAATGAAGCAGGCCGTCCACCTGACAGGGGGTTCCGCTGAATAAAACGCGCCGTCCGGCAATCAGGTCGTCCCGTGCCGAGGCAAAGGCGCCGCAGGTATCGCTTTGCACATATTTTGATTTTTTGATGTGTACCAAATCCTCGGGGCGCTCGATGCGCATATGGCGCACGGTCAGATCATCCGGCATACCCGCGCCGTAAACATTGCACCCCGCCAGCAAAAGCGGCGTGGCAATGGCGGAAAACGCGCCTCCGGACTGGCTTTCCATCAGCTTGCCCCGATCCTGCATCTGCGCCGCGTACACGCTTTGCGGGAGCGGGTTTTCGCTTGGAGCCGGAAAGGCGCAGGCGCGGGCGCAAAGGCCGCAGTCAATACAGAGCCGCTGATTGATTTCGGGATATAAAAAGCCGTTTTCGTCCTCTTTCATAGATATCGCCGTTTTAGGGCATATCTGTTCACATGCCCGGCAGCCGCAGCATTGCTCTTTCGTTTGGTACACGCGTTCCATATGCATGCGTCCTTTCTATTGTGTTATAGCTGTTCCGGATGAAAATGGGCCAAGGATTTTCGAGGCTTTTTGCCGTTCTACAAGGCGGACGACGACGGTGGGCTGACGCCCACCTAGGAGGACAACGCGGTAGGGCGGCAAAAAGTCCGAAAAGACTGGCCTGTTTTTATTCGGAACAGCTATATATTCGTCCGGGCGGCTGCCTTGTCACACATATCGTTCAGGTATGCACGGGCGCGGCTTCGCTCATTCTCAAGCTTTTCCTCAACGGCGTCAAAGTCGATGGGTTCCCTGTAATCCGGCGTGTAACCGGCGGTCAGGACGCGGTGCTCCAGCCCAAACAGATTTAAAACGTTCTGGAAGCGGGAATTCGCGTTTGATCCGCCCTGGTGATACTCCACGATCAACTGCTTGTGTAACAGTATTGAAAAAGCCGTGCCGTGAAATGAATTGGTAAGCACATATTTTGCGTTGTTCACCAATCCGACAAATTCCTCCGGCCCGGTATCATTTTTATATTGGATGCCCCGAATGCGCTTGTAGCCCATGGGAATGCAGACAATTTCCAAGCCTGTTTGCCGCTGTATTTGCCTGGCCAAAGCGATTAGCGCGTCGGATTTCCGCATCATAAACAGCAAAATGTAGTCTTTTTCCGGCGGCATTACCGCGACGCTTCGCCATGCGTCCCGGCTAAGCAGAAACACAGGGTCAATATGGGTGTTTACCGAACGCCCCAACAGCCCGGACAATGTGTCCGCGGCGTCGTTTTCCCGGACGGAAAGGCCGGAAAATGTGTGCAGGGAGCTTATCATTTCCCCGTCAAGGCGTTCCAGGGCCTGCCTGGAGCCAAAGCTTGCCGCATAGGAGCATTTCTTCCCGCCGTCCGCCACGCCGGTGAGAAAATACACCTTGTCCCCATAGGTCAGATCGGCATTCCATACCTGGTCACTGCCGACGATAAACAGTGCGTATTCACGCTGTGATCCGGCCATGGCCTCGGCGGATTCATAGGCGTTTTCGCTCAGAAGGTTTTGCTTCTGAAGAAAAGCCGCGAATTTCCGCCTTCGCTGGCCGTATAAAAGCCGGGCAAGCGTTTTTTTGGCGCGGAGCCTGCACTTTCCGGAAAAACCGGTAACTCTTTTGGAAAGCCCGTGGACGTCCATGTCGTTTTTGTAATCAATGATTTCACAGGGCATAAATTCGTTAACCGTGCGCTGTAATGCATAGCCCTGTAATATCGCGCCAAAATTGATGGCGCGGTGAAACGTGAGAATACCTGCTTTCATACAGACCTCCAGCATAATTAATTGGGAAGTGAACCGGCAATCTTTTTCAATTTGCTTTGACTGCCGGGTATTTTGCGTCTCTGCTCTTTCAGTTTTTCAGCCTCGTCCAGCGCGTCGAAATCCACAAAGCAGATAAAATAGACACAGATCATATTGAGGACGCCGTGCAGCGCAACCGAAGAAAAATATGTAATAAACATCAGCAGCATATATAAATAACAAAACACGTTGCGATGGGTTTTCACCAGGTTAAAGCTTGCCGTCACGAATAGAACAAGCCCGGCCAGCGTGGTTTCAATATAGATACGCAGCAGATCGGCGTGGAGATGAAAGATGCCGAAGCCGGTGCTTTTCAGCATATGCGAAACGGCGCCCCGTCCAAGCAGGCTTCCCTCATAATTCATGACATACGTAATCTGGCTGAATCGCCCCATTGTAAACTGATTAAACGACTGGCCGAAGGTATTGCTGAACCAGACGGTAAATGCGGGGGAAAGGATGAAATCAAGAATCAAGGGGCTGGCAATAAAAACAATCTGGGTGATATTAATCAGGAGGACAGACACCTTCCGGCCCCGGGCAAGGCGGCCCAGCAGCAAGACAGCCAAAACAAACACAACATTAATCCGCTTGAAGGAAAGAATCGAAAACACCGCGGAGAGAATCATCCTGACCGGCTTGCGGCGGGCGTAAAAATAAATAAATGTCGCCGTAAGGACTTGGGACGCGGGATGTTCAAACGGTGAGTAGGAATTGGCATAGGAAATTGCCTGATATGCCCCGATATTGAATAATTGACTGAGGTTGTCGTACAGAAAATAAAGAATCCGGCTAAGCATTATCGCGGTGAAATAAAAATCACGGTCGGGAGACGGGTCTACATTAATCAAAATGAAGGCAAACAGTAACGGCAGCAGCATGTGGCCCATATCTTCCCAAAGGTATAAATTCAGGCCGTTGGACAGCATTGCCGCGACCGAAATTAATATAAAAAACGCGGCGCAGGCAAGCATTGGAAAAAATCCCTGTAGCTTTAAACGGATTGTTCCGGCATTTGCGATAATCAGCAAAAGGCCCAGCGCCATTGAACACATCATAACCATGTATTTGGGGACGGTGTACGCCTGATTTGTCACATCCGACAAGGTGTGCAGCAGGATATATAGCAGAAAGGAAGCCCGCACCCATTTACTGTTAACAACTACCATGATTCCTCTTTTCTGTTGTCCTTTGCGCGGATATCCCGACAGGGGCAAAGGCAGCCCGATTCTCCGCCGTTTTTCAGTCCGTATGCAACGCGGCTCCCACAATAATCACAGCTCCAGCTCCTTGATTAGGGCAAGCTTTTTCTTCGCAATGGCAAAGCCGGCGCCAAGGGAGGCCGCCTCGGTGGACTGAATAACCTGCGTATCCGCTGATTTCCGGTCGGAACGGTTCTTGCTTGATCCGATGCTGCGGCAAGCCCTTTCAACCCATGCCACCGGCAGGAGAACCGGGTTTTTCTTGGCGTAAAGATACCGCTCCGACAACATGCCGGCTTTCGGAAACAACAAATCAAACATAAGGGACCACTGGGAAATCCTTCCGCCGGAGCCGTGGTATAACCGGTACACCGTGGCGGATGCCGCCCGGTGGGTTTTATCGCGGCGGTGGTTCATGCAGAGTTCGCAGACGGAGCTCATAAATTCCCAAGGCTCAGTATGCGGTTGGCCGGAGAAGCCCGCTCCCATAATTTGCGGGGTCATGCCAAAGATTTCAACGCAGGCGTTAAAAAACAAGACGCAAAACCGCTTGTAGCCCAGGTTATCGATGTGACGCCATAACGCGGCGACGTCGATGTCCGCTACGTACCGGTTTACATAAAGCGATATATCCACAAATTCGCGAAGCTGGATACCTTGGAATGTCAAATGGGTTACCAGATGATAGATAATATAAATCAGATGCTGGGTGCATCCCGGCATATGCACCTGCCCATCCAGCAAAGGCAGCTTAATATTTGTATCCTCCGCCGTCAGGTTTAAGCTGTCAAGATACTCTGTGCGCTGATCCTGATAGTCGCCCCACATCCTGAAATGCATGTCAACCGTAAACCCGCCGGGCATTCGCCAGACATCCACATTCTGCTTGGAATGCTCCGGCAGGAAAACAAAATTGTTTTCCTCCAGCACGTTTCCGGCCTGCGCCCGCGCGGACGGGGGAAGCAGAATATCAATGTCGCTGGAAATCCGGTGGTCGGCTTTGGGATATAATGCCGCCAATACCGGGCCCTTAAACACCAGCGGGCGAAGCCCGGCGCGTTCAAGGGCACTCAGCATTTTTCCGGAGTACAGGCGTGAACCCGCTTGCCGGCACATGCTTTGAAACGCCGCCGCCTTCCATAGCTCCAAAAGCTCCCCCGGAGGCGGGCAGGACAGGGATGCAACCGTTTCATAGAGAAGAACATGCAGCTTTGAGTCATAGGCGTTTTCAAAGACTGCCTTCCAGTCCGCCGGCGGCAAATCAGAGCAATCCGGCTCTGTTCCGAGCAGTACTGCTTGCATAAGGCGGATAAGATATAAATGTTCATTGCTCATTTTTTCACATCATTTCCGGATGCTGTGGTATAATAGCCCGTCGCCGCCGGTTGCCGCTTCAGCGGCGAGGCGGCGGGGCATAAAAGTATAATAGCGCCTGCGGCTATTATACCACAAAACGCGGTGTTTTGACACTTTTTGCCGCATTTTGTGGAAATCCCGGCGCACGGCGCCGGTTTTTTTGAACCTCTATCCATTTTCGCCAAAATCTGTTAGAATAAGAATCAGATTCTTTTAACACGATGAAAGGAGCGGGTATATTTATGCGCGACTCTCCATATATAACCGTCATTATTCCTATATTTAACGCACAAACGACATTAAGGCGATGCCTGGACAGCTTGCGGGTTCAGGACATGGTAAACATAGAATTTCTGCTGATTAACGACGGTTCCAGTGATTCCAGCCAGTCGGTTTGCGAGGAGTATGCGGCGGCGGACAGCCGGTTTACTTGTTTTTATCAGGAAAACGGCGGCGTTTCGTCCGCCAGGAATACAGGGCTAAGGCATGCCCGCGGTGAATATATCTGTTTTTTGGACGCGGATGATTACTGCGAGCCCAATTTGTGCTCCCGCCTGTATTCCGTGGCGCAGGGCGGTGCGGATCTGGTAATTTGCGGTTATTATTACTACCGCATCGGAGGCACCGTTCACAATACGCAGCCCGACGCAACATTTGCCGATTGGCGCGCGGATGCCGATATCGTGTTAAATCTGTATTATAACCACATGCTGAACGCGGTGTGGAACAAGCTGTACAGGAAGGATAAGCTTTATGCCGCGTTTGACAACGGGCTGTCTTTAGGAGAAGACCTGCTTTTAAATCTGGATTATCTCACCGGATGCCATAAGGTATGCGTTGTTTCTGATTTGCTGGTGCATTATTTTGAGGGTACGCATAATACAACCCTGGCGACATCCTTCCGCCGTGATATCATGGAAACCTTTTTGTTCCTGAACCGGAAGATGGAAGACTTTCTTGCGGCACATTTTGACAGCTATAACACCGCGCTTTTATACCGCATTTTTGCGGCGTATTTCAGAAGTGGCGCCGGGCGGCTGGTGTACAGCGCCACCCTTTCCAAAAAAGAAAAACGTGCGATTTTAGAGGAGTGGCTGTCCCGGGAGGAGATCCTGTCCAAGCTGCAAAAGGCGGATGCCGGAACGTTTATTGAAAAAGCTTTTCAAATGGTTATCCGGACAAGGTCGCCCGGACTGCTGTATCGTGCCTTGCGGGTCAGAAAGTATGTCGCGTACATCCGGCAGAGGCGGCGGCATATAGTCCGTTAATTGCGGGCGCCAGCCGCGTTATTGCCTGCGTATACGCCGGTACACGGTATAGAGCAACGCGGCGAGAATCGCGGCAAAGGCCAGCGCCAAAACGGCCACGCTCACCTTGGAGCCGCCGCCGGGCGCCCCCCCGGCGGCGCGCCCGGCCTGTTCCTCCGGCTGCTCCAGCACGTTTACCGTATACTCCTTCGACGGCAGCCGCACCTGGTTGCCTTTTTCGTCTTGGAAGGTAAAATAAATACTCAGGCTTGCGTTTGTTTCCGGGCGGTTTAATTCTATGGCTTCCTTCACCGCGATTTGGCCGTTGGCCGGCAGGGCGCCGAGATTAATACTGACCGGCTCCTCCAGGCTTTCGCTTTCAACCACCATGGTCAAATTCAGCAAATTGATTTGGCCAACGTTGTTACACAGCCCGGTGATGGTGAAAGGAACCCCTTCATACGCGGCGCCGGCCACTTCAAGATGGCTTAACAGGCTCGACGCGCCGAAAACCGGGATATAGACCTTTGCCGTTTCCCGCCGGTAAATCCCGGGCGAAACGGTATACCGAATCGTCATCGGCAGCTCCAGAACCTGCGGCGCACTGTAGGAGAGGACGAAATTCTTTTCCACCGTGTAATACCGCTGCGGCTCGATGTCGTGAACAAAAGAGGTGTTGGCCTCTCCCGAAACGGTATAAATCCCGTCCAAGCTTGTGTCATAGGTAATCAGCATATTGTAAATCGTGGAGGAAGCGCCCGTATTATGAAACCGGAACGCCAACGTGACATTCTGTCCGGAAATCAGGCTTCCCTCCACTACTTCGTATGAAACCAGCATCAATTCGGACAGGTAGGTCGAACCCTCGGCAATTTCATCCTGAAGGGTTCCCTCGCCCTCCAATTCCCCAAAATTATCCAGAGCGGCGTACGCCATGGAAGTGAAGTGGAACAAAAGCCAGCATGTTAAAATCAAACAGGCGGCGGATCTCAAAAAAGGCCGTTTTTTCATTCAATTATTCCCCTTTTAGCGTGGTGCTTGTGGCAAAAACAAAAGGACGGGCTGCCATTACGCCATGAAAGCGCTTGTCACAAAGCATCGGCGGTTTCTTTCTTGACATCATTTGCCTGAATGGGGGTGGCATGGATTTGATATTTTTTGTCAATAAAATATTTGTGATTGCGTTTTATGTGGTTATAAGATTCAGGCTCAATCCGGTTGACAATAACCCCCAGAATGCTCGCGCCTATTTCCTCCAGGTTTTTCTTTGTTTGGCGCAGCTGCTCGGTAGCGGTATGATTCCAGGCGGCGACCAAAATAATCTGATCCGACATCCCCCCCAAAATATAGGCGTCTGCCGCCGCTTGGGGGGACGGCGTGTCAATCATAATAAAGTCGTACTGGGCTTTCATCCCGCACAAAAACGCGTCCATTTTTGGGGAGCCCAGGAGGCTGATCGGGTTGGTGCCGGAAGCGCCGCCGGATACATAGCTTAGGCCCGGATGGTTTGTGTTCATTACAATATCGCAGGTGTCGCACGGGCTTCCCCCCAGGTATTCCGAAAGCGTTTTTTTCGTTTGCCCCAGCCTTTTAAAACGGTTTTCCTTGCGCAGGTCGGCATCAATCAACAATGTTTGCCAGCCTGCGGCGGCCATGGCAACAGCCAGGTTGATCGAAACCGTCGTTGCGCCTGTTCCGGGCTCGCATCCGCAGATCATAAAAACCTGGGCTCCGTTGGCGCGCTTTTCCAGATATAAATTCACGACCGTGCGGTCAAACGCGTCATCAAGGATAGGGTTGTCCAAGTGATAAATATCTTTTAAAATTTCCACACGCTTCTCCTTCGCAGTGAGTGTATGCAAATCCGCCTGAATTTGCGCCGGACAATTTCACAATTTGCCATTCCTTCGCTTTGCCAGCCCGGGTATGCTTGATTTGCCGCGCCGGCTTGATTCGGCCTGGGACATCGCGTTTGCGTTGAAATCGGGAATCAAGCCGATGATATCCACGTCGCCATTTAACCCGGCGTGGTGCATGGAGCGGATTTTCGGGGAGAGAATGTCCGCCAGCAAAAAACCGGCGCAGCACAACCCGCAAGCAAGCGCCGCGCAGAGAAAGCGCATAAACCATTTTTGGCGGCTGCCATTTTGAATCATAACATAAAAATCCGCCGTATCCAAAACATGAACATTGCTTTGGCCGGTTATGGACGCAATCTCCGAGGTAAAGGCTGCCGCAACGGCGTTGGCGGACGTTACCGCAAGATTGGGATTAGGCGAATGCACAACGATCTGCAACACGGAAGAATCTGTCTTGCTGTTCACCGAAACCATTTTTGAAAGGGTATGCCCGGTAATGCTTTCGTCGTTAATCTGTTCCGCCGCGCGGTTGAGCACCTTTAAGCTGGTGATAACATTCGCGTACTGCCGCATTGCGGAGGTTGTCTTTGCGGCCTGCTCCAGGTCATACCCGTCTCCGGCGGTGCTATAAACCGTGGCGTAGGCCTGATAGACATTGCCCGCCCCGCCGCCGGTCAAGAGGCATGCCCCGACAAAAAACAGCAGCGTGGCCAGCGCAATTATTGCGGCGTTTCTTCGCAGCGTATAAAAACACCGCCAGATATCGATTTTTAATTCCACACTGTCCTTCATAGCAACAGCTCCATTCTTTAGTTTACACTCGGCGCATCCGTATTGCGCGAAGATTGTTTACCGGCAAGGCCGCATACCAGTTCTATAATCCCGGGGTCGGTTTCGGGGTTGAATTTGCGGGCGAACAAATTGTCCGAGCGGCAAAGCTGCTCGAAGTCGGACGACCGGAACGTATAAGGCGCGCCTCTCTTCCAGTCGATCAGCCGAAGATGAGCCGCGGGATCCGCGTCCTCCCGGCGGGGAAACAGTTTTTTTCCGAAGGGGGAATTTTTCACCAGGATGTGTATAAACACCTCGTCGCTGTAGCGGCTGAATCGGCAATGCCTATGTATCCATTCCTTTTGGGAAAGAATATACCGCACGCAGTCCTCGGTTAAGCTGAACCAGTTTGCGCCTTTGGCGTAGGTCAGCCCGGAATTTTTCAGCCTGTCCACCCGAAGCGCTTTTTGCATCGCGAGGGAAAACCTGTCCAGTCCGTATAGTATCAAATTGCGGGGGGCTCGCTTGTTGCGCCCGTATATTCCATGAAACCAGCAGTAGTAGCGCAATCGCCCGGTATGTTTTTCGGCGTCGGGGCTGAACTCCAGGAACTCCGTTCCCGCGTGCCTGTCAAAAAAACGGTGGATGCCGTCCTGTGTTTTAATGGGCAGGTCGGCCCCCGACAAAAGGTGGTAATAATCATAGCCGCCTGCTTGGCTCGCCTGTTCCATAAGCAGAAGCTGGCAGGCCGTTTGGGAATAGTCGCCCCACCTCACCGACATGCGCGGCGTATAAAAAAGGGACGCGTTACAGGTTTTGAGGGACAGCTCCTCGCGGGCTTTTAAGTCCCAATGGATATAAATATCGTTTCGCGCGTCATCCAGCAGCTCAACCAGCCGGCCCAGCTGGGTCGGCTGGTTATGCGCCATAATAAGATATGCGTGCCTGCCCATTGTGCGTCGCCCCCCGCCCGATTATAATTGACTGACAAACCCGGCACGCCTTTGGCGCGCAACTGATTATGACGGCGTGAAGTATTTGCGGAACATGGCGTCAAGCTGCGGATTCGGTTTTTGATCGCTGCCGGACTGCCACGCTTCAAAAAGCCCGAAACCGCTGCCCACCGCGCTGTGCCACGTGAAATGAATACCGCACTCATTAATGAGCCCCGAGATGTCCGCAAACCACTGCTCATAGTTGTACTGCTCCGTCAGCGCGATGTACTTGGAGCCAAGCTCACCGATATAAACCGGACAGTCATATTTTTCAGCCGCCTTTTGCATGTATTCGATTCTTTCCCGCAAAAAATTGAAATCGTTATATTGAAAGACCGGCGCTTGGGGATCCTCCAGGGTATAATAAGCGCCCGCGGTTTTAAACCATGCGGTGGCGGTTTCGGATTCCGGCCCCTCCATGCGCACGCGCGCGGTCAACATCAGCGTTTCGCCCCGGCGGAGGGTAAGCTGCATCCAGGTGGTTATCGCGGCGCCCATCTCTCCGCCGGCGCCGTCCTTCACATTTTCGTAGCCGAGGAGATAATCGCCCTTTTGCCATGGGTTTTCCATTAAGGCCGTCAGAGAAACGGGAGTATAGGCGTTGCTGTCCTTTCCGTATTCAACGAGATAGGGCTCGTTGTAGCCGGTTTTCCAGACAACATATTCTCCCTGGGCTGTCTCGCGGGTAATGCTGATATCATCAATATAACAGGATGTTCCGGGTGAGAGGTTCTCGAAAGTAATATACGGCTTCAGCAGCATTATGTCAACGCCCTGCTTTTGCAGGCTGATATCGGCGCTGACAGTCGACCATTTCCCATAGCTGCTGCCGCTTCCTCCGCTTTTCTTCCATTTATCCAGCCAGATGTTCCCATCCCGCTGACTGATGTTCTTTTCGTATTGCTCCGCCATCGCCTGATAAGGCGTGGTTACAATAAAATCCTGGGTGCCGTAGGGGGAGTTGGTCTGATTATACAAGTGGAATTCGAGCAATATGTTGCGGGCTTCATCCTTTAGGTCTGGGAATTCAAGTATTTTGTAGGTTATGCCCGACGGATCCACCACCGCACCGGCCGCGCCCTCGTCATAATAGCTGTTTGACGCCTGCACAATGATTATATGGTTTTTATCAACCTCGCGAATGGCGTCAATTACCCGCTGCAACACGCCGCCATAATGCGCTACGGTCGCTTCCTCGGAGCCTTTCCAGGGCACCAGCGGCTCATTGCACAACCCATATCCCACCACATTGGGGTTGTCCGCGAAATATCCGGCGATTTCGCGCCATAAATTCACAAAGCGCTCCTGCAACGCCGGATCGGAGAACAACGCAACGCCCTCGCTGTAGGCTAGGTATCCGCCGGGCGGGCAGTGCAGGTCAATGATACAATAAATCCCGGTTTCCGCCGCGTTTTGAATGCTGCGCTCAAGGGTCTTGAACGCTTCGCTCTTGTAGGAGATGCTGCCGTCGGCGTTGATGATTTCATATTTCTGGTAGTTGGTGCAGATGCGAGCCGTGTTCATCCCGTAATCCGCAAAAGACTGATAGAACGGTTTGGAATGCTGCCGTTCAATAAACCTGCCGCTCCACATATCCGTGGTGTTGATGCCATACATTTTAAATTCCTGCCCGCTGCCGTCGTACAATTTAGAATTGGACACCCGGAAAAATCCGGTCGCAATGTCCCCCTGCCCACCGGGCTGGCTTGTGTCCGCCGATTCCTCCCGCTGTGGGGAGCTTGACCCGGCAGCCGCCGCAGCCGGGCTGCCGGGCGCCGGTACGTCCTGCCGCTCCTGCGCGCTGCAGGCGGTTGACGCCATAACCGCACAGGCAAGGATAACCAACAGAATCCGTGTTATTTGAAACCGGTTTGTCATTTATTTATTACCTCGTATTTTGATAAAGATCCAAGGTCTGCCGCGCGATTTCATCCCATGTATATCCACGTCCGGCGGAAGCGTCCTCACTGCCCCACTCGCCGCCGGTCAGGGCTTGCTCCAGCTGTTCTGCCAGCGATTCGATGTTCCCCTTGGGGAACGTGCGGTAATTGGCGCCGAAATTTGTGACCGTCTCCACATTTTCGGGGATATCGCTCACAAGGCAGCGGCGGTTGTGGCTAATGGCCTCCAGCAAGCTCAGCGGCATACCCTCCACATCGCTGGGTTGTATGTACAGCAGGCAGTTGCTCAACAGCTCCCCGAGGATATCGCCCTCCAAAAAACCGGTTAAAAGCACGCGGCGATCCTCCATGGCAAGCCGCCGCACCTGGGAAACGTATTCTCCGGAATGACTGCCGCCGCCCACTATAACAAGGCGCACATCCGTATCCAGACGGCGATAGGCTTCCAAAAGATAGGTAATGCCTTTTTCCGGCACGATTCGCCCCAGATACAGCAGATAATCGCCGCCGTTAAGGCCATACCGCTTTGTGATCTCACACGGCGCCCGGCAGACGGGCGCATCCAGCCCATTGGGTATAAATACGGTTTCCCGGTGATACCGTTCGCGGAAGTATTCCTGCGCGCTGCGGGTCAGCACAATAATCTCATCGGCGTAACGCACGGCTATTCTTTCCCCGTGCATCAGATATTTGGTGGCAAAGCCGCCCCACTTGTCCCGCTGCCAATCCAGGCCGTGAATGGTAACGACTGTTTTTTTTCCGAAGAAATGCGGAATCACAAGCATGGAGGCCGGACCCTCGGCATGATAATGGACAATATCGTAACGGTGAAACAAGCAGGCCACAGAGGCCAAAAATGCGTATACAACGGCGTTCAGGCTTCTGGCGGACAGCGTTGGAATACTGTAGATCCGCGCACCCCGATAATATTTTTCACGGGTTCCGGCTGCGTGGCCTCCCCCGCTGACATGACGCCCTCTCCGGTTATACACATCCACCGTGTGCCCGTTTTGGATCAACTGGGTTACCAGCTTCTCCACCACAATTTCAATTCCACCCTCGCGGGACGGGATGCGCTTATGTCCGATCATGGCGATTTTCATTATTTACCGTCAGACCCCTTTCCCCGCATTTTTCCTGAATAAATGTATGCGATGTATATTTTTAATTATAGTTCATACCTGTGTTGGAAAGCAAGCTTCATTTCGGCAGATTAACAAATAAACATTTTTGTACCGGGGAAATTCAAATTCATGTCAAGTCCGGACAGGAAACGGGCGGCTGCGCGGCCGCCTCCTTCCGGCATATATTCTGTGGTTGCCTTTTAAGGCCGGGCGGTTTATAATTATTATAATATATTGGAATATTTCGGCAGCCCGTCACAGTCTTGGTGTTTTGGGCAAGGCATTTATAGCCGACTATATCATTCCCACAATAAGGAGACGGGTATGATTCAAATATTACACTCCGTGAGCAATATGGATCGGGCCGGCGTTGAGACCATGCTGATGAATTATTACCGGCACATGGATCGGGAAAAAGTGCAATTTAATTTTCTATGCAACAAAACAAAACCGGGCGCGTATGACGATGAAATTATCTCCCTTGGCGGGAAAATTTATCGCACGCCCAGCTTAAACCCAGCCAAATATCCGCAGTACCTGCGCTACATGCGGCAATTGTTTTGCGAACACCCGGAATACCGGATTCTTGAGGCGCACAACGGCCCGCTTGGCTTGTACGCCCTGTACGCCGCGGAAAGGTGCGGGATCCCAAACCGTATTTTTCACGCGCATGGCACGGACATTTCGTTTGATTTCAAATGGCCGCTGAAAAAGCTGTGCAAATCCCGCCTGCCGCATCATTGCAATTTAAACTGGGCATGCGGCGCAGACGCCGCAAGGCATTATTTCGGGAACAAAACCGTCTCGGCAGGCAATTACAGAATCGTGCCCAACGCGATCGACACGGGGCGGTTTGCCTTTTCCGAAAGCAGCCGGCAGCGGATCAGAAAAAAATATGGCCTGGGAAGCAAGGTTGTCATCGGTCATGTGGGCAGATTTGTAGCGGTGAAAAATCATGGATTTTTGATTGACGTTTTTCAGCGTCTTCATAAGGCACAGCCGGATTCGGCGCTGGTGCTGCTGGGAGACGGGGAGCTGCAGCGGGCCATGGAGCAAAAGGCGCGGCAGACGGGGCTGGAAAGGCATATTCTCTTTATGGGCAACGTAAGCAACGCCGATGAATGGTATCAGGCGATGGACGCGTTTGTAATGCCGTCCAGCAATGAAGGGCTTCCTGTTGTGGGCGTCGAGGCGCAGGCCGCGTCCCTGCCCTGTATTTTATCGGAAAACATCACGAAGGAGGTGGTTATTTCCGACCGGGTCATTTTTGTCGCGCTGGAGAAGGCGCCGGAGGAATGGGCAAAAATCATATTGCGCGCCGTTCAAAAGAATAAAAGAGAAGATATGGCCAAGCAAATTGCCGCCGCCGGATACGACATTCGCGTCGAAGCGGAAAAGCTTCAGAACCAATACATAATGCTGGCAAAGGATAGCGCAAAATGAAAATTGGAATTCTGACCCACCACTACATCAGCAATTTCGGTGCTTTTTTGCAGGCATACGCCCTCCAGGAGGCGGTAAAAAAGCTGTTTCCCCAAGATGAAGTGCATATCATCAATTTCATCCATATCAAACACTTTATCATAAATACCGGCGGCTGGTTTCGCATATACGGGAACCGGGAAACGCCGCGGGCATGGTTGCAGAAAATAAGGCTGCCTTTTACATTTCATAAAGCGCGCGGAAAATACTTGCGGCAGACAAAACCATGCTTTTTTGCCCGTGATATTAACCGCCTTCAATTTGACTGTGTGATTGTGGGCAGTGACGAGGTCTGGAACTACCGGGACACAAAGAGCAACGCAAGGCTGAAGTTCGGCTGCGGCCTGACTTGCCGCAAATTGATCGCATACGCACCGAGCGTGGGCAAATCGGATCCTTCTCAGGGGGTGCCGGACTATGTTTCAACAGGGCTGAAATCGTTCGACGCCGTCTCGGCAAGGGACGATTTGACAAAAGCGTTTGTTGAATCGGTTGCGGGCGTCACGCCGGTGAGGGTTCTTGACCCCACCTTTTTGACGGATTTTCCCCTTGCGAAGCGCGTCGTCCCGGATAAGCCGTATATTCTTTTTTACTATTGCGAGCATCTTCCGCAAGAATATCTCGATCAAATTATTTCCTTCGCCGCGGAAAACGGTTACGCCGTTTACGGCGCCGGGGAATGCGGCAAAATCTACAGTGCCGTGACAGTGAACCTGACCCCATTCGAGTGGGTGCAAATGTTCCGCGACGCGCGGATGGTGTTTACCGGAACCTTTCATGGAGCGGTTTTTTCCATATTGAACCAAAAACAATTCTTTTGCTATCTGACAAACCAAAGCCGGATTAAAAAGGTCGGCGCGCTGCTTCGGGAGCTGGGAATTTCAGACCGGATAATCGCGCAGGGATTTTGCCTGAACGACGCGCGCCGCAATGTGATAGACTACAACGCGGTGTCCGCAAATATCGCCGCCAAAAAAGAGGCAAGCATATCCTTTTTAAAACAAAGCATAGGCGAAGATACGCATATGTGAAATCCGGGCGCCGAAATAAATCCTTTTTCAGGGAGCTATAATGAAAATAGCATTGGTTAAAAAAACAATAGTGAAATGGATTCTGGCTATGCTTTTGCTGTTGGCGGCGTTTGTAATAATCGGCTTGTACAGCGCGCTTGAGATTACATACTACGAAATTGAGAATAAAAAATTACCGGTTGGCTTTGACGGCTACCGCATTGCGCACATTTCCGACTTCCACAGCCATGAATTTGGCAGGCGGGGGCAGAAACTGATTGACGCCGTCTGGAGCACGGAGCCTGACGCCATTGTTTTAACCGGCGACATCCTTGACCGTTGGAACGATTCGCTGCAACCGGTGGAGGATTTATTGGCCGGTATTTGCGGCAGTGTGCCGGTATTTGCCGTCGCCGGCAATCATGAGTTTGAGGCTCCGGAGCTTTTCAGCGGGCTGCTGGAGCTCTACAAGCAATATGGCGTTGTGTATCTGGAGGAAAGCGCCCGGGAGGTTCGGCGGGGTGACGACCGCATCAATTTTTACGGAACCCGTTTCATGCATAATGATTATGGACATACCTGGTCCGACAGAAGGCTGCGCCCGGACGATGAGCTGGACTTTAATATCCTGCTGCACCATTTCAGCAATGAGTTTGACAGCGTCGCCCGTTCCGGCTTTGATCTGGTTTTATCCGGCCACACCCATGGCGGGATTGTCCGGCTGCCGTTTTTAGGCGGTATAATTGGCAACGACGGCACTTTATTACCGAAATATTATGAAGGGGTGTACCATTTAAACGACAGCGTCATGGTGTCCTCCCGGGGGCTGGGAGATGCCAAGATTCCCCGCTTCTATAACCGGCGGGAGCTGGTATGCGTTGTGTTGCGCCGCGGAAGCGCCGGATAAAAACAAAAGGCAGGCGGAAGGAACCAGGGTGTAAACCAAACCGAACATAAGGGAGGCTTCACATTGGAGGAGCGGGGGAAAAATATCGAATTTATTGCGCTGGCGCGGGGAATCGGCATATTTTTGGTTGTTCTGGGCCACACAACGGTGCCGGAGATCCGCGCAAACAACGCCGGCGCGCTTGCGCTGTACAGGTTTATCTATGCGTTTCATATGCCGCTTTATGCGATGATTTCAGGGTATCTCTTTGAGTTCAGCCGGGAAAAATACCTGCGCCGGGGCTACGGCGTTTTTGTGCGGGGCAAGGCGCGCACGTTGCTGCTGCCCTATCTGACGTTTTCGCTTATCTCCTATGTGGGCATCGGATTGGCGTTTCAGGCGCCTACGCTGGCCTCTATTCTGTCGGGCGGCGGCTACACGCCGCCCACCCCGGCTTCGGCGGCGTTTCAGATCCTCACCAATATCGGCCACATCGACCAGCACCTGTGGTTTTTATACGCGCTGTTCTTTGTGTTCGCAATCTCACTGCCGCTGAAAAATTACCGAATCGCCATTCCGTTGCTATGCGCCCTGTATATTTTTTTCGTGCGGACAAATGCGCTGGGCGAAACGGCGCGCAGCATTTCCTATCTGCTGCTGTACTTCACGCTGGGGCGGCAGCTGGATATAATTGACGCATGCCTGGCGCGAAAAAAAAGGACGGCGGCCCTGTGCGCGGCGCTTTTCGCAGTTTCCTATGCCGCGTTGCGCCTGTCCGGCGTCAGCGGCGTGCCGCGCTCCATCCTGAGCGTTATCGCCGCTGTCAGCGGCGCGCTGATCGTCTTGGCCATTGCGGCCATGTTGTGCGGCACATGTGTGGCACGCCCCATTCAGCTGATGAGCGGTTATTCCTACGATATCTATCTGATGCACCAGCCCTTTATCACATCGGGGGTCGGCGGAATTTTGCTCAAGCTGACGAGCCTGCCTTACTGGATCATCTGCTGTATCACGCTGGTACTGGGCATTGCGCTGCCGATGCTGGCCAGCTTTCTGGTGATCCGGCGGGTGAAGCCGCTGCGCTTGCTGCTGCTGGGTATGCCGGACTGACTTTTGAATGTGGCCTGTTGACACCGCCGCGCTTGTCTATCTCCGCCATATCTGCTACAATATTCCTGTAAGCATGTCAAAAGCGCCGGTGGATTTTTCAGGACGGGACAGTGATTATCATGTATCAGCTGCTGTTTATCGACGACGACGCCGACCTGCTGCGGAGCAACCAAAAATATTTTACAAAAGCGGGATACGCGGTGAAGACCGCCGAAACCCCCCAGGCCGCGCTGGAGCTGCTGGGGCGGTGCAAGCCGGATTGCATCGTGCTGGATGTGATGCTGCCGTCCATGAGCGGGTTTGAGCTCTACCCCAGATTGCGCGCCCTGACATCGGCGCCGGTTATCTTTTTAAGCGGACGCACCGGCGAGCGGGACAAGGTGGGCGGACTGCTTCTGGGCGGGGCGGATTATATGACCAAGCCCTACAGCCTGCGGGAGCTGGCGGCCCGGATACAGGTTCAGCTGCGGGGGGCGGGGGGCGAGACGGCGTCCGTCCTTTCCTACCCGCCCTTTTCGCTGGATTTGCCGGCCCGCAAGGCATATTGCCGGAATGAGGAAATTCCGCTGAGCAACATGGAGTACCAGCTGCTGCGCCTGCTGGTGTCCAGGCCCAACGAGGTGCTTTCCTTTGAGACCATCGGTATGCATGTGTGGGAGTATTACACCATCTCGCAAAAAAGAACCATTATGGTGAATATCAGCCGGCTGCGCAAGAAGCTGGAGCACTATGACGGGCTGGAAAACGCAATCGAGAGCGTATGGTCCACCGGCTACAAATTTGTGGGTGACAGGAGGCTTCAGAGGTAGCATGAAAAAGCAGCCTTTTGAGAAACCGGATCTCCGGGTGGAGGATCTCACCACCGCCCTCTACGAGGCCAACAAGGAGCTGACCCGCATCAACCGGCAGCTGGGCGAGAGCGAGCGCAGGCGGGGGGAGCTGCTGGCCAACCTCTCCCACGACCTGCGGGCGCCCATCGCTGCCGTGCGGAGCTACACCGAGTACCTGCTGGCCTTTACGGATCTGGAGCGGGAGGAAATCACCGATACGCTAGGTCATGTCCAATCCCGGGTGCTGGAGCTGGAGCGGCTGGTGAACCAGATGCTGGAGCTGACGGTGCTGGACGCCGCGTCCGAGGAGCAGCTCCAATATGCGCATCTTGAAGCCCGGGCATTTTTAGAGGACTTTTTCCATGGGCTGCGGGCCGACCGGGCCTACGCCGACTGTGAGCTAAGGCTGGAGCTTCCCGAGAGCTTTCCCCATACCGTAAGCATTGACCCGGCCCTGCTGGGGCGGGCTCTGGAAAACCTGGCTGCCAACGCCCGCAAGTATTCAAATCCCCCCCGGCGGATCACGCTGGGCGCGGAGCAACGGGAGCATGCGGTTATCATTCGGGTGGCGGACAACGGCATCGGCATCGCAGAAGCGGACAAGGAAAGAATCTTCGAGCGCACCTATATGGTGTCGCCCGCCCGCACCCCCGGCGGCGTCAACGGCTGCGGCCTGGGCCTTTCCATCGTGGAATCCATTGTGGAGCGGCACAAGGGGCAGGTCTGGTGCGAAAGCGAGCCGGGCAGGGGCAGCACATTTTACATTTCCCTCCCCCAAGCCGGGGAAGACCTTGGGCTCCGCCCAAACCCGCAAACCTTTTAAAAAAGGTTTGATCCAAAACTTAAAATGGCCCCCTAAGAAAGCCGCGCCGAGCCGGGCGGCAGCCCGCCGTCGGCGCGCTGCACCGCGCCACAGCGTTTGCCAAGGAACACTGGATTCTTAAGGACTGGAAGTCCTTAAGCGGGGTCTTCGGGGCAGGAGCCCCTATTTAGATATCGTAGATACCTCTAAACGGCTACAAGATTACGAGAGATGGCTACCCAAAGCGCATGGGGGGTCACGGGGGCCCTCCCCCGTGGGAATTTTGGTTACTTTTGTTCCTCCAAAAGTAACTGCCCGTCGCGGCATGAGCGACATGCCTTCCCGTGGCACTGCGGTAACGCATAACCCCACGGCAGCAGCATATAACGGCACAGCGGTAACGCATAACCGCAGCGCAACGCAGCGACAGCGAAAAAACACAGCGGCAATCCCCTAACGCCAAATCACCGAAAGCAGACAGGACAATCAGATGAACGGATTACTTAAAAAATTGAAGCGCCTATGGGGCGACAGGCACAACCAGACGCGGTACTGGTCGTGGATGCTGGCATACGCAAAGCCCCACACAGCCCCAATTTTACTGGTGATGCTGATTAACCTGTCGGTCAGCCTGATTAATGTCGGAATGGCGGTCATCTCCAAGAATATTATAGACACCGCCACCGCCGCCACCGGCGACATCCGGTGGATGATTCTGCTTTATATCGGCTGCGTGGCCGTCAGCCTGGCGATTACAGCCCTTAACTCGGTGCTCACGCTGGTGCTGACGGAAAAATTCCTGTTCGGCATCCGCAAGCAGCTTTACGACAAGATCATCCGCTCCCACTGGATCGACGTGCAGAAATACCATACCGGGGATCTGATGACCCGTCTGACCAGCGACGCGGGCAATGTCTCGGAGGGCGTCATCGGCGTCATTCCCGATATTATCCGGCAGGTTGTGGAGCTGATCGTCGTGTTCTTCACGCTGTTTTACTATTCACCGCTGCTGGCGGTGTTTGCGCTGATGCTCGCGCCGGTTGCGGCGCTGTTGAGCTTTGTGTTCGGGCGCATGCTCAAAAGGGTGCAGGTCAAGGTGCAGGAGGCGGAGGCGGCCTATCGCTCCTTTTTGCAGGAGAGCCTCGCCAACCTGCTGATTGTGAAATCCTTTGGCAATGAGGATTATTCCATCGGCCGCCTGACCAGCCTGCGGGATGAGCGGTTTCACTGGGTGTACAAAAAGAGCAGGCTGAGCATCGCGGCGTCCACCACCATGTCCGGCACCTTCCAATTGGGGTACATCACCGCCTTTGCCTACGGCGCCATGCAGATTTCAAGGCAGGCCATCACCTACGGCACCATGTCGGTGTTCCTCACGCTGGTGAACAGGGTTCAGGCCCCGATTATACAGCTTGCCTCCAATATCCCCAAGGTGGTGTCCGTCCTGGCGTCCGCCGGGCGGATCATGGAGCTGCAAAACATTCCTATGGAGGAAAAGTCTGAAACGCATATCCGCCCGGAACGGGTGGGGATCGACATCGACGGCCTGACCTTCGGTTACACCGAGGCCACCGTACTGGAGGACGCCGCCGCAGGCATCCGCCCCGGGGAGTTCGTGGCCGTTATGGGGGAGTCGGGTGTGGGAAAAACCACCCTTGTGCGCCTGCTGATGTCGTTTATGCGGGGCAACCGGGGGGGGCTGACGTTTTACAACGAGGGGGGGGAACGGGAGCCCTCCAACGCCGGAATACGGGAATACGTCTCCTATGTACCCCAGGGAAACACGCTGTTCAGCGGAACAATCCGCGAAAACATCCGCATGGGCAAAATCGACGCGGCTACGGAGGAGATGCTCGACGCGCTGAAATTGTCGGCGGGGTATGAGTTTGTCATGCAGCTCCCCGACGGCCTGGACACCAGGATCGGAGAGCGGGGGTACGGGCTTTCGGAGGGGCAGGCCCAGCGCATTGCCATTGCCCGGGCGCTGGTTAAAAAAGCGCCTGTACTGATCCTGGACGAGGCGACCTCGGCACTGGACGAGAAAACCGAGCTGGCCGTGCTGGAGGGAATCCGGCGGCTGGAGCCACGGCCCACCTGCCTGCTCATAACCCATCGGAAATCCGTGCTGCGCTATTGCGACAGAAGCATACGGATTGAGGACAAAAAGCTGGTCATGTCCTGACCGCCGACACCACGGGGTTATTTGCTTTTTCCCGGTCTTTATGCTAAGCTTTTATTTACAATATCTAATACAAAATTGAAAGGGGCTGAATCGCCTTTGCCCGATCAGTACCGGTTATATGGCCTTGTTGTGGAATCGGAAATCCCTCTTGTGGAAGCACCGCCCCTGCCCGTGAGGGAGGCTGCCGACGTCACGGTTCGCCTCGGCAAGATCTCGATGGATCCCAGTGTTCACCCGGACACAGCCTTCTACGAACAGGACGACAGGTGGTGCTACTGCATGCCCGGGGAGCGGCAATTTCTGTTCAACACCCTGGTGGGAGCATACGAGGCCCTGGCCGGGCGGGAAATCATATTTCAGCCGGAGGCAGACGGCGACGGCAACTCGGTTCGCGCGTACCTGCTGGGAACGGTTTTGGGGGGAGCCCTGCAAATCCAGCAGGGCCGGTTTCCGGTACACGGCGGTTCCGTTGCCGTGGGGAACCGGGCGCTTATCGTCACCGGAGCCATGGGCGCGGGCAAATCCACCCTGACAGACGCACTAATTCGGAAGGGATATCCGTTTTTGGCGGACGATGTATCCGCCCTCACCCTCACCGGGGGCGTTCCGGAGGTAATTCCGTCCTATCCCCAAAGAAAGCTTTGCCGGGACGTATGCCTGGAGCTGGGGTATGATCTGGAACTGTTGGCGCTTATCAGCGAAGAGCGGGAGAAATACGCGGTTCGCAATCCGGACGAGTGGCACGGCCGCCGTCTGCCGCTGGGATGGCTGGTGGAGGTGATCCCGGAGGATACGGACAGGCCCCGCATTCAGCGGGTGGACGGGCACGAAAAGCTGCGGCTGCTTCTAAACAGCCTTTACCGTCCCTGGATACACAGAATCCGGGGAATCCCTCCCGCCGCGATGAAGGAGCTTCTTGCCATTGCGGCGGCCGTGGCCGCATACCGTGTTTTCCGGCCCTCCGGGCTCCGGGCGGTGGAGCCGGTTACCGAGCTCATCCTGGGGAGTATTTCCTGACCCCTCCCCTTGTTTATATGTTTTTTTAAAAAGAACGGAGGAAGCAAACATGGCCGACAGCACCGCAAGGATCCGGATTTTGAAAAGCCCGGACGTCACCGACCTGGCGGGGGAAAAGGTGATGATCGACTTCGACAGCGGCAAGTATTTTATGCTTACCGGAGCCGCCAACGATATTTGGGACATGCTGGGGGACGGCGTTACCGTCTCCGAAATTGTGGGCCGGGTAATGGAAATTTATGAGGTAAAGGAACAGGAATGCCTGGAGGAGACGCTGGCTTTTCTGGAAAAGCTGGAAGGGATCGGGTTCATTGCCCTGGACACGGATGCTTAAGCTGCTTTATAATTTTGCGTTCCGCACCAAAAGGCGCTCCCTGACTGTCCGGGCGCTTTTGTTTTCCGCCGCGGCGCGGCTGCGGGTTCGGTTTCTGCCGGGAACCCGGCTGTACCGGTACCTGGGGATTCAGGGGGAGGAAACCTCCGGGGAGGAGCTTTCCCCCGGGCAGCGCCGGGACGCCGCATGGGTGGCAGACAAGGTGAGGCGGGTAGCCCGGCGGACGCCTTGGGAGAGCAAGTGCCTGGTGCAAGCCATGGTGGCGCAGCGCCTGCTGCGGGACTACGGCCTGGCCTCCACCCTGTATCTTGGAGTGGGCCGGGACGAAAAGCAGGCCATGACCGCCCATGCCTGGGTGCGCTGCGGCACTTTTTTTATCACCGGGGGAGATGGGACGGGCTACGCCTGCGTCGCCCGGTTCGCCACCCACCCTCGCGCCGGGGGAAAGAAGTGATTTAGCGCCGCCCACGGATTGAAACAAGCCCCGCCACATGATAATACTTACCAAAGGAAAGAGGACCTGCAAAAGGCCCTCTTTAAATATGGTTTTATTTTCCGGGGCGTTATTCCAGCTCCCCAGCTTCCGGTTCAGCTATAATCGCTGTAACCGTCGTAGCTTGGTCCGCTGGGATTCCAAATGGTTCCGCCGTCGGGGTAGTCGCCCCAAATATCATCGTTCTCCGTCTCGGCCATCTCCAATATTTCAATACCGGGGGCACTCCAGGTTTTCTTTTCCATCAATTATCCCTCCTGTATTTATACACCTGATCTGATTATAGCGGCTGTTTTGTCCGGCGTCAACAAATCTAACGGAATTGATAGCATTATACTAATCTTCTATCAAAGCGTAAAAACGCTTTGATAGCGCGAAGCGCGTAGAAGATCGTACGAGACGCATATTCAATTAAAAATCGCTTGTCAATTTTTTAATTGAATATTAGCGTTAGGCGGTTCCGCCGCCGGGAAAATCCCGCAGGAACAATCCGGCCATGTGGAGGAAAAACAGGGATTGGAGCGCCACGCCCTCCCGCTGGGGCACCGTTTCCCGGAAGGACTCCAGCGCAAGCCTTACCTTTTCCCCGTCCACATAGGGGGAAAGCTCCCGGGAAAGGCAGGTTTCCTCCAGAAGGCCGTGCACCTGCGGCCAGCGGCGGAGCAGCCGCTCCACCCAATCGGCGCTTTGCAGCCCCCGGCGGGCTTCGTCCTCCCGGATCTCCGGGGGAAGGAGGCCGCCCGCGTAGTCCCGGAGCATCCTGCGCTCCCGCCCCACCCGCACAAAACAGGAAAGGGGCGCGGTCAGGCAAAATTCATAGATCCGCTTATCCCTGGTGATATCCCGGAGCACCAGGCCGGAGGCCAGCCCCAGCTTTGTCTCCAGCTCTCCCGTCAGGGAGAGTATCTCCCGGTTAAAACGAACCTGGCGGCTCTCCTCCATGGTTCTCGCCCCCGGCGCGCCCGGGTACAGCCCGGCCTCCCCGATCCGCCGGCCGCTGCCCTGGGAAAGCGCAAAGGCCCGGTCAACAAAGCTTTTTGCCGAAATATCCGGCGCTTCCTCCCTTTTTCCCGGGAAAACGTCCTCCCACAGCCCCGCCAGCAGCCGCTTGCGGCTTATGGACAGCCGCCGCCCATAGCTGTCCAGCAGCCGCAGGGCCTGAACCGGATGCCCGTGGAGAAAACAGTCCGCCGCGGTCAGGCGCGTGTTCCCCCAGGATATGGTCAGGTTCCCCAGCTGGCCGCCCAGGAGGATGCGGCAGCCCTCTGCGCCCGCCTGCCCGGCAATTCCCAGCATCCAGGAAAGATTGGACACCGACTTTGCCGGAATCTCCAGGACGCGCAGGAGGCGGGGGGCACTCTGGGCGGCGTCCGTTTCCTCCAGGGGGCAAAACCGGGGGCGGATGGAGGGGTACATGCGGCAGAGTGCCTGCACGTTCTCCGTCTCATCCGGGATAAAATACGGCGGCCGGTTGCTCACATAACCCGGGAAGGGAACGGAGGTATAGGAATACAGCTCCCTGCCCCTCCCCGCCGCCTCTATCGCCGTCACTGCCGCCACGGCGGAGGAATCCAGCCCGCCGCTGAGATAGATGCCCATTTGCACGCCGTAATCCGCCATTTCACCGGCGGCCCGGGCCATCAGGGAGAGGAACTCCTCCCGGTAGTCCCCGTCGCCGCCCCCCCGCCGCTCCGGAAGGCGCAGCGGATCCCAATAGGTCACCCTTTCCTCGCCGTCTTCCCGGAAGGAGATATACTGCCCGGGCTCCACCTTGCAGATACCGGAAAAAGGAGTTTCCACAGCCTCGGTGACGACGGGAAGCCCGGCTATTGACAAATAATCCGACATCCAGCGCAGGTTCAGCTCGGGAGGCGGCTCCAGGACATCGGAAATGGGGTGGATTGTGGTGGCGAAATACACCCGGCTCCCCCGGCGGCAGTAATAGAGGCTGCGGCCGGCCACATGATCCGCCGACAGGAGAAGGGTGTTCTCCCCCTCATCGTAGGCGGCAAAGGAAAAGCTCCCCAAAAGCCGGGAGGCGCAGTCCCTTCCCCATGCGCGCCAGGCCCGGAAAAGCAGCTCCCCGTCGGGGATATCCCCCTCCCCGGGAGCAAGCAGGGGGAGAAGCGCGCGCCGGTTGTCCAACATGCAGTCCGCGGTGAACAGAAGGCCCGGGCCCGGCCCCGGCCTCGGCAGCTCCTCCCCGCCGCACCCGGCCCGGACGGCCTGCACGCCGCAGCCCATGACCGCATTCCCCCGGTGGACACAGTGTACCCGCCGGAAGCGATAAGCGTCCAGAGGCTTTCCCATGGCCCGGCCCAGGCCCGGGGGAAGCTCTCTCCCTGATAAATCCACACAGCCCCAGATTGCCGACATCAGGATGCCTCCGCCGCCGGGGCCTCACCGCCCACAAGCCGGGCCCGGACAATCAGCCTGTTGACGGGATTCAGGACGGGGGTGCAGGTCATAAGCGTCAGCACATGGGTCTCTCCCTTTACGGGGTTCATGACCCATGTATCGTCAGGGCCGCATTCAAATATTTCAAACACCTCATAGGTATAGGTATTCTCTCCGTCGCTGACGTAAGCCCGATCCCCCGCCGCCATTTTGTCCAGATAGCGGAAAGGGCGCATGTAAATAAGGTTCCGGTGCCCGGAGAGGAAGCAGTTTCCCTCCTGCCCCGGCAGGGCGGTGCCGGGGGTATGGCCCACCGCGTAATACAACTCCTCGCCGTCGCCCTCCACGATATTTTCCGAAACCTGGATGGAGGGAAGCTTGAGCGTCCCCATCCAGACAAGCTCCACAGAAGGTCTCCCCGGCAGGGCGCTTTGGGTTCCGGCAGCCCCGGCGCTTTCTTCCCCCCCAGGGGACGCCTGTTCCCCCAGAGGGGGCGGATCGGGCATTTCCTCGGAAAGCGTGATCCATCCCCATTGGGCGAAAAGCACCCGCCAGGGATAGTTCATCCCCTCATACAGGGCAAAAATAAGTATCATCGCCGCGCCAGCGCCTATCAAAAGGGAGGCCCCGCGCCTTGAAAGCCATTTCCGCATCTTCCTCATGCCCTCGCATTCCCTGGAAAAGGATGAGCCGTCCCCGGGGAGCGGCTCATCCTGATTATTTTTTATTCGGGTGGTTTAGCTCCCCTTTGCTACAGCGTCGGGCCGGTATCCTCCCGCCGTTGAAAGGAAAATTTTCTTCTTTTCCACGCAAGGGCCAGGCCAAGGGCCAGAACCGCCCCGCCGGAAAGCCCCAGAAGCTCAATGGGAACCCCGCCGGCTCCGGCAAGGGGAACCGGGTCGTCCTCGATGGTGGCAAGGCCGCCAGGCCCCGCCGCCAGCGGCACCTCGGCATCAGCTATTGTGGTAAGCGAGCCGAGGGCTGAAAAGCTGTCCCGTTCGCCGCCCTCGCTGCCTCCGCCTTCCCCGCCGCCGCCACCGCCACCGGAGCCAATTTCGATAACCGTGTCAGAGCGTCCCAGGACGGCGGTTGCCCCATGGTAGGAGTTGGGATTCCCGGGGCCGTGCCGGAAGGAGAAGGGTTCGCCCCCGGTAAGGGAAACCAGCTGGTATTCGGCGGGCAGGCTGTTCTGCCGCACCTCATATTCGTCATAGACGCCGTGCTCCCGATATGGCAGGCCCTGGACAACAACGTTTCCCTCCCCCGCCATTCCGGCTTGGGAGGAGGCGGCGGTTTGCAGGGTGATGTCGTAATTGGAGCCCTGGGGATCATAGACATAGATCCCGTTTGTCAGGGCAACCGGAACCGGCGCGCCGCCGGAATAGATGGAAAAGCTGTAGCTTCCGTCGGCTGCGCCGCCGTTAATGCTTTGAACCAGGGCGGTAATCTCCACGCTTGTAATTATCTCGCATACGATTACGCCTTCATGGTCGCCGCTCACGGTAAACCCGGCGCCGCCCTCGACGGAGACCTCCGGCGAATAGCTGCCGGTTTCCTCCTCCACGTCCAGCTCCAGCTCCATCCCTATGGGAAGGTTGTTCAGCCGCAGCGGTGCGCCGTTGTTCTGAATCCGGACAGCGGCCCCGGAGGCGGAGGGATTGGAGGGGGCGGTGTCAAACAAACCGGCAAAGGAATAGGTGTTGGCGTCCGCTTCCCGGATAAATTGGGCGTATTTCCCGCCGGAGGTGGCGTACAGGGTAAATATGCCGTCCTGATCGGGCATGCCGGGATAGGCGCTGCCTAAAAACGTCATGGTGAGGGTGAGGCTCCCGCCCTCTATCCGCTGGTTGCGGACGGTGAGGGTAGCCGCGTCATCCGCAGCCTCCACGGCCTGTGCGGTTTTTACCGGGTAGGAAACGGTGTATTTTCCGTTTATCGTGCCTCCCTGGGCAAGGGCGTCCGTCAGGGGGGCGGTGGCTGACGCAAGCTCAAACACCTCATAGCTCTCCCCGGGTATCACGCCGGGAACGGAGACGGCCTGCCCTATGGCGTATTCCCCCGCGTTCCCGTTGGGGGTGGCGGCGAATACAAAACGGAGGGTGTTGTTTTGATAGGAGCCGCCGTTCTCAAAGAGTCCGTTTACCGCCAGGAAGAATTTATCACCGGCGTCCAGGTGGCCGGAGGCGGCCTTTGTCACGTTCAGGTACGCCTGGGCCTGGCCATCCACACGGTTGTAGATGGTGGAGAAAGCGCGCCATTCCAGAACCCCGCCGCCGATATCCACCGGGGCGGTTCCAAAATCGGGCTGGTCGATGGCGGCCAGAACAAAGCCTGCGGGGGTGCCGGTCTGCTCCACCGTATACCGGTCAACGGGAAGCCCGGTGATGGTTTTGCTTTCACCTGCCGCAAAGGTGAGCTGCGCGGCGGGCAGGAGCGCGGCGGAGGAAGCGCCCGCGTATTCCGTGCCGTTTTGAAAGAGTATATATTCCCCGGAGGAATTCCGCACCGCAACCGTAAAGACCGTCTGGGGCGAAACCGGGCCGATGAGATTGGTGATGGAGTTGGTAATGGTGAGGGTAGCCGCATCCACCCGGTTGGTGATGGTTACCTTTTGGGCGGAAGCGCCGGAGAGCGTGGCCAGGCCGGAGTCTCCGCCAGGGGCCGCCGGTTCGTAGGAGGCCGTATGCCCCGCGCTGTCGGTTTCCACAACGGTATAGGACGCCCCGCCCGGGAGCCCGTAGATACGGACGGTTTCCCCGTCCCGGATGGGGGGGCCGTACAGCGTTCCGTGGCCGTCTCCATAGTAGTAGGCCCGTGCGCCGGCCTCGTAGAGGCCCACCGGCATGTGGTTGTCGTTGTAGACACTAAAGGCAAAGCTTCCGGAGGGGTCGCCGTTGACGACCTTTTTCTCCACCTGTAACTCCGTGGGGGCGCTCCGGGAGACGATATCCTCCGTTTGCCCGGCGGTGACGGTCACATCCAGGGAATAGGAACCCCTGGACGGATCGCTGCTGACGCTCCATCCCTGGGGGAGCGATAAGCCTTCATGGCCGGTTTCATACAGGGTATAATTGCCGGGATCCAAATCCCCCCATGCGGCCATTTCCCCCGGCTGCGCGACGGGTAGATCGCCCCTATGGATGTCATATTGATCATACAGCGCGAAGGTAAATCCGGGGCTCCAGAAATTCGCCGCGCCCACGCCGGAGGGTATGCCGGTAATCTCCTTGGCGACAGTGATGTTTCCAGTGGAGGTGTTCTTTACATTGGTAAAGTCTACGCGGTTTTCCCCCTCGCTTATCGTGACCCTGCCGGACGCGTCCAGCCCGGTGACGGTTTTCGCATAATTGAGAAGGCTTCCGTTTATCACCTGTGTCTGGGTTACGGTGTATACGCCGCCGTCAAGGATCCGGATATCCTGGTCATCCCGCGAGTAGATGGCGCTGTGCAGGATTAAATGATCGCTATCGCCCGGCTCCATATAGGGCGCGTAGAGATAGACGCCGGGCTCCAAATGGGTGGGCAGCCCGGTGAGGTCGGCGGCGCCGTCCTTGGAAAAATAGTGGTACAGCGTCATGGCTTCCATTTCGCCTGTGGACTCAATATAAAAGTCGCCTGTTACGGTCACCACAAAGATTTCATCGTCATTGGCGCCGGTAACATTGTTTCTTATTTTCAAGGATCCCCTGTTCAGTGTGCTCTTAAAGGTAAAGGTGACCTCCGAGCTTGTTCCCTCCGTTACCGTGACACTGGCTGTCTTTAGTCGATTGGGCATGGTATAGCTGGGTTGGTTGTGGCAATAAAAATCGTAATTCGCGCTTTCCGGCGTGGCCTCCGCATCGCCGGAAGCAAAGGCCGTGACGGTATATGTTCCGGCGGCCAGAACCGGAATGATCTTGCTTTCATCCCGCTCCAGGGCAAAGGTGTCCGCGCCCTCCACCTGGACAATGCCGCCGCTTCCGTCCCTGATCTGGAAGGTAAAGGCGTCGCCGTCGTTATAAACGCCGTTGACCCGGTTTTTCACCTCAATAATGCCGCCGGCACGGGGAGAACCGAAGGTTGTCACGGCGGGTGCGAGGGAAATTTCAACTCCGGCCAGAAGCTGGCTCCGGCTGAAATCCCTGCAATACCGCCCGCCGTCCTGCTCCCAGTCCTCACCGTCAGGGGCAATCCCGTCGGGAATGCCGTCAAGGAACAGGCGGAACTCGTCGCCGTCCTCCGGGAGGGTAAAGGAAATCCCGCCGTCCTCATCGGAGGATGACGCTTCCGAATATGTACCGCTGTCGGTCAGCTCGGCGCTGATGCCGCCGAAATCTATGCTGTCGCCTGCCAGCCGGACTGTGACATCAAGTGTTTCCTCCGGCTCCCCTTCATCGGAGCCGTCCCCTTCGTCAGAGCCTTCTCCTTCACCGGAACCGTCTCCCTCGTCAGAGCCTTCTCCTTCGTCAGAGCCTTCTCCTTCGTCAGAGCCTTCTCTTTCGCCGGAGCCTTCTCCTTCGTCGGAGCCCTCTCCTTCGCCGGAGCCCTCTCCTTCGCCGGAGCCCTCTCCTTCGCCGGAGCCCTCTCCCTCGCCGGAGCCTTCTCCTTCATCGGAGCCCTCTCCTTCGCCGGAGCCCTCCCCCTCGCCGGAGCTGTCCCCGGTACTGGATTCTGACTGGGACGCGCCACCGTCCTGCGCATACACCATCTGCATTGGAATCGTTCCTGCAAGAAGCATGAAGGCTACCGCAACAGTCAACGGTTTTTTTAATTTCCGGTAAAGCTTTTCTAACATTATAAATACGCCCCCTTGCCGGTTAATTTACAGTCGTCACACTATTAGCTTTATACTATACCAACCTGCGTTACATTTAGCTTACATGGATGATTTTTCCTAATTTTTTATAAGGCTTTTTGCGTTATAAAGGATTTTTCTTGACGCGAACCCTCCTTTCCCCTAAAATGGAGTCAGCTATCCGTACAAGGGGTTTCCGAAGAAATAGAAGGCAAGGGGTAATAAGGCTATGTCCGCAATATGGGGATGCGTAGATTTTTCCGGGGCGGCGCTTCCCCCCGGCTTAATCGGTTCCATGCAAAAGCCGATAGAAAAATATAAGATTGACCGTTTTGACAGCATCGTCCGTGGAAACGCCGCCATGGGCTGCGGCCTGCAATATATCTGCCGGAACGCGCCAAGGGAAGCGCTGCCGGCGCCGGACGACGGCGGGGGTGTTCTGTTTACGGCGGACTGCGTGTTAGACAACCGTTCCCAGCTTGCCGCGCTTCTCGGCGCGGGAGCGGATACTCCCGACGGCGGGCTTTTATACCGCGCCTGGCGCAGGTGGGGCCGGGACTGTAACCAATACCTGCGGGGCTCCTACTCCTTCGCCGCCTACGATTACAGGGAAAATACCCTGATGCTCTCCGCCGACCACGTTTTCAGCAGGAGCATTTATTATCTGCGGCAGGGAACGCGGCTGTATTTTTCCACCCTCATCGCGCCAATCCTGGAGGCTCTGCCCGCCCACCCTGCGCCCAACCGCTGCTGGATCGCGGATTATCTTTCCATTGACAACCTGGCGGTGGTTTCCGAGCCAAGGGAGACGATTTACCAGGGCGTCCTCAAGCCGGAGGCCGGGGAGTTTATCCTTTTTTCCCGGGAGGGGGAACAGCGCCACATCTATTGGAACCCATTTACGGCCCCGTCCCGGAAGCTTGCCGATGACGACGCCTGCCGGGAGCGCTTCTTGGAGCTTATGGCCTCGGCCGCCGGGGAAATCGCGGAAACAGGCGCCCAGGCCGGGATCTACCTGAGCGGCGGGCTGGATTCCGGCGCGGTTGCGGCGGCCGTCGCGCCGGTGCTGGCGGAGGAGGGGCGGGAGCTGTACGGTTACACCTCGGTGCCCTTTGAGGGATACAAAAGCCCTTATAACCGCCATTATATCGTGGATGAGCGGGAGGGGGTGGAACGGCTGGCCCAGATGTACCCCAACATCCGGCCCCGCTTCTGCCCCCTGACCGGAATGGACGCGGCAAATGGGCTGCCGGATATCGCCGCCTGCTATGAAACCCCGTTAAAATCCATTTCCAACAATGTCTGGCTGATGGAGATCGGCCGGCAGGCGGCCTCCGACGGCGTCCGGGTGATGCTCAACGGCCAGATGGGCAATGTGACCATCTCCTGGGGCGATATTTATACGGCGGTGCATACCCTGCTGTGCACCGGGCATCCGCTGCGGGCGCTCTGGGAGCTTAATGCGTACGGGAAGCGTTGCTCTGTCAGCCGGAAGGGACTGGTCAAGGACTGCCTGTGGGCGTTCCGGAGGAACGAACCGCCGGGGGATGTCCTGGAGGATACCTTTGTCAGCCGGGAGTTCTCCACGGGCCAGGGCAGCGGGGAACGAATCCTCCGGGAGCGGCTGTTCAGCAAATCGGCGCGGGTGCTGACCCTTCCCCGAATGCGTGAGCTTTTTTATAATAAAAACGCCCTTTCCCTTGTGGGGGAAACGGAAACAAAGCTTGGGCTATTAAGCGGCTTTGTCATCCGGGATATTACCAAGGACAAGCGGATTTTTGAGTTTTGCCTGTCGGCGCCGCTGGAATGCTTTGTCAGGGACGGGGTAACCCGCCGGCTGGTTCGGGGGTACATGGAGGATATGCTGCCGCCCGAAACCGTTGGGGACGTCAGCCACCGGGGCTTTCAAAGCGCGGATTGGGCCGCAAGGCTGGGCAGGCGGTGGGAGGAAGCCTATCCCCTGATCCGTGACGGTTGCCTTCACCCGTCCCTTGCCCCATTTATAGACAAGGAGAAAACCGCCGCCGCCTTAGACAGGCTTGGAGGCGGCGTGACGGAACGGGAGGGCGAGGAATTGCAGCGCCTGTTTTACCTGTATTCCCTGTCGATGATCTTGAGGCGCTTTCCGGACAGTGAAAACGGAATGTAACAGCTTTGTTAGATTTCTTGACCTTTCCCCGCAGGGAGGGTATGATTAGGACAGACATCGGTATAAACACCGCTTTCGTTTTACTTTTACCCCGCGGAAAGGAGAAATTAATTTGGAAAACGCAAAGAAGAACTGGAACGCTCCCCGCATTGAGGAGATTGACCTCAAGAATACGAGCAATCATCCCTTTGTTGGAACCAAGCCGGACGGAGCCTGGGTTGAGGATTACACCACCGGCGACGAATGGCCCGCACTAAGCTAAAGCCACAGGAGCTTCCTTATAACCACATAATCTTGCAAAAGGAGGTAATTCGCTTGAGCAATAAGCATGCATGGGTAGCGCCCGGAATCGATGAATTAAACCTGCGAGAAACATCTGTCGGGCCCAACAGCGGCACCGTTGTGGACGGCGCTCTCTGGAACGGCCCGAAAAGCGATCCCAACAGAGAGAAAATCAGCGATCTTTACGATATCAGTTAATCCGGTTTTTTTCCATAGACGGGACACCGGCAAAAAAGACCGTCCGCGCTTGCCGCGGGCGGTCTTTTTGATGGGAAGCACCAGTCAGCTTGCGCCCCTTTTTCGGAACACGACGGGAATGGTTTTCAGTATAATTTTTATGTCGGAGAATACGCTCCAGTCTTTTATGTATTGGGTGTCCAGCCCGACAATATCGTCAAAGGATGTAATCTGATTTCGTCCGCTAATCTGCCACATTCCCGTAATCCCAGGCTTGGTGCGCAGGCGCTGCCAGTGGTTGCGCTCATATTGCCGAACCTCATCCTCCGTGGGGGGGCGGGTGCCCACAAGGCTCATGCTTCCGGCTAAAACGTTAAAAAACTGGGGAATTTCATCAATGCTTGTCTTCCGCAGGAAAGCGCCTACCCGCGTCACCCGGGGATCCTCTTTTATTTTAAACATATACGCGCCCTGCATCTCATTCAGCGCCAGTAATTCCTGCTTGCGGTATTCCGCGTCGGTTGCCATCGTGCGCAATTTATAAATTTTAAACCGCCGTCCGTTTTTCCCTACCCTTGTCTGGGAAAAGAACACCGGCCCGGGAGAATCCAGCAAAATCGCAACCGCTGAAACCGCCATAAGCGGCAGACCAAGGATAATTCCAACGAACGCCCCGGCGATATCCATCACGCGCTTTACGGCTTGGGCGCAGCAGTTGAGGCTGCCCATATGGTAGGAGATGACAGGATAGGTACCCATGCTGCTCACATAGCTGGCGTAGGCGGCCTTCTGCCTCATGGGGAATACAACATGGGTGACGATGCCCAGCTCAAGGCAGAGATCAATGCATTTTTGGACGCTTTCGGAGCGCCCGGGCTCCCGCATGATATACACCTGGTCTATCACCTGTTCCCGCAGAATGCGTTCCAGATCCCCGTCCTCGACACAGCCTAAATAGGTATCCTCCGGCAAGCCCTCCGCGTCCTCACCGGAAAGGACGACATGTCCGGTGTGGGAGAAGGAAACGTTCGTTTTTCTGACATAGCCAAGAAACCGATCAAAATTTTCTTTTTTTCCCACTAAGAGCGTACGCCTTGCCCCCTTGCGCTTGCGGTTCTTGCTAAAGGACAGAACAGCGGCCAGCAGATGGATCACAATGCTTAAAATATAGTAGGAAAGATAAAAGCTCCGGTTGGTCTGGGCCCTTCCGGAAAAGTAAAAGGCGGTGGAAACGGCGGCTGTCGCCAGCAAACAGCCCGTAAGGACAATTCGGATAACCCGGTCGCGGTAATAAAAGGTTGAGACATCGTAAAGCCTTGCGGTGTAGCCGTAAAGGACAAAAATCAGATTGTACAGGCATGCCGAAAGGAACGTATTCTCTAAAGAAATATTATCTCGCTGAAAGGCAAAAATGAATACGATATGACAAGCCGCAAAAACAAACAGATTTCCGATTATGTCGTATAAAACATGGCGGAGATTGGTCATCGCGCCGCGGTTGTGCCTGCACACGCTTTTCAGCCTCCTTTTTACGTCTATATAAGCTTAAAAGTCCTGTCGCGTGGATATGCTCATCCAAATTATAACAAAATAGGCGTTACATATCGGTTACACCTTAAACGGAAGCAGCGCCGCAACCGGCGGCCCCCCGCACCACCGCGCCAACAGCGTTTGCCAAGGAACACTGGATTCTTAAGGACTGGAAGTCCTTAAGCGGGGGTTTTACGACGGAGTGATTGCACTTCCAGTCCTTTAGGGGGGCCGGGCCGTAGCCCTCTATCCTAATGCCCGCCGCAGCGGTTATATTGAGAGGTGCCCCCTGTTTCAATATCGCAGATACCTCTAAACCACTAAAAGATTACCAAAGACAGCTACCCGGTAACCAGGGGGGGCACGGGGCCCTCCCCCGTGGGAATTTTGGTTACTTTTGTTCCTTCAAAAATAACTGCCCGTCGCGGCATGAGCGACATGCCACCCCGTGGCACAGCGACATCGCCGGAGGCACAGCAGCAAAACGCAGCAGCAACTCTAAAACACAATAGTCGGAATAATTTATAATAACGTGAGTTCGACGGAATTTGCAAGATAAAACCCAACCAGCGGAACTGTTAAAATGGAAGTGACAAGCAACCATTAACAGAAAGCGGGCTGAGTTTTATGCGGGAAATAATATTGGCA
>Ga0153950_1000087_pt1 | contig 38057 bp, 31 predicted proteins | sample TSNJ034MetaG_FD_104737 | JGI IMG/M metagenome (GOLD analysis project Ga0153950, IMG submission 104737) | Attine ant fungus gardens microbial communities from New Jersey, USA - TSNJ034 MetaG | ecosystem: Host-associated > Fungi > Mycelium > Unclassified | place: USA: New Jersey, Wharton State...
CGACTACGCGGCGCTCGAGCCGTACATCTCGGCTCGCATCATGGAGCTGCACCACGATAAGCACCACGCTGCCTACGTCGCAGGGGCCAACGCCGCACTGGCGGGCCTTGCCGAAGCCCGTGAGAAGAACGACTTCGCCAACATCAACCGCCTTTCCAAGGATCTGGCTTTCCACACCGGTGGCCACACCAACCACTCCGTGTTCTGGAAGAACCTCTCCCCGGACGGAGGCGACAAGCCCGAAGGTGAGCTGGCCGCCGCGATCGATGACGCCTTCGGCTCCTTCGACGCCTTCCGCGCGCAGTTCACCGCCGCTGCTCTGGCTCTTCAGGGTTCCGGCTGGGCCTTCCTGGCGTACGAGCCCATCGGTGGCAACCTCCTGATCGAGCAGCTCTACGATCAGCAGGGCAACGTCGCAGTCGGCACCACCCCGCTGCTCATGCTGGACATGTGGGAGCACGCCTTCTACCTGGACTACGTGAACGTGAAGGCCGACTACGTCAAGGCCTTCTGGAACATCGTCAACTGGGCCGATGTCGCCGAGCGCTTCGAGGCGGCCCGCAACGGTGCCTCCAAGCTGATCACCCTTTCCTGATCGCCCTCCCGCCTCTCCCCGGTCCCGGGCGTTCGCGCCGGGAGCGGGGAGAGGTTCCGGCAAAACCCCGTCCGGGTCTCCGGGCGGGGTTTTTCCGCCCCGTAATATAAATCACATTTTCGGTGCTCTCAGCGCGCTCACTTGCCCCCGACGCCTCGGATAAACGTAAGATAGATCACGGAAGGCCTCGTGCCTTCAGCAACGTGGCTGCGAGTCCTTTCACAACGGTAATTCTCTCTGCCCAATGGTGTGCGGGGTCTGTATGTCGGACCTGCTCCGACTCGATACGTGCGTCGTCGTGGCGTATGAAGGAGATTGCACAGTGACCACCCGTATTGGCATCAACGGCTTCGGCCGCATCGGCCGTAACTACTTCCGTGCAGCCCTCGCGCAGGGTGCGGACCTGGAGATCGTTGCCGTCAACGACCTGACCAGCCCGGAGACCCTGGCTCACCTGCTCAAGTACGATTCGGTCACTGGCCGTCTGGGTGTCTCCGTCGAGGTTCAGGACGGCGACCTGGTGGTCGACGGCAAGCACATCAAGGTGCTGGCCGAGCGCGATCCCGCCAACCTCCCCTGGGGCGAGCTGGGTGTGGACATCGTCGTCGAGTCCACCGGTTTCTTCACCAAGGCCGCCGATGCGAAGAAGCACATCGAAGCCGGCGCCAAGAAGGTGCTCATCTCCGCTCCGGCCTCGGACGAGGACATCACGATCGTCATGGGCGTGAATGACGAGCTGTACAACAATGATGAGCACAACATCATCTCCAACGCCTCCTGCACCACCAACTGCCTGGGCCCGCTGGCCAAGGCCATCAACGACGCCTTCGGCATCGAGCGTGGCCTCATGACCACCATCCACGCCTACACCGCGGACCAGAACCTGCAGGACGGGCCCCACAAGGACCTGCGCCGTGCCCGTGCCGCCGCCATCAACATGGTCCCCACCTCCACCGGTGCCGCCAAGGCCATCGGCCTGGTCCTCCCGGAGCTCAAGGGCAAGCTGGACGGCTACGCCGTGCGTGTTCCGGTCCCCACCGGCTCCGCGACCGACCTGACCGCCACCCTCTCCCGTGAGGTCACCGTGGAAGAGGTCAACGCTGCGGTCAAGGCCGCCGCCGAGTCCGGTCCGCTCAAGGGCTACCTCACGTACACCGAGGATCCCATCGTCTCCTCGGACATCGTGACCGACCCGGCCTCCTCCATCTTCGACGCCGGTCTCACCAAGGCGATCGGCAACCAGGTCAAGGTCGTCTCCTGGTATGACAACGAATGGGGCTATTCCAACCGTCTTGTCGACCTCACCGAGCTGGTCGCCTCCAAGCTGGGCTAAGCTCTAAATCATGACGTCTCACACCCTCAACGAGCTCCTCGCTGAAGGTGTCCGCGGGCGGCACGTTCTGGTCCGAAGTGACCTGAACGTGCCGCTCGACGGCTCTTCAGTGACAGACGACGGCCGCATCCGCGCCTCTCTCCCGGTCATTCAGAAACTGGTCGACGGCGGCGCCCGCGTCCTCGTCTCCGCTCACCTCGGACGCCCCAAGGGCGCCCCCGAGGACAAGTACTCCCTCAAGCCGGCCGCGGACCGCCTGGCGGAACTGGCAGGTTTCCCTGTCAGCCTCGCCGCGGACACTGTGGGCCCCTCGGCTCAGGAGCTGTCCGCGAAGCTCGCGGACGGTGAGGTCCTGGTCCTGGAGAACGTGCGTTTCGACGCGCGTGAGACCAGCAAGGACGAGGCCGAGCGACTGGCCTTCGCCCGTGAACTCGCCGCACTGACGGGCGAGAACGGCGCGTACGTGGACGATGCCTTCGGCGCGGTCCACCGCAAGCACGCCAGTGTCTACGATGTGGCCACCATCCTCCCCTCCTACCAGGGTGACCTGGTCAAGACCGAGGTGGATGTGCTGCAGAAGCTGACGGTGTCCCCGGAGCGCCCCTACGTGGTGGTTCTCGGCGGCTCGAAGGTCTCGGACAAGCTGGCCGTGATCGACAACCTCATCGGCAAGGCGGACACGCTCCTGGTGGGCGGTGGCATGCTCTTCACGTTCCTGGCGGCCGCCGGTCACAAGGTCGGCTCCAGCCTGCTGGAGGAGGACCAGATCCCGGTGGTGCAGGACTACCTCGCCCGTGCCGAGGCGGCAGGCAGCCGCTTCGTGGTTCCCACCGACGTGGTGGTCGCCAGCCGGTTCGCCGCGGATGCCGAGCACGAAGTGGTGCCCGCGGGCGCCATCGAGGAGAGTGCCTTCGGCGCCTCCGGCATCGGTCTGGACATCGGTCCGGAGTCCTCCGCCGCTTTCGCCGAGCATATCCGTGAGGCGAAGACCGTGTTCTGGAACGGCCCCATGGGCGTCTTCGAGTTCGAGGCGTTCTCCCACGGGACCCGGGCCATCGCCCAGGCGCTGACCGAGACCGCCGGCTTCACGGTGGTGGGTGGTGGCGACTCCGCCGCCGCCGTTCGCACGCTCGGATTCGCCGACGATCAGTTCGGCCACATCTCCACCGGCGGCGGCGCGAGCCTGGAATACCTTGAAGGCAAGGAACTTCCCGGTCTCAGCGTCCTGGACCGCTGAGGAAACGGAGAGGCCGTGGCACTGAGCCACGGCCTCTCCGTTCCCACCCACTTCATTCCCCTCGACAGTCATGGAGGCCATTGTGACCACCACCCCCGAGCGCATCCCGCTCATCGCCGGCAACTGGAAGATGAACATGGACCACCTGCAGGGCATCGCGCTCCTGCAGAAGCTGGCCTGGACCCTGGAGGACGCCAAGCACGACTACAAGCGCGTCGAGGTGGCCGTGTTCCCGCCGTTCACCGATCTGCGCGGTGTGCAGACGCTGGTGCAGGGCGATGAGCTGGACATCGTCTACGGTGGCCAGGACCTCTCCCAGTTCGACTCGGGCGCTTACACGGGGGACATCTCCGGTGACTTCCTGAACAAGCTGGGCTGCAGCTACGTCCTGGTGGGTCACAGTGAGCGCCGCACCATCCACGAGGAGAGCGACGAGGTCCTGAACGCCAAGGTCCAGGCAGCCTACCGCCACTCCCTGATCCCCGTGCTCTGCGTCGGTGAGGGTCTGGAGATCCGTCAGGCCGGAACCCATGTGGAGCACACCCTCGCGCAGCTGCGTGCCGACGTCGAGGGTCTCAGCGCCGAACAGGCAGCCTCGCTCGTGGTCGCCTATGAGCCCGTCTGGGCCATCGGCACCGGTGAAGTGGCCGGGCCGGAGGACGCGCAGGAGATGTGCCTGGCCATCCGCGCCGAGCTGACCGAGCTCTTCGGCTCCGAGGTGGCGGCCAAGACCCGGCTCCTCTACGGCGGTTCGGTCAAGGCGGCGAATGCCGCCGCGATCCTCGGCCAGGCCGATGTGGACGGCGTGTTGGTGGGCGGCGCCAGCCTGGACGCTGCTGAGTTTGCTAACATTGTCAGGTTCGAGGAGCACGCTGGCGCCTAGCCAGAGCGCTTCCCTCCACATCGACGCAGAAAGGCCATTGTGGGCGTTCTCCAAGTCATCCTGCAGATCCTCCTGGGAGTGACGAGCTTCCTTCTCACTCTCCTGATCCTCCTGCACAAGGGCCGCGGTGGCGGTCTGTCCGACATGTTCGGCGGTGGCATGACGTCCGGGCTCAACTCCTCCGGGGTGGCCGAGCGGAACCTCAATCGCTTCACGGTGATCCTGGGCGTGACCTGGGCCGTGGTGATCATCGGCCTGGGCCTGATCATGAAATTCAACGGGGCGGCTTCCTGAGCCACCCGGCATAGCGAGGGCCCCTCTCCCGTATGGGAGAGGGGCCCTCGCTTTTTCGCCCCTCGTGTGCGCGGCGGTCTGCTTGCTGCTCAAAGAAGCAGGCCCCCGGGACCGGAGTCCCGGGGGCCTGATGCATGGTCCCTGCTGTGGTGGTGCGGCTTCGCGGCCTCAGAGCCCGCGCGGCTCCTTGTGGACCAGGTTCTCGGGGACCTTGGCGGCAGCGGCCTCATCGATCAGCCACAGGGTGCGATTGCGTCCCCGGGGGCCCGCGGCGGGCACCTGAACGGTCCCGGCACCGGCCAGAGCCAGGCCGACGGCGCCGGCCTTGTCTTCACCGGCCACGACCATCCAGACCTCGTCCGCCGTGTTGATGGCGGGCAGGGTCAGGGAGATGCGCTGCGGCGGCGGCTTGGGGGAGTCCAGGACACCCACCACCAGGGCTTCCTTCTCACGGATCCCGGCCATCTCGGGGAAGAGGGACGCCACATGGGCGTCGGGGCCCACGCCCAGGAGAAGGACATCGAAACGGGGGAGCGCGCCGGGCTCATCGGGACGCTTGTCCGAGTAGTCCGCGGCATGCTCCGAGGCGGCAGCCTCGGCGAGGCGCCGTGCGTAGTCCGCCGCGGCGTCGTCCACCGAAGCGAACTCGTCCGTGGAACCCGGCACGTGCACACGGGCCGGATCCAGGTCCAGGCTGTCGAGCAGGGCCTGCTGGGCCTGCACGGCGTTGCGGTCCGAGTCCTGCGAACCGACGAAGCGCTCGTCACCCCACCAGAAGTTGACCTTTCGCCAGTTGACCGCAGGGGCGGCTGCCGAGGCCGCCACCGCACGGAGGGTGCCGATCCCCACGGTGCCGCCCGTGAGGACCACCGTGGCTTCCCCGAAGCGGTCCTGGGCATCGACCAGCTTGGTGACCAGACGTGCGGCGATGGCCGCCATCAGGACCTGCGAGTCGGGATGGACGCTCACCCGTGGTTCGTGGGTCATCTCAGGCACTCCTTTGCGCGATTCGTGGCAATCCTTCGGTCAATACTTCACCGAAGACCTCATCCGGGTCCAGCCGGCGCAGTTCCTCGGCGAGGCAGTCCTGAAGGCCACGGCGCGGCAGGGAGATCCGCTGCAGGGGCTGATCGGGCTGGGTCAGCTCGGCCACCGTCAGGCCCGGGCGGTGCAGCTGCACATCACCGGACGGCCGGCGGATGAGCACGCGGCGGATGCCGGTGCCTGCCGGATCCTCGGTGATGGTCACCGGGACGTCGAAGGCCAGGCCCAGCCAGGAGGCGAGCAAGAGAGTGCTGGCCGAATCGCTGGCGCCCTCCACCTCCACCTCGGTGACGGGGGAGTCGTCCACCTGGTCGAACGCCGCGGCCAGCTGGATGCGCCAATTGGTCAGGCGCGTCCAGGCCAGATCGGTGTCGCCTGCCTGATAGGTCCGGCGGATGTTGTCCAGGGCCGCCACGGGATCCGCCTCGTTCGCCGCATCGGTGATGCGACGGTGGGCGATGCGGCCGATGGAGGTCCCGGAAGCATCCGCGGGGGCACCGTGCGGCCACCAGGCCACGATCGGGGCATCCGGCAGCAACAGGGCGGAGACCAGGGATTCGCTCTCCTCGGAGAGGCGTCCGTAGCCGCGCAGCACGATCACCTCGGAGGCGCCGGCGTCGCCACCGACGCGGATCTCCGCGTCCAGCCGGTCCGGGGCCTCCGCGCCCGCATCGGCGAGCACGATGATCCGGCAAGGGTGTTCCCGGCTGGCCTCATTGGCCGCCTGGATGGCCTCGTCCTCCAGCCCGTTGCGGGTGAGGACCACCAGGGTGAGCACGCGGCCCAGCGCGATGACGCCGCCCTGTTCGCGCAGCTTGGTGATCTCCTTGGAGATCTTCGAGGTGGTGGTGTTGGGAAGTTCGACGATCATGGCCTTCTCCAGGTGCGTCCGTCGCGGGCCAGGAGCTCATCCGCGGAGGAGGGTCCCCAACTGCCCGGGGCATACGGTTCGGGTTGTTCCTCCAGGCTCGCCCAGTACTCCTCGAACGGGTCGAGGATCTTCCAGGAGAGTTCCACCTCCTGGTGGCGGGGGAAGAGCGGCGGCTCGCCCAGCAGAACGTCCAGAATGAGACGCTCGTAGGCTTCCGGGCTGGACTCGGTGAAGGAGTGGCCGTAGCCGAAGTCCATGGAGACGTCGCGGACCTCCATCTGGGTGCCGGGGACCTTGGAACCGAAACGGATCGTGGCGCCCTCGTCCGGCTGGACGCGGATCACCACGGCGTTCTGGCCGAAGTCCTCGTCGCCGTTCTCGCGGAACAGGAGGTTGGGCGCCTTCTTGAAGACGACGGCGATCTCAGTCACGCGGCGGCCCAGACGCTTGCCCGTCCGCAGGTAGAACGGCGCGCCGGCCCAGCGGCGGGTGTTGATGTCCAGGCGGATCGCGGCGTAGGTCTCCGTGGTGGAATCCGCGGGGATCCCTTCCTCCTCAAGATAACCGAGGACTTCCTCGCCACCCTGGAGACCACCGGCGAACTGGCCCCGCGCGGAATGCGTGGAGAGGTCCTCGGGCAGCTTGACCGCCGCCAGGACCTTCTCCTTCTCCGCCCGGAGATCCTCGGCGTTGAAGGAGATGGGCTCCTCCATGGCCGTCAGGGCGAGGAGCTGCAGGAGGTGGTTCTGAATGACGTCGCGGGCCGCGCCCACGCCGTCGTAGTAGCCGGCGCGGCCGCCCGTGCCGATGTCCTCCGCCATGGTGATCTGCACGTGATCCACGTAGTTGGCATTCCAGATCGGCTCGAAGAGCTGATTGGCGAAGCGGAGCGCCAGAATGTTCTGGACCGTCTCCTTGCCGAGGTAGTGGTCGATGCGGAACACCGAATCCGGGGGGAACACCGACTCGACGATGTCGTTCAGTGCACGGGCGGACTCAAGATCGTGCCCGAAGGGCTTCTCGATGACCACCCGGCGCCAGGTGCCCGGCTCGGCCTGTGCCAGGCCGTGCTTGGACAGCTGGGTACAGACGAGTTCGAAGGCCTTCGGCGGGATGGAGAGGTAGAACGCGTGATTGCCGCGTGTGCCCCGTTCCCGGTCGAGTTCGTCGATGGTGGCCTTGAGCCGTTCGAAGGCGGCATCGTCGTCGAACTCACCCTGCACGAAGCGGATGCCCAGCGACAGCTGGTCCCAGACCCGCTGATCGAAGGGGGTGCGGCAATGCTGCTTGACGGATTCGAGGACCTCGGCGGCGAAATCCTCGTTCTCCCACTGCCGGCGGGCGAAGCCCACCAGGGCGAAGCTGGGAGGGAGGAGCCCACGGTTGGCCAGGTCATACACGGCCGGCATGAGCTTCTTACGGGCGAGGTCACCCGTGACACCGAAGAGGACAAGGGAGGACGGACCGGCAATCCGGCTCAGACGGCGGTCCCGCGGATCCCGCAAGGGGTTCCGGGGACCGCCGTTCTGGGCGCCAGGTTCACGTGTTGGCATAGTGCTTGAGGAGCCTTAGCGATATGGAGGGATGGGTCCTGGGCTCAGGAGCCCAGGCTGTTGACGATGTCCAGGAGCTGCCTCACACCGGCCGCGCGGTCGGTGAGGTGCAGCCGGAGGACGGGGACGCCGTGTTCCGCCAGGACCTGGGCGTCGCCCGCGGCCTGTGCCGAAATCAGCTGGCCGAAGGTGAACGGGCGCTCCGGGATGACCACGTCGGTGGAGCTGTCCGCGGTGATCTGGAGGAAGATGCCCTCCGCAGGGCCGCCCTTGTGGAACTGACCGGTGGAGTGCAGGAAGCGCGGGCCCCAGCCGAAGGTGACGGGACGCCCGGTGAAGGACACCAGAGGATTGCGCACCGACTCAAGCTGCGGGTAGGCAAGGCGGTCCAGGTAGGCCTGGACACTTACGTAGCCGCGGTCGCCCAGACGGCCGAGGAGGGCCTTGAGCGCGGACTCCACGGTGTCGTTGGCCTCGGCGTCGGCCAGCCACTGACCGCCGCGCACCTCGATGGCACCGTCGGTGAAGTCGGCGGGCACCGGCTCGGGACGGGCGTCGAGGAGACCACGCGCGGCCACCTTGGCGGCCTCCACATCGGGCTGGTCGAACGGGTTGATGCCCAGCAGGCGGCCGGCGACGGCCACTGCAAACTCCCAGACCACCATCTGCGAAGCCAGCCCACCGGCGATGGCGGCCTCATTGCCCGTGGCCGCAGCGTCGTCGTCCTCGGCGGAGACCAGCCGCACCACCAGGACATCGGGGGCGTCCAGGTTCAGCTCCGGAGCGTCGGCAGGCGCGACGACGGGCAGCACGCCCTTGCCGCTCTTGCCGGTGGACTCCGCGATCAGCTGCTCCGCCCAATCGGCGAAACCGACGATTCCGGAGCCGTTGTCCACGATCACGATCTTGTTCCGCAGCGGGTCGGTGCCACCGAGGGCTGCGCCGAGCGCCAGGCCGATGTTGTCCGTGTCGTCCTCGTTGAGGATTTCCAGGGTCTCCTCGGCCTCGTCCAGGAGCGCCGCGATGTCCACGCCGGCCAGGCCGGAGGGGACCAGGCCGAACGCGGTCAGTGCGGAGAAGCGGCCACCCACGTTCGGGTCCGCGTTGAACACGGCGCGGTAGCCGGCCGCCCGGGCCGCCTCGTCCAGGGGGGACCCGGGGTCGGTCACGATCACCACACGGCTCTTCGCATCGATCCCGGCGGCCTCGAACGCCGCCTCGAAGGCACGTCGCTGCGAGTCCGTCTCCACCGTGGATCCGGACTTGGAGGAGACCACCACGACGGTGCGCTCCAGGCGGTCCGCCAGGGCGGCCGCCACCTGTTCCGGGTCGGTGCTGTCCAGCACCGTGAGCTCGACGCCGGCCGTCGCGGTGATCACCTCGGGGGCCAGCGAGGAACCGCCCATGCCGCAGAGGACCACATGGTCGATCCCTTCGGCGTGGAGTTCCTCCCGCAGGCTGACGATCCCGTCCACGAGCGGACGGGAGATGACCGGGGCTTCGACCCAGCCGAGGCGGATCGAGGATTCGGCTTCCGCTTCGGGACCCCACAGCGTGGCGTCCTTGGCCATGATCCGCGTGGCGACGCGGTCCTGGACCAGCTGATCGATGTGCCGGGTCTTGGCGTCGGCGGCCGCACCGGCGGCGTCGTAGCTCAGGGTGCTCATGGAGGTGTCAGCCTTCCTTGGATGCGGTGTCGAGGGCGTTCTGGACGTCGGTCAGCAGTTCCTTCCAGCTGGCCACGAACTTGTCGAGGCCTTCGGTTTCGAGCTTGGCGACGACGTCGTTGTAGGAGACGCCGATCTTTTCCAGGGCGTCCAGGACCTGGTTGGACTCGGCGTAGGTACCGGTGATGGTGTCACCGGTGACGATGCCGTGGTCGAAGACGGCGTCCAGGGTCTTCTCCGGCATGGTGTTGACCACGCCGGGGGCGACGAGTCCGGTGACGTACAGGGTATCCGGGTAGGCCGGGTCCTTCACACCGGTGGAGGCCCAGAGCGGGCGCTGCGGGCGGGCGCCGGCCTCGGCCAGGACGTTCCAGCGTTCGGTGGAGAAGAGCTCCTCGTAGACCTGGTAGGCCAGGCGGGCGTTGGCGACGCCGGCCTTGCCCTTGAGCGCGGCGGCTTCCTCGGTGCCGAGAGCGTCGAGCTGCTTGTCGATCTCGGTGTCCACGCGGGAGACGAAGAAGGAGGCCACCGAGTGGATCTTGGACAGGTCCAGGCCCTTGGCCTTGGCCTGCTCCAGGCCGTTGAGGTAGGCGTTGATGACCGCGCGGTAACGCTCCAGGGAGAAGATCAGGGTCACGTTGACGCTGATGCCCTCGGCGATGGTGGCCGTGATGGCTTCCAGGCCTTCCTGGGTGGCGGGGATCTTGATGTGGACGTTGTCCTTGCCGACCTTGGCGTGCAGTTCCTTGGCTTCGGCGATGGTGCCCTCGGTGTCCCAGGCCTTGCGGGGATCGACCTCGATGGAGACGCGGCCGTCCACGCCCTGGCTGGCCGTGGCCAGCTCGGCGAAGACGTCACAGGCGTCGGCGACGTCGGCGGTGGTGATCTCGAAGACCGCCTTCTCCGCATCGGCGCCGGCGGCGGCCAGTTCGCTGATCTGCGCGGCGTAGTCCTGGCCGCCGGTGATGGCGGCCTGGAAGATGCTCGGGTTGGTGGTCACACCGACCACGTTCTTCTGGGCGATGAGTTCCTGAAGGTTGCCCGTGTTCAGGCGCTTGCGGGAGAGGTCATCGAGCCAGATGGAGACACCGGCGTTGGACAGTTCTGCAGTGGGAGTGCTCATGTGTGTAATTCCTCGGTTCTGTACCTTGTGGCGATGGCTCAGGCGTTGGCCAGGGATGCCAGGGAGTCCTTGGCGGCGGCGACCACGGCTTCGGTGGTGATGCCGAACTCCTGGAAGAGACGCTTGTAATCGGCGGACGCACCGAAGTGCTCCAGCGAGATCGAGCGGCCGGCGTCGCCGACGAACTCGCGCCAGCCCAGGGCCAGGCCGGCTTCCACGGAGACGCGGGACACGACGGCTGCCGGAAGGACGGCTTCCTGGTAGGCGGCGTCCTGCTTCTTGAACCATTCGACGCACGGCATGGAGACCACGCGGGTGGGGACGCCTTCGGCCTGGAGGGTTTCACGGGCCTCGACGGCCAGCTGGACCTCGGAACCGGTGGCGATCAGGATGACCTCCGGGGTGACGGAGGCCCCGTCACGGCTGGCGTCGGCCAGCACGTAGCCACCACGGGCGGTGCCGGCGGCGGAGCCGAAGACGTCACCGGAGGCTTCGCCTTCGCCACGGGCGTAGGTGGGGATGTTCTGACGGGTCAGGACGATGCCTGCGGGGTTCTGGTGGTTCTCCAGCATGGTGTGCCAGGCCACGGATACCTCGTTCGCATCACCCGGGCGGACCACGTCCAGGCCCGGGATGGCACGCAGCGTAGCGAGCTGTTCCACGGGCTGGTGGGTGGGGCCGTCCTCGCCCAGACCGATGGAGTCGTGCGTCCACACGTACAGGGACGGCACACCCATCAGGGCACCCAGGCGGATTGCGGGCCGCTGGTAGTCCGAGAAGATGAGGAAGGTTCCGGAGAAGGCACGCGTGTTGCCTGCGAGGGAGATGCCGTTCACGATCGACGCGGCGGCGTGCTCACGGATGCCGAAGTGCAGCACCCGGCCGTAGGGGTTGCCCTTCCAGGCGTTGGTGGAACGGCCTTCCGGGATGAAGGAGGGCGAACCTTCGAGCGTGGTGTTGTTGGACTCTGCGAGGTCGGCGGAACCGCCCCAGAGTTCCGGCATGACCGGGCCGATGGCGTTCAGGACCTTGCCGGAGGCGGCGCGGGTGGAGACGTCCTTGCCGGCTTCGAACACGGGGAGAGAACCGGAGAGCTCGGCGGGCAGCTCGTGGGCCTGGATGCGCTGCAGCAGGGCGGCGCCTTCCGGGTTCCCGGCGGCCCAGGCGTCGAACTGCTCCTGCCAGGCCTGGTGTGCGGCGGCGCCGCGCTCCACCACCTGGCGTGCGTGGGCGAGGACCTCGGGGTCCACCTGGAAGGACTTCTCCGGGTCGAAACCCAGGACCTCCTTCAGCGCGGCGACCTCGCCGGCGCCCAGGGCCGAGCCGTGGATCTTGCCGGTGTTCTGCTTGGTGGGGGCCGGGTAACCGATGATGGTGCGCAGCGAGATGATGGAGGGCTTGCCGGTCTCGGCCTTGGCGGCCAGCAGCGCGTTGTAGAGCTCGTGGACGTCTTCGACGTACTCGCCGGTCTTGGTCCAGTCCACGCGCTGGGTGTGCCAGCCGTAGGCCTCGTAGCGCTTGAGGACGTCTTCGGTGAAGGCGATGTCGGTGTCGTCCTCGATCGAGATGTGGTTCTCGTCGTACAGCACCACCAGATTGCCCAGTTCCTGCAGGCCGGCCAGTGAGGAGGCCTCGGAGGTCACGCCTTCCTGGAGGTCGCCGTCGGAGGCGATGACCCAGATGTTGTGGTCGAACGGCGATTCACCCGCGGGGGCGTCGGCGTCGAAGAGGCCCAGCTCGCGGCGCTGGGAGTAGGCGAAGCCCACGGAGGAGGCCAGGCCCTGGCCCAGCGGGCCGGTGGTGATCTCCACGCCGGCGGTGTGCTTGTACTCAGGGTGGCCCGGGGTCAGAGAGCCCCAGGTGCGCAGTGCCTCAAGATCCTCAAGCTCCAGGCCGTAGCCGGAGAGGAACAGCTGGATGTACAGGGTCAGGGACGTGTGACCGGGGGAGAGGATGAAACGGTCACGGCCGATCCAGTCCGGGTTCTTGGGGTCATGACGCATCAGCTTCTGGAAGAGCAGGTAGGCGGCCGGGGCCAGGCTCATCGCCGTGCCGGGGTGTCCATTGCCGACCTTCTCCACCGCATCCGCGGCCAGAACGCGAATGGTGTCCACCGCACGCTGGTCGAGATCAGTCCAGGACAGTTGCTGTTCTTCCACTTGTGACACGTAAACCGGGCCCCTTCTCTTCTGTGTTTTCGAGAGTGCGGCCACCCTGCGGTCCCGTGCCCGGGGCACAGCTGTGGCGCCCGCAGCGAGTTCTCCGCGCTCTCGTTCACCATTGAATAACCACCGGCTTGCATGGCGTGTTCCTCCCCGTCGTCGGGGAGTTCCTGGCCGGCAAGCCGAGCTGTGTTCAGCTTAGCCCGATTCGGGGCGTTTCTGGTGGCACCCGGGTGATTAAGTGTGATTTATGTCAAAGATGAAGGCTCGTGAGAGCGGTCTCCCGTTTCCTGCGGCCGTGGCGCCAGGAGTCCCGCGCGCGCGGGCGCGGCGGGCCTGCCGGGGAGGGTGGAGCTGAGCGGTAGAATGGAATCGGCTGGTCCATGAGCGGGTTGTGGGTTTTTCCTGCGCCGCGGGACGGGCCGGTCATCAATCGCGAAGCAGAAACTAGGGTCATCGTCGCCGTGAGCACTTCAGAATCCGCCCTCCGCACGCCGTCATTGCCGCAGGGAGGCGGTTTCTCCCGCAAGCTCAAGGCCTATGTGGCGCTGACCAAGCCACGTGTCATCGAACTGCTCCTGGTGAGCACGCTGCCGACCATGATCTTCGCGCAGCGCGGATTCCCGTCGATCGGCCTCATGGTGGCCACCATGGTGGGCGGTGCCTTCGCTGCCGGCAGTGCCGGGGCCTTCAACTGCTACATCGACCGGGACATCGACAAGGTCATGAAGCGCACCAAGAACCGTCCCCTCGTCACGGGGGAGGTCACCCCACGGGAGGCGCTGGTCTTCGCCACGCTGCTGGGTATCGCGTCCATTCTGATCCTCTGGTTCGGGGCCAACGGCCTGTCCGCGCTGCTGGGTCTGGGTGCCATCTTCTTCTACGTGGTCATCTACACCCTGATTCTCAAGCGCCGCACGGCCCAGAACATCGTCTGGGGCGGTGCCGCGGGCTGCTTCCCCGTGCTGATCGCCTGGGCCGCCGTCCGGGACACCGTGGAGTGGCCGTCGATCGTGCTGTTCATGGTCATCTTCCTCTGGACCCCGCCGCACTACTGGCCGCTGTCCATGAAGTACGGGGAGGACTACCGCAAGGCTGAGGTTCCCATGCTCGGTGCCATCGCCGGTGCCAAGGTGGTCTCCGTGCAGGTGGTCCTCTACGCGTGGGCCATGGTGGCCTGTTCGCTCCTCATGATCCCCGTGGGCGGGGCCGGGTGGGTCTATTCGGTCGCTGCGGTCCTCTCCGGGGCCTGGTTCCTCTGGGAGTCCCACAGCCTCTACAACCAGGCACAAGGCGAGAACGTGGACAACAAGCGGGCCATGAAAGTCTTCCACGGCTCCATCAGCTACCTGACGGTGCTGTTCCTGGCGCTGGCCGTGGACCCGTTCGTCGGCGGACCGATCATGGCGGGCTTCTGACGGGAACCGCCTCCTGAGCCACTCCAGTCACGGTGAGGGCCCGGCCATCCGGCCGGGCCCTCACCGCGTCCCGGGGTGGACGTGCCTCTCGTGCACCGGATGCCGGTCGAGCGACGGGGGAAGGACGACGGCGGGGCGTGTGCATTGTGGTGAGGTACGGCGTGAGGGTGGGCGGCCGTCGTCGTGCGTGCCTCGCACGGGCCGGAGACGACGAAGGCCCCGCCGCGGCGCGGCGCGTGCATTGTGGTGAGGTACGGCGCGAGGATGGTCAGCCGTTGTCGTGCGTGCCTCACGCGGGCCGGAGACGACGAAGGCCCCGCTGTCGCGGGGCCTTCGTGAAGGGGCGGGGGATCAGGCCTTCGGGCTCCAGCGGCCCAGATCGGCAAGGTTGGTGGCCGCGGCCATGAGCAGGGCACCCACCACCATGTGGGACCCCACCAGGAGCGGCGGGATGCCGTTGTAGTACTGGATGAAGCCGATGGTCGCCTGGAGCAGCGTGACACCCAGCAGAGTCAGTGCGGCAGTGCGGAACGGGCCCTGGATCCGGTGACGGAAGGCGAGCACCACGGCAACCAGCACCCCGGCGGTCACCAGGTACGCGGGCACGGCGTGGAAGTGGCTGACCACGTCCCAGTCGAGGTTGTTCCGCGGGGCCTTGGCGTCACCGGCATGCGGCCCGGCGCCGGTCACCACCACGCCCAGCACCACGGCAAGAGCCGCGAAGAACGCGACCGCAGCGGACAGCGGAGCGGCGATCCCCGGCAGGGCTTCCAGGGACCGGTTCATGAAGCGGCCGGTGCGTCCATAGGCGCGGTTCACCAGCAGCATCGAGAAGATGACCAGGGCCATGGAGACCAGGAAGTGCAGTCCCACCACCCAGGGGTTCAGCTTGGAGAGCACCGTGATGCCACCGATCACGGCCTGTGCCGGAATGCTGGCCAGCAGGCCGAGGGCCAGCACGAACAGGTCGCGGCGTTCCTTGCGGATCCGCCAGAGGGCCACCAGCATGAGGAGTGCCACGGCAGCCAGCAGGAAGGTCAGCGTACGGTTGCCGAATTCGATGATGCCGTGGACGCCCATCTCCGGGGTGTTCACCAGGGATTCGCTGGTGCAGCGCGGCCAGGTGGGGCAGCCCAGCCCGGAGGAGGTCAGGCGGACCGCACCGCCAGTGCCGATGAGGACGATCTGACCGACCAGGGAAGCGACCGAGAGCTTCCGGACCCGGCCGTCCACCTCAGTGGGGAGCCGCTCCACGAAACGGTTGATCCGTTCACCCAGCGGGGTGCTGGCATTCATACAGGTACCTCATCCATCGTTTCTCGCATCATCAATTCCACTTGAACCATTTCACGGCCAGCACCCCGGCCACTCCCGCCCAGACGATCAGGATGACGACGGCGGCCACGTCCACGGTGCCCTGCAGCAGCGCTGCGCGCAGGGCGTCGCCCAGGGCGCCGGAGGGCAGGAAGGGGGCCACCTCGCCGATCAGGCCGGGCAGGCGCCCCGGCGGGACCACCACGCCGCCGAGGGCGCCGAGCAGGATCCACAGCAGGTTGGTCAGAGCCAGGGTGGCCTCCGGGCGCACGGTGCCCGCTACCAGAAGTCCCAGTGCGGTGAAGGCCGCGGCTCCGAGGATCAGGAGGGGGATCGCCAGGAGGAGTCCTGCGCCGTTCGGGGTCCAGCCCAGGAACAGGCCGACCACGGAGATCACCACGGTCTGGATGGCCAGCACGGAGAGCACCGCCAGGATCTTCCCGGCGATCAGCCCGCCCCGGCCCAGGGGAGTGGTGGACAGGAACCGGAGCACGCCGTAGCGGCGGTCGAAGCCCGTGGAGATGCCCTGGCCGGTGAACGCCGTGGACATGGTGCAGAGGGCCAGCACGCCGGGGACCGCGATGTCCACCCGCGTGCCTTGCAGCTCGTCCAGGAGCGGCGTGAAACGGAGGGCGAAGAGTGCCATCAGGGGCAGTACGATCGCCAGCACCAGCTGCTCGCCGTTGCGGAGCATGGTCAGCGTCTCGTAGCGTCCCTGAGCCAGGACTCGCTGCGTGGTGGAGGCGGGACGCTGCGCGGGGAGTGTTGCCGCGCCTCCCGGGGTGCTGCGGGCCGGTGTGCTCTGGGTGCTCATTCCTGGCCTCCGTTCAGGGAATGCTGCTGCGGGGCTGGTCCGGCCTGGGACTGGCTCGCGCTGCGGGCGGCGATGTCGAGGAACACGTCCTCCAGGGTGGAGGAGGACATGGAAAGACTGCGCGGGAAGACGCCGCCTTCTTCCCAGGCGGTGGCGATGGCCCGCAAGTGGGCGGGCGTGCTGATCCCCTTCACGGCATAGGAGCCGGGACGGGTCTCCTCCAGTTCCAGACCGGGGGGCAGGGTCAGGCTGAGGCCCGGATCGGCCTCGAAGTTCAGGATGCGGTCTTCAGAGCCGGCGTCGTCGCGGTGGGCCAGCAGGGAGGCGACGGTGCCTTCCGCAACCACACGCCCCGCGTCCACGATGTAGACGTAGTCGGCCAGGCGTTCGGCGTCGTCCATCAGGTGGGTGGTCAGGACGATGCCCATGCCGGAGTCGCGGAGTTCCTGGATGAGCGTGAAGACCAACTGGCGGGACTGGGGGTCCATGCCCGCACTCGGCTCGTCCAGGAAAAGGACTTCGGGGCGCCCGACCAGTGCTGCCGCGAGGGCGAGGCGCTGTTTCTGCCCGCCTGAGAGCCTGCGCACATTGGTGCGGGCGAATTCGGCGATGGAGAGCCGCTCCACCAGATCGTCCACCGGCCAGGGGTCCTGATACATCCGGGCCACATGCTGCAGCAACGGGATCGGGTGCGCGGAAGGCGGGAGGCCGCCGTCCTGCAGCATGACGCCGACCCGCGCCCGGAGCTCGGGCCCTGCGGTGTCCGGGTCCTGGCCGAGCAGTTCGATGTGGCCTTCAGTGCGCCGCTGGAGACCTTGAGCGCATTCGAGGGTGGTGGTCTTGCCGGCGCCATTGACGCCGAGGAGGGCGGTGACTTCACCGGCATGAGCGGTCAGGGAGAGGCCGGCGACGACGCGCATCATGCGGCCGTCGAGGGCCGTGACCGGACCGACATCCTTGACGAGGGAATCGATCACCAGGACTGGGGGAGCAGCGGAACGCACCATAGCATTCTACGCGAGGTAGAAGGTGTGGGGAGCGGGGCCCGGAGGAGGGTGTGGGTCGGCCCGAAAGCACATCCCGGAGGCCTGAGTGCGGGATGTGATGGTGGTCTCTGGTCACAATCAGCAGGTCAGCCTAGCCTTAGTGGAAGGCGGGAACTTATTTGATGATGATTGTGTTGTGTATTCCATGGACACCTCCACGAACAGGCCGGTCGACAGCCTGAACCCGGGGGCCCAGCAGGGCTCTCCGGGCTCGGTCGCACCTGCGTCCCGTGGAGCCTCCCAGGGCTCCCTGGTGGAAGCCGAGGACCGCACCCGTGACAAGGTCCGGGCCGCGGTGCTGGAGCACGGCCCCATCAGCGCGGCGGAGCTCGGCAAGCTGCTGGGCTACACGCCCGCCGCCGTCCGCCGTCACCTGGACCAGCTCGAACGCGGTGGTGTCATCGAGGTCAAGCGCATGGTCAAGGCTGGTGCGGGTGCCGGGCGTCCGGCCCGGCGCTACGTCATCAGCTCCCAAGGGCAACAGCACTGGGGCGACGACTACCTGGACATCGCCAGCAAGGCGCTTCATGAACTGGCGGCCCTGGGCGGGGCGGAGGCCATCGCGGCCTTCGCGGAACGCCGCTTCGCCGGCATGCAGGAACGCTACGCGGAAGAGGTGGAGGCCGCCGGTCCGGACGTCGAAGCCCGTGCCATGGCCCTGGTGGAGGCGTTGAACCGGGACGGCTTCGTCGCCAATGCCAACCTCCTGCGCATCCATCCGGTGAGCAAGAAGCCCTTGCCGCCGCAGCTCACTGCGATCCAGCTGTGCCAGGGGCATTGCCCCATCCAGAACCTGGCCGCCGAGTTCCCGGTCTTCTGTGACAAGGAGACCGAGGTCTTCGAACGGCTTCTCGGTGTGGACGTCCGCCGGCTCTCCACGCTGGCCAACGGCGGCCACGTCTGCACCACTCACATTCCTACCGGACGCAACCACCAGCAAGAAAGGCCGTGATGACGGACCAACTAGCAGAAAAGCCAGTGGCTGAGGGTACGGTGATCTCCGAGATTCTGGAAAAGAACCCGGAGCTCCACGGTATCGGCAACTACGAATACGGCTGGGCAGACAAGGACGACGCCGGTGCCAACGCGCGCCGCGGCCTGAACGAGGACGTCGTCCGGGACATCTCCACCAAGAAGAGCGAACCCGAGTGGATGCTTGACCTGCGTCTGAAGGGCCTGAAGTACTTCGACCGCAAGCCCATGCCCGCCTGGGGCGCGGACCTCTCCGGCATCGACTTCGACAACATCAAGTACTTCGTGCGTTCCACGGAGAAGCAGGCCGGTTCCTGGGAAGAGCTTCCCGAGGACATCCGCAACACCTACGAGAAGCTCGGCATCCCGGAGGCTGAGCGCAGCCGCCTGGTGGCCGGTGTCGCCGCCCAGTACGAGTCCGAGGTGGTCTACCACCAGATCCGTGAAGACCTGGAGCAGCAGGGTGTCATCTTCCTCGACACCGACACCGCGCTGAAGGAGCACCCGGAGATCTTCCAGGAGTACTTCGGCACCGTGATCCCGGTGGGCGACAACAAGTTCGCCTCCCTGAACACGGCCGTGTGGTCCGGCGGCTCCTTCGTCTACGTCCCCAAGGGCGTCCACGTGGAGATCCCGCTGCAGGCCTACTTCCGTATCAACACGGAGAACATGGGCCAGTTCGAGCGCACCCTCATCATCGCCGATGAGGACTCCTACGTGCACTACATCGAGGGCTGCACCGCCCCGATCTACAGCTCGGATTCGCTGCACTCGGCCGTTGTGGAGATCGTGGTCAAGAAGGGCGCCCGCGTCCGTTACACCACCATCCAGAACTGGTCCAACAACGTGTACAACCTGGTCACCAAGCGCGCCATCTGTGAAGAGGGCGCCACCATGGAGTGGATCGATGGCAACATCGGCTCCAAGGTCACCATGAAGTACCCGGCCGTGTACCTGGTGGGCGAGCACGCCAAGGGTGAGACGCTCTCCATCGCTTTCGCCGGCGAGGGTCAGCACCAGGACACCGGCTCCAAGATGGTGCACATCGCTCCGAACACCAAGAGCTCCATCATCTCCAAGTCGGTGGCCCGCAACGGTGGCCGTGCCGCTTACCGTGGCCTGGTCCAGGTCCGCGAAGGCGCCAAGCACTCCGCTAACACCGTCCGTTGTGACGCCCTGCTGGTGGACACGATTTCCCGCTCGGACACCTACCCGTACATCGACATCCGCGAGGACGATGTGCTGCTGGGTCACGAGGCCACGGTCTCCCGTGTCTCCGAGGAGCAGCTGTTCTACCTGATGTCCCGCGGCATGCCCGAGGACGAGGCCATGGCCATGATCGTGCGCGGCTTCATCGAGCCGATCGCCCGTGAGCTGCCGATGGAATACGCGCTCGAACTGAACCGCCTCATCGAACTCCAGATGGAAGGATCCGTCGGTTAATGACTGCCGAAGCAACTGAGAAGGCCCGCATCGGCGCCCCGTCGATCGCCGGTTTCACCGAAGAGGGCGAGCAGCTGGTCTCCAGCAAGGTCGACCACAAGCACAATGACGGCACCACCGTCATGTCCTCCCGTGCCGAGCGGCTGACCAGCCAGAACGTCGCCGACTTCGCGCTGCCTGACGGCCGCGAGGAGGAATGGCGTTTCACTCCCGTCCGCGAGATCCTGCCGCTGCTGGAGGACGCCGCCAACGACGACGCCGCCACGACGGTCTCCGTCGAGGCGCCGGAAGGCTACCTGGCGGCTCCGCTGTCCATCGGTCAGGCGCCCCGCGCCACTGCGCTGGTCCCCGCTGACCGTGCCGCAGTGGTCGCTTCCGCCAACGCGCCCGAGGCGCTCCACGTCGTCGTGCCGGAAGGTGCGGAGCCCACGGAGCCCGTGCGCGTCCTGCTCTCCGGCCAGGGCGCAGGCAAGCGTTCCAACAGCCACATCGTGCTGGAGGCGGGTGCCAACTCCAAGTCGGTGGTCATCCTCGAACACGACGGTTCCGCCAACCACAACGGCAACGTGGAGATCTTCGTCGGCGAAGCCGCCGAGCTCACCGTCGTCTCCGTGCAGCTCTGGGAGGATGACGCCATCCACCTGGCCCAGCACGACGCCGTCGTGGCCAAGGAAGGCGTCTACAAGCACATCGCCGTGACGCTGGGCGGCAAGATCGTCCGCCTGAACTCCAATGTGCGCTTCTCCGGTGAACAGGCCGAGGCCGAGCTCCTGGGGCTCTACTTCGCCGACGCCGGTCAGCACCTGGAGCACCGCTCCTTCGTGGATCACAACGTGCCCAACTGCACCTCCAACGTCCTCTACAAGGGTGCGCTGCAGGGCAAGGGCGCTCACACCGTGTGGGTGGGCGATTGCCTCATCCAGAAGCAGGCCGTCGGCACCGACTCCTACGAGAAGAACCAGAACCTGGTCCTGACCGATGGCTGCCGTGCGGACTCCGTGCCGAACCTGGAGATCGAGACCGGACTGATCGCCGGTGCCGGACACGCCTCCTCGACCGGCCGTTTCGACGACGAGCACCTGTTCTACCTCATGGCCCGCGGCATCCCGGAGGATGTGGCCCGCCGTCTGGTGGTCCGTGGCTTCCTGAACGAGATCATCCAGAAGATCAAGGTCCCGGCCCTCGAGGATCGCCTCACCGAGGCCGTGGAACGCGAACTGTCCGCAGGCGAGAACTAGAAGGAGCGGACGTGCCGGAAACGCCCAACGGCATCTTGGTGTGCAAGAGCACCGAGATCTCGCCCAAGCAGGCCCTGAGGGTCCTCCTGGAGGGGTACCCTGTCGCCGTGGTGAAGGACTCCATGGGGGAGATCCACGCCATCGGTGACACCTGCTCGCACGCCGACGTCTCCCTTTCCGAAGGGGATGTCGAGGGATGCGCGATCGAGTGCTGGGGACACGGTTCCCAGTTCGATCTGCGGTCCGGCCAGCCGCTCCAGCTGCCCGCCTATGATCCCGTTCCCGTCTTCGCCGTGGAGATCCAGGGCGAGGACGTGTACGTCGACACCAGCAACGTTGTGAACGGCGCCCGGGTCTTCTGAGCCCCGGCCGCACCAAACAGACTTAGGACAAGAAAGAACAGCATGTCTACTCTTGAAATCAAGGACCTGCACGTCAGCATCGAGACCGAGCAGGGCGAGAAGGAAATCCTCAAGGGTGTCTCCCTGGTCATCAAGACCGGCGAGACCCACGCCATCATGGGCCCCAACGGCTCCGGCAAGTCCACCCTGGCCTCCACGATCGCCGGTCACCCGCGCTACACCGTGACCAGCGGCTCCATCACCCTGGACGGTGAGGACGTTCTGGAGATGAGCGTGGACGAGCGTGCCCGCGCCGGTCTCTTCCTGGCCATGCAGTACCCGGTGGAGGTCCCCGGTGTCACCATGACCAACTTCCTCCGCACCGCCAAGACCGCGATCGACGGCGAGGCCCCCTCCCTGCGCACCTGGACCAAGGACGTCAAGGCCGCCATGGAGCAGCTGCGCATCGACGCCGACTTCGCACAGCGCAACGTCAACGAAGGCTTCTCCGGTGGTGAGAAGAAGCGCGTCGAGATCCTGCAGCTCGAACTCTTCAAGCCGAAGTTCGCCATCCTGGACGAGACCGACTCCGGCCTGGACGTCGACGCTCTCAAGGTGGTCTCCGAGGGTGTCAACCGCGCCCACGCCGGTGGTGGCATGGGCACCCTGCTCATCACCCACTACACGCGCATCCTGCGCTACATCAAGCCGGACTTCGTCCACGTGTTCGTCGACGGCAAGGTCGTGGAGCAGGGCGGTCCCGAGCTGGCCGACCGCCTGGAGGACGAGGGCTACGACCGTTACGTGGCCGGTGCCGGCACCGCTGCCGAGCCGGCCGCGGTCTGAGCCGCGCGTCAGGTAACCCGGGAGGGGAGAGAAGATGACTGAAGTGAATGCGGCCAGGACAAGTCTTGAGGACGTCGAAGAGGCGCTCAAGGACGTCATCGACCCCGAGCTCGGCGTCAACGTGGTGGACCTGGGCCTGCTCTATGGGCTCAAGTACTCGGACGAGGACGGCGCGCTCCTGATCGACATGACTCTGACCACGGCGGCCTGCCCGCTCACCGATGTGCTCGAAGAGCAGGTGGGCAAGGCCCTGGACGGGGTCGTCGATGACTGGCGCCTCAACTGGGTGTGGATGCCGCCATGGGGTCCCGAACGGATCACCGATGACGGCAAGGACCAGATGCGCGCGCTGGGTTTCAACATCTAGCGACGCCTGCCTCCGTGCCGGGCACGAACTGAGCCAGGTATGAACGACGGCGGCGGCCGGGAGAGATCCCGGCCGCCGCCGTCGTTGTCGTGCTGTCAGTCACCGGAGTTCCTCGCCGGGGCGTGGGTTCCGGCCGGGTCAGTAGCTTCTGGCCACGACGGCGAACAGTTGCCCGGGTCGCGCGTCCGGACCGGGGAGCCCTCCATCCTCGGTCTGCAGGCAGCGGACCGTGATCGCCGAGCCATTGAGACTCTTTTCGCCGGCCTCGCCGAGCAGATCCCAGCGGATCCGGGCGAATCCGGTCTGGGCGGCTTCCTGTGCCTGGCCGGGATCCGCCGTGTCGAGGGTGCGCTCCGCAAGCCGCCGCTTGGCCTCCTCGAACATGGCGTCCTGGATGTCCGTCAGGAGGCCCGGGATCTTTCCCGCGGCCTCGCTCAGGGCGACCTGTTCTTTGGACCCCGTGTCCCGGCGCACCAGCGTCACGACTCTCTGGTCGAGATCACGTGGGCCGATCTCGATCCGGAGCGGGATTCCCTTGAGTTCCCACTCGGTCACTCGGCGTCCGAAGCCGGTCGTGAGCCGTTCGTCGATCTTCACCCGTACTCCGGCCCCTTCCAGCTCCTCGCGAAGGCGAGCTGCGGCGGTGAGGACGCGGTCGTCGTCGCGCACCGGGATGATCACCAGCTGGATCGGTGCGATCGCGGGCGGGAGACGCAGGCCTGAGTTGTCACCGTGGGACATGATGAGTCCACCCAGCATGCGGGTGCTCGATCCCCAGGACGTGGTCCAGCAGTCCTGCACGGCGCCGTCCGCATCCGTGAAGCCGATGCCGAAGGCCTTGGCGAAGTTCTGACCGAGTTCATGGCTCGTGGCCATCTGGAGGGCTTTGCCGTCGGCCATCATGGCCTCACACGTCATGGTGTTGACGGCCCCGGCGAACCGTTCCGACGGCGACTTGTCGCCCACCAGGACGGGAATGGCCAGCACATCCTCGAGGAACGAGTGGTACACCTGAAGGTGGATGCGCCGTGCGTATGCCGCCGCTTCCTCGCGCGTCGCGTGGGCGGTGTGGCCCTCCTGCCACAGGAACTCGCTGGTCCGCAGGAACGTCCGGGGCCGCATCTCCCAGCGGACCACATTGGCCCATTGGTTCAGCAGCAGCGGCAGATCCCGGTAGGACTGCACCCATTTGGCCATGAGCTCACCGAAGATGGTCTCGCTCGTGGGCCTGACGACCACCGGCTCGCTGAGCTCCTTGCCCCCGGCATGCGTGACCACGGCGAGCTCCGGGCTGAACCCGTCCACGTGCTCGGCCTCCCGCTCCAGATAGGACTGCGGGATGAGGAGGGGGAGGTAGACATTCTCGGCGCCCGCGGCCTTGATGCGGCCGTCGACTGCCGCCTGCATCCGCTCCCAGATGCCGTAGGCGTAGGGGCGGATGACCATGGTCCCGCGGACCGGTCCGTTGTCGGCCAGCTGCGCCTTGTCCACGACATCCTGGTACCACCGGGGGAAGTCCTCGGCCTGATCGGCGAGGACGGAAGCGTGTGCTTTCACCATGGGCCGACCCTACCCGACCGTGAGGATCGGCGTCCCGTCTCGGGAGGGGGAGCGGCCTCGCCGGCTCGCCTGAGTCCGCTCCTCAGGCTTGGCTCAGCTAGTGCGGGTAGCGAATTCACACCCTGGGTAGCCGACTCAGGCGGACGAGCGAGTGCTTCGGCGGCCCGGATGCATGGATCTAAAGAGCGTCCTTGATGACCTTGTCGATCCACAGGTGGCGTTCCAAGGTGGGCAGGTCTGAGGGTCTGAACCAGTCGACGTCGAGCAGCTCCTCGGTTTCGAGTTTGACCGGGGGCTCTGTGAGCGTGCAGTGATACGCCAGCGAAATGTAGCAGACTTCGTCACCGTTGGGATATCGAGTTGCTAGCTCCGGTCCGCCATAGGCTCCGATCAGGCGATGCACCACTGGGGCGACTCCGAGTTCTTCCTGAACCTCTCGCAGCACGGCGTCACCTGGCTCCTCCATTGGTTCGATCCCGCCGCCGACCAGACTCCAGAGGCCACTGTCGCGCTGTCTGGCCAGGAGGAAGCAATCCTGTTCTCGGATTACGGCCGTGACGGCAGGAAGCAGCAAGAGGGAGGAACCGATCTGAGCCCGGATCTTTTCGATATATGAAGAATGGGGCATTGAGGCCTTTCGCTTGATCCGACCGGGTTGGCTTCTGACTTACTGATGCGACACCTACTGGGGGCGCGAATTCGCTACCCTCGGTAGCGAATTCACACCCTGCGCAGCGGACTCGGCTGGGGATGAGGGCCTGGCACCAGCAGGCGGCCCGCCTCAAGAGGGGGAGCGGGCCTGCCGGCTCAGGGCTTGACGGTGTAGTGGCTCGTGATGGCCACGCGGTTGTAGGCGTTGATGGTGATTGCGAGCCAGGACACCGCGGAGATCTGCTCCTCCGTGAGGACCTGGGAGACCGGCACGTAGATCTCGTCCGGGACCTGGTGATCGGAGACCCGGGTGATGGCCTCGGCCAGTGCCAGGGCGGCACGTTCCACCGCAGTGAAGTACTCGCTCTCCTGCCAGGCGGGCAGTACGGCGAGGCGGTCCTGGGTTTCGCCCAGCTTCACCGCATCCTTGGTGTGCAGCCGCAGGCAGTAGGCACAACCGTTGATCTGTGAGGCGCGGATCTTGATGAGTTCGCACAGCTGGGGGCTGATGTCCGCGGCGGCGGCGGCCTCCGTGGCTGCCTTGCTCAGCTTCCCCAGCGCCTTGAAGGTGTCGGAATGGGCTTTGCTGATGTTCACTCGACGGTTCATGTCTGCATAGTAGCCGCGGGCCGGGACCCGGGACATCCCCCGTCCGGCTTATTCATGAGCCGTTCGGCCCCGGTTCAGCCGGAGCGCCAGGAGCACCACGACGAGCGCGATTCCGAGATCCAGCAGCGTGCCCGCCGCGAACTCGGCCTTGCCGGACAAGCCCGTCGCGGTGCAGATGCCGCCGATCAGGATGACTCCGAGCGAGAGTGCGAGCTGCTGAACGGTGCCGAACAGTCCGCCGGACAGGCCAGCAGCCTCGACCGGGATCTCCCGCACCACTGCCTGGGTGAGAGGCGAGAAGATCATCGCCTGACCGGCGCCCAGGAGCACCAGACTGGGCTGAAGGAGCAGGGGGAGCGCGGGGGTCCAGGCCAGCAGCACGGTCGCGGCGACGAGGATCAGCGCGGCGCCCTGGAGCGAGACACCCCAGAACAGGGTGCGTTCACCGAGCCACCGCTGGATTTTCGCAAGGCTCAGCGACACCGCCGTGAACACCAGGGCGAACGGAAGCAGCAGTAGTCCTGCGTCCAGAGGCGTCAGGCCGAGACCGTGTTCGAGCGCGCGGGGGATGACGTAGAGGATCGCACCGTAACCGGCGAAGAAGAGACCCGCGGCGAGCAGTCCGGTCTGCAGAGCCGGGAGACGCAGGATGCTGGGCGGCAGCAGCGGCACGCGTCCGGAGCGTTCGATCCTGTTCTGATGCCTCCACAGCGCGAGAAGCAGGGCCGCCCCGGCCATCAGGGCCGCAGGCACCGGCCACGGCCAGCCGAGCGAGGGTCCGAAAGTCAGGCCGGCGGCCAGCAGCAGGACACCTCCGCCCAGCTGGAGCGTGCCGGCGACGTCGATGTCGACGGTCTGGTGAGCGGTGCTGCGGGGTGCGAACCGGCCGAGCACGACAGCGGCGGCTGCGATCGCCGCAGCGAGCCAGTAGACGGCGCGCCAGCCGGACAGCGCGCCGAAGGACATGCTCGCCAGCGCCCCGCCGGCCACCTGGCCGAGTGCCGCGCCGATTCCGCCGCTGGCCCCGAAGGCGGAGATGGCACGGACCCTGGCCGCACCCTCGCTGGTCGCCTGGATGGTGGCGAGCACTTGCGGGGTGCACAGCGCGGCACCGAGTCCCTGCGTGATCCTCGCCGCGATCAGGACGCCGAGATTCGGTGCGAAGGAGCAGGCCAGGGCCGCCACCAGGAACACCGCCATCCCGATCGTGAACATCCGGTGCCGGCCGTAACGGTCGCCCAGGCGCCCGCCCAGGATCAGCAGTGTGGCGAAGGGGATCCCGTAGCCCGCGACGACGAGCTCAAGCCCGGCGTCGGACGCTGAGAATTCCGTGTGGAGCTGTGAGAGCGAGACGGTGACGGCGTTGAAAGCGTATGAGCCGACGCCTGGAGCCAGGACGAGACCGAGGTAACGCCAGATCGGCACGGCGGCTTGGGGGACCGGGTGGAGGCGGGTCGAGGGTGCGGTGGTCATGCCACCACTCTGTTCCTGTTCGTATCCTGGTGCCAGGAGCATGTTTATCCTGGTAGTCACACCACCCGGCCCACCCGGCCATGGCCGCCGTCGGGCGTGAGAGGATCGCTGCAGGAGGAGACATGTCCACTTCGGCACGGCGCGAGGAATTCGCGGAATTTCTCAGCTCACGGCGGGCGCGGCTGCGCCCGGAGGACGTCGGGCTGCCCCGCGGCCCGCGACGCCGGGTGGCAGGGCTCCGGCGTGAGGAAGTGGCGCAGCTGGCCGGCGTCGGCCTCACCTGGTACACGTGGCTGGAACAGGGCAGACCCATCGCCGCGTCGGAACAGGTGCTGACGTCGATCGCGCGGGCACTACTCCTCAGTGACGATGAACGCGATCACCTCTTCGCCCTGGCCGGTGCCGCGATCCCTGAGCGCGCTCCGATGAGCTGCCTGAACGACTCGCACCACGAGCTGCTCGCGAAGCTCATGCCGTATCCGGCGGCAGCCCAGACCGCTCGCTTCGACATCCTCGCTTACAACCGGTCCTACCGTTATCTCTTCACGGACTTCGACAGGATCCCGGTGGGGGAGCGCAACTGCGCCCGGCTGCTGTTCACCGAACCGGCCTGGCAGAAGGCGCATGTGGACCTGGAACACGCTCAGCGGCGTATCGCGGCACGGCTGCGCGCCGCTTATGGACGCCACCGCGAGTATACCGAATGGCAGCGCTTCATCCAGGAGCTCCAGGACTCCTCTCCCGTGTTCCGCGAGCTTTGGGCCCGTGGCGATGTGTCGGGAGAACGCAATGCTCTCAAGCGGCTCCGCCATCCTGAGCTGGGCGTGATGAATCTGAGCATGACGAGCCTCTGGATCGACGAGACGCTCGGCACGCGGATCGTCTGGTTCGCCCCGGCGGATGCGCTGAGCGCGGAGCGTCTGGAACTCCTCGCCCGCGTGCAGCAGGATCAGCCGCTGCCCAGTGCCGCTGCCTGAGTGCGGACACCAGGAATTCGCGCTTCCTCCAAGGAGGCCGTTCCGAGAGCTTCCGGTGCTCGTACTAGACTGTTCGGTGGCTGGCTGTGGTCCCGTATGCCGCAAGTCATGAAGCCGCAACATGAATAGGAGACACCGTGTCAGAAGCCCAACAGATCACCCTCAGAGTCGACGGAGACGAGACCCAGGTGACCGCGGGCACCACTGGCGCGGAGTTGTTCTTCGACCGCCGCGATGTGGTGGTCATGCGCGTTGACGGTGTGCTGAAGGACCTGAACCAGCCCCTGGAGGCCGGTGCTGAGGTCGAGGCCGTCACCATCGAGTCCCCGGACGGGCTGAACGTCCTCCGCCACTCCACCGCGCATGTCATGGCCCAGGCTGTACAGCAGTTGCGCCCCGATGCCAAGCTCGGCATCGGCCCGTACATCAAGGACGGCTTCTACTTCGACTTCGACGTCGCCGAGCCTTTCACTCCCGAGGACCTCAAGGCCCTGGAGAAGATGATGCTCAAGATCGTCAACCAGAACCAGAAGTTCGTCCGCCGCGTGGTCTCCCCGGAGGAAGCCCGCGAGGCGATGGCCAACGAGCCCTACAAGCTGGAGCTGCTCGGCAAGGCCGATTCCGCCGATGAGGCCGGTGAAGGTGTGAACGTCGAGGTCGGCGCCGGCGACATCACCATCTACGACAACGTGGACCGCAAGAGCGGCGACGTGGTCTGGTGCGATCTCTGCCGTGGTCCGCACCTGCCCAACACCAAGCTGATCTCCAATGCCTTCGCGTTGACCCGTTCCTCCGCGGCCTACTGGCTGGGCGATCAGAACAACAAGCCCCTCCAGCGCATCTACGGCACCGCCTGGCCCACCAAGGAGGCGCTCAAGGAGTACCAGGAGCGTCTGGCCGAGGCCGAGCGCCGTGACCACCGCAAGCTGGGCGTCGAGCTGGACCTCTTCTCCTTCCCGGATGAGCTGGGCTCCGGTCTGCCGGTGTTCCACCCCAAGGGCGGTATCATCCGTAAGGCCATGGAGGACTACTCCCGTCAGCGGCACGTGGAGGCTGACTACGAGTTCGTCTACACCCCGCACATCACCAAGGGTCACCTCTACGAGGTCTCGGGTCACCTGGATTGGTACAAAGACGGCATGTTCCCCGCCATGCACGTGGACGCGGAACTCAATGAGGACGGGACGGTCCGCAAGCCGGGCCAGGACTACTACCTCAAGCCCATGAACTGCCCCATGCACAACCTGATTTTCCGCTCCCGCGGTCGTTCCTACCGCGAGCTTCCGTTGCGGCTCTTCGAGTTCGGCTCGGTGTACCGCTACGAGAAGTCAGGCGTGGTGCACGGCCTGACCCGTGTCCGCGGGATGACTCAGGACGACGCTCACATCTACTGCACCAAGGAGCAGATGAAGGATGAGCTGACCAGCACGCTCAACTTCGTGCTCGGGCTCCTCAAGGACTACGGCCTGGATGACTTCTACCTGGAGCTCTCCACCAAGGACCCGGAGAAGTACGTGGGCAGTGACGAGGTCTGGGAGGAAGCCACCCGCACCCTCGCCGAGGTGGCGGAGGCTTCCGGGCTGGATCTGGTGCCGGATCCGGGCGGCGCGGCCTTCTACGGCCCCAAGATCTCCGTACAGGCCAAGGACGCTCTGGGCCGCACCTGGCAGATGTCCACCATCCAGCTGGACTTCAACCTGCCGGAGCGCTTCGAACTCGAGTACCAGGCGGCGGACGGCTCCCGTCAGCGCCCTGTGATGATCCACCGTGCGCTGTTCGGCTCCGTGGAACGGTTCATAGGTGTCCTCACCGAGCACTACGCCGGGGCGTTCCCCGCCTGGCTCGCCCCCGTCCAGGTGGTGGCCATCCCCGTGGCGGAGGCGTTCAACGACTACCTCTACGAGGTGGCGGCGAAGCTCAAGAAGGCCGGCATCCGCGTAGAGGTGGATTCCTCCAGCGATCGGTTCCCCAAGAAGATCCGCACTGCCAGCAAGGACAAGGTTCCCTTCGTCCTGATCGCCGGTGGTGAGGATGCCGAGAACGGTGCGGTGTCCTTCCGTTTCCGGGACGGCAGCCAGGACAACGGCGTGCCGGTCGATGAGGCCGTGCAGCGGATCGTCGACGCCGTGAAGAACAGGACCCTCTAGGCATGACGGAATCCACAGGCGCTGCGGAGAACTCCGGGACGGGCGCGACCTCTGACGAAGCCGTGACCGATGATTTCCAGCTTCCTGGCGTGCCGGACGCCTTCCAGCGCCTGTGGACCCCGCACCGGATGGCCTACATCAAGGGCGGTCAGGAGCAGTACGACCACCCCGACGCGTGCCCCTTCTGCGTGGCACCGGGCCGTTCCGATGAGGAATCCCTGATCGTGCACCGGGGGAGGCTCTGCTACGTCAACCTCAATCTGTACCCGTACAACCCCGGGCATGCCCTCATCTGCCCGTACCGTCACGTCTCCTACTACACGGATCTGACGGAGGAGGAGACGGCGGAGTTCTCCGCTCTGACCCAGACCACGATCCGGGTGCTCCAGAAGGTCTCCAGTCCGGGTGGTTTCAACATCGGCATGAACCAGGGCAAGGTGGGCGGCGCGGGAATCTCCGAACACCTCCACCAGCACGTGGTGCCGCGCTGGGGCGGGGACGGCAACTTCCTGCCCATCATCGCTCAGACCAAGGCGATCACCCAGACCCTGGGCGAGGTCCGGGAACTGCTGGCCGGAGGCTGGCCGGCGGACGACGCCGACGATGCAGCGGGCGCCGCGGGCACCGCCCCGGCAGGGGACCGCTGAGCCCATGCTCAACCGTTTCGCGCGCACCTTCTTCACGCGCCTGTTCACGCCCCTGGCCAAGGCTCTCCTGAAAGCAGGCGTGAGCCCGGACGCCGTGACGGTGGCCGGCACGCTCGGCGCCGTCCTCTCCGCGCTGATCTTCTACCCGCAGGGTCAGCTCTTCTGGGGGACCGTGGCGATCACCGTGTTCATCTTCTCGGACGTGGTGGACGGCATCATGGCGCGGCTGTCCGGCCGTCATGGGCTCTGGGGCAATTTCCTCGACTCCACGCTGGACCGTGTGGTAGACGGGGTCCTCTTTTCCACGGTGGCCTTCTGGTTCTTCACCGGCGGGGGGGATCCTGTCATCGCGACGGCGGCTCTGGCCTGCCTGGTGCTCGGCATGCTCGTGTCCTATGCCCGGGCCAAGGCGGAGGCCCTGGGGTTCGACTGCAATGTGGGGATCGCCGAGCGGGCGGAGCGCCTGGTGGCGCTCCTGGTCATGACCGGGCTCACCGGGCTCGGGCTGCCTCCGGTGGTCCTCCTGGTGACACTGGTCCTGCTCGCCCTGGCTTCGCTCTTCACCATTTGGCAGCGTGTGGAGACCGTACGGCAGCAGGCTTCGGCCACCGCTGAATGACCCTTGTCCGGGGGCTTCTCAAACCTCGCCGCGTCTGTTACGCGCAGACGCCTTACGGGCTGTGACGCAGCCTGTCAGCTATTAGACTTGTGCCCAGGCGGCGTTCTGCCGCCGGTCGGGTGACACTGCGTGGGTTTGGCCGCGTGTCCCTGGCGTACGTCATTCTCTTATACCCATAGGGGTTTCTTGTGTCTACAGCTGAACTGAACGGCGAGAACACCAACGGCAATGCCGCCGATGCGAAGCAGCGAATCGTCACCGGCAGCAGCCGCGTCAAGCGGGGCATGGCCGACATGCTCAAGGGCGGCGTCATCATGGACGTCGTCAACGTCGAGCAGGCCCGGATCGCCGAAGACGCCGGCGCCGTGGCCGTCATGGCCCTTGAGCGCGTTCCCGCGGACATCCGCGCCCAGGGCGGCGTCTCCCGCATGTCCGACCCGGACATGATCGATCAGATCATCGAGGCCGTGTCCATCCCGGTCATGGCTAAGGCCCGCATCGGCCACTTCGTAGAGGCTCAGGTTCTGCAGTCCCTGGGCGTCGACTACATCGATGAGTCCGAGGTCCTCACCCCGGCCGACTACGTCAACCACATCGACAAGTGGGCCTTCGACGTCCCCTTCGTCTGTGGTGCTACCAACCTCGGTGAGGCCCTGCGCCGCATCAACGAGGGCGCGGCCATGATCCGTTCCAAGGGCGAGGCCGGCACCGGCGATGTCTCCAATGCCACGGGCCACATGCGCAAGATCCGTTCCGAGATCGCCAAGCTGTCCGCCCTCCCCGAGGACGAGCTGTACGTGGCGGCCAAGGAACTGCAGGCCCCGTACGAGCTGGTCAAGGAGGTCGCGGCCACCGGCAAGCTGCCCGTGGTCCTCTTCACCGCCGGTGGCATCGCCACCCCGGCCGATGCCGCCATGATGATGCAGCTCGGCGCCGACGGCGTGTTCGTCGGTTCCGGCATCTTCAAGTCCGGCAACCCGGCCCAGCGTGCCGCCGCCGTGGTCAAGGCGACCACCTTCTTTGATGACCCCGAGGTCATCGCGAAGGTCTCCCGTGGCCTGGGCGAGGCCATGGTCGGCATCAACGTCGACGAACCGGCACGCTCCATCCAGTTCGCCGAGCGCGGCTGGTAGGACTCAGCCGGTAAGACCCGGCGCTGACGCACGACGGCGGCCGGTCACCTTCGCAGGAAGGTGACCGGCCGCCGTCGTCGTTCAGTTGTGAGGACGGTGCCCGTCAGGCCAGGCCACGGCGCTTCAGCAGGGGCGCGACGTCGGCCTCACGGCCACGGAAGGCCCGGAAGCTCTCCAGCGGATCGCGGCTGTTGCCGCGGCTCAGGAGCTCCTGGCGGAAGTGCTCTCCATTGGCCCGGTCCAGCCCACCGTGCTCCCGGAACCACTCGACGGTGTCCGCGTCGAGGACCTCGCTCCAGATGTACGAGTAGTAGCCCGCCGCGTACCAGCCACCGGCGAAGATGTGCTGGAAGTAGCCGGAACGGTACCGGGGCGGCACCAGGTCCCACGCCAGTCCGGCCTGGTCCAGGGCAGCGCGTTCGAAGGTCTCCACGTCCTCGGGAACATCACTCCGGCCGAAGGAATGCCAGGCCAGATCCAGCAGCGCGGCACCCAGGTACTCGGCCGTCCCGAAGCCCTGACCCCAGAGCTGAGCAGCGTCGAGACGTTCCACCACCGCCGGGTCCAGGGGCTCCCCACTGACGTGGTGACGCGCATAGTTCGCCAGCACCTCGGGGTGGAAGATCCACATCTCGTTGACCTGTGACGGGTATTCGACGAAGTCGCGCGGGACATTGGCGCCGGACAGACCCGGGTACTTCACCTTGGAGAGCAGGCCATGCAGAGCGTGACCGAACTCGTGGAACACGGTGCGCAGCTCGTCCAGGGTCAGCAGGGCGGGTTCACCACCGGCCGGGCGGGCGACGTTGAGCGTGTTGAACACCACCGGCGAGGTCCCGGCGAACGTGGACTGCTCCACCAGCGAGTTCATCCAGGCGCCGCCCCGCTTGGAGGGCCGGGTGAAGTAGTCGCCCAGGAACAGGCCCAGGGGAGTGCCGTCCTCCTCGAAGACCTCCCAGGCGCGGACCTCAGGGTGGTAGGCCACCAGATCCGGCCGCTCCGTGAAACTGAGCCCGAACAGTTTGCCCGCGGCGAAGAAGATGCCGTTCTGGATCACGCTGTCCAGCTCGAAGTAGGGCCGCAGTTCCTGCTCGTCCACCTGGAACCGCTCGTTGCGGACCCGGTCGGAGTAGAACTGCCAGTCCGCGGCCTCGACGGGGTGCCCGGCCGCATCCGCCAGCGCCTCCGCTTCGCCCTCGGCGTTCGCGCGGGCTGCCGGTGCCATGCGGTGCAGCATCTCCAGGACCGGATCGAGCCCGGGCGCGGTCTGGTCCTGCACGGCGAGCTCGGCGTAGTTGGCGAAGCCCAGCAGCTCGGCCTTCTCCGCCCGAAGGCGCGCCTGCTCCAGAATGTTCTCCCGCACATCCAACTCGCCGGGTTCGATGCCGCGGGCCACGGAATTGGCCAGGAGCTGGGCACGAGTCCCCGGATCCTCCAGCACGGAGAGGGCGGGCTGGCTGCTCGGCTGGATCAGCGGCACCAGGTACCGGCCGGGATGCCCGGCCTCATCGGCGGATTGGGCGGCGGAGCGGACAGCCTCGTCGTCGAAGCCACGCAGTGCATCAGCCGAGTCCACCAGCAGGGCGCCGGCGTTGACGCTCTCCTTGGCCTTCTGGGAGAACTCCGTGCCGAGCGCGGAGAGCCGGGCATTGAGTTCCCGGAGCCGGGCCTGCTGCTCCGGTTCCAGGCCGATACCGGCCAGACGGAAGGTTCTGAGGTACTCGTCCAGGAGCCTGGCGTCCTCACCTTCGAGGGACTCGGCGTCGACTGCCTCGAAGCGCTCGAAGAGGGCACGGTTCAGGTAGATGCTGTCCTGGTGCTCCGTGAGCAGGGGAGTGACCTCGGATTCCAGAGCATCGAGCTCCGGGGTGCTGTCCGCCCCCGCCACCGTGTGAAAGGCGCGGGTGGCCCGGTCCAGAAGGGCGCCGGAGGCTTCGAGCGCCAGAACGGTGTTGGTGAAATCAGGGTGCTCGGTGCTTGCCGTGATGTTTTCGATCTCGGCCCGGTGCTCACTGAGACCCTGGAGGATCGCCTCGCGGTAGTCTTCGGTGGTGAGCTCCGCGAATGGCGTCAGACCGTAAGGGAGCGTGCTCGGCTGCAGGAGTGGATTGGTCATGAAACGACCATTTCATAGGCATGGTGTGTGTCACAAGGGCGAGTCGCCGCGGTGACGCACGGAGACAAGGAGTGAGCCTCATGCGCATCGCGATCATCGGCGCCGGATTGGTGGGGCTGGCCACGGCCGCCGGGCTCTCCAGAGCCGGTGCCCGGGTGGAACTGTTCGAACGAGCCCCGCAGGCCGTCCCGGCCGGTGCCGGGATCTCCCTCTTCCCCAACAGCCGTACCGCCATGAGACAGCTTGGCCTGGGTGAGGGCTACGAGCGCCTGCCGCACGGCCCCCTGCCGGGCGTCAGCACCGCCATGAGGCGTAAGGACGGACGGATCCGTTTCTCCGTCCCGGGTGCGCACGGTCGCGGAGTGCGGATGTTCCACCGCAATGATTTGCGGGATTTCCTCCTGGAGGCCTGCGCTGACCTCACCTTCCACTGGGGCGTGAACGCCGCGGTGACCGACGACGGTGACCGCCTCCGCCGGGCGGAACTGACCCTGAGTGACGGTTCCGTGAGTTCTTGGGACCTGGTGATCGCGGCCAACGGTCTGCGAAGCGCCACGCGCACCCGGCTGGGACTGGACCCCGGGTTGCGGTACGCCGGGTACACCGCCTGGCGGGGTGTGACGGCCGGGCCGAGAGGCACCGAAGGGACGGCGGGGGAGGACTGGGCCGGAACCCAGCGCTTCGGCACCGTCCCTTTGGCGGATGGCCGGGTCTACTGGTTCGCAGTGGCGAGTCGGCCGGCGGGGGAGACGGCCGCCTCCCGGGGATTCGCTTCGGAGAAGGACGCCGTGACGAGGGAGTTCTCCGGCTGGTATCCGACGGTCCGGGGCCTCATCGACGCCACGGCGGAGCAGGAGGTGCTCCGCCACGACATCCAGGATCTCGCCCGCCCGCTCAAAGCCTTCCACCGGGGCCGGGTGGCTCTGGCCGGGGACGCCGCCCACGCCATGACGCCGGACCTGGGCCAGGGTGCCGGGGCGGGGTTCGAGGATGCGGCGGCCCTGGCTTCATTGCTCGACGGTGCCCGGGAAGGCGCCGACGCCGTCCTCCTGCTGGAGCGGTACACCGCGTTGCGTGCCCGGAAGGCGGCGCGCACACTCCTGGCCTCACGCCTCATGGGGAAGGTGGCGCAGCGCCGTCGTCGGTGAGCGGGCTGGAGACGACGAACGGTTCCTGGAGACGAGGAGGCCCCCACCGGATCATCCGGTGGGGGCCTCCCGCGCATCGTGTGGGTGAGGATCAGCCCTGCGTCACCACGAGTGACATGGGGGTGGCCTGGGCACCCTGACCTTGCGGGTTGTCCTTGAACATGCCCGCGATGGTCTCGGTGGGCAGCGCGGTGTCATGGCCCATGACCACGACGCCGAGGTCGTTCGCGTCCATGATGGCCACGCCGCCGAAGTTCTCCAGGGCTTCGGCCGGGAGGGTGGCCCGGATCTCGGCGCTCAGCGCACGCGCCACACCCTCGGGGTCCTTCGGAGCCAGCTTCACGGAGTTACTGGCCGCGCCCAGGCTGTAGGGCGTGGCGCCGTCGATCGCGTTGATGTTGTTCCCCACCACGTCGTAGAAGACGCCGCTCTTGCCCTGGAACTTGCCTACCACGGACGCGCCGGCGGCCTTCACGATGAGAGGCAGACCCACTTCGTTGATGGCGATCTGCATGGACCACGGGCTGCCCAGACCGATTCCGGCGGGAGTGCGGGTGACGAACTTGCTCAGCACGCGGGCTGCGGGGGTCACCTTGATCTCCCAGACCGGGAAGGAACGGCCCTGCGTGATGGCCACGATCTTCTCGCTCACCAGCAGGTACCACTTGCGGCCGGACTTCCGGGCGGCCTCCACGGCCTCACGGACCTCCGCGGGGGCGGCATCCAGACCGGTGAAGAAGCGCTCCGGGTACTGCGTGACGGCCGGAGCCAGTGCGGTGTCCTTGGCGAACACCTCGGTCTGCAACGGGAAGCGCAGGAACGTGGTTCCTGCCGACTCGATGCCGAGCTCCTTGCCCGGGTTCGGCTCGTAGTCGCTCTTGTTGAGCTTGACGTCCGCCGGGGTCTCGTTCTTGTCGATGAACTCGCGGAACCACAGCTCCACGTTCATCAGACGCCAGAACACCATGGTGTCGGCGTCGTTCTTGTCGTTGAGGTACTCCTCGAACGCCGTCAGGACCGCTTCGCGGTTCCAATACGGGCGGTTGTAGAAGGAGTTGGACATGAAGATCTTGTAGATCCGCTCGTTCATGATGCGGAACCACTCCACCTCCGGGGTGGTGAAGCCGATCTTGTTGCGGCGGTTGCTGATCTTCTCCGGCAGCAGGCCGCGGGTGGCGTCCCGCAGGATGCGCTTGTTCCAGCCGCCCTTGATGATGGCCTCATCCGACAGGCTGAAGAGGAACTTCACCACTTCCTTGTCCAGGAACGGCACGCGGCCTTCCAGAGAGAAGCGCATGGTGTTCTTGTCCTCGTAGCGGAGCAGCGAGGGCAGCGACTTGTGGAAGAGATCGTCGATGAGACGGGCCTTCATGTTGTCCGGCACATTGCCGAACTTCTCGCCGCGGTGACCCGACGTGAACTCCTTGTTCAGGAGCTGGCCCATGGTCACGCGCTTCTTGGCGGTGAGCTTGGACTTCAGGCGGAAGCGGCCCAGGCGGTAGAAGATGTCCAGGGACTGACCGGCCTCCTTGAGGAGCTTGCGGTAGTCTCCGGCCTTCTGCAGCTGGCGCAGGTAGGCGAAGTAGTACGGGATGTACCCGGCCATCATCTCGTCGGCACCCTGGCCGTCCAACAGCACGGTGACGTGCTTGCTGGCTTCCTTCATGACGCAGTACTGGGCGTACGGTCCGGAGGAGATGATGGGCTCCTCCATGGTGCGGACGAAGTCTTCCAGGTCCGCCGCGAAGCCTTCGGCCGTCGGGAGGATCTTGTGGGCCTCGATGTTGCCGCTGCACTTGGCGATGGCGGCGTCCGCGTAGGCTTCCTCGTCATTGATCGAGTTGGGGAAGACCGCGCTGAAGGTGTTCTGCTTGGGGCCGATCGAATCGACCGCGTCAGCGTGCTCCTGCATGAGCTTGTTGATGGTGACCACCACGGCGGAGGAGTCCAGACCACCGGAGAGGGCGGAACCCACCGGGACCTCGGACTTGAGGCGCATCCGGATGGCTTCGGTGAAGCGCCGACGGTACTCGTCGGTCACTTCAGGGGTGTACGGGCGGTTCTGCTTCGAGAGTTCCTCGAGTTCCTGCCGCAGGTTCGTGAAGCTTTCGATGGTGTAGCGGCCTGTGGCGTTGTCGATGGTCATCATCTCGCCGGGAAGCAGCTTGTTGACGCCGGCGAAGAAGGTCTCAGCGGTGTCATCGTGGATCCGGTACTGGAGGTAGCGGTAGAGGATGCGCTCGTTGGGGGCGGCCTCGATGTGGCCGGTGGCCAGGATCGGGCGGATCTCGGAGGCGAAGATCACGCGCGGCTCGGCCTCGGTCCCGGCATTGGCCCAGTACACGGGCTTGATGCCGAAGTGGTCGCGGGCCAGCACGGTGACATTGCGCTTCTTGTCCAGGATGGCGAGGCCGAA
>Ga0153950_1000088_pt1 | contig 37834 bp, 39 predicted proteins | sample TSNJ034MetaG_FD_104737 | JGI IMG/M metagenome (GOLD analysis project Ga0153950, IMG submission 104737) | Attine ant fungus gardens microbial communities from New Jersey, USA - TSNJ034 MetaG | ecosystem: Host-associated > Fungi > Mycelium > Unclassified | place: USA: New Jersey, Wharton State...
AAATCGCTCTCTCCGTCCCATGGCGTTTTCCTACGTGATTTTACTCTGTCCATCGTCATCCCTCCTGCGGACAATCCTATCATATCATGCAGGAAATAGCAACACTATGCTTTTGGGGATTTAAAGAAAAAAGAAAGCACAGCGGCCGCAAAGCCGCTGCGCATACATAAGACCTGTTCTGAAACAGGTCTATAATCAATATCGGGATACCCGCCAATACTCCCCCACGACTAAATAGCCATGGTGAAGCACTAGTTGATTTCCACAATCGAAATTTTCTCGGGTGCAATTTCGGACTCTTTCAGGATGATATCCTTGATCTGGCTCACTTGGGCGGCCTCAAGGCCGTCGGTTTTTACAATCACGTCCGCGCGCTCTGCGTCATAGTAGACCATCACTTCGGCAAAGCCTTTCGCCTTGATCATGTTTTCGATCTTGCCTTCAACCTCAATAGATTTCGCGAGCTCGGTGGCGCGCACAGCCAGGTCGGTCTTCTGCTGCGCGTCAAGGCTCGCATCCGAGAGCATTGTGGCCAGTGTTTCCACCGCTTCATCCCTGGCTTTCTGGCGGGAGAGCTTGGCTTCTACGAAAAAGGTTTCCTCGTCGGTTGTCACCGCCACCTGCGCCTCGTCGCCTATGATCCCGGCTTCACCCACGCCCTGGTTGTCTACGTACTGCGCCTCGCCGTAGTTTGTGCCCTCCTCGATCGCCTCGGTGGCCGCCAGATCCATGTTAGCGTTGGAGTACTGCCAGTTCAGATACACTGCGATACCCAGACCCACAACCAAGGACGCCAAAATAATCTGCCTTTTTCCAATGATCATATTCATGCCGCTTTTCCTCCTGAAACTACATTTTTATTTTGTGCTCTGAGCATCTATTTTGACAACACACACCCTTGTGGTTGGGATGTGAAGGGCGGTTGTAACAACATTGGTGATGCTTTGCTCCACGCGGATGTCATCGGCGCCCTCGCAGACCACCACGACTCCCTGCACCTTGGGCTGCAGCTCGGTGCGCAGCAAGGGCTGCTTGTCGCCATAGCCATTGTCCACGAACACGTAGCTGTACTCCACATTGTATTTATAGTCAAGCCTTTCTCCGGATTCCTCCGAGCCGGGCTCCAGCTTTTTGTCGGTGCTGCTCTTTTCCTGCTGGGCGTATACATATTCCACACCATGCTCCATTGTCACCATTACCTGGGTGGTTCCCACACCCTGTATGCTGCTAATCAGCCTTTGCAGCTTTTCCTCCAACTGGGCGGCGTAATCCTCGGTGGTGTACTGGGCCGTTGTGGTGTCCTGTGGCGCCTTTTCCTTTGCAGACGCCGCGCCGCTGCCCACAAACTGGGAAATCAGGACCAGCAGCATGCCGACCAGCCCCACCGCCACGATCAGCTTGGTTTTGATGTCCTCGGACAGGAGCTTTGAAAGCAGCGCTTTCGCCCCCGGAAAATTCGGCACAATTTTACCCTCCTTTCCTTTTGCCGGCGCGGCAAAGCCTACTCCAGCACTACGTCCAGACCCAATTCCGCCGACAGCTCCCGCCGGATTTGATCGCGCCGTTCCTCATGCCCGGATTCCAGCTTGACCTGTACCCAAAACTGCTCATCGGCATTTTGTCCGTTTGTATTAATGTGTATGGCAACACTACTGTAATTTATTCCCATTTCCAGCAATTTGTCCGCAACAATTTTCTCCAGCGAGGCTTGAACCGCCGAAGTGCTCTGGCGCTCCACAACCTCGCTCAATTGCTCGGCGCGGCGCTGGATGTCCTCCTGCGCGTATTCCTGCACCTGGATGCGCAGCTCCGGCTTTTGCAGCAGGATCGGTGACAGCAGACAGCACAAAAAAAACACGCTGACACAAAGCTTGAACAGGCGCTCCATATTGGACTTCGGCAGCAGAATCTGGGCAAGTCCACAGGCCACCATGGTACAGCAAATCGAAAAAGCCCATTGCCTTATGCCAGCCATCACGCCGCCCCCGTTCCGGTGACCAGCACCACCGTAATTGACACGATCAGGAGCAGCATATAACAGAGGATCACAGCCACCAGGATGCCCAGCACACTGCCGCAGGATTTCAGAATGTCGGACACCTTTCCCACCCCAAGAATGTCGCTGCCGATCACGGCCAAATTGGTTATAAAATACCAGATCACGACATGCAGCAGCACGGGCAGAAAAGTGAGCGCCGCCACAAGAATACCGTAAGCCCCCAAGGTCGTCTTCAGCAAACCCAGGCAGCCCCGCGCCGCCGTATAGGCTTCCGACAGGGCGCTTCCCACAACCGGCACAAAGCTGCCGATCAAGAACTTTGCCGCGCGCGCAGTCACCGAGTCGGCGCTTTGGGCCACCAGTGTCTGCACCGACAAAAGCCCCACAAAGACAGTTATAATCAGCCCCAGCGCCCAGCTCACCAGGGATTTGAGCGAGGCGGCGGTGTAGGACATGTTGATGCCGGGCGCAAGCGGTCCCACGATGCAAAGCGCCAAATAAATACCCATCAGCGGCATCAGCGTTCCCGAAACCACCTGGGAGACAATCTGACAAAATGAAAAAAGGAATACATTGTAGGTGGCTCCGGTGACAGGCTGCCCCGACGCGGTGAGCGCCGCCGCAAACATAGGGATAAAGCTGAGCATGAACAGCGAGGCCTGCCGGATGGCCTGCGCCGTTTCCACAATGCAGTTCAGGATTGGCGCGGTGATCGCCGTCAGCACGCACAGCACCGAGACAGTGGAAAACACGGACTCCAATCCGCTGTTTCCCGTCGCGTCGCGCAAGCCGCCCAGCATGGCGCACAGAATCACGATACCCAGCAGAGAGGCAAGCACATTGGCGGGCATTTTCACCTGCCGCACCAGCATGCGCCACAGTACCTTAAAAAAATTGCGTGGGGAAAGCTGTAAAAGCTTTTCCGCCGACACATCCTCGATGCCCGCCTCCTGCAGCAGCTCCTTGGCCCCCTCGGGAACCTGCGCCATGAGCTCGTCCTTTCCCAGGGCGTCCAGCTGTTCATCGATGTTGAAGCTCTCCACCGGCTCCGACGCCTGCACCGGCACCGCCAAGGTACAGAACAGCAGCATGACACACAGCACCGGGATTATTTTTTTCATCCTGTTATCCTCCAGTTTCCTCCTGCGGCAATGCGTCAATTGATCAGCGAATACACAATGGAGAGCACTTGCTGAAACAGGGGCAGGCTGATTAGCAGTACCAGCACTCTCCCGGCCATCTCCACCTTTGCAGCGATGGCGCTTTCGCCGGCGTCCTTGCAGGTGTCGCAGGCGATCTGGGTCAGTAGGCAGACGCCCAGCGCCTTGAACAGCACCCCCGCGTACTCCGCGGGCATTGAGGACAGGTTCAGCATGCCGCGGATCTGCTCCACCACCGGCACAATGCTTGTACAAGTCATCAGCAGAATCACCACGCCGGCCGCCAGGGACACAAAAAGGGCGAACTCCGGCCGGTGCTGCCGCAGCAATACCGCCAACACCGCCGCTGTCAACCCTATGCCGATGATCGACAGAATGTTCATGGTCAGTACAACCCGAAAACGTTTTTCACCGTTTCAAACAGGTTGTTGATCTCGGTGATCATCATCATTAGAACCACGATTACACCGGCCAGTGTGGTCAGCATCGCCTGGTCCTCGCGTCCCGAGTGCTTGAGCACCATGTGCAGAACTGCTACAATGATGCCGATTGCGGCCACCCGGAAAATTAAATCCACTCCCATTGTGTAACCCCCATTTATGCGAATCTGCGTCCGGCATGCCTTTGTCGGCGCGGATATTGTACGATCTTCCTGAGAACCTGTATTCACCAATCCGGGCTTTCAGTCTTACATCAGAATAATCACCAGCGCCACGCCTGCCAAAACGCCGAGAGAGCGGTACAGCTTGCCGTGTTGCTGCTGATGGTCCCTGGCGCTGACAAGGCGGCTTTCCAGCATGGATTGCACATGCAGCAGCGACGCCAGCTGGCTGTCCAGGTCTGCGCCTCCCAGCACCTCGCCCAGTGGAAGCAGCATCTCCGCAAGCTCGGGGCCAAGCTCGCGTGAAGCTTCGCCGACACTGAGCCGCCAGCTGTCGGGAAACGGTGTTCCGCTGTGCATGCGGTCCCGGCAGCGTCCCAGAAATGCAAGCTTCGAAAAGCGCTCCAGCGAAGCGGCCCCCTCCACTAATTGGGAGATGGGGGGCTGCAAATAACGCAGCCTGTCGCGGAACATTCCCAGCAAGGCCATGCTGTCCTCAACTCTGCGAACGCGGTCCGATAAGCTCGACGCCGAGGATATCCCGATCATGGTAGAGCAAAGAACGATGAGCAGCATTCCGAAAGGCTTCAACATGCAAATCACCTGCCTCCACAATATTTTTGATGCACCCCGGGGCGTCGGCGTCGCCCAGCATCACGATCTTCTCAAACGCGCCGTACTCCAGCAGCCGCGCGATTTGCCGCCTGCGCAGCAGCTCATCTACCGTTGACGCGTGGGCTGTCGCGATCATCTTCACGCCACAGTTCAGACCGTCCAGCATGCTGTCGGCCTCCTCCCTTGAGCCGATCTCATCGCAGATGATCACCTGGGGCGACAAGGTGCGCACCGCGGTCAGAATTCCAATACCCTTTGGATAGTTGGACAAGATGTCGCAGGCGGCGCCCAGGTTATTTTGCGGCACGCCCTCAAACACCGCGCCCAGCTCCCCCCGCTCGTCCACCACTGCCACCCGGATGTAGCGGCCGGTCTGCCCGTCTGCCAGCTGCCGCGCAAGGTCCCGCAGGATCGTGGTTTTTCCGCTGGAGGGCACGCCCGCAATCAACACGCCGCAGAGCTTGCTTTTGAAAATCTGCTCCACCAGCCTGTCCGCCGCGCCGTAAACCTGCCTGGCCACACGCAGGTTAATCGAGGTGATGTCGCGCACCGCGTTGATCTTTCCATTGGAGACGACGGCCGTGCCGCTGATGCCCGCGCGGTGCCCGCCCCGCAGGGATATGTAGCCGTTTGCAAGCTCCTGCTGGTGGCTGTGCACCGAATAAGCGCACATGCTGACCACCGCCTGGGAGAGGTGCTCGCTGGTTATAATAAAGCAGCCGCTGGGCACATTGTGCAGCTGGGACTCCCGGTCCACAAACCAGCACTGGCCCGCACAGGTAAGCGCAATCGGCCTGTCGACACGCAGCCGAACCTCGAACGCGGTCGCTTTTATCCGCTTTGGAATCCCTGTCAGCGCCTCCTTGAGCTCCACCGGCAACGTGGACACGGCCTGATCAAAACGATTGGCGCTTGTTTGCACATCCATTTTCTTTCACCTCTGTGTTCGTGTTATTAATTCATATTATACTTTGTCCCATTTTAGAACCCCTACAGGAGTGGGAAAACCATCGCGTTTTCAAAATTGCCGTAAAAGGGGCTGCCGTGGTCCGCTCTTCTTCGAGCGTTCCACGGCAGCCCCGCATTATTGGATCATTTATAGCATTTCCAGAAGCTCGCTCTCGGTCAGGATCGTCACGCCGAGCTGCTGCGCTTTTGTCAGCTTGCTGCCGGCCTGCTCGCCGGCCACCACATAGTCGGTCTTTTTTGATACGCTGGAGGAGGTCTTGCCCCCCGCATCCTCAATCCGCTTTTTGGCGTCGTCGCGGGAAAGGGTGGGCAGCGTTCCCGTGAGCACAAAGGTCTTGCCTGCCAGGGAGTCCCCGGTGGGGGCCAGGGCACACAGCATATTCACGCCGGAATCCCGCAGGCTGCTGATCAGGTGGCGGTTTCCCTCGATCTCAAAGAATGCGTGTACCTGCCTGGCCATCACACCGCCATACCCGTCGATGGATTCGATATCCTCCGGCAATGCCCGCATGATGGTGTCGATGTCGCCAAACCGCTGGGCCAGAAGCTGTGCCGCGCGCTGACCGATCCCGCGAATCCCCAGGGCGAAGATCAGGTTGCCCAGGTCCTTTTGCTTGGAGGCCTCGATGGCGTTTACCAGATTCTCCGCGCTGCGCTTGCCCATACGCTCCAACGGCTCCAGCTGTTCCGCCCTTAGCTCGTAAAGCTCAGCCGGCGACGAGATCAGCTTGTTCTCCACCAGGTTCCGCACAATGGCCGGGCCCAGCCCCTCAATGTCCATGGCGTCGCGGCTGGCGAAGTGGATCAGGTTGCGCAGCAGCTGGGCGGGGCACTCCAGGTTCGGGCAGCGAAGCGCCGCCTCCCCTTCCTCCCGCACCGCCTGTGTGCCGCAGGAAGGACATGCGCCGGGAATCTGATACACCGGCTGTTCCGGCTGATGGACCCGCACCGACACCACCTCGGGGATGATATCCCCCGCCTTGCGTACAACAATGGTGTCCCCAATCGAGATGCCCTTTTGATTAATAAAGTCCTGGTTGTGCAGCACAGCCCGTGTCACTGTGGTACCGGCCAATGTGATCGCTTCAAACACGGCGGTGGGGGTAAGCGCGCCGGTGCGCCCCACCTTGATCTCGATGCCGCGCAGCACTGTTTCTTTCTCCTCGGGGGGATACTTGTAGGCCACCGCCCATTTGGGGAACTTGCTGGTGCTGCCCAGCTCCTCGCGCTGGGCGAAGTCGTCCACCTTGATCACGGCGCCATCGATGTCAAAGGACAGGCCGCCCCGATTTTCACCGATGCGCTCCACCTCCCGGACCGCGCCGCCGATTTTATTGTGCGCGCTGTAGCCCGGGGAAACCGGAAAGCCAAGCTCCCTTAAAAACTCCAGCGACTGCTTGTGGCTTGTGATCTCCGCGCCCTCAATGCGCTGGATGTTAAACACAAAGATATCCAGCCCACGGCCTGCCGTGACCCTTGCGTTTTTTTGCCGCAGGGACCCGGCCGCGGCGTTGCGCGGGTTTTTAAAGGGAGCTTCGCCGGCGAGTTCCTGGGTCTCCACCAGTCTTTCAAAGCTACCGCGCGGCATGTAGACCTCTCCGCGCACCTCCAGCAGCGGCAGCGGCTTGGGCAGCTTGAGCGGTATGGCGCGCACAGTCTTCAGGTTTGCGGTGACATCCTCACCCACAAAGCCGTCCCCCCGGGTAGAGCCCCGGATCAGCCGGCCATTCTCGTATTCCAGCGAAACCGAAAGACCGTCGATTTTGGGCTCTACCACATACAACGGACACTCCACCGTTTCGCGCACTTTCACGTCAAAAGCCTCCAGGTCCTCCAGTGTGAATACGTCCTGCAGCGAGCCCATCTGCACCGGGTGGCGCACCGGCGCAAAGGTGTTCAGCGCCTTGCCGCCCACCCGCGCTGTGGGGGAGTTTTCATCCATGTACTCTGGATGCCGCTCCTCCAGATCAATCAGCTCGTGCAGCAGCTTGTCGTATTCATAGTCCTCGATTTCCGGGCTGTCCAGCACGTAGTAGCGGTTGCTGTGATACTCCAGGGCTTCGCGCAGCTCCTTGATTTTCTGTTCCGGTATTTTATCCATATATCCCATTCCTTTTCCAGCGTATTCATAGAGATAGTATATCACAGGCATCCCGGATATTACAGCATTTTCCTGTCACTCGTTGACAGAAGCGCCGTAGTCGTTGACTTTGGAGATCAACGGCGCATTGTCCCCGTTGATCTGGGTGAACGCCTCCGGTATTGTCCCCACGATCACCGTTTCGGCGATGCAGATATTTGAGGAGGTCTCGGCGGGGAGCGAATAGCCTGGCAGAATCACCATCATCTGAACTGTTGTTTGCAAAATGACCTGGTGGTGTGTCTGGTTGATGCCGGCCGAGGCAAATTGGTTGTAGACTTCGGACTGTACATAGCCGGTGGGTATAACCTTGATCTCCACCCTGGGCCCCCGGCCGGACAACCACTCGTTGCCTAGCAGCGTGCCGATTGGCACCCGGATTGTCTGTTGTCGCCAATGGTCCAGATCGTCCATGATGCTCTGTGCCATGTGCTCCCTGAGCCGGTTAATCTTCACCATATCCGACTGCAACGAGGTCACCATACCGTCCTTGTTCTGGCTGATATACACCAGATCGTCGTAGGTAACCTGGGAGGTGTCCAGCTCGTTGAGCATGGCCTGATTTACGGATCGCACCGCAAACACCTTGGCCTGGTAGGTGGCCATATTGGCTACAGTGGGCCGCAGCCGGGCATCCAGAAACAAAATCAGCGCGGCAAACACAAGCATGACCGCCAACAGTCGTGGCCATTTTGCTCTGTTGGCGGCATACATCCCGCCCATTTTACGGCGCCTGCGCAGTCTTCGTTTTCTCAATGATGCACACCTCACAAAAGATGAATTACTACTACTATATGTGAGTACAAGCAAAATCGTGTGAAAAAAGGGAGAAAAGATGCCCTGGCCGCTCTCCGGCATAAAAAAATAGAAAGTTTGGCATAAAAAAACCACCTGTACACATGCGCAGGTGGGGTTTGCGTTGTGTTTTTTATCCTACTTCTCCTGCAAGGTCCTCACCAGCTCCTCGCTGGGGTCCACAATGACAGTTTGGTAGTGGTCGTAGATCACCATGCCGGGCTTTGCGCCGTTGGGCTTTTTCACATAGCGCACCAGGGCAAAATCCACAGGCACCTTGGTTGAATCCCGCGCTTTGGAGTTGTAGGCCGCAATGACACAAGCCTGCTCAATGGTGGACTTGGGGACCTCCTTGTCCTCGGTGAGGATGATGGTGTGGGAGCCGGGAATCCTCTGGGTGTGCAGCCAGATATCGCAGCCGTTTGCGTCTCGCAGGGTCAGGCGGTCGTTCTGCATGTTGTTGCGGCCGGAGAGGATCACAAACCCGTCGGAGGAGCGGTAGCGCATCGGCGGCAACGCAGACTCCTTGCGCCCGCCTTTTCTTGCCTGGGCGCGCACATATCCGCCGGAGGCCAGCTCTGAGCGGATCGCATCCAACTCCGCCTCGCCCGACGCCCTGGTGAGCGCGTCGAATACCGAGTCGATGTAGGCGAGCTCTGCTTCCCCTTGGGAAATTAGCTTTCGCAGCATTTTTTCCGCGGTGTCGGCCTTGCGGTAAAGGGCGTAATAGCGCTGCGCATTTTGCGCGGGAGTAAGCATGGGGTCCAGCTCAATCTCGATGTCCTCCCCCGCTTCGCTGTAAAAGTTCTGCACAACCGCTTTCGCGTCGCCTTTCTGCACCGCGTACAGATTGGCGCCGATCAGGTCCCCCTTTTGCTTGAGCTCCTCGCGCTTCGCGCACTCCAGCAGCTCCTCCTTTTGGGCGGCCAGCTTGCGGGTGATGCGATCGGAAGTGTTGGCCAACAGCTTGAGCAGATCACCCGAGCGCTGACGCACCCGCTCGATGCGGTCCCGGTCGGTGTAGAAGCTGTCCAGCAGGGCGCTGCAGCTGGCGCACTCCTTGGTCAGCATCGCGGCGCCGTACTGGTTGACAGGTACAAAGGAAAAATCCTTGGGTTTGCCCGAGAGCTCCAGCACCATGGTGGGGGTGCACCCGCCCGCCCGCACGGTCTCCGCCAGGCCCGACAGATAGAACTCCAGCCGGGAGATCTGCTCTTTGGTCAACTCGGAGCACACCGTTTCCACGCCGCGGGTGGCATAGTGGGCAATTTCGCGGCACAAAAGCGGCGACACCCCCTGCAACGCGTCGAGCAACGCCTTGGAGAGCTCCACATCGCGGCCTGCCGCCAGCCTTGCAAGCACCTGCTCCGGTTCAGCCTCGTACAGACTAAGCTTGTTCTGAACCGGCGGCAACGCGTAGCGCATGCCGGGCAGAATCTGCCGCACGCTGGAGGTCTCCAGGTCCACGCGGCGGATCGCGTCCACGATCCTGCCGTCGGGTCCGATCACCACTATGTTGCTGTGGCGGCCCATGATCTCAACCGCCAGTGTGATGGTCACCGTATCCCCCAGCTCGTTGGCGGCCTCAAAGTCCAGGTGTAAAACACGGTCCAGCCCGATCTGCCGCGCAGCAACAAGCCTTGCGCCGGAGAGATGCTTGCGCAGCAGCATACAGAACATGGGCGGCTTCTGCGGATTTTCCGGCGCTTCCCCGGTGAAGTGGATGCGCGGCCCTTGGGGGGAGGCGCTGATCAAAAGCTTGCCGCCGCCGCCCCGCCACCGTAGCGCGACGACCAGCTCCTCGCGGGAGGGCTGCGCGATCTTGTCCACCCGCGCGCCAATCGCCACCTGTTCGATTTCATGCTTGATTCGGCTTAAAAAAATGCCGTCTAACGCCATGATTTTATACTTCCTTCAGATGTAATTTATATTGTCCCCATCCGTTGCGGACACTGTGACCGGCACGGCGGGCAGCCGCTCTGCCAGTTGATCCCGCAGCGGGCCCAGCGCCACGCGCTCGGTGCCGTAATGACCGGCGTCGATTAGCGTGACGCCCAGGCGCGCCGCGTCCAGCAGCAGATGGTGCTTGCTTTCGCCCGTGACCAACGCCTGGCAGCCCATTGCCGCTGCTTTGTGCAGAAAATCCGCCCCGCTGCCGCCGCATACGGCGACCCGCTCCACCGGGCGGCCGCCCGACACGTATTTCAGGCCGGAAAGTCCCAGCCGCTCCTTGACGCAAGCCGCAAAGTCCTCGGGGGACATTTCCCGGGAAAGTTTTCCCACGCGTCCCAGATAGGCATTTTGCTCCAGCCCGTAGTTGTGGAAGACATCGAAAGCCACTTCTTCGTAGGGGTGCGCGGTCTTCATCGCGGCCAAGACACTGTCCAGGTCAGACGGGGAAACCAACATCTCCAGCTTGACTTCGTCTACATGCTCCAAAACCCCCGCGTTCCCGATGTGGGGGTTCGCCTTGTCACCGGGCTTGAAGCGCCCCTCGCCGCGTACAAAAAAGCCGCAGTGGCTGTAGTCGCCCTGTGTGCCCGCGCCCGCCTCCACCATCGCGTGGTAGACCTTGTCCGAATCCGGGACAGGCACCGTGACAGCCACCTTGCAAAAGGGGCTGCCGTCGATTTTCTCCAGGCCCTCCACCTGCTCCAGCGCCAAGCGCGCGGCCAGCACGCTGTTCACCCCGCCCTCGGCGATGTCCAGGTTTGTGTGCGCGCTGACCACCGCGATTCCCTCACGAATCAGCCGATACACAACGCTGTTTGTCGCGATGTTCTTCAGCGGCGAAAAAATAACCGGGTGGTGGGTGACAATCAAATCGGCGCCTAGGCGCAGCGCTTCGTCCAACACTGGCATTGTGGCATCCAGAGCCACGAGCGCGCGCGTCACCACATCGCCGCCGGAGCCGATGAGCAAGCCCGCATTGTCCCAGCTCTCCGCCAGTGAAAAGGGCGCGAACGCCTCAATCGCATTTATGTAGTCCTGCACTGTGGTCATGTTCATCTTCCTTTCCAAATAGGATGCTCGCCGTGCTTTTCCTCGATTACCTGAGCAAGGGCGGCGTATTCCAGCGCCTCGGCCGCGCGCTCTCTGGAGCTTGCGTAACCCTTGGCCCTTTTGCGGAACAGCGCGTGCACCTCCCGCATATACAGCACGATCTCATCCCCGCACGGATCCTTTTCCCAGAGTGTTCCGGTGTGGCAGAAAAAACGGGAGGGCTCCACCAAAACACCGGAGTAGCGCACCACCATCACCACATATACAAATCCGCAGCACACAACCGCAACCTCGTCCATGATCACAAAGCCGCTGCGATACAGTGTCCTGCGCAGGTGCTCCGGCTTGGTCATGGGCTGCAGAATAAACCGCTTTTCCTTTTCCTTGCAGCCCTCCCATTCCAACAGGATGCGCGCGATCAGGTCGCCGCCCATTCCGGCGATGACCACATCTCCCACCGCATCGGCCGGCAAGGCAGCCAAGCCGTCGCACTGCATAGTCATGATGCGGGCGCCAAGGCCCTGGCGCATAATGTTGTGGCGCGCACGAGCAAGGGGTCCGGGTGCGATGTCGCACGCAAAGGCACGCGGACATTTCCTTGTAGACACCAAATGGCAGACCAGGTGCCCGTGATCGGTTCCGATATCCGCCACCACAACGCCGGGGCGCACAAGGTCGGCCACTGTCTGCAATCGTTTATCCAGAACAATCTCCGGCATGATTTCTCCCCTTTGCCCATGTGTGGTTTTTTACGAAAGGCAGCGGAAAATTCACTGCCAAGATGACCGTTTCGAACATTGTTCCGTATTAATGCTGCGCCGACATGCGCTTGATCTGCTTGCGGTCCAGGGTGTCCCGAGTCAGCTTTATCATCATCGCGGTAAGATACTGGGAGCCGATCAGCAGGCACATCGCCTGGGTATAGCCTGTGATGGTGCTGGGAAACCGCGTGACCACAAACATGCCCGCCAGCTTGCCGGCGGTGAGCGCTACCTCTCTGATCCCACCCATCTCGGCCAGACATTGCCGCGTCGTTTCGTTCTGGCCCATCACGTCATAGCTGTAGGTGTTGCAGCTGTACATGATGAAAACGCCGAGAAACGCGTTGCCCATCGAAAACAGCATGACGGTGGGCGCTGTCGGGGCAACAAACAGCATGGCGCAAAACAACAGCAGCAGCGTGGTGGCGGCAAAGGCGAGCTTTATGCGTCTGCCGGCCCCCACCGCCAGCTTTCCGTATGCCCAGGAACCTGCGATTGACAGCACCCCGATCAGGAACGTGTTGATGCCCACCAGCGACTCCTCCGTGATAATCTCGAACAGCACCATGTTCAAAAAGAACGTGAAAGTGCCCTCGCGAAAGCCGCGCATCATCTCATAGCCAAGCATGAGCTTGCAGGTGGTTTTGTGCCAAAACAGCTTGAAAGCTAAGCGGTAATCGTTGGTGTGCTTTTTTACCTCCACCGGGGCAAGCCTTTTTTGAGCGCCGCTCTGCAGTATCACAGCCAGCATGCCAAACCCAAACATAACGCGGTACCCCGCGTTACCGGGCATCAGCGAAATCACAAAGCCCGACAACACCGGCACGAGAAGGGTTATGGTGCCCTGCACAAGCCCGAGGATTGAAACACCGATACTGCGGTTTTCGCGGCTTGTGTAATGGGTGATCAAAAAGTTATGGCCACACCAGTAAAGCCCTGTGCTGCAGCCGGAGAGTACGGCCACCACATACATCAGGCGGTCCATGTGGTCCATGCCGATAAACAGCACCAGGTACATTATAAGATACGACAACGCGCCGAGTTTGATGACTGTAACCGGTGAAAAACGTTTGGAAAGATAGGCCGCTAAATTCATGGACAGCGCCGTGACCAGGTACACCACCGCGCGGTAATAAATGACAATGCTCATCTCAGGGGTTATACGGTACAGCAGGGTATTTACAAAAACGCTTTCCAGCGTGAAATACACCATAAGAAATATGTAATTAAGGGCCAGAACCTTGAACTTTTGGTTCATATGGTCCATACCCAGCAGTTCAAGGGCATGGCACTTGATCTGCTTAAATCTTAAAGCCATGAAGAGTCTCCTCAGTTCGTAATAAAGCAAAACAAAAGCCGGTTCCGCTCGCCAATTAGTTGGAACAGGCATTTCATTTTAAAATCTTATTCTGTTTCTTTCAGCTGTTCCCGCAGTCCCTGCAGCAAGTCCGCTATGTCCACGCCGTGAATCGAACAGGCTTCCGCCAGAGTTTCTCCTCTGGCGGAGGGGCAGCCCATGCAGTGCATGCCAAAGGCAAAAAAGATATCTTCGCAGGCAGCGTTTAAATCCAGGATATCGCCGATGATCGTGTCCTTGTCCACCGTCATGCCGTTCCCCCCAAATACTTGAAAAATTGGTTTTGTGCTGCTTCTATCATAATACGGAACCCCCGAGAATGCAAGGGTTTAATTGAATTCTTACAGCAACTGAATTTATTATCCGGACACCGAAAGCCACAGCTTTGCTGTATGGGCTTGAACACAAGGTTTGCAAAGCATCCGGATGATTTATTCAAACGCGATAATAGGATTTTTCGGGCTCCGCCTTTAATGTTCCGCGGGTACTTTTCAGCTGTTCGGTGATCCAGGAAAAATCTTCAAAGGAAAGCGCTCCTATGGAAAACAGCACTACAATATACACACAAGTAATCACCGCAATACCAACTGACAATCCCAGCCACATGGGCAGCTGCTCGAACAAATAGAAATTGCATATGACCCGGATGATCTGGCAGGAGGCCATGGCGGCCAACACGGGCTTTACCACCCACTCGCCGATGCGCAGCTTCAGCCCGGTAATCTTTACGAGCCGGTTCAGGTTCAGTACCGAGGTGAACAGGTTGCTGGCCATCACCATCACCAAAAATCCGTTGGCGCCCCACCGGGGCACCAGGACAAATACCATGGCGATACGCAGCAGGCAATCTATGACGTTGTAGCGCAGCGAGCTCACCTGCTCGCCCAGACCCTGCAGGATACTCACGGTGACGGTCTCCACGCACATAAAGGGGCATAGCCAGCTGAGCAGGCGCAGCATTTCCCCCGCCTCGGCGCTTTTGTAAACCATCATGCCCATTTCGTAGGAAAAGCTCATGAATATACACACAATGAGAATGCCGATGATTGTGGTAAATTGTAAAATACGGGCGATTGTCCGGTCCAGTCTGGCGCGGTTTGCCGGCCCGCTCATGCGGGAGATTTCCGGGGTGAGTGTTACAACAAAGGCGGAAAGCAGCTGTAGGGGAAATAAGAGCAGCGGCATCACCATGCCCTTGATCATGCCGTATGTGCCGGTTGCGGTATCCTGCCGGCCGCTGAAGCTCTTCAGGCCGGAGATGACCAACACGTCTTCCCACAGGCGCAGAATTGACCGCACATAGGAGCCGGCCGAAACGGGCAGTGCAAAGGAGAGCAGGCTCTTGGTGACCCCGCGAATTTCGGCGCGCTCCCTGCGGCGGCTCTGCCTTTTGTCGCGGACATAACCCAGCAGTGAAGTGATCAGGCAAACCAGCTCGCCAACCGTTATGCCCAGGATGACGATGGCACAGCCGTACTCCACGCCCCTGGGCAGCCAGTAGGCGATCAGGGCCATAATGAAAGCCATCTTGCAAAGCTGCTCCAGCACCTGTGAGCAAGCCGGGTTGCCCACCTTGCGCTGGGCGATGAAATAACCCCGCAGACACCCGGACACCGCCATCATCGGCAGCCCGGGCGCCAGATATTTTAACGAAAGCGCCGTGCGCACATCCCGCAAAACATAAATTGCCACCGGTTGTGCAAACGCAAAGAGCAAAATCCCGACCGTGCAGCTGAGCATCATCGACAGTGTCAAGGCCCTGCCAAGAATACGGCGCGCGTTGGCGGCGTGTCCTTCGGCGAACTCTTTTGCCGCCAGCTTGGCAACCCCTCCGCTGATTCCCGAGGTTGCCAGCGTTGCGCATACCCCGTACAGTGACATGATCAGCGAGTAAACGCCGATTCCCTCAGCCCCCATTGTATTGGACAGCCACACTCGGAACACAAAGCCGATCATCCGCACGAAAATAGAGGATGCGCTTAATATAAGCGTTCCCATTATGATGTTTTTTTTGCGCATGGACATTTCCCTCCAAATTATCCCGCCGGACCTTGGCAGAGCCCTGAGTCCGCGGATGAATTGCTTGCTTATAACTATATGAGGGGAAAGTGGTCATGCATGCGCGAATTAAAAAGCCCCCGAAAAAATCGGGGGCTTTCATGTTTATTTATGTTCTATTGCTCTTCCTTCATCTTTGCATAACATTCGCTGCAATAAACCGGCCTGTCCTCACGGGGACGGAACGGAACTTTTGCATCGCTTCCGCAGGAAGCGCAGGTTGCGGTGAACATCTCTCTGTCGGGGCGGGCGTTGCTTTTGCGGGCGTCGCGGCAATTCTTACATCTCTGGGGCTCGTTTACAAAGCCCCTTTCCGCGTAGAATTCCTGCTCGCCAGCCGTGAAAATAAATTCTGATCCACATTCTTTGCAATTGAGTGTTTTGTCTGAGTACATTTTTCTACCTCGCTTTAGTCTTTTGGTTTTACCCGTGGATCGGAAAATGCCGAGACCTGTGAAAGATATCCAAGCTCTGCTTTTGCGCCAAGGGTATTATCGTCAGCCTCTCGGCTGGGAAACAATAATTAAACGGTCGGACTAAATTTCCGGCCTCAGCTTGCGTCTAACCCTTTGTAAGGCGTTATCCACAGCTTTGGTGGCTGTACTCAGAACGGATGAAATCTGTTGATAGGTATAGCCTCTAAGGTAAAGCTTCAAAACCTGCTGTTCAAAGTTTGACAAGAGATTTTCGATCTGCCACGCGCGCAGATGCGACGCTTCCCTGTTCAGATACGTGTCCTCCACAGGGTTGTCCAGTGTATGTGACGACAAATGAAAGGACAGCCCGCGCTCATCCAGATCATCAATCCTCAGATGAGAGCTTTGGCGCGTGTTTTTTGCGTGGGAGCGAATCACATCGGTCATGGAATTGTTGATACACGTAATCGCATAGGTGCTGAACAAATTCTTTGCTTCGGGATTATACCCCTTGGCTGCGCGGAATAGCGCCAACATCCCTTCCTGCACAAAGTCCTCAATATCTGCACCAATCGTATTCGCATACCTGCCGGCCTGTTTATGTAAGAACGCCATATATCGATCGGCCAAGGCGGTAAAGGCAACAGTATTCCCGCTTTGTACAAGAAAAACAAGCTCGCGATCCGATAATATTTCTGTCAACGTATCGCAGCTAACATCCATCAGAGCATCTCCAACGCATTTTTGTAGTTGCAGACTTATTTTACTCCATTTTTAAAAAACTGTCAAGGCTTTTTTTGCATTTCGATCAAAAAAGGGCTGTTTTTCGATCATTTTTTTGTGATGTCGTTGATCCATTTGTCGGTTTTTATCCGAAAAATAGCAACTACTGTCTTCAACGCCTCATCGCTCTTTATAACGCAATACACAGCCCAGACAGGCCAGCCCAATTTCAGGCCGAAAAGCGCGCCAAGGGGTATGCAAATCAGCCACATGAACACCACATCGGCAAACAGCACAAAGCGCGTGTCGCCGCCACCGCGCAGGACGCCGATTAACATAATCATTGCCAGCGCCTGGAAGATCACCACGACCGAATAAATCGTCATGATTTGATTCGCATACATCTTGGCGGTGTCCGATATATTGTACAGGGACAGCAGAGGTCCTTTCAGCAGCAGTACAAAACCGGAGCCAATTACCCCCAATCCAAGTGCCAGCGCGAAAAAGGTTTTGGTGTATTGCCGCACGGTGTCGTATTTCCCGGCACCCACATTGTTTCCGACGATGACGGCGCCTGCATTGCCAATTCCGTACATTGCGATCATCACAAGCTGGCTGAGCACAGTGCAAATACTATTTGCGGCGGTAAACTGGCGCCCCATCTGGCCGATAATCACGGCGATCATCGCGGAGCCCGACCCCCACAGAATCTCGTTGAAGATCACCGGGAACGCATTGCGCATGAAAGGGCGGATAATTTCGAGCTTTTGAGCAAAAAAGGAGCGCAGCCGATACCGGATTTTTTGCTCGAAGCGATTCATGTAAATGATCAGGATCAGCATTTCCACCACACGGGCGATGCAGGTGGCAATCGCGGCGCCGCGCACGCCCAATGCGGGAAAACCATATTTTCCAAATATCAGCAGATAGTTCATCACAACATTGGTCACCAAGGAGGAGATATAGATGGTCAGTGCGATTTTCACTGAACCCACCGAGCGAAAAACAATGACCGACGCGCTGGCGATGCCTGAAAACAGATAGGATAAACCAATAATTTTCAGATAGGAGACGCCGGCCGCGATGACCTCCTCGTCCGGGGTAAACACCAACATGACCTGCCGCGGAAAAAACAGCGCCAATGCCATAAACAGCACCGAGCCCGCGATCAAAATGCGGTACATCATAGTCATGATGCGTTGGATCGGCTCGGTCTCCCCTTTTCCCCAATACTGGGAGATCATGACGTTGGAACCGCTGCCCAAGCCGAAAGTGAGCAGCATAAACACAAATCCAAGCTGATTGGCGTTGGATACTCCCGAAAGCTCCACCTCACCGAGCATGCCCACCATGACGGTGTCGGCCATGGATACGGCAAAGTTGATCAGGTTTTGCCCCGCAACAGGGATTGCAATAGCAAACAACATTTTGTAAAAGCTTTTGTCTCTAACTAAAATCTGCATGCCAAACACACACTCTCATTTTTCTGTCACAACCGCGCCAGATCTTGGAGCTCCGCCGGGCTGAAGCGGTACTTTTTGTTGCAAAAATGGCAGTCGACCTCCGTTACCGGCTGTTCCTTCGCCATTGCCTCCAGGTCCTGGCGGCCTATGCTGCAAAGCGCGCGCTCCACCCGATCCCTAGAGCAGTTGCAGCGGTATGTCACCAGCTGCTGCTCCAACACCGTGGGTGAAAAGCCATCCAACGCCATAAAGGCGATATCTTTCGGCGTGGCGCCATCGGCCAAAAGTTTGGTGACCGCAGGCAGCTTGCCCACGGCCTCCTCCACGCGCCCGATGACCGTCTCGTCCGCACCGGGCAAAAGCTGTAGCAAAAATCCCCCCGCGCTGATCACCGTAAGGTCGGTGTTGACCAACACCCCCAGTGCACAGACCGTTGGCGACTGCTCGCTAGTGGCATAATAATGCGTAATATCATCCGCAATCTCACCCGAGACGATCGGGGTCTGCCCGATATAGGGCTCCTTCATCCCCATATCGCGCATGACAAACAAGCTGCCCTGCCTGCCCACGGCGCCGGCAACATCCAGCTTGCCGTACTGATTCAGCGGGATTTCCACCACCGGGTTCTCCACATAGCCGCGCACATTTCCTTTGGAATCCGACACAGCGATCAAAGCGCCCGCGGGGCCGTCGGCGTTGATGCGCAATGTGAGGGAGTCTTTCGCCCCCTTGAGCTGCGCACCCATTAGGGACGCTGCGGTCAGAAGCCGCCCAAGGGCGGCTGTCACCGTGGCGGAGGTCACATGCAGCCGCTCCACCCGGGAGACAATGTCGGTGGAGTCCACAGCGTAGCAGACCACATCCATGTCCGCACTCATGGCGCGTACAAAATTACTCATAATGAATCGGTTCTCTCTCTTTTAATTTTGCTACATACAAAGTCCGCTGGCAAGCCGTGCCGGGTGTTTCAAGTGTGTCGCCATCCAGCAGCTCCAGCACTGAAAAACCGTTTGCATCCAGCAACTCCTCCACAGTGTCCGGCGGAAACACACGTTCCACAAAAGCTTCTGTCTGCCGCCGGTAGCTTGCCTTTCCGGTGTGCGGCGCAAAAAAATCCAAGGTAATCTCCACGCTGCCGTCAGCCTCATCCCTGTTGTTTTGCCACACGCAGAACACCTCGGGCAGATCGTAGACGAAAGCGTTGTCCGCGAGAACCCGCCTGTGTTTATACTCTGTGTTAAGGTCGAACAGGAACAAACCTCCGGGATTCAAAAACAGCGCCACCCGGGAAAAGGCCTGGGCGAGCGCCGTTTGATCCGACAGATGGTTGAGGCTGTCCAGCGCGCAGACACATGTGTCCACTGTGCCGTACAAATCCAGCTTTTCCATGGGCTGGCAAAGGTACAGTATGCTCCGGTCCGCCTGCACGCTCTTGTTCATGGCCACGGACAGCATATCCCGGGACGCGTCCACGCCGATGACGTCGTAACCAAGCGCCGCCAGCTCCACGGACAGGCTGCCCGTACCGCACGCAAGGTCCAGCAGCAGACCGGGCGCCCCGCCGTTTTGTCTGATCAGGCGATCAAAGCGCTTAGCCATGGCCCTGTAATTCACATTGCGTGTGAGAGCGTCGTAATACCGTGCAAAAAATCCATAACCACTCAATTGGGCTCGACCCGCTCAAAGACGATCTTGTAGCCGTCGCTGCCATAGCTCAGCGACCGGTTCACGCGGCTGATTGTCGCTGTAGAAGCGCCGGTCCGCGCCACAATATCGCTGTACACTTTCTGGTCGTACAGCATGCGCGCCACCTGCAGGCGCTGGGAGAGTGCCTTGAGCTCCGGCACTGTGCACAGATCGTCGAAAAAGGCGTGGCACTCCCCTTTTGTTTGCAGGCTTAAAATAGACTCAAATAAAAAATCAAGGTCCAACTGCTTTAATTTTGTATTCATGGCAGGCTCCTTTGTAATAAAAATATCCAAGCCTATTCTATCACGAATTATCAGCAGTGTAAAGTATTAGTGTATGAAACTGCCCCGCAGGCCTACAAGTCGTTGCGGATCAGGTCCTCATAGCTCTCCCTGCGTATGACCGTGCGCGCCTCGCCGTCGTTGACCATTACGACCGCGGGCTTGGGGAGCCGGTTGTAGTTGGAGGCCATGGAGTAGTTATAGGCCCCGGTGGCCAGAACCGCCAGGATGTCGCCCACAGCCGCTTTTTGCAGCGGCACATGTTCACCGAGCAGGTCTCCACTCTCGCAGCAACGCCCGGCCACCGTGTAGGTCTCGCTCTTCGCCGCGGAGGCCTTGTTCGCGATGATCATATCGTACACCGACTGGTACAGCGCGTAGCGTGGATTGTCCCCCATGCCGCCGTCCACCGACAGGTAGGTGCGGATATCCGGAATCTCCTTGATCCCCCCCACCCTATAAAGCGTAATGCCGGCGGGCCCCACAATCGAGCGGCCCGGCTCCATCAGAATAAATGGCGTATTGATGCCGAATTCCGTGCAGGTCTCCCGCACCACTGTGGCAATTTGCCGCATGTACTTTTCATATTCGACCGGGTCGTGCTCGGGGATGTACTTGATGCCAAAGCCGCCGCCCAGGTTCAGCTCGGAGATTTCGTATCCGAAGTGATCCTTCACCTGCGCAATGAAGCCGAGCATGACTCTGGTGGCCAGTTCAAAAGGCTCGATATCAAAAATCTGCGAGCCGATGTGGCAGTGAATACCACCAAGCCGGATATTTTCCATCTTAATGGCGGCCTCCGCCGCTTTCAGCGCCTCGCCGGTTTCCAGCGCAAAGCCGAACTTGGAGTCGATTCGACCCGTTTTTACAAAGTCGTGGGTGTGGGCGTCGATGCCCGGCTTGATGCGGAATGCGATGCTGGGCTTTACCCCTGCGCTCGATGCGATCTGGTTGAGCATTTCCAGCTCGAACCTGTTGTCCACCACGATGCGGCCCACACCGGCTTGCACCGCGCTGGTCAACTCGTCGGCCGTCTTGTTGTTGCCGTGAAAGATGATCTTTTCCGGCGGAAAGCCCGCGCTCAAGGCTGTGTACAGCTCGCTGCCCGAAACCACGTCCAGCCCCAGCCCCTCCTCGTCGGCGATGCGGCAGATCGCCTTGCAGCAAAATGCCTTGCTCGCATAGGCCACAAGACCCTTGCCGTCGTAGAACTCGTCGATCGAGTGCTTGTAGCGGCGGCAGTTCTCTCGGATCTGCTTTTCATCCATCACATACAGGGGTGTGCCAAAGGTCTGGGCAAGCTCAACGGTGTCCCGCCCGCCAATGGTCAGATGGCCGTGGCCGTTGATATCCAGGCAATCAGAAACAAACATGAAATTCCTCCTACTTGATCACTCGGCTGTGTCTTCTTCCTCCACCGCCAACTCCTCAATGATCCCCCGCACCTCCTCCACGCCCTCGCCTGTCTGGGCGGAGAACGGGATCATCATAATTTGATCCGCACAGGGTATTTCGTCAGCCAGCGCCTCCAGGCGCTCCTGCTGCCGCGCTTTGGACAGCTTGTCCTTTTTGGTCAGAATGACCACAAATGGGTATTCATTGTCAATCAAAAAATCCAACATGGTCAAATCGTCCTTGGTGGGCGGATGGCGCATGTCGATTAGCTGCATCACCAGCTGCAGGTTCCGACCGGAGGTAAAGTACCCCTCGATCAGATTTGCCCACCGCTGCTTTTCGGACTTGGACACCTTTGCATAGCCATAGCCCGGCAAATCGGCGAACCGCACATTTTCCAGACGGAAAAAGTTGATTGTCGACGTTTTGCCAGGCATTTGGCTTACACGTGCCAGGGATTTTCTCCCTAGCACCTTGTTGATCATCGAGCTCTTACCCACATTGGAGCGACCGGAAAAGGCGACCTCAATCAGGTCGGATTCCGGCAACTGCTGCGGCAACCCATACGAGGACTCAAAGGTGACGTTATGGAAATTCATAATTATCTGCATCCTCCTGGGTGAAAACTGTCAGGAAACCGTGGCCGCGTCCACAAGCTGGTCTTCGGCTTCGTATTCGAGGGCGGGCGTTACCGCTGCCTCTATGGCCACTTTGTCAGAAAGCTTGTTATATTTGCGGGTCAAGGCGGTGTCGAGCACGGTTTTGATGTGTTTGGCGGGTACGAACGTGATGGCCTCGCGCACAACCTTATCGACCTCCTCCAGGTCGGGAACATTGTCCTGGGGTATGATCACGGTCTTTACACCCATGCGGTAGGCGGCCATGGTCTTCTCCCTGAGTCCGCCTATGGGCAACACCCGCCCGCGCAGTGATATCTCACCGGTCATGGCCACGTGGTGGTGAGCCGGAATGCCGGACAAGGCGGAAACCAGCGCCGTGCAGATGGTGATGCCCGCGGACGGCCCGTCCTTGGGAACAGCGCCCTCCGGTACGTGGATGTGCACGTCCTTTGTCTTGTAGAAGTCCTTTTCGATGGCGTATTTGTCAGTGCAGGTGCGGATGTAGCTGATGGCGGCGTGGGCGGATTCTTTCATCACATCTCCCAGACTGCCCGTAAGCACGGTCTTGCCCGAGCCCTCCAGCACCGCGACCTCGATCTGAAGCATCTCGCCGCCCACCGAGGTCCAAGCCAAGCCGTTGACTAAGCCGACCTCGTCATATTCGGGCAGTTCGTCGAGCTTGAATTTGTGGCTGCCCAGGTATTCGATGATGTTCCCCTTGTTGATGGTGATCTTCTCCCGCTCCCCGGCAACGATCTGCTTGGCCGCCTTGCGGCACAGGGATGCGATTTCCCGCTCCAGGTTGCGCACGCCCGATTCGCGGGTGTAGTGGTCGATCAGCGCGTAGATGGCGGTGCCGGCGATACTCAGCTTCCGCGCGTTCAGGCCGTGCTTTTTGAGCTGCTTGGGAACCAGGTATTTTTTGGCGATGTTATACTTTTCCTCCCGCGTGTAGCTGGAAAGCTCAATGACCTCCATGCGGTCCAGCAGCGGTCTGGGCACTGTGCCCAGACCGTTGGCGGTGGCGATGAACAGTGTCTTTGAAAGGTCGAAAGGCAGCTCTATGTAGTGGTCGCGGAAAGCGTTGTTCTGCTCGGAATCCAAAACCTCCAGCAGGGCGGAGGACGGATCGCCCCGGAAATCGCTTCCCAGCTTATCCACCTCATCCAGCAGCATCAGCGGATTCCCGCTCTTTGCCTGGCGCATGGAGGTGATGATGCGCCCCGGCATGGCCCCGATATAGGTTTTGCGATGGCCGCGGATATCGGATTCGTCCCGCACGCCGCCCAGGGACAGCCGGACATATTTGCGCCCCATGGACTTCGCAATGGATTTGGCGATGGAGGTTTTGCCCACTCCGGGGGGGCCGGCCAGGCAGATGATCTGCCCCTTGATGTCCGGCGCCAGCGCGCGCACGGCCAGCATCTCCAGAATGCGGTTCTTGACCTTTTCCATGCCGTAGTGGTCCCTGTCCATCTGCTTTTTGGCTTTTTCAATGTCTATTTTGTCCTTGGTGAACTTGTTCCAAGGCAGCTCCAGCACCGTGTCCAGGTAGGACTTGATGACCCCGGCCTCGTGGGAGTTGTTCGGCATTTTAAGCAGTCGGTCCGCTTCCTTGTGGAGCTTCTCGGCGGAGTCTTTCTCCAGACCCAGAGCCTCGATTTTCTGATGGTAGTCATACACGTCGTCCTGTGCGGATTCGCCATCCCCAAGCTCGGCGGAAATGGCTTTCATCTGCTCGCGCAGATAGTATTCGCGCTGATTTGTGTCGATCTGGCTGCGCACTTTCTCATGGATCTCCTGTTCCAGCGACAGGATGTCGTTTTCCTCCTCAAGAATGCGAATCAGCAGCTTGAGCCGCTTGGATACGCTGGATTCCTCCAGGATCATTTGCTTGTCTTCGGTGTAGATCGGCATGTTGGCCGCTATGTACTCCGACACAAACAAGGGGCTGTCGCTGGTCATCGCGTTGAACATCAGCTCCTTGGTCATGCGGGGCGTCATGGTCGAGTACTCGTCAAACAGGTCTTTCACCGTGCGCATCAGCGCATCGGTCATGTTTTTGCTCGCGCCATTGCTGGATTTGAGCGGATACTCCTCCATCATCACCTCAAAATAGGGCTCTGTTTCGATGAGATCAATCATCTTGGCGCGGTATTGGCCCTCCACCAGCACACGCAGATGGTTCTGTGACTTGATGATCTGCTTTACTTCGGCCACCACGCCGACTGCGTATATGTCCTCCCCGCTCGGGTCTTCATCTTGAATATCCTTTTGGGCGGTCAGAAAAATCATTCTGTCGCCGTTCATCGCCTCGTTAAGGGCAAAAACGGATTTGTCTCTGCCCACATCAAAGTGAAGCACCATTTGGGGGAACAAAACGATACCACGCATTGCAAGCAACGGTATGCGCACCGCCTGCTTCTTACTTGTGTTTGCACCCATGCTGTTTCTCCCCTTTATCTAAAAATTTGAGCAATCTATATCATAACATCTTGCCCAACTAAATTATATCGGACTTAGTTATTATTTGCAATAGCAGTAAAAAAAGATTCAATTGCTGTACACTGTTTAAACACATTTTTCTCATAATATAGGTCATTTGGAAAATTTTTTCTCTTCAATAAAGGGAGCGGCGGTACACAGCCGCGAAGCTGTGTGCCGCCAATACAATTCATTATGATTATGTTAGGCCGAGGGCTTGTTCAGCCTGCTCTTTTTGTCGGTGGGGGCGGCCAGCTTCAACTGCTTTGGCTTGCGGCCCGGATCGCTTTTTATCACAGGGGGAGCCAGCTTCATCACCGAATCCCTTGTGACCTCGATCGACTCGATGGTGTAGTCGGAGGGGGCGTCGTACATGACATCCTCCAGCACATCCTCCATGATGGAGCGCAGGCCGCGAGCACCGGTTTTTCGATCAATCGCAATTTCGGCGATGGCCTCCAGCGCGTCGTCCGAGAAGCTCAGCTCCACGTTATCCATGGCCAGCAATCGCTGATACTGCTTGACAATCGAGTTTTTCGGCTGTGTAAGGATTTTGACGAGGGACGCCTGGTCCAAGAAAGTCAGGGTTGTGATGACGGGCAGCCGACCCACAAGCTCGGGAATCAGTCCGAACTTCACCAGGTCGTGGGGCTCCACGTGCTGGGTGAGCGCGTCGGACTCCCGCTCCTTTTTCTCGGTGAGCTTGGAGCTGAAACCAAAGGTGGTTGTGTTGATCCGCTTGTCGATTACCTTGTCGATGCCGTCAAACGCTCCGCCGCAGATAAACAGGATGTTGGTAGTGTCGATGCGGATGAATTCCTGATTCGGGTGCTTGCGTCCGCCGTTTGGCGGTACATTGGACACAGTGCCCTCTAGGATTTTCAAAAGTGCCTGCTGCACGCCCTCGCCGCTCACGTCCCTCGTGATCGAGGGGTTCTCGGATTTTCGGGCGATTTTATCGATCTCATCCACATAAATGATGCCGCGCTCCGCGCGCTCCACATCGAAATCCGCGGCCTGAATCAGCCGCAGCAGGATGTTTTCCACGTCCTCGCCCACATAGCCGGCCTCGGTCAGCGTGGTGGCGTCCGCGATGGCAAAGGGGACGTTCAAAATGCGGGCAAGGGTTTGCGCGAGCAGTGTCTTTCCCACACCCGTGGGGCCAAGCAGCAGGATGTTGCTCTTCTGAAGCTCCACATCCGACTCATCGGCGCTGAAGATGCGTTTATAATGATTATAAACAGCGATAGACAGCGTCTTTTTTGCCTTATCCTGCCCCACAACATACTGGTCGAGAATGGTTTTTATCTCCTTAGGCTGGGGCACCGTGATGCCGCCGCCCTTGGATTGCTGCCGCTTATCGCCGCCAGATGCCTTGCGCGCCACGTAAGGGTCCTCCCCCTCCAGGACGCTTTGACAAAGCTCGATACATTCATCGCAGATACACACACCGGGACCCGCGATCATCCTGCCGACCTCGTCCTGCATTTTACCGCAAAAGCTGCAACGCAATATTCTGTTGTCGATCGACTTAGACATAGACAAAATCCTTTCGGGGGACAATTGGGGTTTATCGATCAGTGCTTGGTGATGACCTTGTCGATCAGTCCATAGGCAACGGCCTGCTCGGCGTCCATGAAGTTGTCGCGGTCGGTGTCCCGCTCTATGACCTCCAAGGGCTGGCCTGTGTGTTCGGCAAGCAGCTGATTGAGCCTGTTTTTGTTCTTCTGCAGCCATTCCGCGCGGATCTGGATGTCGGACACCTGGCCCTGCGCGCCGCTGGACGGCTGATGGATCATAATGACGCTGTTGGGTGTGGAAAAGCGCTTTCCCTTTGCACCGGCGCTGAGCAGGAAAGCCCCCATGGAGGCCGCCATGCCGATGCAGATCGTGGACACATCACATTTCACAAAGTTCATAGTGTCGTAAATTGCCATGCCGGACGTCACCGATCCACCGGGGCTGTTGATGTAAAGGTTGATGTCCTTGTCGGAATCTACGCCCTCCAGGTAGAGAATCTGCGCGACCACAAGGCTTGCGGTGACGTCGTTCACCTCGTCGTTGAGCATGATGATGCGGTCGTTTAAAAGGCGCGAAAAGATATCATAGCTGCGCTCGCCCCTGTTGGTTTGTTCCACTACCATTGGTACCAATGCCATAGTGTCAAAACACCTCCGTTGTTGTATGGTATTGCCCGTACGCTGGGCAATATGTACCCCGAATAGCGCAGAGAGGGGTTACTCCTCCTCGGTTTTTAGGGCGGATTTCTTCGCCAGCGCCTTTTTTGGCGCGGGCTCGTCGTCGTCCGCAGCTTTGCCCTTCTCCTTGGTCTCTTTGGGATTTTCCGAGTTTTCCTCTTCGCCTGCCTCCACCTCGGTCACGTCGGCGCTGTCGCGCACGAGATCCACGGCCTTGCCAGTCCTCAGGTCGGCGGAGATGTCCTTGCCGGTGATAAAGCCCTTTACTTTCTCTACATCCATTTTATACGATTCCGCGAGTTTTGTATACTCCGCTTCGATCTCTTCCTCCAAAATCTGGATATTTTCAAGCTCTGCAATTTTTTCTAATGCAAGGCGGATCTTCACCTGGCGCTCGGATTGCTCGCGGAAAGTTTCGCGGAAGCCCTCCTTGTCCATGCCGGAGTACTGCAGGTAGAGCTGCATGTTCATGCCCTGGGAGGAAAGGCGATATTCAAAATCGCGCACCATGTCGTCAATTTTATTTTCATACATGCATGCGGGGATATCCCCTTCAAGATTTTTAATCACCTCGTCGATCAGGTCGTTCTCCAAGTCGTTTCCGGCGCGCTGATCGTTTTGCTCCTGCATCTTTTCGCGCATGTCTTTCCTGAGCTCATCTACTGTGTTAAACTCGCTGACATCCTTTACAAACTCATCGTCCAGCTCGGGCAGCTCCTTGCCCTTGAGCTCCTTGAGCTTTACCTTGAACAGTGCCGGCTTGCCCTTGAGCTCCTCGACGTGATATTCCTCCGGAAATGTTACGTTGACGTCAAATTCCTCGCCGACGCCATGTCCTTCGATCTGCTGCTCAAAGGTGTCGATAAACGAGCCGGAGCCCAGCACGAGGTTGAAGTCCTCGCCCTTGCCGCCGTCAAAAGGAACGTCGTCCACGAAGCCGTCGAAATCGATGATGGCGGTGTCGCCGTTCACGGCGGGCCGGTCCTCCACCGAGATAATACGGGCATTGCGCTCGCGCATCTTTTCGATTTCTTCATCAATGACCGCGTCTGAAATCTTCGTGATCTTTTTCTCGGCCTTGATTCCCTTGTAGTCTTTCACCGATACCTCGGGCTTCACAGTCACAGTCGCCTTGAATGTAAAGCCATTGCCCTTGTCCATATCAAGGATTTCAACCTCGGCCTTGTCCACCGGCTCGATGTCGGCTTCCTCCACGGCCTGCGTGTAGGCGGAGGGGTATATGTCATTGACAGCGTCCTCCAAAAAGACGCCCTCACCATACATTTTCTCTATGATCTGCTTGGGGGCCTTGCCCTTGCGGAAGCCCGGCACCGTTATATTCTTCGCCTTGCGTCTAAATACTTTCTCCACAGCTTTCGCCAGCTCGTCGGCAGTGACCGCAATTTCCAGTTCTACAATGTTGTTATCCTTTTTCTTCGTGGACGTCAAGCTCATTACTGTTCCTCCTAAGTATTTACCATCATTAAACCAAATCATTGTACCATATAATCCGGTGGAATTCCACCGGATTTTTAAATTTTTCCAAAAGCTTACCCGCTCTGTGCATGCGGGTGCACCATTTCGGGAGAAAAGGAGATATAATCCGATGAAATCATCGAAAAACGGATGCCATAGGCCTCTCCCGTTACGGCGCACCGGCTCCCGGCTCCATGAATATGACCATAATAGCACCGATTTATACCGTATGCAAGCATCAAGTCGATGAAGGGCCTCAGCACCTGATCCGCGTAAACCGGCGGATAGTGCAAAAAGAAGATCTTCTCCAGCAGCGGGTCCCGCACGCTTTTCAGCGACGCTTCGATCCGCGCCGCCTCCCGGTTGATGATTTTGTTGTCGTGGGTGTCGCCGCTTTCAAACAGCCACCCGCGGGAGCCGCACAGGTTCACGCCCTCCACCTCATAGCTGTTGTTGTGCAGAATATGCAGGCTGTCTAGGCCGTCCTGTAAAAAGCGGTTCTTCATTTTGGTGTGGGAGGTCCACCAGTAATCGTGATTGCCTTTCAGGATGAGCTTTGTGCCCGGCAGACTATGGATCAGGGCGAAGTCCGAGGCGGCCTCGTCCAGACTCATGCCCCAGGAGGTGTCCCCCGCCAGCACCACCGTATCCTCGTTTTTAATATTTTTTTGCCAATTGTTGATGAGTCTTTCGGTGTGATTCCGCCATCCCTGGAAGATATCCATTGGCTTTTTTGACGATGTGGAAAGGTGCAGATCGCCAATTACATAAATTGCCATAGTTCTCCTTGATTGTCACTTTTTTTATGGTATTGCGAAAGCATTTGCGCGCAAACTACAACAATGGGAGCAATTGCGAAAGTCCTCGACGAAGTAATCACGAAAAATGGCCATTTTTTATCCATGTTTGTAAATATGCGCTAATATGGTGAGGAGATGTATATTTATTACATCTTAACTATGGCTTAATAATGGGACTTTTTGAGTTTCGCAATTGCCTACATTGCTATAAATAGAAAGGAGTGTGAAAAGCATGGACCTTACTTCCAACAACAACCAGAACCACATCCACGGCATTACCTGCGATGTTACCAATTGCGTGTATAATGAGAACAACAATACCTGCACCGCAACGCAGATCAAGGTTGGACCTCAGTTCGCAGCTTCTTCGTCCGACACCATTTGCGCAACTTTTAAGCCCCAACGGTATTGAGCACATCAAAAACATCCCGGCGGAAAACGAGATGCTTCTGCAGCTTGCTTCCCGCCGGCTTTTATATTTACAGCTTCAGAAGACGCTCCACCACCCCGGTCATGGCCGCCTTTTTGCACACTTGGTCAAATCGTACGGGCTTTCCTCTCAGCGCCTTGATCTGGGGCGGAATTTCGGTGCCTGTCATTTCCGCGAGCTTTTCCGCCTGGGCGAATTCACCGCCGCCCTCGCTGCCGCCCAGCGCGTCCAGCATGCTGCCAGTAAACTTAAACGGATTGGCTGTGGAAACCACAATCGTCTTGGTGTCGTCGCCGGTCTTCTTTTCATAATCCCCATGAACTTTCAGCGCCACTGCCGTGTGTGTGTCACAGAGGTAGTCGTAGTCGTGCTGGAACTTTCGGATGGTCGCGGCGGTTTCGGCTTCGTCGCAATAGCCGCCGCTAAACTCCGACTGCAGCTTTGCGCGCACCCGCTCCGACACCGTGTAGGCGCCCTGCTCCGAGAGCTGCCGCATAAGCTTGGAAACAGCCTTGTCGTCCCCGTCGTGCAGCTCGAACAAAAGCCGCTCCAGGTTGGAGGAGATCAAAATGTCCATTGAGGGCGACGAGGTCGCCACAAACTCCCTGCGGCGGTCGTACACGCCTGTTTCGATGAAATCGGCGAGCACCTTGTTGACGTTGGAAGCGCAGATGAACCTGTGAATCGGCAGCCCCATGCGCTTTGCGTAATACGCGGCCAGGATGTTGCCGAAGTTGCCGGTGGGCACTGCCACATTCACGGTGTCGCCAAGCGCGATCTGCTCATTTTTTACCAGATCGCAGTACGCGCTTACATAATATACGATCTGCGGGACCAACCGCCCCCAGTTGATGGAGTTGGCGCTGGAGAACATCATGTTCTTTCCTGCGAGCCGCTCGCGCAGGGCATGGTCGGTGAAGATGGTCTTGACGCCGGTCTGCGTGTCGTCAAAGTTGCCGCAAACGCCGCAGACGCCCACGTTTTGCCCCTCCTGCGTCTGCATCTGCAGCTTTTGGATTTTGCTGACGCCGTTCTGGGGGTAAAACACCAGGATCTCGGTGCCGGGTACGTCCCGGAAGCCCTCCAACGCGGCCTTTCCGGTATCGCCGGAGGTGGCCACCAGAATCACGACCTCCTTGCCCTTTGACACTTTCTCCACCGATCTGGTCAGCAAATGGGGCAGTAGCTGCAGCGCCATATCCTTAAACGCACAGGTAGGTCCGTGCCAGAGCTCCAGCATGTAGATATCCCGGTCCAGCCTGGACATGGGCGCGATGCGCGGGTCGGCAAATTTCTGCCCACCGTAGGCCCCCTGCACACACTCCCGCAGTTCGGCGGGGGTAAAGTCGTCGAGAAAATCCTCCAGGATGTCGCAGGCGCGCTCCTGGTAGGTTTTGTGAATCAGGTCCTCTAACCGCTCATTGCCCAGGGCGGGCAGTACCTCCGGCACAAACAGGCCGCCCTCCTTCGATATGCCCTGCGCAATCGCCTGGGCGGCGCCTACCTTGATTTGCTTGTTCCTTGTACTTGTGTACTTCATGCTCTTTATTCCTCCAGTGCCGCGTTCCCGGCGAAGAAGCGCCGCGCATTTTCAAAAAACAATTTGTCCGCAAGCTTTGCCCCGACAGCATCCTCGACAGCCTGCCGGAGCTCCGCCACCCTTTCAATGCCGCTGAGATAAGGCGGCATATCCGCGCCGTCAAAATCGGAGCCCAAGGCCACTGTGTCTTCGCCGTCCAGCTCCAGGAAATAATGCAGGTGGGCGAGCAGGTCTTCCATTTTGTCCGACTCCCCCGATTTGGTGATAAAGCCCACGTAGTAGTTGAGACCCACCAGACCTCCCCTATCGCGAATCTCCAGAAACATCTCCTTGGTCAGCGCGCGCCGATGCCCGCACAGCTCCCGCGCGTTGGAGTGGCTCGCCACAAAGGGACGCGACGCAAACGATGCCAGCTCCCAAAAGCTCTTGTCGCTGAGGTGAGAGACATCCACCACCATGCCCAGGCGCTCCATCTCGGCAACCACGCGCCTCCCAAAGGGCTTGAAGCCCAGCCCGGTCGCGGCGCCACCGGCGATTTCGTTTTCGCCGTTCCAGGTCAGCGTCATCATTTTGACGCCCAGGTTGTGGAGCCGCTGCACGTTCTCCAGCTTCCCCGCCAGCGCCGAGCCGCCTTCCACTGTGAGCAAAAGGGCAAACGGCTTCTCCGCGAGCGCCTCGCCGATGGCCGCGGTATCCCGCACCGCACAAACCCGGTCGCGGCAGCGCGCCGTCTGCTCCAGATAAAACGCCTGAAGCTGATCAAAAAAACGCTCCGCCTGTGCTCCCCGGTATTCGTCCGGCATGAACACCGCCATGCACTGGCACAGTCGGTATCCCTTTGGCAACCTGTCCAGCGACAGCTGGCTTTGAGCGTTGACCAGATCGAGTCCGTGCTTGTGGCAATAGGTCAGGGTATCGCAGTGCAGATCAAAAATCAGCGTATCCTTCATAGGCTTCACCGTCAAACGCTCCCGTCAGATAGTCGTGCGACAAGGGCTGCCCGCTCTCGTTGAGTATGATGCTCACCACGTCGAAGCGGGGCTGCAAATCGCAGGGGTGTCGCTGCAGATACCACAGCGCGGTCGCGATAATCTTCCTCTGCTTTGACAGCGAGACCGCCTGGGTCCCACTCACCATACTTCCCCGCTTCCTTGCCTTGACCTCGACAAAGCAGATGTGCTGCTTGTCGCTGGTTATGATGTCCACCTCGCCGTAGGGGCTGGACACATTGGCAGCGACAACCGTGTACCCCATCTCCCGCAGAAGCTCGCGTGCATAATCCTCGCCGCGCTTTCCAACGGCTTGGCTATTCATGCCTCGACGCCTGCCACTTCTTTAAAAAGCTCACGCGGTGCACCGGGCTGGGGCCGTGAACCTCCAGCAGCTCGTAATGTAGCTTGGTGGGATACCCCTTGTGCTTGGCGAACCGATAATCGGGGTACAAGGCATCCAGCCCGGCCAGGCAGCGGTCCCTGGAGACCTTGGCCAAAATCGACGCCGCGGCGATGGCGGCGCTTGTGGCGTCCCCCTTTACCACGGTGATGGTATGTACCAGCGGCGCCCCGGGGTCCTGGTTGCCGTCCACCAACAGGCAGTCCGGCCTTTTGCCTAACCCCTCCACCGCCCGCCGCATAGCCAGCAGGGATGCCTGCAGGATGTTGAGCTCGTCGATCTCCGTTTCGGTGGCGCTGGCCACGCTCCAGGCAAGCGCCAGCTCGGTAATCTGCCCGTAAAGCGCCTCCCGTTTTTTCTCGGTGAGCTTTTTCGAGTCATTCAGGCCCTCAATCTCACGGTCCCGGGGCAAAATCACAGCCGCCGCGAACACGGGGCCTGCCAGCGGGCCTCTGCCGGCCTCGTCAACGCCACACAGGCAGGTAAAGCCCTGCCCCAGTATCCCCTTGTCGTAATCGTATAAGCTCATGGCTCCCCCCGTGGCGGGCGTTCCAGCGATATGCGCCCGATTTTGCCGCCGCGAAACTCGTCCAGCACCGTAATCGCGGCGCGTTCGGTGTTGTGTCCGCCTCCGGCTGTCAACATACCGCGGCTCTTGGCAACGCGGCAGAGCAACCCGTAGCCGTCCAGAATCAAGTCCTCCCTCTCCAGCTTAAACCGCTCGGACAAATACCGGGGGTAATCCCGCGCGAGCCGCTCCAACAGCCGCATGGCAAGCGCTTCGATGTCCAGGACATCATCCTTGACCGCGCCGGTAAAGCCCAGGTGCTCGGCTACCTGCTGATCCTCGAATTTGGGCCAGAGCACGCCGGGCATATCCAGCAGATCGTTCCCGTCCTCCAGCTTTACCCACTGCTTGCCCCTGGTCACGCCGGGGCGGTCCTCCACTTTTGCCCGCTTGCCGGAGGCCAGCCGGTTGATAAACGAAGATTTCCCCACATTGGGGATCCCCACCACCATCATGCGCAGCGGACGGCCCGCCATGCCCTTGACCCTGCGCCGCGCAAGCAGCTCGGAAAGTGTCCGCTCCACCACGCCGGGAAAGGACTTCAGACCCTTGCCGCTGCGGCAGTCCACGGCGAGCACAGGGATGCCTTGTTTCTGATAGAAAGAACACCAGCTTCTTGTTACGGCCTCGTCGGCCGTATCGCTTTTGTTCAGCAGAATGATCCTGGGCTTTTTGCCGGTGAGCTTGTCGATCTCGGGGTTTGCGGAGGCCAAGGGGATGCGAGCATCCCGAAGCTCCACGACCACGTCCACCAGCTTCAGACTGGCTGAGATCATGCGTCTGGTTTTGGCCATATGACCGGGAAACCACTGGATCGAGGGCGTTGTAGACTCCATTACTTCGGCACTCCCATTTTGGTGTAGGGCATCAGCCTGTAAATCACCTTGCCCAGAATGTATCGCTCATCCACCATCCCTACCGCGCTGGTGCGGCTGTCCCATGAAGCGTTGCGGTTGTCCCCCATTACGAATACATGCCCCTGGGGCACGGTCTGGGGAAATTCCACATCATAGCCGGTGTAGGTGGGCTCGGCCACGTAGTGCTCGTCAAGGGCTTCGCCGTCCACGTAGACCACGCCCTGCTGAAAGTCGATATCAACTACTTGCCCGCCGGTGGCGATGACCCGCTTTACCAGCGGCTCTCCCCTGCTGTTTGGCTTTGTGACCACAACGATGTCGCCCCTGGCCGGCTCATAAAGCATACGGGTGATGATCAGGCGGTCGTTGTGGCAGAGGGTGGGAAGCATGGATTCCCCGTCCACGCCGGCCATGCGGGCCACGAAAGTAAACAGCAGCACCACGGCGACCACAGCGACCATGCCGGCCTCCACCCAGTCGAACAGTTCCCGCATCACCGATTTGCCCAGGGATTCCTGAGGATAAAATTCTTCGTTCATATCGTGGCCATCCCCTTTTCTGATCTATGAGCACGGGTTCTCAATGCCGGCCAGCCGAAATAGCAAAAAGGGACTCTTCAATAAGTCCCTTTTTCTATGCGCATTTTAACGAATTGCTTCTCTTACTTTCGCGGCCTTGCCCACTCTGCCGCGCAAGTAGTAGAGCTTGCCTCTGCGCACACGGCCCTTGCGCACAATCTCAACCTTGTCGATCGAGGGCGAGTGGATCGGAAAAACCCTTTCCACGCCCACACCGTGCGCAACGCGGCGAACGGTAAAGGTCTCGCAGATGCCGCCGTGCTTCTTGGCGATTACAGTACCCTCGAATACCTGAATTCTCGAGCGCTCGCCCTCCTTGATTCTTACATGCACCTTGATGGTGTTGCCCACATCCACCTGGGGCAGCTCTTCCCTGAGCGAATCCTGTGCAATCAGCTTTAAAGCGTCCATACTTTGTGCTTCCTCCTTTTCCTCAGACATTCATGCTCCCACACAGCAGGTTTTTCACGAAAACCCGGGACAGAGGAATATCCGCTTCAATGTGTTGGTAAAACCATACATCGAACCCCAGCCTCCATAAGCCGGAGGCGGATCGTTGCATACTGTGGTATTATACCACAGTGCATAGGGCTATGCAAGGGCATCTTACAAAAATATTTGCAGATCCTTGTTGTAAATGCCGGTGCGTATGATGCGCACGCCGTCCGGCTCCTTGTCCGCAAAGTCGTAAAACGCTTTCAGGAACAGGGTTGGGTTGATGTTTTGCGCGTTGCCCGAGGCCAGCCGCAGTGTGAGCTCCAGCACGCCGGACTCCGATCCGGCCTCCAAAAGCTGAACCAGCGGCCGGATATCCAGTGTCTTCTCCCCTTTTTTGGTGCGCTTTTGCACCTCGATCGCCGGCTGGCGCAAAAAGTCCTCCAGCTTGTGCCTCATGCGTGTATTTTCGGCGTCCAGATACCGCAGTGTGACCCGGTAGTCCGCCCAGGCAATGGCCGACGGCTCCATCACAGGGGCCGCCGCGCGCGTAGCCTTAAAGCCGGGCGGCAGGCTTCTGTTCAGCTTGTCCGCCACCTCGCTGAGATCCATCTCCCGCACCAGGCGGATGTCCATGGACTCGCATTCGCTCTCGTACCCCAGCGCGATGGGCAGGGAGAACGTGCTGTAAAGGTGGGGATTAAAGCCCTGGGTGTACCAGACCGGCAGCCCACTGCGCTTGAGCGCGCGGGACATGGTGCGCATGGTATCCAGGTGCGAGGTGTATTTTGCGCGGCCTGTCTTGGAAAAAAAGACGCGCACAGGAATCATAAGCATGGCGGAATACGCTCCCTTTCCCCGTAAAGTGCGGCCGCGCCGCAGAAATTGCAGCCCTCGCGGCAGTGACCGGTGGTCCGGGCTTCATGGGCTTTCCTGTTTTCCTCAATCAGGTATGCCCGCTCCACGCCGTAGTCCAGATGGGCCCAGGGCATCGCCTCGTCGTACGCCCTGCGGCGGGACGTGTAAAAAGCGGGATCGACGCCTGTTTCCGCAAAGGCCCGGTCCCAGCGGGATCTGTCGAAGTACTCGTCCCACCCGTCCAACCTGCTGCCGCCGCGCCACGCGGCCTCCACCGCGTCGCAGAGGCGGCGGTCCCCCCTGGCCAACACGGCCTCCAGCACACTGGTGACACCGTCGTGGTACTTGAAGCTAATTTTTTTGGAGCGGATGCTCTCCTTTAAATGCCTCTGCTTTTGTGCGAACCGCTCCATGGTGTCCTGGGGCTCGAACTCAAAGGGTGTAAAGGGTTTTGGCACAAAGCAGGCGGCGCTGATGGTCACCTGCACACCCCTTCCCTTGGGCTTGTTTGGCAAGCTGTAGTACATATTCACGATCCGCTGGGCCAGCTGGGCGATCTCTGCCACATCCTCCATGGTTTCTGTGGGCAAGCCCAGCATGAAGTAGAGCTTGACCGAGGCATAGCCTCCCTCGAAAGCAGTGCGACAGCTGTCCATGATCTCCCCCTCGGTTACGTTTTTGTTGATCACGTCCCGAAGGCGCTGCGTGCCGGCCTCGGGCGCGAAAGTGAGGCCCGACTTGCGCACTCTCGCGATCTGCTCCAGCAGTTCCGGGGAAAAGCTGTCCACCCGCAGGGACGGCAGCGACAGATTTACGCGCTGCCGCTCGGTCCAGTCCAGCAGCTCGGTCAGCAGAGGCTGAATCCCGGCGTAGTCGCTGGTGCTCAGCGAGGTTAGGGAAATCTCCTCGTAGCCGGTGGACGCGGCCAGGTCTGTTGCGTTTTGGTTCAGGGTCTTGTGGGACTTTTCCCGGAAAGGCCGGTAGATAAAGCCCGCCTGACAAAACCGGCAGCCCCGCAGGCAACCCCGCAGCACCTCCAGCATCGCGCGGTCGTGGACGATATCGATGAAGGGCACCACAAACTCCTTTGGGTAGAACACCTTGTCCAGATCGGCGACGATCCGCTTGGTCACCTTGGCGGGGGCGCCGTCCAAGGGGGATACGGCGCGCACGGTGCCGTCGGCGTGGTAGTTCACCTCGTACAGCGACGGCACGTAGATGCCGGAAATTTTAGCGGCGGCCTCAAGATATGCCTGCTTGCTCCAGCCCTGGGCCTTGGCCTTTTTGTAGAGGTCGATCATCTCCAGGTTGACCTCCTCGCCCTCCCCGAGCACAAACAGGTCCACAAAGGCGCTGACCGGCTCCGGGTTGCAGGCGCAGGGCCCACCGGCCATCACGATGGGCGACAGGCTGTCCCGATCTTCGCTGCGTACCGGCAACCCGGCCAGGTCCAGCATATTGAGCACGGTGGTATAGCAGAGCTCATACTGCAGCGTAAACCCGATAAAGTCAAAGGTCCGAATGGGTTCCAGACTTTCCAGCCCGTAAAGAGGGATGCCTCTTTCCCGCATCAGGGCTTCCATGTCGGCGGCGGGGGCGAAGACGCGCTCACACCAGATGTCTTCCCTCTTGTTCTTCAGGGCGTAGAGGATTTTCATGCCCAGATGGGACATGCCAATCTCATACAGGTCGGGAAAGCAGAACGCAAAACGGACATCGACCTCGTCCGCCTTTTTCACAACACTGTTCAACTCCCCGCCCACATAGCGCGCGGGCTTTTGTACCTTGTCCAATATCCTCTCCAGCTGTTCATATAGATTCACGCGGGCTTGTCCCCTTTTTCAACATACTTTTGCTATCATAGTATAAATGGCGGCAAAATGCAACCGGCCCGCGCGGTCTTTGAGCCGGTAGAGAAATATGGCAAAAAGGGCTTGACTTTTCCACCCGATTCCTGTATAGTATTTCTTGCTGCGATAAGCTGTGTAGGAGTCATTAGCGTCAGTTGGCAGAGCACTTGACTTTTAATCAGATGCTCCAGGTAGACAATCTAATATTTATGAACCAGTAGCTCAGTTGGCAGAGCATTTGACTTTTAATCAGATGCTCCTGCTGGAAAATATAATATCTGATCCATTAGCTCAGCTGGCAGAGCACCTGACTTTTAATCAGG
>Ga0153950_1000089_pt1 | contig 37753 bp, 35 predicted proteins | sample TSNJ034MetaG_FD_104737 | JGI IMG/M metagenome (GOLD analysis project Ga0153950, IMG submission 104737) | Attine ant fungus gardens microbial communities from New Jersey, USA - TSNJ034 MetaG | ecosystem: Host-associated > Fungi > Mycelium > Unclassified | place: USA: New Jersey, Wharton State...
CTCACAAACTTTATTTCCTTTTGTCCCATCCGGTCTTTTTTACGATACATCAAGCAACCCTCCCGATATGGTCTATTATACCATACCGGGAGGGTTGTTGTCCTTTTCGTCTACAGGCTGAAACCCTTGGAAGCCTAGGCTTCCAAGGGTTTTACTACCTATCAAATTTTTCATACTGTATTCTTACAAATCAGCTGCTCTACCAACTGAGCTACACCAGCAAATTTGTGCCTCAACAGAGCCATTGCGTACCCATCGCTTCTCCGGCTCCAACGGATACCACAGCGGCGGTTTTGATTACCTAATAGATTATAGCGGACACAGGCACTTTTATCAACAGCATTTTTCCAAGTGGCATAAAAATGTGCGAGATTGCTCACAGCCGAATATTTACCCACTTTCCGGAGGAAAAACGCACATATGTAGCGCTCAGGCGGATCAACTGATCCATTAGAAAAGCCAGCCACGCGCCCACTACGCCGAGCCCCAGCGGATAGATCAGGATCAGCGCCACAACCGGGCGGATGATCGTGACGCTGATCATGCTGATGATGGCGGTGAACATGGTGTCCCCGGCGCCGCGCAAGGCGCCCATAAAGATCATCTGACTAGCCTGAAACAACACCAGAATCCCCGCTATCACCAGCAGATCCTTGCCGGTGTCCAACACCTGGGGGATATCCGAGAAAATCATCATCAGGCCGCGCCCAAAAAACTGGAACACCAGCATCAGTGCTACACTGTATATCAGCGACATGCGCTGCAGCGCCTTGCCGTAGATGGTGGACAGGTCGGGGCGCTTCGCGCCCATATTCTGCCCCACCAGCGAGGCGGCGGCAAGGCTGAGCCCCTCTCCGATCGAAAAGGAAAGACTCAGGATGTTTATCGCGATCTGATGGGTGGCAAATACCAGTGTGCCCAGATTGGAAATCATTTTGCTGTAGATCAAAAAGCCGATGCGCATGCAAATCTGCTCAATAAACGCGCCGGACGCCACTTTGTAAACCGCGCGCACGTTATGCCCCCGGGGAATCCAGCCCGCCTTTCCCAGTACGAAAAAATACTGGCTGCGCCGCAAAAGGGCAAAGGCACACAAGGCCAGCCCCACGCCCCAACCAATTGCGGTGGCGATGGCAGCCCCCCTGACCTCCAGCCTGGGGAAGCCGAGCCGGCCCTCGATCAGCAGGTAGTTACAGCACACATTGACGATGTTGGCAGTCATGTTGATGATCATGGGCGCCCGCGTTTGGCCGATGCCCCGCAGAGCCGCCGACACTGTCAGCGACAGGCTGTTCAGCGGCAGCCCGGCCATGATCACGATGAAGTAGGCCTGCGCGGCGTCAATCATATCCGGCTGGGCGCCGGAAAACAGCAGAATCCCACGGCTGTACACAATCGCCGCCGTGGAGGTGAGCACCGAGATACAGGCACAAATCACCATGGTCTGCTTCAGGCAATACACGGCGCCGGCATGGTCCTTCTCCCCATACCGGCGCGCCGTAACAGCCGTGACACCCACATTCATGGCCAGCACCAGGGACTGCACGATAAACCGGGGCTGCGTCGTAATCCCCACCGCCGCGATGGCCTCGGGGCCCACACCGCTGACCATCACGGTGTCCGCCATCATAATTAAGGATATCAAAAAAAATTCGATCACCGAGGGCCCCGCCACGTGTAACGCGTTGGCGTATATCTCCTTTGTGCCAGGGATTTCCCCGCACTTCATGGAATCCTTAACCAAATACTCCGGTGCGTAAAAACGCCGGAGCAACGCCGTTGCCATTATCAAGACCCTCTTTCTTCGTCGAGTGCGCGTTATAGCTGGTTAAAGACCGCAAAGATATCGCGGTTTGGAAGCAGTATTTAGAACCTGTATCATATTGTAGCAAGTTTATAAGATGTTTACAAGGGCGCAAGGGTACTTTCGGGCCTTCCCGCCGATGCTTTGGTACAGCAAGGCAGCCCTGCCTCCGACAGGGCTGCCTGTGCTGCGCACCCGGCTATGCCAGAACATTCAAGCGGCGCTTTGCCAGCGGATGCGCGGTCTCCACCCGCTCCAGGATGGGCGGGCATCTGCCCTGCTGAAACGACATCACCGTTTTTGCAAGCACGGATGTGAGCATGCGCTGTCCGCTCCTCTGCTTTTCGCCGCTGAAAACAAATTGGTCCATGTGATCCCCTCCACATAAAATATCGGTACAGTCAGCAAATAGTTTAGGGGAACCGGGCGAATTTTCAGCAAACGGAATGATAATCCGAAAAACACCGTATATATGACCTTTGTATATACAGCAGCCCGCAGGCCACTATCCTCTATACAATGGTGATCAAAAAGCTGCCCTCGAGCCGCTCCTGGGCCTCCCCGGTGAAGTCGGCCGCCTGCGTCAACTCCTCACCCTCCTCGGGCGGCGCCGCGTTTGTGGCCAAGGAGTAGGAGAACGTGACAACGCCCTTGATCTCGCCGTAGGGCGCCGCTGTAAACTCGCCCTCCTCGAAGAACGCGATGTCGTGGTCGGTACCGTACACGAACTCGCCGTTTTCGGGGATGTAAGGGGCATAAGGGCACTCGAAGCTGACGCTCTCGCCCGGCTCCAGCACCTCCATCTGGAAGTCGGTGGTCATGATCTGCAGCACATACACCGGGTTCAGCCCGCCCAGATCAATCTCCAAGGCGCTTGGCACCCTGGCAGTGCCGGACCCTTTCACATACATCACCGGATCCTGTCCGCTGTTGATGAGTGTGACAGTCAGGTCCACAAATTCTTTCGTGTGATAATCAGGCTTGGAGGTCTCCAGCACCATCACAATCCTGCCGTCGTCGTACTCCATGACCTCCGCGGGCTGGGCTGGGCCCTCCATCTCGGCCTGCACCGAGGTCTCCTCCTCCGGGGTCAGGTCGGGCGCGGGCTCGCCCAGCTGGACCTCCTCCTTTTTACATGCGCTCACGCCCACCAGCAGCAACGCGCACAAAGCAGCGCAAAAAAACTTTTTCATCGCATAAACACGCCTTTCCTAGATACAAGCCGGCTTTGCGCCAGCTTTATTTTTTGGCAAAGAGACCCGCCATACTATATAGTGTCCCAAAGAACGGGAATCACTGCGCAAGGGAAAAATAACCCTGGATAAAATTTCCTGAAACAGACCCTTGCACGTCACTCCGGCCGCTTTTTGCCCATTGCTTTCCCCATGAACTTTTCGTTGTCGACAACAAAGCGGGTGTGGGTGCCGCGGCCGATCAGCTCCACCTCGTCCCGCGCTTCCACGTCGAATTCCACCTTGCGGCGGTCCACCGCCGTGATGGTGGCGGTAACGCACACCTGCATGCCCACCGGTGTGGCGGCGTCGTGGCTTACGCCCACATAGGTGCCCACGCTGCTCTGCCCCTGCAGCAGAAAACGGTCCAAACAGGCGGCCGCCGTGTTTTCCATCATCCCAATCATCATCGGGGTGGCAAACACCTCCGCCAGACCGCTGCCCACGACCGCCGCGGTGTGCTGCTTTTCCACGGTCAATGTCATGCTGTGGCTTTCGCCCACCTTAATGTCCATTGCTATTCCTCCTATCGTTTTATGCGCGGCCCTGTCCCTTTTTGACCAGGCGCACATCCCTGCCGGTAAATTTGAGTACCTTGTAGATCCCCATGAGCCGCGACACCATGCGCTCCGAGTACTTTTGCTCGATTTCGGCCATCTCCAGATTCGTGCTGACGATGGTGGGGCGGCCACTCACCAAGCGGGAGTTGATGATGCTGTACAATGTGGAAGAGGTAAACTGGGTCATGAATTCGGTGCCCAGGTCGTCCAGCACCAACAGGTCGCAGGATACCGTCGAGCGCACGTTTCCCGCATACTGCTCTTTTTTGGCCGCGTCGTAGGAGAACTTGTCGCTCTCCAGCTTATCCATCAGCGACTGCACCGGCGTGTACACCACGCTGTAGGCTTTCCGGGTGACAGCGCCGGCGATTGCCAGCGACAGATGCGTTTTGCCCAGGCCGGTCTTGCCCAGCAGCAGAAGACTCTCGGAGGCCGAGGAAAAGCCCTCGGCGTAGGATTTGCAGAAAGCCAGGATGTCCCCCATGCGCGCATGGGGCGAAACCCCCGCCGCATCCGCTGTTTTGGGGTAATAGCCCAGCGAAAAGCTTTCGAAAGAGCAGCTTTCCACCGGCGCACTGTCGCTCAGGCGGGCGTAGGCCTCGGCCTCCAGCAGGCTTTGCAGGCAACCGCACATTCGAGCGCCCACATAGCCTTGGTCCCGGCAGAGAGCGCAGCCGAACTGTTCCTCAAGGTAATCCGGCGCGAAGCCGTTTTTTTGCAGCAACTCCCCGCGCATCTCCTGCAACGCCAGATTGCGCTGGGCCAGCTCCTCGATCAGCTCCCCGGCCCGGTCCGGCGCGCCCAGCACCGTTTTGGTGATGCCGGCGGCCTGGTAGGCCATCTCCCGCTCGATCTCCGCAACCTCGGGCGCCGCGCGCAGCACCTTCCGCCGCCGGTCGGCCCCGCGCTGCCGCGCCTGGGCGGCGCGCTGCTCCATCATCTGCCACGCTCTGTCATAAACCTCTTTCGGATAACCCAAACCGGCACCCGCCTTTCGTTCCATTTAAAATATGCCCTTTGAGGCGATTATGCGCTCCAGCTCGTCCAGATCGTAGGAGGCACCGGAGCCGTCCCCTGCGGGGGACGGCGCGGCGGACCGCTTTTCCTGCATCTCCCTGAGGGCCTGGGCCGGCGTTTTGATCCCCTTGGCGTGCCAGTTGGAGAGGATCCCGCCGATGTAGGGGAAGGACAGCTTGCCTTTCTGATCCACCGCCCGCTCAAAGGCCAGCGTGATCATGTCCAGGCTGAAGCCGTACTCAACTGTCCAGACGGCGACGTACTTCTTCTCGCTGGGAACCAGCTTGCGGTCGTAGATGCCAAAGGCGCTCTTCACTTTCTGCTCCACCCCCGAAAGCTGGGTGACGCGCAAAATCTCCTCCTCGGCTTTTTCGTGGGAATCGATGCCCTTCTCCAGCCAGGTCGCCGCCACCTTTTCCACATAGCGCATGCTGTCCTTGCCGATGGTCACACAATATTGCAGCAGCATCAGCACCAGGTCAGGCTTCATGCCGTAGTAGCTGTACAGCGACGCCACCGTGTCGGAGGCCACCGGCGTGAGGGGCTTGCCCAGCACATTCTGGGATTCCTGCAGCAGAAAAACGATCCCCTCGTCCGCCTGGGCCATCTCACCGATCTCCTGGGTGGTCAGGCGGGGCCGGCTGTGGGTCAGGGAGCGCACCTTGCGCACCTGCGCGTCCCCGGCTTCATCGGGCGCTTCGTCGGGCTGTTCGGTGTAGCTGAGCAGCGGCTCCGGTTCCGCCGCCCGCACGGCCGGTTCCGCGGTGTACACAGGGTGCTCTTCGGCGCGCTCTCCGGCCAGCACCCCGGCGCCGGTCCAGTATGCCAGGGCATCCTGCACCTCCTGCTCCGCCCGGCCGGTCAGGCGGCAGAGCTCACCGATCTCCGCCGCCCCGCCCCGCCGCAGCAGAATCAGCAGCACCTTGAGAGCCGTGTCGCCACAGAGCTTCAGGTGCTTGTCCACAACGCCGCACGGAACAGCGAAGACGCTGCTCCAGATTTCCTTTTCCAAGTAATAGGCCATTTTGCCAGTATCCCCTTGCATTTTATACATGGTATTTATTATAGCACAAATCCCGTGGATTGGGAGGGGGTGTTCAGGTAAAAAATAAAATGTCAAAAATTATCGCGGCGCACGGCGCACCCTTGCCATTGGGGAAAAACTGCGGTATACTATGGAGTACACTGAAAAACTGGAATCAGGTGGGTAAACAGCATGATATTAGTGGTGGACATCGGCAATACGCATATCAAAATCGGCGCGTGGGACAAAGAGCACCTGGCTTTCGTGGCGCGGCTGCAGACCAACCTTTTGCGCACGGTGGATGAATATGCCATCGATCTGCTTAGCATCATGCGGCTGAATGAGTGCAACCACAGCCAGTTCGACGGCGCCATCATCTCCAGCGTTGTGCCGCCGCTCTCGCTGTCGCTGCGCGAAGCTGTGTCCAGCGTGATCCAACCGGGCCGGGTGTTTCTGGTATCGGCCGGGCTCAAGACCGGGCTGAACATCCTGATTGAAAATCCCGCCATCCTGGGCGCCGATCTTGTCTGCGCGGGTGTGGCCTGCCTGCACAAGTACCCCATGCCCTGCGTGCTGATCAGCCTGGGCACCTCCACCGCCGTGTTTGCCATGAACGACGCGGGGAGCATGCTGGGCGGAAGCATCCACGCGGGCGTCTCTCTTTCACTGGAGGCCCTTTCCCGGCGCACCTCCCAGCTGCCCCACATCAGTCTGGACGAGCCCGGCCCCCCCATCGGCAGGAACTCGGTGGATTCGATGAAGTCCGGCGTGATCTACGGCACGGCGGGCATGCTGGACAGCATGGTGGAGCGCTTCGAGGCGGAGATCGGCCCTGTGAAGACCATCGTGGCCTGCGGCGGGCATGCAAGGCACATCGTGCCCCACTGCCGCCGCGAGGTGATCCTGGAGGAGCAGCTGGTGCTGGAGGGCCTGCGGCTGATCTACCACAAAAACGCCAAATCCTGATTTTATTTTTGCAGTGAATTTTCAGGCGCTGCATCTTTATAAGGGCACAGCCCGAGGAAAGAGCGGCAGCTAGGAGGAATTAGTTTGCAAAACACACGCAGCAGCAAAGTCCTGTTCCTGGCCCAGTTCTCGATCCTGCTTGCGATCGAGGCCATCTTCTGTTTTACGCCGCTGGGCTCCATCCCCATTACCCCCGCCATCGTGATGACACTGGCCATGATCCCGGTGATTTTAACCGCGATTCTGCTGGGAACCAAGGCGGGCGCGGCCATGGGCTTTTTCGGCGGCCTGTTCAGCTTTCTGATCTGGACTTTCACTCCCCCGAACCCGCTATTCGCCTTTATATTCACGCCGTTTTATTCGCTGGGCGAGATGCAGGGCAACATTTGGAGCCTTGTGATCTGCTTTGTACCGCGAATCATGGTGGGGGTTGTGGCAGGCGCCGTATACCACGGCATGGCAAGAATGCGGGGCGGCTCCGAAACCCCGCCGCTGTGCTATCTGCTCAGCGGTGTGCTGGGCAGCATGACCAACACGGTGCTTGTGCTGGGCGGTACCTACCTGTTTTTCGGCGAGTCCTATGCCCAGGCCATGAACGTGGCCTACAGCGTGCTTTTGGGCATTTTGGGCCTGACCCTTGTGACCAACGGCCTGCTGGAGGCTCTGCTGAGCGCGGTGGCGGCCGCCTTTGTGGGCAGGCCGGTAAAAATGGCGCTGGACAAGCGGACCGCGGCATAATCCAAAAAGAAACTGTATAATATTTCCAGAACCGCCCATACTCCTGTCAGACAACAGGAAAGGCGGTTTTTTTACATATGAAACGACTGGATTTGGCTTTGCTGATCGGCATTGTGGTGGCGGTGGCGGTTTCCTCCTTTACGGCGTTCGCCGGGCAGTGCGAGGATGTGCGCGGGCAGGTGGTGCGCCTGCACATTCTGGCGAACTCCAACAGCGACGAGGATCAGGCGCTCAAGCTGGCGGTGCGGGACGCGGTGCTGCGCGACACGGCCCACATCTTCACCCTTTCCGCCGGAAAAGCCCAGATCGAAGCGCTTGCCCTGGACTCTATGGACGAGATCGAGGACATCGCCCGGCGGGAGATCCAGCGCCTGGGATATGACTACCCGGTGAAAGCCCAGATCGTCAACATGTTCTTCGACACACGAACCTACGGCGACGCGACGCTGCCGGCCGGCTGCTACGATGCGGTGCGCCTGACCATCGGCACAGGCCAGGGAAACAACTGGTGGTGCGTAATGTTCCCCCCCATGTGTATCCCCGCGGCCACCGGTGATGAGGGCCGGGACCTGGAGCGGCAGATCGAGGCCTTGGGCCGGCGCCCCGAGTATGAGCCCAGATTCGCGGTGGTGGAGCTGGTGGAGAACATCAGGCAGCGCTTCAAAAAAGAAACGCCTATCGAGGGCGATATATGTGGATAATGTTATTTCCATAACAGGGGGCGTTGCAGAAACGCCCCTTTTTTTGTTATATCTGCTTGAAAAAAAGCGGGGAATCCTGTATACTATTGAATCAGTGAGACAGAGAAAGGTTGTATCTGACATGTATGAAATTCTGCCTGTGACCGGGTGTATTGGCGGCGAGTGCTTTCTGCTCTTATCCCCCCGCCACGCTTTGATGGTCGACGCGGGCTTTGGTTTTTGCGCGCCCAAGACCGCCCGGAACGTTCGGGCGGCCTTGGGCGGCCGGCCGCTGGAGTATGTGCTTCTCTCCCACTCCCACTACGACCACGTGCTGGGCGTGCCCGCCATAAAAAGGGCCTATCCCACGGCTAAGGTGGTGGCCGGCGCGCTCACCGCCAGGATTTTGGCCAAGCAGAACGTCCGCGCCACCATGCTGGACCTGGACCGGAACGCGGCCCAAGGAGCCGGGCTGCCCGCCGGCGACATTGATTTCGGCCTGCTGGCCGTGGACGTGATCCTGCGGGACGGGGAATCCCTTGAGCTTGCGGACACATCCGTGCGGCTGATGGAATCGCCGGGACACACCCGCTGCTCGGTCAATTATTATTTCACCGGCCAGGAGCTGCTGGCGGTGTCTGAAACCGTGGGCATCATGTACCCCAAGGTCGTCGCCGCTTTCGTGGTCAGCTACAAGAACACCCTGCGCTCCATCAAGGCGGCCCGGGCGCTTAAACCGGCGCAGCTGCTGGTCTCCCACTGCGGCTCGCTCTCGGGCGGGCATGTGCCCGCCTTTTTCGAAAACGCGCGTTGCTCCTGTGAGGAGCTGGCGGACTTCGTCGTGGAGTCCTACCGGCGGCTGGGCGATGTAGAGCAGACCGTGCAGGCCATGAGAGCCCGCTATTACACCGGCATCAAGGAAAACTACCAACCCCTGGAGGCCTTTCTGCTCAACAACCAGGCCATGGTCCCGCGCCTGCTTCGGGAGCTGGGATTGCTGGGAAACGAAGAAAAAACCGCATGACCAAAATCCGGCGCGCACCCAATGGGATGCGCGCCGGACTCCTTTTTGCGGTGGAGCCGCTACGACAGCTGGAAGGTCGAGAGAATGTCCTCGAATTTCTGCTGCTCGCTGTCCACGATATCGGGCGCGAAAAAATTCACGGAGCAGATGTGGTCCTCCACCTGTATGTAGTAATCGTAGTAGTAGCCGGAGGCCACCACCTCCCCGTTCAGGTACTTATCCCCCGCCGTGATGTACAGCTTGGCAGGGTAGCCGCTTACCGTAAGCCCCGCCGTGGACTGGATCTCCGGATAGATGGGATCGATGTCCGAAAAGGGCTCTCCTCCCTGGGAAGCAATTCTGCCGGGCGGAATCTGCACGATCCAATCCCCCTGGGCGTCGTAGATGGTGGCGCCCTCGGAGGGTTGTCCGTTCCAGGTGTCCGATACCTGCCAGCCCTCCGGCACGCGCAGCCGGAAGCTCACCTTATTATCTGTGGACTCGCCCATCTCGTTCCGGATATTGACAGAGATCGAGACTGTCTCCTCACCGGAGCTTTCCTCCCGGCTGCTCTCCTCCTGCGCCGAATCCTCGCTGGATTCGGCGCAGCTCTCGAACCCGGAGTCGTCTTCCACCAAGGCTGGCTGTGAAGCTGACGGCTGCTCGCCGCCCTCGCTGCTCTGCTGCCGTGGCACATCCCTGCTGCTGCACGCGGCCAGCGTGCCCACACAGAGGGCCACAGCCAGCAGCAGCGCTTTTCTCTTTGTAGTCATATCTTCGCACTCCTTACTTTCGCTGTCGGGCCTGCATGAGATTATTATGGCAATTCAGGCATCTTTGTTTTCCGGTTATTTTCTCCCCTTGCGGTAGAACAGGTCTATTATAGCACATACCGCCCAACATCGCAAAGCGGCGCCCCCGGTTGCTCCGGGGGCGCCGCTCTTGTTTGGGAATCACAACCTAGAAGCCGCTGGCCGCGGCCTCGTCCCGCAGCCTGGCCTCCTCGATCTGCTGCTTCACCATGCCGTCCTTGATCTTCATCAGGCGGGTGGTGTTGCCGCGCTCGTTTTCCTCCAGCTTCATGCGGATGTACTTGATGGTCTCCTGCAGGTCGGGTATGCGCACATATTCCAGCGCGTTTACCGTGCGGCGGGTCTTTTCGATCTCCTCGGCCAGCAGCTGGGCGCTCTTTTCCATCTGGGCAAGACTCAGCATATAGGGCAGCACCTCGCTTAGGGCCGCAACCGAGTTGTCCAGCTCGCCGGAGGTCCCCACAAAGCCGTAGGAGTAAATGTCGTTTTCGCTGCCGGAGGTGCGGAACGTGAAGACCGGCACGTTCACGCTCATCATGTTCTCGTTGCCCACGTCCAGCTCCACCGACTGCTTGGGCATCATCATGGCTTCTTCCAGAGCCTCGGGGCTCATCACCGCGCCCGCGATGACAAAGCCCTCGTACACGCCCTTGATCTTTTCCTCAACAGCCTCCCGCAGCTCCTTGTTTTCGCGAATCAGCGCCAGGAACTTCTTCATCAGGTCGTCCCGCTTGTCCTTGAGCAGCTTGTGGCCCTTGATGGAGGTGCGCAGCTGCTTTTTGAGCCGCTGCATCTCCATGCGGGTGGGGTTTACACGGATCAGTGCCATAAGAGCCCCCTCCCTACTGCCCGGTTTTGGGCAAATATTTCTCGATATACTCGGGCTTGATGCGCTTGAGCTCGTTCACGGGCAGGATCGAGAGCAACTCCCAGCCGATGCGCAGGGTCTCCGCAATATCCCGGTTGGTCTCGTAACCCTGGGACACATATTGCAGCTCGAATTCATCCGAGAACTTGGCGTACAGCAGGTCCGTTTCGGACAAGGCCGCCTCGCCCAGGATGGACATGAGCTCCTTGGCCTCCTTGCCGCGGGCGTATGCCGCAAACAGCTGGTTTAAGGTGTTGGCGTGGTCCTCGCGGGTCTTGCCCTCGCCGATGCCCTTGTCTTTCAGGCGGGACAAAGAGGGCAGCACGTCGATGGGCGGCGTGATGTCCTTGCGGTACAGCTCGCGGGACAGGATAATCTGGCCCTCGGTGATATAGCCGGTCAGGTCGGGGATTGGGTGGGTTTTATCGTCCTCAGGCATGGTCAGAATCGGGATCATGGTAATGGAGCCCTCGCTGTCCCTGCGGCGGCCGGCCCGCTCGTAGAGCGTGGCAAGGTCGGTATACAGGTTTCCGGGGTAGCCGCGGCGTCCGGGGACCTCCTTGCGCGCGGACGAAACCTCGCGCAGCGCCTCGGCGTAGTTGGTGATGTCGGTCAGGATGACCAGCACGTGCATCTGCTTTTCAAAGGCCAGGTATTCGGCGGCGGTGAGCGCCATGCGTGGCGTGGAGATGCGCTCGATAGCCGGGTCGTTGGCCAGGTTGATGAACAGCACAGTGCGGTCGATGGCGCCGGTTCTTCTGAAGTCCTCGATGAAGAAGTCGGACTCCTCGAACGTGATGCCGATGGCCGCAAACACAACGGCGAACTTGCTTTCGCCGCCCAGCACCTTGGCCTGGCGGGCGATCTGGGCCGCCAGCTTGGCGTGGGGCAAGCCCGCGCCCGAGAAAATGGGCAGCTTCTGGCCGCGCACCAGCGTGTTCAGGCCGTCGATGGCGGACACGCCGGTTTGGATGAACTCGTCCGGATAGTTGCGGGCCGCCGGGTTCATAGGCAGGCCGTTGATGTCCATGCGCTTGTCGGGAATGATGGCGGGGCCGCCGTCGATAGGGGTGCCCATGCCGGAAAAGATGCGCCCCAGCATATCCTCGCTGACCGGCAGCTCCTGCCCTTTGCCCAGAAAGCGGACCTTGGAGTGCGCCAGGTTGATGCCCGCCGCGGATTCAAACAGCTGCACCAGCGCCGTATTGCCGTTGACCTCCAGCACCTTGCAGCGGCGCAGCTCGCCGCCCGGCAGCTCAATTTCGCCCAGCTCGTTGTAGGTTACGCCCTCCACGTTGGTGACGAGCATCAAGGGGCCGGCGACTTCCTGAATCGTGCGATATTCCTTAATCATTGTCAGCAGCCTCCTTTGCTCTCAGATTTGCCATGGAGCTCGTGAGCTCGTCGGTGGTGTCTTTCAAATACTTTTCGGCGTCTTCCTCGCGGATCTGCTTGGCGCGGGCGATCTTCTCGCGCACCGGCAGCGCGAAGATATCGGAGATTTCCGCGCCCGCGGCCAGGGCGTCCTTGGCCTGATGGTAGAAGCTCACGACCAGCTGCAGCATGCCCACCTGCTTTTTCAGCGAGGTATAGGTGTCGATCTCGTCAAAGCCGTTCTGCTGCAGGTAGTCCTCGCGGATGGACCGTGCCGCCTCCAGCGTGATGCGGTCGGGGGCGCTCAGCGAGTCGTAGCCCACCAGCTGCACGATCTCCTCCAGCTCCGACTCCTCCTGCAGGATGCGCATGGTCTCGGCCTGGAGCGCGCCCCAGGTATCCATGACCTCCCGGTTCATGTAGTCGCGGATCTGATCCATGTACAGCGAGTAGGAGTTCAGCCAGTTGATAGCCGGAAAATGGCGCTTGTAAGCCAGGGTGCTGTCCAGCTCCCAGTAAACCTTTACGATGCGCAGCGTGGACTGCACGACCGGGTCGGACATGTCGCCGCCGGACGGGGAGACTGCGCCGATGGCCGAGACCGAGCCTTCCTTGTCGCCGCTGCCCAGGGTTTTCACCTTGCCCGCCCGCTCGTAGAACTGGGCCAAGCGGCTGGTCAGATAGGCGGGGTAGCCCTCTTCGCCGGGCATCTCCTCCAGGCGGCCGGACATCTCGCGCAGCGCTTCGGCCCAGCGGGAGGTGGAGTCCGCCATGATGGCGATATTGTAGCCCATGTCGCGGAAGTACTCCGCGATGGTGATGCCGGTGTAGATGCACGCCTCGCGCGCGGCCACGGGCATGTCGGACGTGTTGGCGATCAGCACGGTGCGCTCCATGATCGAGTGGCCCGTTTTGGGGTCCTTCAGCTCGGGGAATTCCATGAGCACGTCGGTCATCTCGTTTCCGCGCTCGCCGCAGCCGATGTAGACCACAATGTCCACGTCGGCCCACTTGGCCAGCTGGTGCTGCACAACGGTCTTACCGGATCCGAAAGGACCGGGGATAGCCGCGGTGCCTCCGCGGGAGATGGGGAACAGCGTGTCGATAACGCGCTGACCCGTGACCATGGGGCTGTTGGGGGGCAGCTTTTCCTTGAACGGGCGCTGGCGGCGCACCGGCCAGCGTTGCAGCATGACCACGTCCACAGTCTCGCCGTTTGTCTTTTTCACCTTGGCCACCGGCTCCACAATGTTAAAGCTGCCGGCTTCGATGGCCACAATCTCGCCCTCGACCCCCACCGGCACCATGATGTGGTGCGTGATGATACGGGTTTCCTGCACAGTGCCGATCACGTCGCCGGCCGTGACCTTGTCGCCCGCCGCGGCTGTGGGAACGAAATCCCACTTCTTGTCGTGGTCCAGTGAGTCAAAGGACAAGCCCTTTTTAATCGAGCTGCCCATGCGCTCCCGCATGACCTCCAGCGGCCTTTGGATGCCGTCGAAGATCATGGTCAGAATGCCGGGGCCCAGCTCCACCGAAAGGGGCAGCCCGGTGGAAACGACTTCGGCGCCGGGGCCCAGGCCGGAGGTTTCCTCGTAGACCTGAATCGAAGCCCGGTCGCCGCGCATCTCGATGATTTCGCCGATCAGCCGGTCCTTGCCCACGTGCACAAGGTCGAACAGGTTCGAGTCACGCATGCCCTTGGCAACAACCAGCGGGCCCGCCACTTTGGTTATAATTCCGTGTTGGCTCAATAAATTCACCTACTTCTTCCTACAGCAATTCATTAAGGTTACACCATCCAGATATTTGTGCAATCGCGATATCTGTTTCATCCGTATGTCCGGGGGGAGCTTTCCTCAGTCCCCGCCGAACAGGATATCCGCGCCCACCGCGCGCTCCACGTTTTTGCGCACGTTGGCCATGCCGATGCCCAGGGTTCCCTCCCTGCCGGGTATGGGGATAATGGCGGGAATCCTTTTATCCTTGTACCTTACCAGAAGGTCGGGCGCCTTGGCCAGGGCCTGCTCGGTGATGAACACCACGCCGTACTGCTCGCCGGCCAGGCGCGCCGCCGTGGCTTCAATCTCGGCGGCCTCATCGGTCTCGTAGACCTCGAAGCCGATGGCGCGGAACCCCATGACGCTGGCCTTTTCGCCGATTACCGCTATTTTACTACGCATAGGATTCCCTCAGCCTTTCCTTGATTTGTTCGGGCCCCACCCCCGCCATGCGGGAGGCCATTACAATGCGGGCGGCCTTAACCTCGTTTTCCTTGGCCGAAAGGTACACCACCAGCGGTTCAATGCCGAACGGGATCAGCCGCGCCTCGTCCAGCGCCCGCACAAGCGCGTTGTCGCAGAGCTTTTCAAACAGCGTGAGGGACCCGCCCGCCCGCAGAGACGCCATGGCGGGCTCCAGCATGGCGCCGTAGCTCGACGCCTCAATCAGCCCGAGCACCGCGTCCATGCCCTTGGCGTAGGCCTCGCTGAGCACCTCGGTGCTGATGGTGCCGCCGGAGGCAACCACGCGCTTAAAGAAATCGTTGGCGCCGTCGATGCGCCGGATGCGCACCAGGCAACGGATGTTGGCGATGTCGATTTTGGCGGCCACCAGCCCGCGGATAAACTTCGAGTTGTAATTTGCGGCCGTGCCGCTCATGGCCGCCAGCACCGCCTTGTCCAGCAGGATGTCCACCACCTGGGGGTCGTTGGTCTTGGCCAGAGCCTCCAGCGCCTCCTCGGCGGCCTGGGCCAGCACGGGGTGCAATTTTTCGAATTTCTTGCGGCGGAACTCCTCCTTGACTACAGCCACCGGCACGGTGCCCAGCTCGGTCATAGCCGACGAGGGATCCTTGTCCAGCGCCTGGGCCTTGATCAGGCTCTTCAGGTTCAGCCCGTCGTGCTCGTAGCGGAAGATGTGAAACACATCAGTGCCGCCCGACAGCTCCTCTAAAAGGCTGTAGGTGTCCAGAAGACTCTGCTTGAGGGCCTGCTCGTAGTCGGCGGGGTCGGTGCCCACGCCGATACCCGCGTCGTTTACGATTTTATAGCATTCATCAATGCTGTGGGCCTCCACCATGGCGTTTAGCTGGCGGGAGGTCAGCATAAATTTTCCCATGGAGCGGACGCGGGAGGAGGCGTGCAGAAAATCGGTATCCTTGAATTTGACCAAATAGTCCACCTCTTCTCTTTACTGGAACAGGATAGAGGAAACTTCCCCTTCCAATTCATCCCGTATCGCGCCGAGCAACACCTCGAAAGTACAATTGTTTTCGATGTCGCCTTCCTTGAGGATGACGCCGCCGGAAAAGCCGCCAACCGTGGACGACATCTTCACGCCCAGCTTGGAGGGCTGCTCCAGCACCAGCTTTTTGACCTGCTCCAGAAAGCTGCCGGAAAATGTTTTTTGAAGCTGCTGCTTTTTGTAGATGGAGTTTACAGCCTCTGTCACCGCGGGGCCCACCACCTTTTGGTCCGCCGCGTTGAAGATCAGTTCGGCGTCGGCGGATTGGTATCTCAGCACCATGCGCACCATCAGCAGCGCGCGCTCCTCCTCAGACTTTGCCGCAAGGCTCCGCAGTGCCGCGTCGAACGCCGCGCCCACCGTCTCCTGCTTGGCGGACAGGACACTCTTGCGCCGGTCCATATCCGCCTGGGACACAGCCCGATCCTGAATGGCTTTCGCTTTCTGCTCCGCATCGGCCAACGCCGCCTTGGTCTGCGCGGTTGCCTGGTCCGCGTAGTCACCGGCAATGTCCGCCGCCGCCTGTTCCGCCTCGGTCAGCTGCGCTTGGGACCAGGCGCGGGCTTCGTCGAGAATCTTGTCGGTTATATTCGAAACTCCGTTCACTCTGAATTCACATCCCTACATAAAAATTCCAAGAACCATCAACAGCGAGATCAGAAAACCCAGAATCGCGTAGGTTTCCACCATGGCGGCGTAGATCATGCCCTTGGACATCTGGTCCGGACGCTTCGCGATGATGTTCATGCCGGCCGCGGAAACGCGGCCCTGGGCAATACCGGAGGTCAGGCCGACAACGCCCACTGGCAGGCAGGCCGCCAGGACTCTCAGGCCGGTGCCCAGATCCAGGGAGATTCCGCCGCCGGGCATCATACCGGAAAACACCATGACCAAAAAGCCGATCAAAAAGCCGTAGATGCCCTGGGTGCCGGGCAGCAGCTGCAGAATCAGCGTGGAACCGAACTTGTCGGGGTCCTCCACCACAACACCGGTGGCCGCCTCACCGGCGATACCCACGCCCCTTGCGGAGCCGGTACCGGCAAGCAGCACCGCCAGAGCCGCGCCAAGGTATGCAAAGAATGTACCAGAAAGCCCAAAAAAAGTGTCAGTCATGATTAAATTTCCTCCTTGTTTATCACATCGATATATTTGGTCTGTGCCATAAGCGGTTTAAAGGGCTTGCCGCCCGCCTCGTAGAACTTGCCGAAGAACTCCACATACTGGAGCCTGGCGGTGTGCACATAGGAACCCAGCGTGTTGATACCCACATTGAGCACTGTGCCCAGGGCAAACACAACAATAAAGATGATCGCGCCCAGAATGCCGCCGCCTGCCAGCGTGCCCATGATGTTGAACACCTGGGCGATCACGCCGCTCGCAAGGCCCAGGGCCAGAATGCGCGAGTAGCTGAGCACATCGGAAAGGTAGCCCGTCACGTCGTACAGGCTTGTAATGCCGTTCATCAGCTTCATAATGGGATTTTTTTTGTCCCTTCCCTGTGTGAGAACAAGGCCGATGGCGCCCGCCACAGCCAGGATCACGCCCACTGTGAAGACCATGCTTTCGGTGCCCAGCAGGATCATCGCGGCCAGCATTGCGACCAAACCGATCAGCGTCATCATCCAGAAGCCCACGTCGAACAGCGCCTCCCACGGATGCCCACGCTTGATCAGCAGATAAGCCTTCAGGCCCATGCCCACCATGATATGTACAAAGCCCATGGACATGGAAATGATCATGACATTAAGCGCCTGCTGCAAAGGATCCAGTATGATAAAGGCATTGTACTCCGGCACGCCGAGGAACACCTTGGCAATTGTGGGGATCAAGTCGCCGAACCAGCTGCCGAAGATGGTGCCCCAAAACACTGTGGACACACCGCCCATGGTGATGACCTTGATCAGCTTCCCTTTCTGTGAAGGAGAGCGGCTGATGACCGTGTACAGCGCCGCGCCCATGATCAGCACGCCCGCGAAAGACACGCATACGCCCACTATGCTGTTGATGACGGCGCCGGAAAAGGCCACCACGGCTCCAATTACAAGCGCCGGGAACATGGCGTTCGCGCTCTTGGTCAGGTACCCTTTCTTTTGCAAAAGCAAAAAGCCGCCAATGACCAGAAGCAGACCCAGACCCGCGTCGGACAGCATCATGCCGAAAATCAGGAAATACCAGAAAGACACAACGCCGTCCGGGTCCATACACCGGTATGCGGGCAGCGAGTACATTTCGGTCACCGACTCGAAGGGTGTTACGATCTTGCTGTTCTTCAGCAGAATCGGTGGCTCTTCCTTGTCCGCCGCCTGCTCGAACCGGTAGTGGCAGCCGTACTCGTCCAGGATATCCTGCACATCGGATTTGGTGGTTTCGGGCACCCAGCCCGTAAAGCAAAATGTTTCCCGGGTGCTGAGCAGATCATTGTTCGCCTTGCCCCGCTGAATCTGCACCGCCGTGAGGTCGTAGGCATATTTGAGCGGGTATATGTCCTTTCCGATTTCGCGCAGCTTGTTTTCAAGCTCCGCGATGCGTGCGTCCACCCGTGCGATGCGCTTGTCACAGGACGCTATGTTCTCTTTGGCGGTGCCGGTCAGCCCCGAAAAGGATGCCCTTGCCGCGCCGTGCTCCTTGAGGACATCCCAAAGCGCGTCCTCCTCGGAGCGGTGACAGAAAGCGATTACATACCGCTGCTCCTTGTCTTCGCTCACAATGCCCACCGCGCCGGCGGGGGCAGCCTTGGCCCTGCGGGCCTCCAGCATCTGCATATCCGCTTTGGCAGGCAGCAGATACCGCGCGAAGCTCACCGCCCTGGTCCCGGTAAGCTCCATGGGCAGGCCGTCTCCGGCCCAGGGCTCCAGTGAGGCTTTCAGGAACAGGTCCTTGTTCTTCGCCCCGCGTAGCTCGGAGATTTCGGCGACGACCGCCTCCACCTCGGCGCATTGGGCTTCCGCCTTCTCAAGCATGGCCGCATCCTCCAGCTTGTCGTAGTCAACACTGGGGCGGCTGGCGAACATGCCGGCCTTCTGGGTATAAAAGGACATACCCGATAAGGCCGCCGCGTAACGGCTCTGTCTTTGCTCAAGCGCGTACACGTCGCCAGCCGGCACCTCGGTGAGCTCCTTGAGCTCATCGTAGCTTTCGAGGGTTTCGGGGGCGCTTAGCTGTACACACCTTTCGCGCATGAGCGCACGGATCACGGCGTCCTTATCGCTGAGCAGACCGAAGGCGGAGATCTTCTCCATCTTCAGAATCATAGGCTCTCCACAATCCTTTCCACAATGAATGCGGCGGCCTTTTCAACCCTTGTGCCCGCCTGGGCGCGCATCTGCTCGCACTCCCCGGCGGACTGTGCCGCATGCTCTTCGAGATAGGCTTGCGCTTTCGCCTGCGCGTCGGATACGAGCTGCGCCGCTTTGCGGGCGGCTTTTTGGCTTTCGGATTCCACAAGGCGCTTGCCTTCGGCCTCGGCGGCGTCCCTTAATTGCCGCGCCCTTTGCTTTCCGGTCCTGCGAATCTCGTCGGCCTGTTCTTCCGCAGACTTGATCTGACTGACGACTTCTACCATAACGCTCCTCCCTATATTTTTGGCATATTATGTATATGAAAACCGCCGCAATCCTGTGGGAAAGGCGGGAATTCTCCGCAAAAAACGCGGATCGATCACCGGGACCTTTGCAACTTCAGAAAATCAGCAAAGCGCTGGACCAAGTCCAGCGCGCAGCATTGCTCGTCCCGCTCCATTGCGCTGAGCAGCTTGTTTACCTGGCAGGATATGTTGTTGTTGTCCTCCTTCACCAGGTCGCCCAGGATGCTGTCGGGGCTTACGCCCAGCGCCCGAAAGATGTCCAGCAGTGTATCCACGCTGGGCATGGCCTCGCCGCGCTCGATCTGCCCAACCAGCCCGATGGATTTGCCAATGCGCTCCGCGAGCCGCTCCTGTGTCAGCCTTTGAGCAATGCGCACCGCCTTGATACGCCGCCCCAACTGCTGTGCAAGCACGCTTTGCATCTGTCCTACCTCCCATCAGGCTGCAATTATACTATCATTTTTCATCAAATTAATGAATACACTAGCACTACTGTTCTGAATCAGAAACTATAGTAGCGTTACTATTTTGAATTTTGATTCATGAATTTTCACAAAATCCATACAAAAATACTGGTCACTTTTCAAAAAAACCAGTACATTATTGGGAAAACAAGGCACCGGCTTTTCGTGTGGCATAGCTTTAATCTATGGTAAACTTTCGATCGCCGATGCTGATATCCATGTGCGGGCCCGGCGGTTCCGGCTGGTCGGGCGGGTTGGGGGGAAGCTCCGTGCCACTATCCATCAGGGATTTGAACTCGGCGCTGTCGATCTTTTCGTGCTCCAGCAGGTGCTTTGCAATTTTGTGCAGCTGGCCCATGTGCTCGGTCAGAATATCGGTAGAGCGCTCGTAGGCGTTGTCCAGAATGGAGCGGACCTCGGTGTCGATCTCGGAGGCCACACTCTCAGAGTAATCCCGGCCGTGGGTGTAGTCGCGGCCCAGGAACACCTCGCCCTGTTCATGCCCGTACACAATGGGCCCTATGCGGTCCGAAAATCCGTACCGGGTCACCATCTGGCGCGCCACCGTGGTGGCCCGCTCCAGGTCGTTGGAAGCGCCGGTGGAGATGTCATCCAGAATCAGCTGCTCCGCCACACGCCCGCCCATGAGCACCACAAGGGTTTCGTACATGCGGGTCTTGGTCACGAAGTCGTGATCCTTTTCGGGCAGGTGCATGGTGTAGCCGCCCGCCATGCCGCGGGGGATGATGGACACCTCGTGCACCTTGTCCTGGGAGGGGCAGTAGTAGGTACAGATGGCGTGGCCCGCCTCGTGGTAGGCCGTGAGCCTGTTGACATCGGGCGTGCGCACGTGGGAAAGCTTCTCGGGGCCCATCATTACCTTGACGGTGGCCTCTTTCACCTCGTCCATAGTGATCGCTTTCAGGTCCTTGCGCGCCGCCAAAAGGGCGGATTCGTTCATAAGGTTTTCCAGATCGGCGCCGGTGAAGCCGGCCGTTGTGCCCGCTATGGTCTTGAGCACAACGTCGGGCCCGATAGGCTTGTTTTTGGAGTGGACTCTCAGGATCTGCTCCCGGCCCTTGATGTCGGGGTAGTTCACCACGATCTGGCGGTCGAAGCGGCCGGGGCGCAGCAGCGCCGGGTCCAGAATGTCCCGCCGGTTGGTGGCCGCGATAATGATGACGCCGGTGTTGGCCGAAAAGCCGTCCATCTCCACCAGCAGCTGGTTGAGCGTCTGCTCGCGCTCGTCGTGTCCGCCGCCAAGGCCGGCGCCTCTCTGGCGGCCCACAGCGTCGATCTCGTCGATAAACACAACGCTGGGCGCGCTCTTCTTGGCCTGGTCAAACAAGTCACGCACGCGGCTGGCGCCCACGCCCACGAACATCTCCACAAAATCCGAGCCGGAGATCGAGAAGAACTGCACGCCTGCTTCGCCCGCCACAGCCCTGGCCAGCAGCGTCTTACCGGTTCCGGGGGGGCCCACCAGCAACACGCCCTTGGGAATGCGCGCCCCCAGCGCGTTGTACTTGGCAGGGCTTTTTAGGAACTCCACAACCTCGACGAGCTCTTCTTTCTCCTCGTCCGCGCCCGCCACGTCATCAAAGGTCACCTTGCGGCCGTCCGACGCGGATTTGGCCTTAGCCTTGCCGAAGCCGGCCACGTTGCCGCCCCCGCGGGACTGGCGCATGACCACCACCCAGAACACCACCATCAGGCCGATGAGCAGCAAGGTGGGCAGCACCGAGATCCACCAGGGCATTTCCTGCGCGCGGATCAGATCGCCGTGAATGCGGTCCTCGGGCTTTTCTATCGCGTTGTTGTACTCAAATACGTATTCGCGCGTGTCCTCGATAAACAGCCCCACATTGGGAACCTTATAGACCAGGGGTTCCTCCCTGCCCTCCATTTTTGTGATGATCAGTTCCCCGGTGCCCAGGTCCAGCGAGTACGCCTTGACCTTGTTTTCGTGGAAATACGAGATGATTTCGGTGTATTCATAAGTCTGGATGGGGCCGCCCATGTTGCTGAACGCATAGGTGGCCACCAGCATCAGCACAAGCAGCATCACCAGATAAATGCCTACTCCCCTTGATCGCTTCGGCAATAAATTCACTCCCTGTCATAAAGAAATATCCTATTGGTTCAGAGGCCCGAAGTGGAGTAGACCTCAGATTTCAGCACTCCCACAAATGGAAGATTGCGGTATTTTTCCGCGTAGTCCAGCCCGTAACCCACCACGAATTCGTCCGGAACCACAAAGCCGCAGTAATCGGGAATAATGTCCACCTGACGGCGCTCCGGCTTATCCAAAAGTGTCACAATGCGGATGCTGCGGCAGCCGCGCTGTGCTAAAACCTCCCGCAGATAGCCGAGCGTCATGCCGGAGTCCAGAATGTCCTCCACAATAATCAGGTCCAGCCCTTCCACGGGATTATCCAGATCCTTGAGTATTTTAACCACTCCCGAGGTTTTTACACCGGTGCCGTAGCTGGAAACCGACATAAAATCCACCTGGAGCGGGATCGTGATCGCTCTCATCAGGTCGGCCATAAACACGATCGACCCCTTGAGCACGCTCACGAGCAGGAGATGTTTCCCTTTGTAATCCTCGCTGATGCGCTCGCCGAGCTCCTTTACCTTGCTTGCCAGCTCCTGCTCGCAAATCAGCACCTTTTTGATGTCCTGCCGCATGAACGCTATTCCTCCCACGTTTCGATTAAAAGCACGCGCTGTGTTTCCCGCCCGGGCGCGGCTGCCTCATCCGGCCCGAAGCCTTCGGCCCAGAGCGCGCCGTGCGCTCCCTGCAACAGCAGTTGCCGTCTGCGCAGGTCGGGGGGGATTTTGGACTCGCCCCAAAGATTTTTAAAGGTCTTGGTGCAACCGCGTCCCACAGGCCGCAGACGATCTGAGGGCTTCGGATGCCTTAAAACTAAAATCTTATCTATTCTATCATAATCCAAAGCTTTTTTTAAGGGGTTTTCACAATTATTTATAGTTTCTTTATAATTTGCCAGCTCCATCGCCGTCAGCCGCAGCCTTTTACCCGGCATCAGACCGGTTTCCACAGCTTGACCAAGCTCCGGCACCAGGATTTGTACACTCTCATCAGGGTTGGCGGGCCTGGGGGACGCGCCGCGCCGGGGCGCCCCCAGTGTGAACACGTCCCGCTCGCAGCGCAGCTCCGCCCGGGGGGAGAGCTGCACCGCCCCCCTGCCCCAGCGGATCACCCGCTCCAGCAGCTCCAGGCGGGCCTGGTCGTAGCCGATGCCCCGGCGCCGCAGCAGGTCGCGCAGCACCCGGCCCCGCAACGCGGCGGGCAGCGCCAGAAAGCCGGCCCGGTCCCAATTGGCGTCGCCGCGACCTAGACCCGCTGCCGCCCCTGCGGCCGCGCCGTCCAGCCAATCGGCGTCCGCGCGCAGAAGCCGGGCCATACGGGCGACGCTGTCCTCCAGGCGGGGGTTTATTTCCCGCAGAACCGGCATCACCTGGTGGCGCAGCCGGTTGCGGGTGTAGTCGTCGCTCAGGTTGGAGCTGTCGGTGACATACCGCAGCCGCCGGACCGCGCAGTACTGCTCCACCTCGCGGCGGGTGCAGTCCAGCAGCGGCCGGATGATGCCTGCGCGCACGGGCGGGATGCCGCACAGCCCCCGCAGGGATGTGCCCCGCGCCAGGTTCAGCAGCACCGTTTCGGCGTTGTCGCTGGCGGTGTGGGCGGTGGCCACCTTGTCCCGCTCCCCCCCCGCGCAGCGGCTAAAAAAGGCATAGCGAGCCTTTCGCGCGCACTCCTCCACCGAAAGGCCCCGCTCTTTCGCGGCCCGGGCCACCTGGGCGGAGCCCACCCGCAGCGGCACGCCCAGCTCCTCGCAGAGCGCGCGCACATAACGCTCGTCCCGCTCGCTTTCCTCCCCGCGCAGCTTGTGGTTCAGGTGCAGGGCCCGCACCGAAACGCCCAGCTCCCCGCGCAGCTCCAGCAGCACATGCAGCAGCGCGACCGAGTCCGCGCCGCCCGACAGCGCGACAAAAACCCGGTCGCCCTTGCTGAGCATATTTTGGCGCTTTAACAGCGCACGCACCTTATGGTTCACTGTGGAACACCTCTAATCCGGTGAAGCGGGTGTGCTCGCCGTCCCATCCCAGCTCCACGGTAGCGGTTTCGCCGTGGCGGTTTTTCGCCACGATGCAATGGGCGATGTTGTGGGCGTTCGAATCCCGGTCGTAGTAGGCGGGGCGGTGCAAAAACAGCACTAGGTCCGCGTCCTGCTCGATAGAGCCGGATTCGCGCAGGTCCGAGAGCAGCGGCGTGTGGTCCTGGCGCTTTTCCACCTCGCGGCTGAGCTGGGAAAGCACCACCACCGGCACATTCAGCTCCTTGGCCATCACTTTCAGCGAGCGGGTAATCTCGCTGACCACCTGCACCCGGTTTTCGTTGCGGCCCGGGCTGGACATAAGCTGCAGGTAGTCGATCACCACCACGCCCAGCTGTTTTTCTCTGCGCAGCCGGGCTTTCATCTCGCCCACCGTGATGCCCGCCGAATCGTCGATGTAGATCGGCGACTTGGCCAGCTCGTTGGCGGAGCGGGCCAGGCGCACCCAGCCGTCCCCGTCCACCTCGCCAATGCGCATCTTCTTGTTCTGCACGCGGGCGTCGCTGGACAATATTCGCTCCACCACCTGTTCCTTGCTCATCTCCAGCGAGAAGATCGCCACTTTCTTGCGGGCCTTGAGCGCCACGTTGGAAGCGATGTTCAGCGCAAAGGAGGTCTTGCCCATGGCGGGGCGGGCCGCCACCAGAATCAGGTCGGACTTGTTCATGCCGGTCATGATCCGGTCCAGAGCCGAAAAGCCGGTGGGGATGCCCAGGAATTCGGATTTGTCGTCCCCGCTCAGCCGCTGCAGCCGGTCGTAGACATCCAGGATGATGCCGTCGATGCGCTGGAGCTTGGAGCTGTCCCGCCCGGCGCGAATGTCGAAGATTTTCTGCTCGGCGCTGTCCATGAGCAGCTGGGCGTCCTCCTGGGCGCCGCGGGAGTTCTCGATGATCTCGCGGGCCGCCAGCATCAGCGAGCGCACCAGATACTTTTCCTGCACGATCTTGGCGTAAGCCCCCACGTTCCCGGTGGAGGGCACGATCTGCACCAGCTGCGCCAGGTAGATTTTGGCGTCGGCCTCGCTCTGGAACACCTCCTCCCGCCGGGCCAGGTCCAGCACGATCACGTAGTCGATGGGCTGGGCCGTGGTGAACAGGCGCACCATGATCTCGAACAAGGCGGCGTGCTCGGGGCGGTAAAAGCTTTCGGGCCGCAGCTCGTCCAGAACAACCGCTATGCAGCCCGAATCAACCAAAACAGCCCCGAGAACCGACTGCTCGGCCTCGAGGTTGTAGGGAAGGTCCTGCAAATCCAACGGCGGATACGCCGCCCCGTACTCATTTGCCCCGGCCACAAAATCTCTCCTTAAAAACAATTGCCGGCGGGGAGTAAACAGCCCGTTCACTCCAGCGGGGGTAAGGGCCCGCTGCCCTTCGCTGATGCTCGCGCGCGGATCCCGGGCGCCGGCGGTCTCACCCCTCGCTGACTGCGATAAACACCTTGGCTGTAACACCCTGGTGCAGCTTCACCTCGGCGTTGTGGGTGCCGAAAGACTTGATTTCGCTTTCCAGCGAAACCTTGCGCTTATCCACATCCACGTCCATCTGGGCTTTCAGCGCCTCGGCCACCTCCTTGGCGGTCACCGAGCCAAACAGCTTGCCGCCCTCGCCGCCCTTGGCGGTGACCTTCAGCGTTTTGTCGCCGATGGCGGAGGCTGTTTTTTCGGCTGTCTCCCGCTCTTGCCGTTCCCGGTGCTCTTTGGCCGCCTGCCTGGTCTTCATCTCGTTCATGGCCTGAGGGGTGGCCGCCACGGCGAGCCCCCGCTTGATCAGGAAGTTCTTGGCGTACCCGTCCGAAACCTTTACGAGCTCGCCTTTCTTTCCGGTGCCCTGCACATCCTGGTTCAAAATTACCTGCATGCTTACTCCCTCTTTCGTCGGTTATGGTCAGACCTCGGCCTGCCTGTGCGCACTGTTTTGCATGCGTTGGTCCCTGGCGTCCACTGATTCGTCGATGGTCTCCATCAGGCGCTTGCGGATATCCTCGGCGTTGGCGCCGGGAAACTGGGCCGCCGCCATGGTTTGATGGCCGCCGCCGCCCATCCTTTCCATAATCACCTGCACATTGAACGCCCCCATGGACCGGGCGGACACATTGACCGTGTCCCCGCTGCGGAAGATAATGAACGAGGCGTCCACCCCGCTGATGCTCATGAGCTCGTCGGCCGCCTGGGGCGCGATGAGCCGGATGCCCTCGTGCTGCTCGTCGGACACCGCGATGGCGCAGCCCCGGTAAACCTGCGCCGTGGACACCAGACTGCTCTTTTGCTGGTAGGCATCCATGGTGGACGAAAACAGCTTGCGCACCTCCAGCGTGTCGGCGCCCATGCGGCGCAGGTAGGCAGCTGCCTCAAAGGTGCGCACGCCGGTGCGCATCACAAAGTTTTTGGTGTCCAGCATAATGCCGGCCATCATGGCCTCGGCCTCCAGCCGGGTGAGCAGAGGCCGGTTGGGGAAGTACTGCACAAGCTCGGCCACCATCTCGGCCGCTGAAGAGGCGTAGGGCTCGTGGTAGAAGATCACGGCATTGTCGATGTGGTCCACCAGCTTGCGGTGGTGGTCGATGACCACCACATTCTTACACGCCCGGTAGAGCGCCTCGCTTTCCAGCACATGGGGCACATGGGTGTCCACTACAATCAGCAGCGTGCCGTCGTCCACCATCTCCATGGCGTCCTCGGGGGAGACGATGTCGTGGTTGGCGTAGCCCCCCGCCAGCAGCTTTTCCAGCAGCGGCTGCACCAGGTTTTTTTCCCGGTCTATTACAATGGCCACGGGGCGGCCCATCTCCCGCACCGCCTTGTGCAGCCCCACCGCCGAGCCCAGGCAGTCCAGGTCGGCAAAGCGATGGCCCATGATGAATACATTCATGCTGGTTTCGATCAGCTCGCTGAGCGCGTTTGCAATGATGCGCGTCTTCACCTTGGTGCGCTTTTCAATGGCCTTGGAAACACCGCCGTAGAACTCGTAGCCGTTCTGGGTCTTGATGGCGGCCTGGTCCCCACCCCGGCCCAGGCACATTTCCAGCGCCTGGCGGGCCATCTGGTCGGCCTCGAACAGGTTGGGGGCGTCCCGGCCCACGCCGATGGACAAGGTGGCGTTCATCATGCCGCCCACCTGCATCGAGCGCACCTGGTCCAACAGGTCGAACTTGCCCGCCAGGATGTGCTCGAAGCCCCGCTCCTCAATGATGGCCATGAATTTGTCGCGGGAGATCTTGGTCACAAAGCCGTGGTTGCGGGCGATGTATTCCTCCACCACGCGCTCGATATCGCCCATGAGCTGGGCGCGCTCGCTTTCCTTGCAGTCTTTCATCTCCTCGTAGTTATCCACCAGGATAATGGCGATGGACGGCCGCGAGAGATGGTATTCGTCGGCGAAAAATTTGAGCTCGCCGTCTTCGCAAAGATACAGCGCGGTCAATGTTTCCTCGCCCTGCTCGCGCCGGCTCACATAGGCCGTGTACAGCTTGCCGCCGTATTCCACGTCCGCCCTGCCCGCCGCCGCGGCTACCGACAGATCCAGGCCGGGCAGCATCTCGCCGATATTTTCGCCCCGCATATCCCGCCCGTCGAACACCTGGCTGGCGCAGAGCCCGTTGTACCAGGTGATCTCCGCCCCCGCATATACCGTAATCACCGGCATGGGGAAGTCGGCGTAGTCCTGCGACAGGGTCTGCTGCACACCCTGGGCAATGTCGCCCAGCATTTTGCGGGTGCGGCGGCCTGTTCTGCGCAGCAAAACCAGCACCGCCGCGAACGCCGCGAACGTGAGCGCCGCCGCCACAAAGAACAGGCTGTTGTTCCCTTGCAGAGCCACCAACAGCGTGAGCACCGCGCTGAGCGTCATGAGTATGGCTATGATTGGCGTAAACAGGGTAAAACGTTTTTGCATGCTCGCTCCATTCCGCCGCGCGCCGCGGCAATTTCCGGTTCAGAACAGGTTTATTATAACACACCGCGCGAAGCTTGCACAAGGGCACCCGCGAGAATTTACACAGCGCCCTGCCTTGAAAAAGGGCCAAAGACGCTTTGTCTCCGGCCCTGGCTTTCATATTTCCTGTATGACAGGCAGGATCATGGGGTTTCGCTTTGTGACCTGCCAGAGGTAGTCGCTGATATCGTCCTTCACCCGCTGCTTGAACACGCCCCACTCCCGGGTGTTGTTCTCGATGCAGCGCTGGATGGTCTGCCGGGCGATTTCCCGCGCGTGGCCGATCATGTCCTCCGACTCGCGCACATACACGAACCCGCGGGATACGATGTCCGGTCCCGCCACAATCGCGCCGGTCTCCCGATCGATGGCGGTCACCACCACGATCAGGCCGTCCTCAGCCAGATGCTTGCGGTCCCGCAGCACAATGCTGCCCACATCGCCGACACCCAGGCCGTCCACCAGCACCTTGCCGGCCATGACCGTTTCGCCAAAACGGATGCTGTCGGCATCCAGCTCCACCACGCGGCCAATGTCGCCGATCAGCACGTTTTTAGGGCTGATGCCCATGGCGTAGGCCAGATCGGCGTGGCGCTTCAGATGCTTGTATTCGCCGTGCATGGGCATGAAGAACTTGGGCTTTGTGAGCGCCATCATCATCTTCAGCTCATCCTGGCAGGCGTGGCCCGACACATGGATGTCATACATTTTTTCGTAAATCACCTCGGCGCCCAGCTTGAGCAGCTCGTTGACGACCCGGGTTACCAGCTTTTCGTTGCCGGGGATAGGCGTGGCCGATATGATGATGAAGTCGTTGCCGCTCACGGTTACCTTGCGGTGGTCCCCCATGGCCATGCGGGTCAGCGCGCTCATGGGCTCGCCCTGGCTGCCGGTGGTGATGATCACCAGCTTTTCATTGGGGTATTTGCCGATATTGTCCACCTCGACCAGCACGCCGGGCGGAATTTCCAGATAGCCGATTTCCAGCGCTTTGGCCACCACGTTCTCCATGCTGCGGCCCGAAACCGCCACCTTGCGCTTATGGTTGACGGCGGCGTCGATCACCTGCTGCAGCCGATGCACGTTGGAGGCAAAGGTGGCAACCAGAATGCGCTTTTTGCCGGCCTGGGCAAAAAGCTTGTCGAAGCTGAAGCCCACCGTGCGCTCGCTGGCGGTGCTGCCCGGGCGCTCGGCGTTGGTGGAATCGGAAAGCAGCGCGAGAACGCCCTGCCCGCCCAGTTCGCCGAAGCGGGCTAGGTCGATGGGCTCGCCGATAATCGGCGTGAAGTCCACCTTGAAGTCGCCGGTCTGAATGATCACGCCGGCCGGTGTCTGGATCGCCAGGGCGCAGGCGTCGGGAATGGAGTGGGTTACATTGATGAACTCGGCCGACATGCAGCCGACCTGCACCACGTCGCCGGGCTTTACCACGTGCAGCTTTACCTTGCCCAGCAGGCCGTGCTCCTTGAGCTTGCCCTCGATAAGCGCCACGGTCAGCTTGGTGGCGTAGATCGGGAACTTGGCCTGTTTAAGCAGAAACACCAGGCCCCCGATGTGGTCCTCGTGACCGTGGGTGATCAGAATGCCCTTGATCTGGTCCTTGTTCTCGATCACATAGGTGAAGTCGGGAATCACCAGATCGATGCCGGGCATGCCCTCGTCGGGGAACGTGAGCCCCACGTCCACGATAAAGCTGTCCCCCTGGCACTCGTACACGGTCATGTTCTTGCCCACCTCGCCAAGGCCCCCCAGCGGGATAATGCGCACGGCGGGCTTTTTGCCGCCCTTGCTTCGGCGCTGCTGGGGCTTCTTCTGGGCTTGCTGCGCGGGCTGGACCTGCTGAGCGGGTTGGGTAGGCTGGGCAGGCTGGCTTACACGCGCCGCCGCGCTTTCTGTGGCGGCCGGCCCGGATTTTGGCCTGCCGCGGTTTTGGGGCGTCTCACCCTTGGGCTGCGGGCGGTGCTGCCTCTGCTCCGCCTGGCCCTGGTTCTGGTGCTGGCCTTGGTTTTGATTTTGGTTTTGATTTTGATTTTGGTTCTGCTTCGGCCCCTGGTTCAGGGGCTGGCCCTGGGCCGCCTGGGGCTGGTTCTGCACCGCCTGGCTCTTGGGCCTTCCCTGTGCACCGGGCTGCGCGGGCTTGCGCCTGGGCTGGCTTGCACGCCCTTTCTTTTCCGGACTTGCACCCGGCTTGTTCCCGTTTTGATCTGACACGGTTTTACCTCCAATTTTTGTTACGTATGTATGACGCAGCTTGCTGCCGCAGCAAAATCGGAAGCTGTTTCTGGTCGATCCCGGCCGGAACGCGAAAAAAACGCATATCAAAAAGCACACGGACACAGAGCCCCGTAATGGGGAGCCCTGTCCGCGCGGCGCCTTTTTGAAAACGGGGCCCGTGGCCCGCCGGAAAAACGCACGAAAAAGCCGGTCGCCACACGGGGCGCTCCGCCGTCCGGGAGTGGCGGGCTCCGCTTTTTCCCGCTCTGGGAACCGGCCGCCGGACGGGGACGCGCATCCACGCGGCCCGAAGCTTACAGCAGTATTCAGTTTTGGGATTCCACCGCCCCCAAGTGAGGCTGGTGAATCCTGTCACGGTCACATCATCTTTTTCAGTATATACCAGCGGTGAGAATTTGTCAAGGAATACCAAAATATTTTGCCTGGATTTGTAGCATCTGCATGATATAGTGGCTAGAAAATAGGAAATTAGAAAATAGTAGAACGGGCAAAGCGCGCCAGTTGCGCGAAACCGGGGGGCTCATGGGGGGGACTGGGTCTCCCCCGTGGCGTCGGCTGACGCCTGTGTCAGCCGACGCTCGATGTCGGCGCAGAGCTCGTCCGCGATCTCGGCGTTCACCGCCTCGGCGAAGATGCGCACGCCGGTACCGCGCTTGAGCGGGCGCACCAGGGCCACGCCCCGCTTTTCCCGCAGCACGATTCCCTCGGGGATGCCTTGGCTCTCCTCGCCGGCGCCCAGCTTTTTGAGCAGCGCGGCCGGGTTTCCGCCGGTATCCAACGTGCGCTCGGCCCGATCAAAGGCCGGCGCGCCCTCCAGCAACGCGCCCACGCCGCCGGCGCGGCGGGTCAGGTCCAGGAACATGATGGCCTGCATCAGTGCGTCCCGCGACCACATCTGGTTTTTTGCGAGATCCCTGGCCGCGGCGTCCGAGTCGTCGGCGGGGCAGGTGTAGTAGCGCAGCGCCTTGCGGCCCAGCTCCTTCGCCATTTCGTCGATCGCGCGCGGCGCGTCGTAAGGCACCGCGATGTCCTCGCCCCGCTCCATCTCGCTCAGGCAGCACCAGGCGTAGATCGTGTGGTGCCGCACATAACCCAGTGACGGGTCGCTGACCCTCACCTTGTCCCCCTGGGACGAGACCTCCAGCGTCACGCCGTCGGTCACGTCGCACCCCAGGCGGTGCAGCGCCTCTTTGAGGATATTCTGCACTGTCAGGCTGTGGGACTTCACGATGGCCTTGCAGCCGGTAAGGCCCTTGGGGGCGCAGCGCGCCAGCTGGGATTTGTACATGGGCGCCATGCCGGACATCTCCACGATATCCCCCATGTCCTCGCCGGCGCAGCGCACAAATTCCCCGCGGGCGAGCAGCGCTTCGATGCGGCGCTCCATCTCCCTGGTGGAGGGCAGCCCCCCGGCGCTGATCACCTTGATGGACGCGCGGCTGCCACCCCTGATAAACACGCCCATGGATACGGCGCAAAAGTTCATGGAAAACTCGAACTGGGCCAGAAAGCTTTCGCCAAAGTCGATTACGTCGGCGCCGGTGGAGCGGATGCCCGCGCACAGCGCCGCCTTTAGCACGGCGGCGCCGCGGTCGCCGCTGCATCCCACGGCGATGCGATCCCTGGGGCCCAGGCTGCCCACGGCGGCCCCCATGCGGGCCAAAAGCTCGGGGATAAGCTCCACGCCCACCTGGCCCGAGATGCCGTCGTCGTCGAAGAAATCCCTGGCCTGGGCCGAGGTCTTCACGTGGCTGTTCACGGCGGAGGCGGGGGCGATGCGCTTGTTGTTCCAGATCCTCACCCCGGCGGCCACCGTGCTGCGCTCGCCCAGCATGGCCCCGGCCCCCAGTGTGGAGCCCTCGAACAGCATGCACCCGGCGCCCACTGTGGCGGTGGCGCACACCAGCGCGCCGGTAAGCCGGGCGCGGCGGCCGATATAGGCGTTCTGCAGCAGCACGCTGCCCGTCACCCTGGCGCTGGGGGCGATGTAGCAGCCCTCGTCGATCACGGTGCCGCTCTGCAGCACCGCGGTCTCGTCCACCCGGGCGTGCTTGCCCACATACACCGGGGCCTGAATGTCCGCCGCGGTGTAGGGCCGCCCCCCCGCGAAGATGTTGCCGTGCCGGTCCCGGGCGCCGTGAATTTCACAGCGCACCTTGCCCCGCAGCATATCCTGCTGGCAGCGGATGTAGCTGTCCAGGTCGCCGATGTCGCACCAGTAACCCGCGCCCTCCCAGCAGCACAGGTTCATGCCCGCCGCCAGCATCAGCGGAAACAGGTCCTTGGCGAAGTCGAACACCTTGCCCTCCGGGATCAGCTCCAGCGCCCGGGCCGACAGCAGGTAGATGCCGGTGTTGGCAATGTCGCTCACCGCCTGGGAAAAGGCGGGCTTTTCGATGAAGCCGCTGATGCGGCCTTCGTTGTCACAGGCGATCAGACCGTACTCCCTGGGATCCTGCACCTGTTTGCCCAGGATGCTCACATCCGCGTTTTTGGCCCGGTGCCATGCGGCAAAGGCGCCCAGGTTGAAGTCGCACATGGCGTCTCCGCTGATCACCAGAATCTCGCCGTTGTCCCCCTGGCAGGCGTTTTTCACGCCGCCTGCGGTGCCCAGCGGCTCCTCCTCCTCCACAAAGCGCAGCTTCACGCCCGCGTGGGCGGAGTCGGCAAAATGGTCCGCGATGCAGTGGGGCAGGTAGCGCAGCGTGATGGCGGCCTCCTCCACGTCGTGGCTCGCCAGCAGCTCCACTATATACTCTAAAATCGGCCGTCCCAGCAGGCGGGCCATGGGCTTTGGTATATCACAGGTAAGCGGGCGCAGCCGGTTTCCCTCGCCGCCCGCCATAATTACCGCTTTCATCTGGCTGGATCATCCTTTCCCGCTAATGAGCTATTTGTAGTATTGGTAAAATTTCGCGGTTTTAGTACACAAAATACATATAACGGCACAAAAAATGCAAAAACTATTGCTAATCCGGCATTTTTGGTATATACTACAAAGTGGTAACATAAGTGACGTAAACGGGGGCCTGTGATTGAAGAAAGTCTATCTTTACACCGACGGCGCCTGCTCCGGCAATCCAGGGCCGGGCGGATGGGGCGCAATTCTGTGCTACGGCGGCCACGAACGGGAGCTTTCGGGCGGCGAGCACGGCACCACCAACAATCGCATGGAGCTCACAGCCGTGATCGAGGGGCTCTCCGCCCTAAAGGAGCCCTGCGAGGTGGAGATCTGCTCCGACAGTACTTATGTGATCGACTCCATCAAAAAGGGCTGGGTGTACAATTGGCAGCGCAACGGCTGGCGAAAATCGGACAAATCCCCGGCGCTCAACGCGGACCTCTGGCAGAGGCTGCTGCCGCTGCTGAAGAAGCACAAGGTGAGCCTTGTGTGGGTGCGCGGCCACACCGGCCACCCCGAAAACGAGCGTTGCGATCAGCTGGCCGTGGCCTATTACAAGAATTTACAAGGATGAGAACACAATGAAGAACACAAAATTTGTATATGCCGACAACGCGGCCACCACCCGCGTGTCCACCGAGGTGCTGGAGGCCATGCTGCCTTGGCTCGGGGACGGCTACGGCAACCCCTCCAGCATCTACCAAAAGGGGCGCGAGGCCCTGCAAACCCTGAACAGGGCGCGGGAGCAGGTGGCGGCTGGCATCGGCGCCGAAGCGGACGAGATCTACTTCACCGGCAGCGGCAGCGAGTCGGACAACTGGGCCATCAAGGGTGTGTCTCAGATGATGGCGGCGAAAGGCAAAAAGCATATTGTCACCACGGCCTTTGAGCACCACGCGGTGCTGCACACCGCCGGGGCGCTGGAAAAACAGGGCATCGCGGTCACCTACCTGCCCGTGAACGGGAACGGCGTGGTCAAGGTGGAGGACGTGGCGGCGGCTCTGCGGGACGATACGGCGCTTGTCACCACTATGTATGCCAACAACGAGATCGGCACGATCCAGCCCATTGGCGAGATCGGCGCCCTGTGCCGCGAGAAAGGCGTGTTGTTCCACACCGACGCCGTGCAGGCCATAGGCAACGTGGAGATCGATGTAAAAGCCCGGCGCATCGACCTGCTCTCCCTTTCCGGCCACAAGCTGCACGCCCCAAAAGGGGTGGGCGCACTGTACATCCGCAAGGGTGTGCCCCGCTTCCCCAACCTGATCGAGGGCGGCGGCCAGGAGCGCGGCCGCAGGGCGGGCACCGAAAACGTGCCGGCCATTGTGGGGCTGGGCAGAGCCATGGAGCTGGCCACCACCGGCATCGCCCAGCGGGCAGCAAGGGTGTCCCGCATGCGGGACCGGCTGATCGCCGAGATCCTGAAGCTGCCTTGCACCCGCCTTAACGGCGACCCCAAAAAGCGGCTGCCCGGCAACGTGAACATCTCTTTCGAGGGCATCGAGGGCGAAAGCCTGCTGCTGATGCTGGACATGAACGGCGTGGCGGCGTCCTCCGGCTCCGCCTGCACCTCCGGCTCTTTAGACCCCAGCCACGTGCTGCTGTCCATCGGGCTGATCCACGAGGTGGCCCACGGCTCGCTGCGCATCTCGCTGGGCGGGGACAATACCGAGCAGGATGTGGACCATATCCTGGCGGTTTTGCCCGGCATTGTGGAAAAACTGCGGGACATGTCCCCGCTTTGGGACAGGATCGTCGCGGAAGGCGCATAAGCCGAAAATTAGAATTTATATTCATAAATACAGATTCTCAAAACCAATTGCCAACTCTCCAGGAAGGATGAAGCACATGTTATACTCCGATAAAGTGCTGGACCATTTCTCAAACCCACGCAATGTGGGCGAGCTGCCCGACGCGGACGGCGTGGGGGAGGTGGGCTCTCCCGCCTGCGGCGACATCATGAAAATGTATATCAAGGTGGACCGCGGCGTGATTTCCGATATCCGCTTCAAGACCTTTGGCTGCGGCGCGGCCGTGGCCACCAGCTCCATGGCCACCGAGCTAATCAAGGGCAAGTCCATTGAGGACGCTTTGAAGCTCACCAACAAGGCGGTGGTCGAGGCGCTGGAGGGTCTGCCCCCGGTAAAGCTCCACTGCTCGGTGCTGGCCGAGCAGGCCATCAAGTCCGCCATCTCGGACTACTACACCCGCCAGGGCGTGGATCCGTCGCCGATTGTGGGCGAAATCCCCGACGCCGAGGCGTGCCACGTGCATTAGTATGCGTCCAAATCAATGGACAACACAAGAACTATAGCCGCGCCGCCGTATTCCCGGCGGCGCAGCGGCACTTTCCCCCAGAAACGGTGTTGTTCCATGCCTTTTGACCGGCCTGCATATTTGCGTTGATATTCAGCGGGATGTCTGCTATAATAATTGCGCATGCCTTTGGGCATGTGAATATGCTCTGATATCCTTAATTACATGAAGGGGGTGCAGAATGAATCAGTCAGAGATTCATGCAACAAAAAAATTTGCGGCCCAGATCCGGCTGGAGACGGTCCGGGAGGTGGGCACGCGCGGGTTCGGACACATCGGCGGCTCACTGTCGGTGGTGGACGCGCTGGCGGTGCTGTATGGGGGTGTGATGCGCATAGACCCCAAAAATCCGGACTGGCCCGAGCGGGACAAGCTGGTGATGAGCAAGGGCCACGCGGGGCCGGCGCTCTACGCCACATTGGCGCTGAAAGGGTATTTCCCCGTGGAAATGCTGAAGACGCTGAACCAGCCCTACACCAGGCTGCCCAGCCACTGCGACCGCAAGCTAACCCCGGGCGTGGACATGACCACCGGCTCGCTGGGCCAAGGTGCCTCCACGGCCATCGGTTTGGCGCTGGCCCAGAAGATGGATGAAAAGGGCGCCAGGACCTACCTGTTCACAGGGGATGGCGAGTGCAACGAGGGCCAGGTGTGGGAGGCCGCGCTCTTCGCTCCCCAGCACGGGCTGGACAACCTGACCTGGATTGTGGACTACAACCACAAGCAGCTGGACGGCACCACCGAGGAGGTTCTGGACATGGGCGATATCGGCGCCAAATTCGCGGCTTTTGGCTGGCATGTACAGACCGTGGACGGCTCCAATGTGGAGCAGTTCGAGGCGGCTCTGAACGCTGCCAGCGCAGAGACCCGCAGCCCCAGCTGCATCGTGATGAACACGGTCAAAGGCGCGGGCGTGCCCTTGATTGAGGAGATCGAGCTCAACCACCACATCGTGCTGGAGGGCGAGATGCTGCAAAAATCCATCGCCCACCTGGAAAAGGTGCTGGCCGAGCTGGAAAGGGGTGCCGCGTAATGGTGATCTATGATGGCGGCATGAACGAGGAGCTGTATAAAAGCCTGTTTGGCAGAGTGATCGAGGCAATCTGCGCCGAGGACAAGGATGTCGTCTACTTGGACTGCGACCTGATGAACTCCTTTGGAACCCACGGCTTTTGGAAGAAAAACAAAAAGCAGGCCATTAACTGTGGCATTCAGGAGGCCAACATGATGGGCGTTGCCGCAGGCCTTTCAGCCGGCGGCAAGAAGCCCTATGTCCACACGTTCGGCCCATTTGCGTCTCGCAGGTGCTACGATCAGGCGTTCCTTTCGGTGGCCTACGCGGGCAACAGCGTGCGCGTGGTCGGCTCCGACCCGGGCGTGACAGCCGCCTACAACGGCGGCACCCATATGCCCTTTGAGGACATGGCCTTGATACGGGCGGTGCCGGGCAGCACTGTGATCGATATCACCGACGCGGCCATGTTTGAAAGCCTGCTGCGCCAGGTCAAGGACCGCCAGGGGCTTACCTATATCCGCACCACCCGCAAAAACTATCCGGCCGTTTACAGCGCAGACCACAACTTCACCATCGGCAAGGGCGAGGTGCTGCGGGGCGGAAAGGACATCACCATCATCGCCTGCGGGCTTATGGTGGGCGAGTCGATGAAAGCGGCGGAGTTGCTGCAGCAGCAAGGTGTCGACGCCCGTGTTGTGGACATGTACACGGTGAAGCCGCTGGACGCGGCGCTGGTGGAACAGTGCGCGCGGGAGACCGGCGCGATCCTGACCGCCGAAAACCACAATGTGATTGGCGGCCTGGGCGACGCGGTGGGCGCGGCTCTGCTGGAGAGCGGTGTCCCCTGCAAGATGCACAAGCACGGCGTGAACGATCAGTTCGGCTCGGTGGGCAGCCAGGGCGACCTGCAGGAGCACTACGGCCTGACCGCCGAAAAGGTGGCCGAAGCGGCCCGGGCTCTGTTGAAGCGGTAGGCCAACCCCGCCGTCAGAAAGGACTGTGCACGGATATTGATGAAAGGGCGCTGAAAGGATGACAGGGGTAACGGTGTGAAAAAACAACTACTCCAGGGCCTTGCCGGCTTTGCAGTGGGGATCGTGGCGTTTTTGTGCGCAAGGTTGCTGTATGTGCGTTTGGGCGTGAATCTAATTGTGGGGTTTGTGCTTGTGTTGCTTGCGCTGCTCACTTTGTTGATCGCCGTGGTTGCCCTGTGGCTGCGCTGGATATCAAAGAAATAAGCGGACGCAAAAAAGGAGATGTTGCGCAAACACCTCCTTTTTTCGCGCCGAATCTCGGCTATTTCTATAGCATTCGTTTTGGCACAACGGCTATTGTCTTTGATTTATAAGTATTCAGATTTTCTTTCACACACAAAACTGGGAGCCAACCAATCGGTTCGCTCCCAGCTTCTTTTCCCCTTTTGCCCGGCGGACAAGTTAAATTGTCCTTATGACGTGCCGCTTTTGCCAGAGGCGCTTTTGAAAGCTCCCCAAATTGAACTCGAACCAACGACCCTGCGGTTAACAGCCGCATGCCCTACCAACTGAGCTATTGAGGATTATAGGAAACCCTTATTAGAGGCGGGTTTCCGGGCCTCGTTACCCTCACAAAACCGCCGTAGCCTATCCTTACGTTTGGGCTACCAACTGAGCTATTGAGGATCATGAACAGATAAATGACCTGTCCCGGAGGACAAGCCATAATCCGTATTATGCCGGCGTCTACTTATCTTTCCAGGGGGCTGCCCCCCAAGTATTTTCAGCACAAGTGAGCTTAACTTCCGTGTTCGGAATGGGAACGGGTGGGACCTCACCGTCATCGACACCGGCTTTTC
>Ga0153950_1000090_pt1 | contig 37586 bp, 35 predicted proteins | sample TSNJ034MetaG_FD_104737 | JGI IMG/M metagenome (GOLD analysis project Ga0153950, IMG submission 104737) | Attine ant fungus gardens microbial communities from New Jersey, USA - TSNJ034 MetaG | ecosystem: Host-associated > Fungi > Mycelium > Unclassified | place: USA: New Jersey, Wharton State...
TACCCATATGGTTTAAAACCTTTATTTCTTGCGCCCTTTTTTAGCCGCTTCGTTTTTCTTGGTTTCTTTTCTCACTTTGTGCTTTGTTTCCATTTTCAAGGATTACTTTCGCAATTGCCTATGGTAATTCCACAAGGGTGATGTTGATAAGCTGGCGCCGCTGGTCCAACTGACCGTGATGTTGGTGCCGCCGGCAATATGGTCCGGTACGTTTAGCTGCTTGGGCGGTATAACCGAGTACGCTGTGAAACACATACATTAAGTCCCCTCTCAATATTTTTTGAAACAAAAAAATTACAACCTATCCACGATGCGGATAAGCTGTAATGCCTTTGCTATATTAGTATAGCATATTTGGAACGTATGTTCAATAACTTTTTATATACAAAAAGTATATTATGCAAATAATATTTGCTGTTATGTTATGGTATATCTCGAGCTGAAAAAGCATACAGTGTACAGAGGTGATGGTATGGACAGGCAGGTTGCAGTCATCCCGGAAGTCATGCGGGATTTGGAGTTGGAGGTTATGTTACATATTAATGAACGGTTGTTCCAGGGTGGCGGGATTACGCAGGAAATGCGGGATAAGGCGAAAGAGTTGATTTTAAAGTCTTGAAAATATTACAGGGCGGCGAGAGAATCGCCGCCCTGTAATATTTTAATTGCATGTTCCTTATGTTAATGCCCTTGTGATTGCGGAAAGCGTGATAGGGGTGGAGCTTTTGTTGGTGGTGTAGTATTGCGCTATGGCAGAAAGCCCACACATGCAAAAGTACAGTTTACAAGGGACTTACACAGGGTAACGGTCTGACGGGTGGTGTTCTGCCCGTCAGATTTTCTATGTAAAATCTCTCTTCCTCCTGCAACAAAATTATGATATACTCATCCTGTAGGAGGGAATACAGCATGCTGGATTTTAAACACGAGCTTCATCAGCTGCTTTCGCTGGAGGCACAGCCGCTGCCACAGGATGAACGCGCCGAAATGGCACAGGCAGCGCAGCAGCTTATCATATCGCTGAACAAAAAACAAACGGATTTCTCCATGCAAATGGAGGAGCTGTACGACATTGTGGGGAATCTTGATAGTACTGCGCTGCAGGAGGCGCTTTTGGAGGAAAAGCAGCGCGCCAAAGCCCTTGTGGCTGCGGCTGTCGGGCTCTGCGATATGCTGGAGGATTTCTGCGCTTACGCGCAGGGGAGCGGCGACGGGCCGCTGGCACAGCAGGCGCGGATGATGTGGAAAAACGCCGGAAGCCTGCTGGAGCGCTGCGGCATTACCCGTCTGGGGGAGGACGGCCAGCCCCTTGACCCGGACATCCATTCCGTGCAGTCGGCGTCGTCGTCTGCCGTTCCGGAAGAGCATGTGGCGCGGGTGCTGCAAAGCGGCTACCGGTATCTGGGGACGGTACTGCGCAAGGCAGCCGTTGTAGTCAGCAAGGGATCGGAGGAAGATGAAAATGAGTAGAATTGTGGGCATTGATTTGGGTACCTCCACCTCGGAGATTGCCTGTGTGATAGACGCAAAGCCGGTGTTGATCCCCAATACCCTGGGCAAGACGGTCACGCCATCGGTGGTACACATCGGGGGGGACGGCAAGATTTTGGTGGGGGAACCAGCCGCTGAATACCTGCTTACCCGCCCGGACTGCACCTTTTTGGAGGTCAAACGGCTGACCGGCAGCGGACAGGCTCTCACGGCCCACGGCAAGGAATATTCCCCGGAGCAGCTGCAAAGCTTTCTTTTGCGCTATCTTGTGGAGTGCGCGGAAACCTATCTGGGAGAAAAAATCACCCGCGCCGTCATTACGGTGCCCGCGTATTTCACCGACGTCCAGCGGCGGGCCACCGCAAAGGCCGGTGAGCTGGCGGGGCTTAGCGTGGAGCGCATTCTCAACGAGCCCACGGCGGCGGCGCTGGATTACGGGCTTGTCAACCTGGATCAGTGCAAGAATATTCTGGTATATGATTTGGGCGGCGGCACGTTGGATATCACGGTGCTCGAGCTGTTTGAGGGCGTCATCGACGTGAAAGCCAGCAGCGGAAACAATCACTTGGGGGGCAAGGATTTTGACGAGATTTTGATGCGCAGCCTTGCCGACCTTTCCGGCGATGAGCGGGCTCTCATGCGCCTGAAGCAGGCGGCGGAGCAGTGCAAAATTGTCCTGAGCACCCAGGAAAGTCATGAGATTTCTCTTCCGTTTTTGTTCACCGCCATGGGCGGGAAGCCGGTTTCGGTGGAGAAAACCGTCACCAGAGCGGAGTTCGACGCGCTGATTCAGGAGCAGGTGCAGTCCACCCGCGTGCCTATGCTGTCGGCGCTGTCCGACGCAGGGCTGACCACGGCGGATTTGGATATCGTGCTGCTGGTGGGTGGTTCCACCCGCATTCCCTGCGTGAAAAGGCTGGTGGCGGAAAGCCTGGGCACGATTCCGCGCTCACTGGTGGACCCCGATCTGACGGTGGCGAGAGGCGCCGCCATTCAGGCCGCGATCCTGGACGGATCCTTGAGCGGTGAGGCGGCGCTTGTGCTCACCGATGTCTGCCCCTACACGCTGGGCGCGGCGGTGCTGCGGGAAGGTATGTATGAGGACAGGATCATATTCGACCCCATCATCCCCCGGAATACCGCCATACCAACCGAGCATTCCAAAATCTACTTTCCTGCCCGCGATTATCAAACCTGCGTAGAAATTGAGGCGTATCAGGGGGAATCGCTGAACCCGGAAAACAACCAGCGTCTGGGAGAGGTGCTGCTCACCGGAATTCCCCGCGCCCGTAAGGGGAAAGAGCCGGTGCAAGTCACCTTTTCGTACGATATGAACGGCATCTTGCAGGTCAGAGCCACGGTTGTTTCCACCGGGAACGAGGTTTGCACAGAGATTAACACCACCGGCGTGGAGCCCGGGCCGGTGCTCGATCTGTCCAAATGGGAACAGGTGCCCGGCGCGAAGCGGCACCGGCCGCTCATTCGCAAGGCGGAAAAGCGGGCAGCGCAGGATACTAAGGAAAGCGAAGAGCTAAAGGTACTTGTCCGGCAACTCAAGGAAGCGCTGCTGCTAGGGGATGCGCTGCAGGTCGAGGATCTGCGGGAGGAGCTTTTGGAGTTTCTGGAAATCATGGAGGTGCCGCAATGACAGAGAGTCTCAGCCACCGGTATTATTTGCTGGCGCTTTCGGCGGCGGAGCGCGTAGATTTAAGCGGCGCGGTGCGGCTTGCAAGATGGGCTCTTATGCTGGATAGCGAACACGAAAACGCCCGGCGGCTTCTGGGGCTTTGCCTGTATGAGCAGGGGGCCTTGCAGGCGGCGGTTGAGGTGCTTGCCGCATTTCCCGACCTTGCGGCACAGGCGCGGGAAGCAGATGAGCAAACGCAGACCGCGCTGGAGCAAATCAAAGAGCAGGCGGATTGTGGCAATTGGCGGAAAGCGCTGCGGACAGCACAAAGCATTCCCCACCAAAGCGCGCGGCTGGTGAATATTCAGGGCTGCCTTTTGGCCGGGGCAAAATGCTACCGGAAGGCTGGCGAGCGGTTTGCCCGTACGCTTGAAACGGACAGGGGCAGCGCGGCAGCGATGGAATATTTGTTGGAAGCGGCAAAACGCCCGCAATCCATTTGGGAGATGCTGTAGATGAAAGATCACTATTATCAGCGGCTTGGCGTGGAAAAAACAGCGGATGCGCAGCAGATCAAGCGGGCGTACTATACGCTGGTCAAGCAGTTTCCCCCGGAGCGCTTCCCCGAGGAATTCAAGGCGCTGCGCGCCGCCTACGACACGCTTTCCGATGTGGAAAAGCGGGCGGAGTACGACCGGGCCGGCACCCTGCCTCAAGATGTCATGTATCTCATGGAGCAGGCGCGGAAGCTGGAGCGGGTGGGCAATTACGCGCAGGCAGGCGAGGTTTTTGATAAAATTCTCTGCCTGTATCCCGATCTTGCACAGGCACAGGCGGCACTGGCCAAGTGCTATAAGAAGCAGGGTAAAAACGGCAAAGCCATTGTCGTCTGGGAAAGGCTTTGCAAGATGGAGCCGCAAAACGCGGAATATCTTCATGAGCTGGCTCTGAGCTATGATCAGCGGGGCTGGGTGAAGAAGGCGGTTGCGCAGTACCGTCGGGTATTGGAGCTGGACAGCGGCAACGCCCATTACTGGGTGACACTGATTAACTGTGTGAATGATACGCATGATTATGAGCAGGCGCGCAGGATTTGCCTGCAAGGCATAGAGGCGCTGCGGGAGCAAGGCAGAGAGAGCATCCGTCTGTATTCCTACGCCGCCATGTTTGCCGTAAGAGATGACGAGCGGGATGCGGAGCCGTATTTGCAGGATGTCCTCCGGGTGCTGCAAGGCGGCTGCGATCCGGACGAGCACCCGGAGGAAACGGTGGCGTTTCTGCTGGAACTGGCCAAACAGCTGCGCAGCGCCACCTTTGTGAAATATATTCAGCAAATGACCGGGTGCCTTGCGCATACAAGCGACGACTTCCGGCAGGAACTGGCACAGGCCGGCCGGTATGTGGAGATTGAAGGGCTGGAGGAACAGGGCTACCACGTCCTTTTCCACGATCTTTTTGCAACGCTGGATAGAAACTGCGACTGTGAGGATTGCGAATGCGACTTAATGTCCATGGAATGCCATATTCTGGCGGACCCGGCGGCATTCCGACCTCAGCTTTTGCGCATTAAAGAGGAATACCCGCATTTGTATGCGTTGCATGCCGCCTTTTTTAACGAGGCAATGCGCACCCGCGAGCCCCACAAGCTGCTGTACCGGCGCATGAAAGCCCTTTCCAAGAAAGGAGTAGCTCCTGCCGGGTTTACAGAGCGGGAGGAGCTTGAGGAATTTGCCCCGCCGCAAACTGTGCGCCGGACAGCGCCGAAGGTGGGGCGCAATGAGCTTTGCCCCTGCGGCAGCGGGAGGAAATACAAGAAGTGCTGCGGGAAATAGGGTAACAAACACGGCTTTGGGAATTTCCAGCACAATATACACAATATCATAGATTAAATACATTAAACGGAACGCCCGGTATGCAAAAAGCATACCGGGCGTTTTTTAAAGGTGAGATATTGAAAGCGCCGGCGCTACGTTGATTTACGAATGGTCAGCTCAGGTTCAAGGATGATAGATTGCGGCTCTTTTTGAGGATTATGAATTCTCTCTATCAATAATTCTACGCTTTTTACCCCAATTTCGTATTTTGGCTGGCTAACTGTTGTAAGCGAAACCTGCAAGTATTGTGCAAGCTCGATATCATCATACGATGCAACCCGGATGTCGTCTGGGATTTTAAAACCCATCTCCAGAATGGCTTCCATGACCCCTATTGCAATTACGTCACAGCCGCAAAAAATAGTTTGCACATCCTTGCCGTAGGACAACAGCTTTTTTGCATGGGCATAGCCTGACTCGATGGTATGGTCAAGCTTGTACACAATTTCGTCGTCATAGGCGATCCCGTGTTTTTCCAGAGTTTTTCGATACCCGTTCAATCTTTTGAGTGCGCTGGTGGAAGCGGAATGCATATTAAAGAAATAAATTTTTCTACTTCCTGTCCGTACCAGGTAGTCTATCATCATCGAAGCACCGCTATAATTGTCGTTGGCAACATAATCAACAGATTCATCCACAGGAATACGGATGGCATAAACAAAAGGAATTCCCAAGGATTTTAAATATTCGGTATCCTCGACGGAAACAAATGTGGATGCAGCCAAAATCAACCCATCCACCCGCTTGTTGAGCAAGAGCTCAATTTTTTCTTTTTCCGCTTGATAATCCCCATTGGTGTTGCAAAGCAAAATGCTGTAGCCATTACGCATAGCACAATCCTCAATACCCTTGATCACACTTGGAAAGAAAGAAAATGAACTGTCGGAAATAATCAAACCAATTGTTTTTGTTTGATTCAGGCGCATACTTTTGGCAATCATATTCGGTTTGTATCCAAGCTTCTTTGCCGCATCTAAAACTTTTTGTCTTGTGACTGGCCCCACATTTGGCTTGTTGTTCAAAACCTTTGATACGGTCATCACAGATACGCCAACCTCTTTGGCAATATCACTCATGGTTGTCAGTTTCATACTCAACCTCATTCCTCCGCGTTGGATCGACGCAAAATAGCCGCTCTGAGACAGGATAAAAGTTTAACTGTAACTTTAAATATAGCATAATCCGTACTAAACTGCAACTTTTTACCTGTCTATTGATAATATAAGCTGAAAATATCGATATATTACATAAAGAAATCAATTTTAATACAATAAAAAGATTATCGTTACATTACAAATTGGAATAAATTATATAATGATTAAACCGATATTATAATTACTAATGGTGTAAATTGACTAATATTATCGCATAAAATAGTATTTTTCTAATAAATATGAAATTTGCCATTGACAAGAATAATATTTTAATATAATATTAATTTAACGATAACCTAATTATTAATTTGAAAGGCGTGAGCAAATGAACACATTTAAGTTTCTGGGTTTTTCCACTTTTTTGATCACAACTGACGATGGCACAAATATAATCATTGATCCATACATAAACGCGAACGAGAAATCGCCGCTAAAGGTTGCTGACTTACCTAAAATTGATTTGATACTCGTGAGCCATGGCGCGTTTGATCATATGGAAGACACGGGAAAAATTGCAAAACGCGACGGCAGCAAAATTATCTGTGGTGGCGAAACCATGAACCTGCTCATGGATCAGGGTGTTCCCAAAGAGCAAATCACGAACACCGTTTGGGGCCTTGCTGTGCGGCAATGCAATATTACTGTCCGGCCGGTGGTGAGTATGCACCGTTCCTCTGTGCGTTTATCGGACGGAACTGCGATGGACGGCTTCGCGCTGGGCTTTATCATCTACCTGCCGGATGGCACAAGGGTTTATAACGCAAGTGATACGGCTTTGTTTTCAGATATGAAGCTAATTGGACAGCTGCACAAGCCGCAGGTGGGCCTGATCAATGTAACCATTGAAAATTGCTTTGACTTTTTGCCTGAATTTCTGTCGGGGGAAATGACAGCATATGAAGCGGCTCTTGCCAGCCAATGGCTGGCACTGGAATATGCCGTCGCCTGCCATTATACAAACAAGAATAATGCCGACGTAAAGGAATTTGAGCAGATACTCAACCTTGCAAAAGACAAAAACGGCAAAGGCGCTCCGATTCCTGTTATCATGGAGCCCGGCGAAACCTTTGTGTATCCGCCTGTGAAACAGGCAAAGGGGGGAAAATCTTGACTAAAATAGGATTTATCGGACTTGGCATCATGGGACTGCCTATGGCAAAGAACCTTGTGAAAGCGGGATATGATATTATTGCGTATGACATGCTTGAGGCTCCGTTGCAGAATGTTGCGCAATCGGGCGCAAAGGCGGCGAGCTCTGTTGTCGAGGTTGCGAAGTCTGCGGATATTATTATTACGATGCTGCCAAACTCACCTCATGTGCAAACGGTGGTTTTGGGCGAAAACGGCGTGCTGTGCAATGCAAAGCCGGGAACAATCATTGTGGATATGAGCTCGATATCGCCGATCGTTTCCAGGGAGATTGCGCTGGAATGCGGCAAGAAAAATGTGGATTTTCTTGATGCGCCTGTTTCCGGCGGGGAGCCCAAGGCAATAGAGGGAACGCTTGCGATTATGGTCGGCGGTAAGGAATCTGTCTTTCAAAATGTGGAGGAAATCCTGCTAAAGATGGGTAGCTCAGCTGTTTACGTCGGCGAGGCTGGCAGCGGCAATGTCACAAAGCTTGCAAATCAGATCATCGTCGCGCTGAACATTGCGGCAATGAGTGAGGCGATGGTGCTTGCAACAAAATGTGGCGTTGATCCCGAAAAGGTATACAACGCCATTCGCGGGGGGCTTGCGGGCTCCACGGTTTTGGATGCGAAAATGCCTATGGTGCTGGATGGAAATTTTAAGCCCGGTTTTCGGATGGAGTTGCATATTAAGGATTTGCAAAACGCACTGGATGCGGCGCACAGTGTACAATCCCCCATACCTCTTACAGCAGAGGTTATGGAAATGATGCAGGGCTTGAAAGCGCAGGGCAAGCAGACCAATGACCATAGCGGTATTGTGGAGTATTATGAAAAGCTCGCGGATGTTGCGGTTAGAAGAAAATAATAGGGGAGGGGTAACCATTATGACGAAACAAGAAACAATGAGCTTCATTAAAAAAGCCATACCGTGCTTGACCGAACTGAATGCGCCGGCCAATTTATCAATTGAAAAGCAGAAGCAAATGTTCCGCACGATGTGTGTGATACGGGAATTTGATTCTCAAGTAAGAACATTGTGGATGAAAAATGAGATATATGGGCTTGCGCATTCTTATGTGGGTGCAGAAGCAATCGGCGTAGGTGCGTGCAGTGCAATCGAAAAAAGTGATTGGATTACATCCACTCACCGGGGGCATGGGCACACCATTGCCAAGGGCGCGAACACCCGGGCGATGATGGCGGAACTGCATGGTAAATTTGAAGGGCTCAATCGAGGCAAGGGCGGCTCCATGCATATTGCCGATGTGGAAATCGGTATGCTGGGCGCCACAGGCATTGTTGGCAGCGGTATGCCCATTGCGTTGGGTTCGGCGATTTCTGCGAAAGTGCTGGGCAACAACGCGGTAACAATTTGCTTCCACGGTGACGGCGGTACAAATCAGGGTGTGTGGCATGAATCCATCAATATGGCCGCCGCGTGGAATTTACCCGCAATTTTCCTGATCGAAAACAACCAATACGCGATCGCAACCGAGATTAGCTGGGTTGCGAAAGAGACCGATCTGTATAAACGTGCAATCGGATATGGCATCGAAGGCGTGCAAATAGACGGTTTTAATGTTTTTGAAGTATATAAGGCAGTCAAAAAAGCAGCTGAAAAGGCGCGCAATGGCGGAGGGCCCACATTGATAGAGGCTCGTTTTATGCGCATTTTGGGGCATTTTGTTGCGGATGATCAATGGTACCGCAATCAGGAGGAAGCGGAGCTGTTCTGGGAGGTTGAACCGATCAAACGCATGCGCGAGTACTTTTTAAATAATAAGCTTTTAACAGCGCAGGAGGTGGACGCCCTGCAACAGTCCGCTATCGAAGAAATCGCGGATTCCATTCATTATGCGCAAAACGAATGCACCGAGCCCTCGCCGGATACCTTGTACGACGATATCTATGCGAACGGCGAGATCATATATTAGAAAGTGGGAAGGAACATGGCCATTATTACCGTAAGGCAGGCACTCAACGACGCTTTTAAGGAAGAAATGAAAATAGACCCGACCATCATTATCATGGGCTGTGATATTGGCGTTAGAGGCGGCCCTTTTGGTATCACACTTGATCTCATGAAGCTGTATGGAAAAGACAGGGTAATTGATACGCCTATATCCGAGCCTGCTTTTGTCGGGGCCGGCGTCGGTGCTGCCGCAACCGGTTTGCGGCCTGTGGTGGAGGTACTATATTCCGACTGGATAACGCTCGGAATGGACCAGCTCGTGAATATGGCCGCAAAAATGCGCTATATGTTTGGCGGCAAGGTCAATATTCCACTTGTTGTACGCGCGCCTTTTGGCATGGGCGGCGGAATCGCCGCCCAACATTCACAGTCCTTTGAAGCATGGTTCAACCACGTTCCGGGCTTTAAGGTTGTTGCGCCTATTGAGCCCCATGACGTGAAAGGTATGATGAAAACTGCATTGCGCGACAACAACCCCGTCATATTCTTTGAGCACAAAAGAAGCTATGGCATAAAGGGCGAAGTCCCGGACGGGGCGGAGAGTGAAAGCTACACTGTTCCGTTCGGCAAGGCGGCTATTCGCCGCGAGGGTACGGATGTGACCATTGTCGCCTATTCCATGATGGCAATCCGCGCCAAACTGGCTGCGGCAGAGCTTGAAAAAGAAGGCATTTCCTGCGAGGTCATTGATTTGATTTCGCTGCTCCCTCTCGACTATGAGACCGTTATGAATTCCATCGCCAAAACAAACCGTGTTGTTGTGTGCCAGGAAGCGAATTTGCGCGGTGGTATGGCGGGGGATATTGTTGCCGAAATCATAGACAGAGGATTTGATCTGCTCGACGCGCCTCCTGTTCGTGTGGGGGGGCTGAATGTCCCCACGCCGTACAATAAAGGCTTGGAGGATCTGTGTATTCCGGATGAGAAAAAGATTAAGGACGCGGTTTGCGCGGTTTTGAACAACAGATGATGAGGGGAGACTGCCACAATGGCTAAAAAAATGGCACTGCCTAAAATCGGCGTGAACATGACGGAAGCGGTCATTGTCAAATGGCTTGTTCGGGTTGGTGACAAGGTCAATGATGGTGATGCGCTTATAGAAGCGGAAACCGATAAATCCACGCAAGAGATATATGCCACCGATTCGGGTGTAGTTGCAAAGCTGCTGTTCGGCGAGGGCGACACGGTTCAGTGCCATCAGGATATTCTCGTGCTCGTGGATGAAGGTGAGAAATACAGTGGGGACGCACCGCTGCCTGTAGTTCAGCAAGAGCCCGAACAGCTTCAAAAGGCTGACACCCGGCTGCGTAATGTGCCGACAAAGCCGGTGCTGGCGCAGGGCAACAGAATTAAAATTTCGCCGCTGGCAAAAAAGATGGCGAAGGAAATAGGCATCGACATCCAAATGCTTTACCCCGCGACACCGGGAAGCAGAATTGTAAAGGCCGATATACTGGCGTTCAAGCCCCAGGATACACAAGCTCAAGTAATAGCGGAATTACCGGCAGGAGAATACTTGCAGCGGATTGCCATGTCGCCAATGCGCAGAGCAATCGCCTCCAGAATGTCCGAGAGCAATCTGCAAAAGCCATGTGCCGCCCTGACCACAACCGCGGGCGCCGAAGCGCTGCTGGCCTTGCGTGAAAGATACCGGCAGCGGGGTATTCCTTTGAGCATTGATGCAATCCTTGTAAAAATCGCAGGAAGAGCATTATCTCTTCACCGCAACATCAACACGGTGCTTAAAGGGAATGAGATTCTAGTCAAGCGCGACATCAATGTCGGCGTTGCGGTGGATACGCCGAAGGGGCTGATGGTGCCGGTTATTCAAAATGCAGACAGCAAGACTCTTGCCGAAATCGGAGAGAATCTGGCAGTCTTGGCCGTAGAAGCGAGAGAATCTCGGATTGCGGGCAAGGATATAAGGGGCGGCACTTTTACCATAACAAATTTAGGCATGTTTGATATCGAGCAGTTTACACCCGTGATTAATCCGCCTGAATGCTGTATTCTAGCTATCGGTGCCATCAAAAAAGTATTTGCAGCGGATGAAAACGATCAGCCGGTGCTAAAAAAAGCATTCCAAATGACATTGGTATTCGACCACAGGATTGTCGACGGCGCACCGGCTGCAAAATTCCTGAAGGATTTTAAAGAATTCGTGGAAAATCCGGAGCTTTTGATTTGATATGGAGAAAAGTATGACAAGCTTTGATGTAATTGTAATTGGCGGTGGGCCGGGTGGATATGTCGCCGCAATCAAATCTTCTTTGTCGGGGAAAAACACAGCTTTAATCGAAGAAGGCAGCCTTGGTGGTGTGTGCCTGAACTGGGGATGCATACCTACAAAATCCCTGCTCAGGAACGCTGAAATTGTTGGAAATCTTTCAAAGGGTGAGTTTTTTGGCTTTGCAGTGGATAATATCAGATCCGACTACGCAAAAGCGCAAGCTCGCTCGCGTCAGGTAAGCGCCAGATTGGTGGAAGGCATCAAGCATCTCATGCGCAAGAATAAAATAACGGTGTTCAACGATACTGCAAAGTTTACTGGAATCAAACAGGTTTCGCTTGTAAAAACAAAGCAGAGGCTTACTGCCAAAAATATGATTATTGCCACAGGCTCGAATCCTTTTTGGCTGCCTTTTCTTGATTATACAAAGCCAAATGTATTGGATTCCAAAAAAGCTCTGCAACTGACCGCTGCGCCCAAAAGCATGATTATTGTCGGCGCCGGCGCGGTTGGAATGGAATTCGCAACCATTTTTTCTGCCTATGGTACAAATGTTTATATTGTGGAAATGCAGAGCAGCATTTTGCCGAATGAAGACCAGGCGGTTTCTGACTTAATCCAAAACGAGTACGCTAACAAACACATTGAGATCTATACCGGGACAAAAATAACGGCTGTGAAAAACGATGGCAAGACAGTTGTGGCCAAGCTGGAGAAGGACGGGAAAAGCGTTACCTTGACCAGCGAAAGTATACTATCCGCAACAGGCATCAGCCCGAACGGCAGAGGACTGGATTTAGCGCTCTGTGGCGTTAAAACAGATGAGCGCGGCTTTATACCGGTCAATGAGCATATGCAAACAAGCGCTGAGGGTGTCTACGCGATTGGCGATATCACAGGAAAACTAGCACTCGCGCATGTTGCAAGTGCGCAAGGAATGCTGGCGGTTGACAACATTTGCAAAAAATCCGTAAAGCCTATTATCTATGACAATGTCCCCAAATGCACCTATACCGGGCCGGAAGTGGCAAGCGCAGGATTAACTGAACAAAAAGCAATCTCTTTGGGGTATGATGTGGGTGCTGCGGTCTTTCCGCTGCTTGCAAATGGAAAAGCAATCTCATATGGAGAAACAACCGGTATGGTTAAGCTTATATATGATAAGCGGTATGGCCAGCTTTTGGGTGCGCATATGTGCGGGATTCATGTCACGGAGATGATTTGGGGCATTGCCGGGTATTTGAATATGGAAATGACGATTGAAGAAATGCAAAGGGTGATCCATCCGCATCCTTCCGTCAGCGAAGCAATTATGGAAGCGGCACATATGGCAAACGGTGAAGCAATTCATATTTAGAAAAGAAGGTTGGGATCATCTGAAACGATCATACCTTGCGCGGCAAGGGCATAAAAGAGTGGTATCTGGAATTGGAGGTGAGGGACGGGAACTCGCAACGAATTCAACCAAAAGGGGTAAGCGTTCCGATCTAAAGCATGATTTTTATAAACTGGGAAATTAAAAAATTTAGGAGGATTTATCATGAAAACTAAATTATTTCTGCTTTTGACCGTTCTATTAACTCTTTCGATTGTGTTTTCAGCGTGCGCAACCCAGGGCACGCCAAACGTTTCAGCGCTTTCGGATGCATCTCAGGCAAGCAAAGAAGAATCCACTAAAGCCCCTACAACCGAAAAGATTAAAATTGGCGTTTCCTTCGACTCGCTGATATCACCCTGGTGGGTTACCAACCTTGATGTAATGAAGAAAGAAGCGGAAAAAGCTAATGCCGAGCTTATCGTTGTTATGGCGGAAGGCGACGCTGCCAAGCAGAATCAGCAGATTGAAAGCCTGCTTGCACAGGGCGTTAAAGCAGTAATTTGCGGACCCAAGGACAGTAATGCGATTGTGGCTTCGATCAAGAAGTGTAAAGAAGCCGGCGTGCCAATTATTATGGATAATCGGTCTGTATCCGGTGATGTGCTTCCGGATGTGCAAGTGGTGTCTAACAATCAACTGATGGCTACGAATCTGCTGCAAGCGTTTGCGGATAATGCCAGAAGTGAAGGCAAGACATACAATACCATACTTCTAATAGGAGGTCTTTCGGACGAAAATGCTGTTTTGCGCAAGAAAGGCCATGACGAAGCGATTGCCGCAAACCCGGATGTTTTTAATGTTGTAGCGGAAGTACCTACTGACTGGGATCTTGACACTTGCTTAAAAGGGCTTCAAAATGCGCTTCAGGCTCATCCCGACGCGAATTTGATTATTACGCCTTCCGATTATCTCTGGCCCCCAATTCGCTCCTCGCTTGAGCAGATTGGGAAATGGGGTAAAATAGGTGAAGCAAATCACATGGCGGTTGTTGCGTTTGACGGTGATGAAGTTGGGATGCAGTATTTGAAGGACGGATATAGCGAAGGCGACAGCGCACAGGATGCCGTACTTCAGGGCGAGCTCTGCATTGAATGGGCGCTCAAACTAATTAGTGGAGAAAAGCCCACAGAAAATATAATCTACGATGAAGGGCAAACTATTACAGTTCAAAATTTCGATGAAATTGCCCCTCAAATTTGGAGCTATAGCCTTCTGAAATAAGACGAGATTCTGGGCCATAGGAGATAACACCTATGGCCCATAGCATCTATGCCGTATATGAAAACGATTTATTTTTAAGGAGCATGCCATGAAATACAACCTCAATTCAAAAATATTGTCGTTTTTTACCAGCACTCCAATTATGCCGATACTGGTTGTAGGGTTCGTTGCCGCATGTTTATTCGTTCCTAACTTTGCGTCCGTATACAATCAGAAGATACTGCTGCTGCAAGCGTCGGATCTGCTGATAATATCCTGTGGTGTGACTTTCGTTGTACTCAATGGAGGAATTGATTTTTCAGCGACCTCTGTTTTAACGCTTGGAAGCGTTGTAGGTGCGTATATCATGGCCTTATCTCCACTGGCTTCAAATCCCATAATTTCGATACCGGTTGCTATTGCCGCCATACTTGTAATTGGGTTGCTCGTCGGAGCCATCAACGGTTTTGCAATTACTGTGCTGAAAATGCCGTCTTTTATTGCCACCTTGGCAACACAGCTTGCGGTTTCAGGCGTGGCGGTGCTCTTCAACAGCTCTGTGACTGAGAAATCTTCCATTTCGGGTTTGCCGGAATCTTTTTTCATCTTTGGCGGATCAGGTAAATATTACTTAGTTCCAATTGCTATCGCTCTGCTTGTCTGGGGATTTTCATATTGGCTTTTGAAATACACGAAGTTTGGAAGAGATATTTATGCGATTGGCGTGAACCCTAGAACGGCGCACATTTCGGGAATAAACGTCAAAAAGACGATTTTCGTTTTGCTAGTGATGTCAGGCTTATTCGCCGGTATTGCAAGCATTCTTGCAACAGCGCGCAATCAGGTCGGACTTCCTTCGTTAGGCGACAAAATGTTTATCTCCATCATGGCGGCCATCATCGTAGGCGGAACAAGTACAGCAGGCGGATTCGGGGGATTCAAGCAAACGCTGCTCGGCGTTTTGTTTGTAACTGTTATTACCAATATCATGAATTTGCTTGGAGTGGAATGGTTTATTATTATGATCATTCAAGGCACGTTGATTTTACTTTCGACCATGTTTGGCACTATGTTCAGTTCCATATGGAGTTTGAAAGCGGGGGAGGAATCCAAATGAAAGAAATAGCCTTGAAGCTTTTCGGCATAGACAAAAGCTATTCCGGTGTAAAGGTTCTGCATGGGATAGATATAGAGATCACAAAAGGTGAAGTTCATGGTCTTGTTGGGGAAAACGGAGCTGGAAAATCCACTCTGATGAATATCATTGGTGGTGTTATAGCCAAGGATTCCGGGTATATGCAGGTATTTGGTGCAAATTACGAGCCAAATACCCCGGCGTCAGCCATTGATGCCGGTATCGCATTTGTCCATCAGGAGCTCAATCTATTTTCTAATCTGACAGTCGCGGAGAACATGTTTATCGAGGCCTATCCTGTTGGTTTTGGCGGGGCTATTAAGTACAAGCAAATCAAACAAATTGCACAGAAATGCATTGATGAATACGAATTGCCTGTAACGCCGGATATTAAGATTGAAGAACTTTCCACCGGCGTCAAGCAGATGATCGAAATCTCCAAAGCATTAATGAAAAGCCCCCGCATCATGATATTTGATGAGCCTACCACATCGCTCTCCAGCAGGGAAAAGGATAAGCTGCTTGCAACAATAAACGACTTGAAGGAAAGGGGCATTACAATCATCTATATTTCCCATATATTGGATGATGTTTTTCGTTTGTGCGACCGGATTTCGGTATTGAGAGACGGACATATCATTGAAACCAGCAATACCGGGGAAGTGACAAAAAGCCAAGTGGTAAGCTATATGGTGGGACGTGAGATGAACCAGGAATATCCTCGGATAGACAAGGAAATCTCTGAAGAAATTCTTTTAGAGGCAAGAGGTATCCGGTTCGAAAACAAGGTTAGGGATGTATCGCTGTCCTTGCATAAAGGCGAAATTGCCGGCTTGTATGGATTGATGGGCTCCGGCAGAACCGAGCTGGTCAAGACACTTTTCGGGGTTGAAAAAATGGATCAGGGCGAAGTTTTTATCAACGGCAGGAAGCTGGAAAAGATAACCCCCAAAACCTGTATTCAAAACCGTATGGCCTTTGTCACGGAAGACCGCCATCACGAAGGGCTGCTATTGCCAAAATCGGTGGCTGAAAACCTGATTATCGTCACATTGCCCAAGGTTACACAAAAATTGGGCATAGTCAACAGGCTAAAAGAAAAAAGCATTGTTGAAGAAATTATAAAGAATTTAAGAATCAAAGTAAACAACCCCCAAAAGCAGAACGTGATTAATCTTTCAGGCGGAAATCAGCAAAAAGTCGTGCTTGGGAAATGGGTGATTAATAAACCCAATATTTTCATACTTGATGAGCCTACTCGAGGCGTAGATGTTGGCGCCAAATACGAGATATACACCATTATTGCGGAAATGGCTAAAAATGGGGCGGCAATCTTTATCATTTCTTCAGAAATGGAAGAGCTGATTGGCATATGCGACAGAATTCTGGTGATGCGAGACGGTCAATTATCCGGAAGCGTAGCTAAAGGGGAATACAAACAGGAAACGATTGGAGCATTGGCTCTTTGATGAGGGGGGCTAAACATTCATGGATAAGGAAAGCGCAGTGCATTTCAATAAAAGAACAAGTGGTTTTTCAACCCAAATAGCTCGCTTTGGCGTTTTTATAATATTTGGCATGATGGTCGTTTTCTTTGCAGTTTCCAGTCCGCGTTTTTTTACACTTGGGAATTTTCTGCTGATTATACAGCAGGCCTCACCTCTCGGCATCGCGGTTGTTGGGATGATCTATGTACTTGTAGTGGCCGGAATTGATATTTCCATCGGTTCAACAATGTATTTTGTTTCTGTCATTGTCGCCATGCTTACGTATCGATACAATATTATTACAGTGGCGATGTTGGACAACGTGTATGGCTATTTTATCATTTATTTCATTACCATTGCCGTTGGAATTATAATCGGGTTTATCAATGGCTTCCTGACAACCAAATTTAAAATGTTGCCTTTTATTGTGACACTTTCAACATTAAACATATTACGTGGCTTCGGTTATATGATTTCCGAATCAACCATTCAGCAGGTGTCTTCTTTATCGGGATTTTCCAACAGCAAAATCGGCCCGATACCTGTGATATTTATCATTTTTATGCTTATTGTTGTTATATTTGATTTTATTCTTCGCAGGTCTGCTTTTGGCCGACATCTGATGGCTATCGGAAATTCAAAAATATCCGCGAAAACCGCCGGTATCAACATAAACCGAAATATTATTATCAGCTATATTATTTGCGGGGCGTTGGGTGCTCTTGCAGGCGTTATGTCTGCCGGACAAATCGGCAGTGTGGCTTTAAATTTTGCCGAGGGCAATGAGTTTATAGTGATTTCGGCGGCAGTATTGGGAGGAACCAGTTTGTTTGGCGGCAAGGGTACTGTTTTTCCCGGAGCGATTATCGGCATATTGCTCATAACCACCATTATGAATGGGCTTGCCATGGTAAATGCGTCACCGTACGTTTACACAATTTTCAGAGCGGTTATTATTTTCCTTGCTGTAATGCTGGATTCGATGAAGTACAAGGGCGATTTGCGGTAGAAAAATTTGATCATCATTGAAAAAATAAGATCGGAGGACTGCGCAATATGAAAGCAATTGTTTTTTACGGAAAGAGAGATATCAGATACGAGTCAAAGTGGGAGGAACCTCCAAAACCTAAAGACGACGAAGTAACCATAGCCATATCTTGGTGTGGTATCTGTGGATCAGATATTGAAGACTACCAAAAGGGCGGCGTTATCCCGGTTGATAAGCCTCACCCGCTCACCGGAAGAATGGCTCCCATGATAATCGGCCATGAATACGTGGGCAGCATTGCTGTTCTGGGCAAAAATGTTAAGAACCTGCAAATCGGTCAAAAAGTGGCTATTGAGTGTGTTAGAGGATGCAAAAAATGCTATTGGTGCAAAAAACAAGAGTATTCGCTTTGTGAAAACATGGTATCAATTGGGCAACAGGATGACGGAGGCATGGCCGAATATCTCAATGTGCCGGCCGAAAATTGCATTCCCATACCTACAGATGGCAAAGAAGAGCTATTCCTGATGGCTGAGCCGATGGCGGTTATGGTGCGCGCCATGCGTAAAGGCCGCCTGAAAATGGGTGAGACAGTGACCGTTGTGGGCGCCGGTACTATAGGTTTATGCGGGATCGCTGCGGCAAGGATTGCCGGTGCGGAAAAAATAATTTCGATTAATCATGGCGGGGTGCGCGAAGAAACTGCGCTCCGGTTAGGCGCAACCCACTCGTTCAACTCCCATGATGCGGGCTGGATGGATCAGTTTTTGGATGTGACCGATGGAATCAAATCCGATATGGTAGTTGATACAGGGGGAAACATTCCGGCCATTCGTCTTGCATACGATCTTACAAAGCGCGGCGGCCGCTGCGTTTTGGCAAGCGTGGTTGATGCGGATATTGCCTTGCCCGCGCTGGATATCATGCTGGGCGAAAAAGAAATCATTGGCTCTGTGGCGCATTCGCATTTGGAGGAGTATAAATGGGCGGTTCAGTATATTGCTGACGGACGCTTCGATCCGGAACCGCTCATCACCAGTAAGGTTTATATTGAAGACGCGGTTCAAGATGGATTTATCAAGGCGATACAAGACCGCAGCCAAATCAAGATCATCGTCACTGCAAAGAAGGAATTGTTGGAAAGGAAATAAGTAATGAACATTCAGAGTTTATTTGGCATGGAAAACAAGACTGCCCTGATAACCGGTGCGGCTTCCGGCATCGGAAAAGGGATAGCAGAAGCGTTTGCTGCGTTGGGCTGTGCAGTGGCGATAGTTGACATTGACAAAAATATGGTGAATCAATTAGAAACTGAAATCAAGCAAAGCGAAGGCAAGGCGATCGGCATAGAATGCGACGTAACAAAAGCGGATGATGTCAAAAGCGCTGTGGAAACGGCCATCAAAGCTCTTGGCGGGCTGGATATTCTGGTCAATAACGCTGGAATCGGTAAGCGTTCGAAAGCGGAAGAAATGACGGATGATCAGTGGGATTCCGTAATTGATGCGAATCTCAAGGGCTCGTTTCTGTTTTGCAGAGAAGCCGGAAAGGCCATGATCGCCCGAGGCAAGGGCGGAAGAATTATCAATATGGCATCCATAACCGCGATTGTCGGCGTTGAGACAGGCAACGCCAATTATGCTGCAAGTAAAGGCGGAATTGTATCCATGGGACGCTGCTTGGCCGTTGAATGGGCAAAGCATCAGATTTTGGTAAATACCATTGTTCCAACGCACATCCGTACGCCTCTTATTGAAAAACTGATACAGCAAGATCAGGAGACCGAAAAGCATTTTCTTAATAACATTTTACTTGGACGTCTGGGTGAAGTGGACGACCTCATTGGCCCAACAGTGTTTTTGGCTTCTGACTCAGCGCGGTTCATTACCGGACAAACAATCGTTGTGGATGGCGGACATACCGCTAAATAGAAAGGGGATCAGACAATGGTGTGCCAAGACCGACTAAAGTTGATTCAAAATGAGCTTGTCACGCAACAGATGGACGCTTTGTTTGTCAGAGCTGGGGTTAATGTTCTGGCTATGCTCGGCTATTGGCCCGGCAATCATGCTGTGGCCGGACTAATCCCTGCGACAGGGAAACCCGTTTTGCTTGTTCCGGAAACGGAATATGAAGACGCGTGTCGAGCAATTGATGAAGATTTGGTTGTGCTTAAAACCTATGGCTTGGAAAGCACCACAATTTTGCGCAGCGCAATGGACGCCATGCTTCACACGCTTACGCATGAAATAAAAAGGTTGGGCCTAACCTCGGGAAAAATCGGGTTGGAGCTGTCGCTTGAGGATGGCGCTGTAGGTAAGCTGGCCGGAGACTTCAAATATCCTTCAAAACCGACATGGGATCAATTGGAAAATGCCTTTGCCCAAGGGAAGTTTTTGGATGCTACGGATATCATTCTCAGGCTGAGGATGAAAAAAACGAAATTGGAAATTGATTTCGTTAAAAAGGCAATCAATATTGCACAAAAGGGTTTGGACATGCTTTACAATACCGAGCTTGAAAGCATGACCGAAGCGCAGCTTGGGGCACTGATTGAGGGAACCATCCATGGCGAAGGTACTGGAAAAAATGATTTAGCGCTTTCCAGAGCATTTGCATCTGTTTATTCGGGTGAGAGAAGCGCAAAGCAATGGACGCACTATGCCTATTCATCAGGCAGAAGAATTCACCGGGGTGACATGGTCGTCGTTGAGCTTGGGAGTGTTTCGGATGGTTACTGGTGTGATCTTACACGCTGTGCACCTGCCGGGAGGGCGAGCAATAAAATGAAAATGACGCTTTCTCTTTTGATTGAGGCGCAAAACAGGGGCTTGGCAGCCGTGAAAGTAGGAGAGCCGTTTTCTACCGTGAATGACGCTTGCCACAATTTTTTGAAAAGCAAAGGCTTTGACGAAATGTACTACAAACATGCCTGTGGTCATGGCACAGGATTTAACTACCATGAGGGGCCTCCAATCCACGCGGCAAGCGGACAGCTTATGGAGGAGGGCATGGTGATGTGCATTGAGCCGGGGTTGTATTTCCCGGGCGAGTTCGGTCTGCGAACGGAAGATATTTTTGTGGTCACACAACATGGAGCCGAATTATTGAGCAGGCATCCCCATAGCTTTACCGATTAGGTATCGGGCACCTCTAATAACTCCAGTAAAAACAAAGGATGCATATTGAAAATGCAGGTTGACAGCAGAAGCCGTTTGGGCCGCACAGGATTGGGAGAACAAGGCTCAATATCCTTTGCCGCATTAGAATATCCGCTGCATATGGTGGCCAAAAAAAATCAGCCCATGGATTTATTGATCTCGGGTGGCGCTCGGACTGCGCAGATCGGATGCTTGAAAATAACATCCAAGGCAAATGATTATAAGATTTATCTGCAAAAAAAGGCGCCAAAGCGGCGCCTTTTTTGCGTTGTCCCACATATGGAAAGCACGAGAGGGCTAAACTTGTGGGCGTTCTAAACTATGAAACAGGCGAGGTGTTCGTCGAGGAGCACAGCAAATATGATGCGGAGGTCTTTTGAGTCCGGTAACAAGAAGTGGTTTGGCCAACTCCTCCAGGAAGCAGGTGGTGCCATTGAATGTCAGAAAGTAATCCTGGCCATGCTGCCTGTACCCGACTTCTTTGGCTTGCGTCGCTCTCACATTGTGCGTGTTATTCATTTATTGAATAATATCCCCTCTCATTTTGAGGGGAACGGTATTTTACAGAAAGAGGTCGTTGTGCTATCCTTTAGACAAATACAGGCTATGATTGGGATTAAATTTATTGAAATTGTTGGAAAAAGAAACCGTTTAGCAAATTAAATTTAACAGGGAGGAAGTTTTATGGAGGAAGTTTTTCTAAACCTACTGTCCCCAATTACAATCAACAAAACAACATTCAAAAACCGATTGTGTGTAGCTCCAATGGGCGATGGTGTTTATGGAAATCTCTACGGCGCGCATGGCGAATTTACAGCAAATGGTCTTGCTCATATAATTGAGCGGGCCAGAGGCGGTTGGGGCATGTATGTCAGTGGAAGCAACATTGTGGATTATAAGGTGGATCCTTTTGATGAACACTGCGCCCTTATGCTGCACAAAGCAGACTTCAAGAAACGAGCACTACATCTAAATGAAGTGTCAGAGTATCATGGCATGAAAATTATTCAACAAATATCAGCCGGTTATGGCCGCAACCATGCAGGATTGTACTCTTGTTCAGAAAATGATGTATTTGAAATGCCAGGGATGAAATCTCCGGAACTGACACAGGACCAAATAAAAATGAAGATTGAATGTGTAGTGGAAGCCGCCCAACTCATGAAAAGTTCTGGTTTCGCGGGCGTTGAGATTCATGCGCTTCATTGGGGTTACCTACTGGATCAATTTGCAATGATAATTACCAACCGGCGCAAAGATGAGTATGGTGGCACACTGGAAAATCGGCTACGAATCTGCAAAGAAATTTTAGAGGGTATTAAGCAAAGTTGTGGCAGCGACTTCCTAGTATCCATGCGTCTTGGTGTTAAGTCCTACATTTTAGATCTGGAAAAACCCAGCTTCACTGGTGAGAATGAAGCTGGCCGAACATTGGAGGAAGGCATTAGAATCGCTAAATTGCTGGAGCAGTTTGGATATGATGTACTGGATGTAGATGTGGGTATGTACGATAGCTTCTATTATGCATGCCCACCCATGTATATTCCGCAGGGCTTTGTGATTCCCCTGGCTGAAAAGGTGAAAGAAGCGGTAAATATCCCTGTGCTGTGTGGCTCTCGCATGGACGATCCTCATATGGCTGACAAGGCCATCGCAGACGGAAAGATTGATGGTGCCGTATTGGGACGCCCCTCTCTGGCGGATCCCTACTTCCCACAAAAGCTACAGATGGGACGACCGGACAAGATTCGTCCTTGCCTGGCTTGCAATGTGGGGTGTATGGGCAAATTGCGCACGGGTGAACACATTTCTTGCGCTGTAAACCCATTTCTCCGAAAAGAAAGCTATTACCATCTGGAGAAAACATTGAATCTTAAAAAAGTGATTGTTATTGGTGGCGGCGTTGCTGGTATGGAAGCAGCACGTATTGCAAAAATGCGAGGCCATGATGTGACGATTTGCGAAAAGACGGATAGGCTGGGCGGGCTTTTGATCGCCGCAGGTGCTCATAAGTTCAAACCGGAAATTGGTAAATTGGTAGAATGGTATAAGAGTGAACTCAAGGATCTGGACGTTTCTGTAGAGTATAATACCGAAATGAATCCAGAAAAGCTTGATGCGCTAAAGCCAGATGCTGTGGTATTTGCATTTGGCTCCCAACCGCTTATGCCTCCAATTGAAGGAATCAACCATCCTAAGTGTGTATCTTGCGTGGATGTATTGGAAGGAGGTCGAGAAGTAGGGGACACGATTGCCGTTGTAGGCGCCGGCTTGGTCGGTTGCGAAATTGCCATCGACTATGCAATGCAAGGCAAGCGCGTTACGTTGATTGATGCTGCTATAGCACCGTTGAGTGAGAGTAAAATGATTAACATTATAACACGCCAAATCATTCCTGATTTACTGGATCACTACAACATCAAGCTCAAGATGAGGTGCAAAATCAATGCAATTAATGATTGGGGAGCGGTACTCGCGCCGGTTGACTTGGAGATGATGTAACCGTTGAGGCAGATACCGTTATCATGGCAATTGGAATGAAATCGAATGTAGTACCTGAAACAGAGCTTTATGGTTCTGGCATTGAAATTCACAGCATCGGAGACTGTTGTAGCGTCGGCAATGTTTACACGGCTGTACATGGAGCTTTTGAAATCGCAAGCTGTCTGTAACTCGCAAATAATTGCCATCTGTTGTTCGCTATCATAAAAATACGAAAGGAATCATTCAAATGAAAAAGATTAAGGCATCTGTTTACAACGGCGAGGGACTTGAATCTCGGGTTGAGGAAATTGAAATTGCAGAACCTCTTGAGGGCGAGTTGTTGGTCAAACTTGTAAGTAGCGGCATTTGCCATACCGACATCTGGTATCGTGATGGACACGCCCCCTCAAAGCCTGAATACCCGACCGTATTGGGTCATGAAGGCGCCGGTATTGTTGAAAAAGTTGGCCCCGGTGTAAAAGAATTTGTTCCTGGAGATCATGTGGTTATGACAACCCTCTACTGCGGAGAATGTGAGTTCTGCGGAGGTGGCGAGGAATGGTGGTGCGAGAGCAACTCCCACTATATCTATTCAGGAAAAGGATTCCACGAAAATTACACAATGTTTCGCGATGGCGCACCGGTTTCTTCTTGGTTTGCGCAGTCCTCCTGGGCGACACATGCCATCATACACCATCACGCGGCAGTCAAAGTAAATAAGGACATGGACCTGAAAGTGGCAGGCCCCATCGGCTGTGGTCTGCGCACGGGCGCCGGTGCTGTCTGGAACTATCTTCGGCCCCGTCCTAGTGAATGGGTGATGATTACCGGCGCCGGTGCTGTCGGGTTTGGGGCGCAGTGGATGGCCAGCGCGATGGGAGCCAAAACCATTATGTGCGACATTGTTGATAGCAGACTGGAGCTGGCAAAAGAGACAGGCTGCGACGTGGTCATAAACAGCGAAAAGTGTGATGCTGCCGGGGAGGTTTTAAAAATCACCGGTGGTCGCGGTGTATCTCATTGGGTTGAAGCCTCCGGTAATTCTCAGGCATATCTTAACGGTCTGAAAGCCCTGTGCCGCGGAGGCCGTTGTGCAGAGGCCTCCGTAATTGGTCCTATGACCTTTGATGTCGGCTTCTATGGTCAGAACAATATGAAGACCACTCATCAGATTCGCATGGGCGATGTAGCAGGGAAAGTCATAATTCCCATTCTATGCGACATGTATCTTGAGGGCAAGTTCCCCATTGACAAGATTTGCAAGTTCTATACGCTGGATCAGGTGGAACAGGCCATTAAGGACAGCGAAAACGGCAAGGTCATCAAGCCGGTTATCCTGTTTAAGGAGTAATTTACCATAAAAACGCACATTCGAAAACTTACGTATGTGAGTGACCTTATACCTATTGTACTACACCCACACGGGGATCGCCCCGTTTTCATTACTATTTGTGCCACCACCTACGGCGGCGGAATGGAGTTTATTATGGAAAGCACAATTAAGCAACAAGCGCAAGAACTTGTGCGCAAGGCCAGAGTGGCGCAGGCAGTTTATGAGACATTATCTCAGAAACAGTATGATCAGGCCGCCAAAGCCTGTGCCAAAATTGTATACGACACTGCCGAGGACTTCGCGCGTGAGGCAGTGGAAGAAACCGGAATGGGCCTTGTTGAGTCCAAAATAAAAAAACAACGCAACATTGCCAAGAATGCTTGGTTTTATGCAAAGGGCAAAAAGTCCAAGGGTGTTGTGGGTTGGGAGAAAGGTAAGCTGCAGCAGGACTGCATTTTGAAGATTGCAAAGCCCGTTGGTGTGGTGGCGGCAATTCTGCCCAGCACAAACCCCACTTCGGCCATGGGGGGCAATGGTCTGCAGGCACTAAAAGGTGGAAACGCCATCATTTTCTGCCCCCACCCAAAAGCGAAGAATGTGTCTTTACACTGCTTTGGCATGATCCGTGAAGCGATTGCGCAGTTGGGCATTCCGGCTGACGTTGTGCAGATATGTGAGAATCCCAGTGTAGAGATGACGCAGGCATTGATGCGTGAAGTGGATGTAGTAGTGGCAACCGGCGGACCTGGTATGGTGAAAGAGGCTTATTCCAGCGGCCGCCCCGCACTGGGTGTTGGCCAAGGTAACTGCCAAGTGGTTATTGATAGCGGCATGCAAGATTCCTTTGATTTTCTGGCAGCGGGCTTAGTGGAAAATCGCTTTTATGACAATGGGATTCCCTGTACAGGTGAGCAGACCATTATCGTCCCTAAAAACGACCACGATTCCCTAATCGCCGCACTTGAGCGTTGTGGTGCTTTGTACATTGACGATGATACCGCCGTGGATAAGCTTCGCAAAATGCTTTTCGTCTACAGCGAAGAAATTCAAGATTACATGCTCAACAGGAAGATCACAGGCTTAAATGTTCAAGAACTGGGCGAATATCTGGGCATCACCGTTCCTGCAGATAAGAAATTAATCGTCCTTAAGTTAAATAAGTTCGGCGAGGAAGAGCTTCTCTGCAGAGAAAAACTGTGCCCTGTAACCGGTTGCCTTACCTACAGCGGAGATTGGAGAGAGGGTATCCAAATGGCAAAGGCCAATTTATTGGTCGAAGGCGCTGGCCATTCTAGCGATATCTACTCCAAAGATAAACAGCATCAGATTTACGCCGGAGAGGAGTTGCCTGTTTGTCGTTTGATCGTGAATAACAGCAACAGCATCATTAGTGGCGGCAGCTATACAAATGGATTCATTACCACCTGTACGCTCGGATGCGGTGTCTGGGGCGGATGCTCTTTCGGTGAAAATATGACCTTTGAACATTTGCTGAACTACACGCGAATATTCTACACCGTAGAGAGTGAAAGGGAGCCTCCTACCGATGAAGAGATATGGGGGGACGAGTAAATACACACTGTTATGTGTCAGGGAGATTGAGAGCATGAGATTTTTTTCATTGGCCAATGTAATTGAAAAAGCAAAAAGCCAAACATCTGCCAAGAAAGTAGCTATCGCAGGGGCGGATTATCGGCCTATTATCCAAGCTGCAATGATGGCTCAGAAAGATGGTTTCGTTGAACCAATTTTCATTGGGAACGCCTCTAAAATTACTGAAATGCTCAAGGAACTGGATGAAGCGGCTATTAATGTCCACATTGTTGACGCTAGCGAAGCAAATGCTGCAGCGTTCGAGGCGGTTCGCCTTGTACGCGAAGGAATGGCCGACTTTATAATGAAAGGAATGCTGAATACTTCCCAAATCCTAAAAGCTGTTCTCAATAAGGAGACTGGTTTGCCACATGGCGACACGGTTACGCAGGTATCTTTCATTCAAATTCCCGGCTACCACAAAATTGTGATTCTCTGTGACGGGGCAATTATTCCTTATCCGACGCTGGACCAGAAGATTTCCCAGATTAATGCAGTAACTCATACATTACATAACATGGGCTATGAGAATGACATTAAAGTAGCTGTGCTGTGTGCTTCTGAGGAAATCAACCCTAAGATCCTTGAGAGCATTGAAGCAAACCAGCTAAAACAAATGAACTTAAACGAAGAAATCACAGGATGTATTGTGGAAGGCCCTATTTCACTGGATATTGCTCTGGACCGCCATACAGCAGAGAAAAAGAAGTTCGAGAGCGAGGTGGCGGGAGATGCAGATGTGCTGCTTGTTCCCAGCCTAGTGGCCGGCAATCTTTTGTCCAAGGCACTGACTAGCTTTGCCGGAGCAGTAAGTGCGGGTATGGTCGTGGGAGCAAGCGTGCCTATTTCCTTAACATCCCGTGTGGCAACTGTTGAGCAAAAGTATACTTCGCTGGCTATTGCGTCAACGGCAGCCAAGAAAGGGGGCTAAGAATGTATCGCATATTAGTTTTGAATTTCGGGGGGACGTCCTCAAAGGTATCCATTTATGAAGACAGCAAATGCCGTTGCAACCATACCATCATTCAAGAAAACGAAGAAGTAGGGGCTACATACCCCAGCAAAGACCAGTTGGCGCTGAGAAAACGCCAGATTTTGGAGTGGTTGGATCAGGTCGGCTTACAGGTCAATGATATTGACGCCTATGCGGTCAGATTGGGAGCAGCTTTTTACGGAGGTGACGGCGGCACTTTCTTGGTTGAGGGTGCGCTCCGTCAACAGGTTGACAGCCTTTACTCACCGGATTCCCCTCCAATTCATGCAACGCGCCTGACAATGGCGCTTGTGGATGAGCTGCAGGAAGGTTTAGCGCAGAAGCGGCCCAGCTATGCGACAGATCCTTCGTCAATCAATCAGCTCCTGCCAGAAGCGCAGGTCACAGGCCACCCTCTGTTCCCTAGACGTGTGGCATTCCATCCCCTTAATCAGCGTGCAGTTGCCCGCAAAGCCGCAGCGGTAATGGGGAAGGAGTATGAAGATATCAATGTCATTGTGGCCCATGCTGGTGGCGGTGTGTCCGTTGGGGCTCACGAAAAGGGACGAATTATCGACGTCAACGATTCCAGTGGAGACGGCAATGGACCTTTCTCTCCCACGCGTTGCGGCTCTCTCCCAACTGGACAGTTAATGCATCTGTGCTTCAACGGGAAATATACAGAAAAAGATATATACAGCATGCTGAAATATCAGGGTGGCCTAAAGGCGCATTTGGACACTGATGACCTGCGAAATGTGGAGCAGATGATTGCTGACGGCAACGATCATGCCAAGCTGGTTTTTGACGCGTTGGCCTATCAGATCAGCCGTGAAATCGGTGCCTGTTACGCTACCCTGCGAGGTAAGGCGGACGCAGTAGTCATGACCGGCGGCATGTCTAAATCCAGTCAGCTCGTCAATCTGGTGGCATCTCGCGTGGCAGGCTTTGCCCCATTCTTCTGTTACCCCGGCGAATTTGAGAATGAAGCTCTAGCACTAGGCGCCTATCGCGTTTTATCTGGCCGGGAGAAGCCGGCGGTATATCAGGGCGAGTGTGGACATATGCAGGCAATTCAACTTTGAAGAGCAAGCAGAACAGTTTAAGCTGAAAAACGACTGTCTGATACAAAGATCAAGCAGAAATTACAATTGAGGAGGAAAAGAGCAAATGGCTGAAAATGAACAGGTATTGGCAAAGCTTCTGAAGACAAGAAAATGGATGGTTGTTCTGGGTATGCTGATGATGCTCGCCGGCAGTACCGCATTTGCATGGAGTGTCTTTGTTAATCCCCTGATGGAAGTACGCGGTTGGTCGCGGACCCAGGTCGCCTATGTAGGCAATGTTGAATTCTGTTTCTATTGTATCGGCGTGTTCGCAGCTGGTTTCCTGACTAACAAAATTGGTGTCAAGAAAGTGCTGCTCATTGGTGCCATTGGTGTCGCCGTGAGCTTGACGCTTTCCGCTATGGCGCCGACTCCCATGCTGATGTACGTAACTTACGGTGCAATTTTTGGTACATCCGCAGGTATGATTTACTCCGTCGCCATGTTCAGCTGCGGCAAGTGGTGGCCAGACGGCAAAGCCTTTGCCATGGCTTTGACTCTGTGTATTTGGGGCGGAGCCCCTGCTTTCTTGGGTCCTTTCCTGACCAGGATTATTGCAAGTGTTGGCGTGCTCAATGTGTTCTATGGAATGGCGGTATTTTTTGGCGTCATCCTGCTGATTTGCGCTGCCCTATTCCAAGCGCCCCCAGAAGACTTCAACCCCTACCCGGAGAAAGTCGCCGTTGCTCCATCCGAACAGAGAAATTACTACCTGCCCCAAGCTGTGCGCACTTGGCCATTCTGGGCTCACTTCATTGCCATGGCCATCTATCCTGGTTTGTATATGTGCATGAATTCACTACTGATTTCCTTTGGCAAGGCCAGTGGCTTTTCTGAGACTATGGCAGCCATGATAGTTACCGTCGTAGCATTAGCTCAGTTGACCGGCCGGTTTGCATGGGGTAGAGTCGTCGACAAGTTTGGCTGGAAGAAGAGTTATTTGACCCATTATATAATTTTTATGCTGGGTGGTGTAATGCTGATTATCTTCGCCCACAATGCCACTATGATTTTCCTGGCATTTATTCTCATAGGTGTGGGTTTTGGTTCTGTTTCTGTCACTAATCCCGTTATCGGTATGGAGACTTGGGGGCCTAAGGCCAGCGCATCTGTTTTTGGAGTGGCGTTACTGGGTTATGCCCCTGCCAACCTAATTCTTCCCCGCATCGGCTATTATCTATTGGACACCACCGGTAGTTATGTTCCTTTGCAAATCTTTGCTATGGTTATGTCCACCATCGGTGCCCTGTGCGCCCTAAGTATAAAGGGTATAAACCCTGACAAATTTCCCGTCGAGGCAAGCGCTAAGAAATAAGCGGTGAAGTCACTATATGGGTTCTGTTTTAAATATCCAAAACATCTCAAACGATTCTTGGCAACCACAAAAGTGGAACACCAAGGGTTCACAATGGAACCCTTGGTGTCGCTGCAGGAATCGATACAGTATATGCGATGGTTTCGAAATGTTTGGAAAGAGGGAGAGTATGATTTTTGGGTTGCCGGTATCTACCTTTATTTGGATGTTTATAGTCCCGATACTTTCTATTATTGGCGGTATTATTTATGGTGTGACATTCAAGGATGATGACGACTGGTGGACAATTGACCGTCTCTTCAGAATGGAGAAAGGTCAGGAGGACGATCGCGGTGAATAAAACAGCAATTATTTTAGCAATCGTATACTTTGCAATCATCCTAATCATCGGATACTTTGCCGGCAAGCATACCCACAATATGAAAGATTTTATGCTCGGTGGCCAGAATTTAGGCGTTTGGGTCGTCTCGTTTGGACTCATGGCTGCCGTTATGAGTGGCTGGACCTGGTTAGGTAATACCGGGACTTGTTACACATATGGTTATTCCGGCTATGTGCGTCTGCTCGCTTTCGGTGAAATTGGCGTTATCTTGAGCTTTTTCGTGCTGGCAAAGCCAGTGCGCTTAATCAGTGAGAGGGCAAATTGTCTTACGTTACCGGATATTTTGGCGGCACGTTGGAACAACAACCGTATCATTCGGATTCTCTCAAGTCTCATTATGCTCATTGGCGGCGTATCGTATTTGGTTTCCCAGTGGGCGTCTATGGGTACCATCATGCAGTCAGTTCTGGGGATTTCCTATCCCGTTGCTGTTGTTATAGGCACAATTATCATTACTACCTATGTTCTGCTGGGTGGCATGCTGGCCTCCATGTGGACAAATTTTGTGTAAATGATTATCATGTTCATCGTATCGCTGTTTTTGGTGTTTAAGTGCGTCGCAGTGGTGGGGGGCTTTACCGAAATGAATCTGGCTGTTGCGGCCATAAACCAGAGCTATGTGCAGCCTTGGTGGGAAACCGGCTCCTATACAATGACTTTCGTGCTAACCTACTCTATTCTGGTCACGGGTATCGCTTACGGCGGACAACCCGCTGTCAATACAAAATTCATGATGATTAAGGATAAAAAGCAGCTGCAGTGGTCCGCACTAATCAGCGTCGTGGCCTTAATAGCAGGTACCCTGATCTTTATCGTTGGCATTGTCGGTATCGTGCTGGTCAACAATGGGGATATCCCGGCCCCGGAAAGAGCGGATATGATCCTGCTGACGATAATAAACAACATGTTTTCATCACACACTGTTGGGCTTGCGTTGGTTGCGATCATGGCAGCAGTCATGTCAACAGCTTCAAGTTTTCTGCTTAACACTTCTACAACGATTATAAAAGATTTATTTTCACAACTTCCCAACGTCAAAATAACCATAAAGCGTCAATTGTTTTTGAGCAGGTGCTCCTTGATCGTGGTGACAATCTTCACCATGCTGCTCTCCCTTGACCCTCCTGAAATGATCTCTGCCGTAGGATCTCAGGCTTTCGGTGCATTCTGCGCCGGCTTTGCGCCCGCTCTGTATTTGGGGCTGAGGTGGAAACGTATCAACAGCAAGGGAGCCATCGCGGGCATGGTGGTCGGACTAACTGTGGGCGGCATATTACCCATCATTGATTCTGTCTTCCTGCACAATGTGCTGATGCCGGGATGGACTATCGGCGGAGTGGCAGTCGTTCTGGCGTATGTCACCACAGTGGTCGTTTCTCTAATGACAAAATCGGAGTACTCCGCTATATTTGAAAAGAACTATCAGCCACCCCGTTAACAGAGAATGTCGGAGATATTTGAATGCTGTTCTTCCCGATATATATGGTGGATTTCAGGGTAAGGTGTAAAATATCTCAGGCGCCTTTTTCAGGTGCCTGAGATCAAGAAAGAATTCCTATGTTTTTGTACCATGGCCAGAGGTGGCATTTATTCCGCTGACGTCGAAACGATATCCTTTGCTGCTTTGAAATAGGCTAAAAGCGGCAGAGACATGGAGCCTACCAGGGAAGCCAGACAAATCTCATATGAATGTGGATAATTGGCAATGGGCTTGAATGTTATGTTTTCCGTATTTGCTAAATCGTATGCCGTTTCTGGAAGAACGGAGATTGCGTTATATGTTACAACATATGTGACAATGTTCTCAATATCCTCGAAAGAATTGATCGCTGCAGGAGTAAATCCCGCATTTTGACACGCCTCATAAATTTCATCATATTTTGCGGGTGAGATAGAACGTTTTGGAAGGATGAACTGTTCCTCTGCAAGGTCAGCCATGGAAACAGAATCTTTTGCAGCAATTGGGTTAGCGGTAGAGCACAGTACTCCGAAGCGATGCTGACTGACCGGCAGCATTGTATAAAGACTAGAGTTTAACCTTGTCAACTCACCACTGTATATATAAATACAATCCATTTCCTTGGAGAGTAGCAGATCAATGGGGTTGTCTGTCGACAACATTTTACAGGAAAGTGTGACAATGGGGGACGATCGGATAAACCTTCTATTAATAGACCTCATAATGTTCTTGGCGGGACGCTGGTAGCCGATCCGAAGAGAACCGACGATTTGTTCAGCATCGTGCTTGTATATATCTGCAATAAAGGAGTCATAGAGTTCAAGCATTTTTTTGCTGCGCTTATAAAATAGAGAACCCTCTGCTGTCAGTAAGACAGCTGTCTTGGTACGTCTGAAAAGCGTCGTGTTTAGCGACTTCTCAAGCTCCTTAATGTGTCGGCTCAGCGAGGGCTGAGAAATAAAGAGTTCTTTGGATGCCTGTGTGAAACTTTCAGTTTCTGCTATTTTTACGAAATATCGCAACACGGTCAAATCAAAACTGTTTTTCATATACCCCTCCCAGTTGCTTCAACCGATAGTAATATTTATTTATTATTATATCATGTCTTGACCATTTTGTTAATAGGAAAAAATAGAAGATTGTAGAGCTGCGCCATTATATCTGTCTCGGTTTGTGGCAACAGAAAGCGGGTATTATAACATGAGGAGAAAACTGCATGAAGCCTTTTGAAAAGCTCTTATCCCCCAAGAAAATTGGTAGTATGGAAGTCCCCAATCGAATGGTCGTAACTGCAGCTGTTACTCTGACCTGTGATAAACATGGGTATGCTACAGAGAATTTTATCGGCTACTATGAAGCAAAGGCCAAGGGCGGCTGGGGGCTTATTGTGGTTGAGGACTGTGCCGTCGCCCCGTCCGGCAAGAGCTTCAAGCTTGTGCCTGGTCTGTGGGAGGATGGGCAAATTTGTGGGCACGCAGAGTTGACAAGACGTGTGCACCGGTATGGCGCCAAGGTGATGGCGCAAATTTATCACTGCGGCAGACAGACAACACCTGCAAATATCCATGGTGAATCCCCTCTGGCGCCCACGCGGATCATAGACCCACGGACCGGGGCCATGCCACGCGAGATGAGCACAGATGAGGTCATTGCCATGGTAGGCAAGTTCGGCGATGCCGCCTATCGAGCCAAGCTGGCTGGCTATGATGGAGTTGAGATACATGGAGGCCACGGCTATCTGGTAAACGAGTTCTTCTCCCACTACTCCAATAAGCGTGTTGACCAGTACGGTGGAAATATTCTAAACCGGTGCCGATTCGCACAGGAAATCATCCGTGATATTAAGGGCAAATGCGGCGAAGAATTTGTCGTGGGTATCCGTATTTCTGCTGATGAGTTCGTGCCAGGCGGTTTAACAATTGAAGATTCGAAAGTGATCGCCAGACTTCTGGAAGAAAACAGGCTTGATGTGATCAATGTGTCTGTAGCAGTAAATGGTAGTGTGCAGAATGTTGCCGCGCCAGCAGCCGTTCGTCATGGTGTATATACATCTCTGGCAGCTGATATTAAAATGGCTGTAAATATTCCTGTGATAGGCTTAGGCCGTATCAACGACCCTTTCTTGGCCGACTCCGTCTTATCCACTGGCAAGTGCGACTTTGTAGGCATGCTGCGTGCCTCTATGGCCGATCCTGAGATGCCTAACAAAGTTAAGGAAGGGCGAATTGAAGATATCATTACATGCATTGGGTGTCTGATAGGTTGTTCCGGCCAGTTGGCCAAGGGACAGCCTGCCGCTTGCATTTTCAATCCGGCCATGGGTCGAGAGACTAAAATGGCTATCAAGGAAGCGAAAGTGAAGAAATCCGTTATCGTTGTCGGTGGCGGTGTTGGCGGTATGGCGGCTGCCATTACTGCAGCCCGGTGCGGACATACTGTTACGCTGATTGAAAAGGGTAATCGGCTGGGTGGTCAGTTCTATTATGCTGCCATTCCTCCTGAGAAAGGTGAGATCAGTGCCTATATTGTTCAACAGCATACACAGTTGAAGAAACTGGGCATCCAAATTTTGATGGACACAGAGGCCACATCAGATTTGCTGGATGCAATGAGTCCGGATATCGTAATTGTTGCAACTGGTGGAAAGCCTGTCATTCCTCCAATCCCCGGTTCTGATAAGAAGCATGTGTTTACAGCACTTCAGGTGTTGGAAGGTGTAAATCTTCTTGGCAAGAGATGTGTAGTAATTGGTGGTGGTCTGGTGGGCAGCGAGACCACACACCATTTGATGTACCACGGCTATCAAGTTAACGGTATTGTGGAGATGCTGCCTGTTATTATGAGTGATATGCCTAATAACCCAAAACACTTCCTCTTGCAGGACTTTAAGGCCGCTAGTCTGAATATCTACACAAGTACATTGGCGAAAGAAATTCAGGATGATGCTCTCGTTGTTGTCAAGGATGGTATCGAACTGAGAATTGAAGCCGACTTCATCGTAGCGGCTACAGGGTCTAAGCCAGATGATAAGTTGGCCTCTGAATTGGAAAGTAAGCCTTATAAAGTTATTACGATTGGTGATGCTGTCCAAGTTCGCCGGGCATATGAAGCAATCCGCGAGGGCTATGAAGTTGCCCTTGCCTTGTGACACTCAGATATGCCGCATTTAAAACATTGCACTAAACCGCTATCGCGGTGGTAACCAATAGTGTGTTATTTTTTGGGATGATACATTATGGATTTATCAACTATCAGCATCACTCCTATTTAGAAGTATGGAAACATTTATAATTATAAATTCTTTGATTCGATAAATTTATTGTAGCAGACCCTTGAATATTTGTCAAGGGTGAGGTATAATGTATCTGTAATAATTCTATGATTCTAAGTGGAGGCGCGCAAAATGTCGGCTGAACAACCCTCCATCATTAAAAATCGCATCTGCAAGAAAGATATTTTCATCGTTGAGAGGATTATCCCGAATAGGGTCTTCAATGATACGCCTTTGTCCGTTTGCCGGATTGAATGGCGGAAGCGTTGTCAGGCCGGAAAACTCCCCAGGCATTAGTCCAGTAAACGTGAATCGGTGCGCTGTACCACATCCCCGTGGGCGTTGTGCAGATAGAAAAATTCCCCCTCGTCGATGCGCTGGGACAAAAGCCCCACGCCTCGCGTGTACCGGGCCTTGCGGCTGCCGTTTTCGGTGTGCTCGGCCACTAGTCTTCCGCTCTGGATGCTGCGCCGCAGCCGCCCCTGGCTGTCGTACTCGTGGTCTGTTTGGTGGTAGCTGATGGGGAGGGTATTACAGATATAGTCTATTCAATATTTAGAAGAGTTAGTATACATGTTACTACGTCAGTGGTTTTACCTTGAACATAGCTTTTGTCACTAATAAGCTCTCTACAGACAATCTTGTCTACCAATTGGCCTAACTTCATCGATATGATTATCTGTATAAACTATTTTAATTACAAAAGCCGAATCAAATGCCATACCTTCATGTGACTTTACGATTTTGGCATCTGATCTTGACAGCGAATCGAAAATATATTCAGCATCCTTATTTTTCCCCAAATCTAGTTCTGTTTCTGATGGATATGCCGTAATTGTTATATTTACAACATCATCATACCTTCCTGTAATACTGCTGCTAATGCCCACATGCTTTCAAGTTGTTGGCTACTAGGCTTCCCTGATATTTTACTATTAGGATCAAAGTTTCCGAAAAGTACGATGCCGATTTTTCCTGTATTAGCATTTTCGACGTGAACATCTTTCATGTCCAGTGGCCTGCCCTCATAAATGGTTCCTTTAGAATCGATCATAAAATGATATCCAACACCGGCCCATTGTTTAAAATAATGATTCAAGTCAATCCACATAGGACCTTTGTAAAAGTTAGCAGAGTGATGAATCACTATTTCATTTTTCTCTATATCCATCTCCCACGATTCCTGTGACTTTGGATAAGCAACATCTATAGCCCCCCACTCAGTGCGTGGGACTATTCTATCAAATATACTATTACCTTGGTCAATCGGCTCATCATAATTTAAATTATTGCGATTTTTTAAGAAATCTGCGAGAGATTGTCTTAGTCCCATAGGATCAATGAAGCTTACCGGCTCATTCCCACAATAAGTATACCAGTTAAGCCCATCCCTTGCAACATCCTCCGAAGTGAACCTGCCGGTGGACGGGCGGTAGCTGCGGGCCCTGAGATAAACCGTCTCACTCTCCTTATCGAAATATTCCCCGCAATAGCGGAAAGGATTCGAGTCCAGCGGCTCTGGGTCTATTTCCACGCCGAAGGTGTCGTAGCGGTAGCGCTTTAGGGTGGTTCCGTACCGGTCCGTTCGCTCCACCACGTCGCCGTGGGCGTTGTGCAGGTAGTATTGCAGCCCCAGCGTCGCGTTCTGTTCCCGGGCAATCAGCCCGATCCCCCGCAGATACCGCGCCGTCATGTTGCCGCTGCCCGCGTACTCCGCCACCATTTCGCTCCCGTCCCACAGGTGGGTCGTCTCGCTGTCCGGTGAGCTCTTGCGGTGCCGCAGCCCGTCGGGCCGGTATGAGCAGCATGTCCGGCGGGCGTCGCTCCACAGCTCGGTGAGCTGGCCCAGCCCGTTGTAGCGCCGGGTCTCCAGAAGCACCGCCCCGCTCCCGGCGCCTGTGCCGGTTTCCAGCGTCACGCCCCCCGGTGAGGCGGCTCCGCCATGGGTGTACCGGTCCAGACGCCGTATGAGCTGGCTGCCGTTTTTGTCATACGTGCAGCTGTGCACCTTTTCCACCAGGTGGGCCGTGCCGCACTTGCCGCGCTCCGTCTCCCAGATCAGGCGGCCCTGGGTGTCGTAGGCGTACTCCACCCGCAGCTGCTCCAGGGCTGTGGCCGACCGCATGTGTCGTATTGGTAGCTTTCGATGATGCCCGCACCCGGCTGGCCTGTGCTGAGCTCCTTCTTTATCAGGTGCACGCCGTTTTGGTAGGTGTAGCTGATTTTGCGGTCGCCGGGGCCACACAAGGCAATAGACGAAAAAGTTCCTTTCCCTGTTCTTAATCAAAAACAGGGAAAGGAACTATGGGGGTCAATGGGGCTTTGCTCCTTGACCGCTATGTATAGACGAATGCATTCTCGTCTATACAAACCTATTCTGTTGCCACTCTTTTAATCAATCTCAATTTTATATGTCATAAACGCCTTATCCTCTCCTTTTTTAAAAATATAAAGTCTTTTACATGATGGACACATCCACATATCTCTCGGTGGGGCAGGTATGCTCCATGTTTCCAATGTTTCAGGGGTTGTAAACATGTCCCATTCTTTATCTGTGTATACCCACAATTGCATATCATTTGGTACAGATGTATCCGATAGAGCTTCTCCGCATTTGCAAGTCATCTTAGCCATTTTAATACCTCTCCAAATACCAGGGATCTGATTAAGCTTGAAACAGACGAAGATTAACAGTGTAACAGTGGATAAAAAAGAGTATAGCAAACAAGACCACCAGAGGCAGCCACAAATCTGTATTAGCAAAAGTCAGGTAACGACAGTGGCCTTAGTCACCAGATAGCCCTGCTGCTGGAGAATAAAGATAGCCTGATCGACGGGAA
>Ga0153950_1000091_pt1 | contig 36941 bp, 30 predicted proteins | sample TSNJ034MetaG_FD_104737 | JGI IMG/M metagenome (GOLD analysis project Ga0153950, IMG submission 104737) | Attine ant fungus gardens microbial communities from New Jersey, USA - TSNJ034 MetaG | ecosystem: Host-associated > Fungi > Mycelium > Unclassified | place: USA: New Jersey, Wharton State...
ATTGCTCTTCTGTTTCAAACCGCTTCATAAATTCCATCAGGCTCATTGCTTCCTGTCCCGCCATTTTATCATCCCCTTATCATCCTCGCACCATTTTCTTTCATTTTATCATATTATGCTCCGCTTGGATAGTCATATTAGGTAATAATGTACAGCACGACACAGCGCAGCGAGATGTCTTTATTGCATCTCGCTGAATTTTTGCATTTTTTTCTGCAGCCCCTAAATTCACCCGGAAAAAGCCTTGTGAAAATCAGGGAAATCTCGGAATAGTGAAAGGTGTTTATGTGCCTCTCACGCAGCTTGACAAACACCGGGGCAATCGCCTGGTCATATCCAGTCACACCAGTACGTTAGCTGTCCAGCCGGTGGATAACCGGCAGCGACGCCAGAGGGTACACCACAATTGCCTGCGGATCGGTTAGCCGATCCGTCAAAAACGATCCGTCAGCGTAAGCTGACCCGGAAGGCACGAGCGGTAAATACTCGTCTGGAAATCCGCCTGTGGTGGGCGGAATCGCCATGACGCATTGCAAAATGCACGGACGGCCTACAATGATACTCCCGCATAGTCGAGATTAGGTTCCAGAGTGCGGCTTCCTTGGATGGGAGGGGTGGAATTCCCGTGGCGCTGTCTTACCAACAGCCGCTGTTCGGGTAACGGTTCATCATGTGAATCGTTGCCCGATGTAGTGTGACTGCCTTGCTCGGGGAGTAGTGTCGAACAGAGCAAAAGATACTCAGCAAAACGAAAATGACGGACAAGGCATATTCATGCTTTGATACCGGATACTATGCGGCAAAGCGGCAACAGGGCTTTATCCTCTCCATAGGTAAGCAGCCAAACACACTGCTTTGCCGTATCCATTTGGTATCAATCAACAGAAAAGGAACGGAGGATGAATATGGCAAGGAATATTCATAGTAATTATTACGAGGATACCTATTTGAAGCAGGAATGTCAATCATGCAAAAGGTGTTTTATGGTGGGCAAGAAAGACGGAGGAATTAGATATGAATAGTAAAACACCTTCATTTGCCTCACCCGCTGTTCGAACCGAAATGTTAGTGATTGACGGAATTTCCGTCCGTCTGAATTTTTCCAATAAACAAAATTCTGATGCTTTTGAAAACATCAGGAAAGCATTGCTGCAAACCAACCAAATGGGTAAGAAAATAGCAGGTATTCAGTAGACTTCCGGGCGATATTGTGGGATAATGATGCTGGTAAAACCACGTACCTTGAAAATTGAACAGGGTGAAAACCGCATACGCACCGTTATCTCAAAAAGCTAGTGGAAAAGGATCGGTGCGATATGCAAATAACAGCACAGAAGAAAAGAGTATATACCCTTTACCGGGTATCAACAAAAGGACAGGTCGATAAAAATGACATTCCCATGCAAAAAATCCGCTGCCGGGAATTTGCGGAACAACAGGGATGGGATATCGTTCACGAAGTGTCCGAATTAGGGATATCAGGCTTCAAGGTGGCAACCAAAGACCGTGACGCCATTCAGGAAATCCAACAAGACGCGGCCCTCGGGAAGTTTGATATTTTATTGGTCTTTATGTTTGACCGGCTTGGCAGGAGGGATGATGAAACGCCCTTCGTCGTGGAGTGGTTCGTACGCAACGGAATCGAGGTCTGGAGCGCGGAGGAAGGACAGCAGCGGTTTGACAACCATGTGGATAAGCTCATGAACTACATACGCTACTGGCAAGCATCCGGCGAGAGCATAAAAACGTCCATCCGAACCAAGACCCGGCTTTCACAGATCGTGCAGGAAGGACGGTTCCGTGGCGGCTCCTGCCCATATGGTTACCGGCTTGAAAAGCAGGGACGGTTAAATAAAAAAGGTCATGAGCTTAATGAGATTCTGGTGGACGAAACCGAGTCTGCGGTAGTCAAGACAGTTTTTGAAAAGTATGTCTACGAGGGTTACGGAGCACAGCGCATAAGCCGCTACCTGTTGGAAAAGGGCATTTACAACCGCAAAGGCATGAACTTTGCCAATACCACACTCGTCAAGATGCTTAAGAACATCATGTATACCGGCATTTTGCGAAGCGGGGAAACGCAGTCGGAAATCTTTCCCGAACTCCAAATTATTGATCCCGAATTGTACGAGAGGGCGCAGGAAATCATGGCGAAACGCACACAGCCGCACAGCGATGTTCCCCTTAACACAAAAGGCAAGGCGCTACTGGCAGGATTGGTCTACTGCGCGCACTGCGGCTCTAAGCTGACGCTGACCACGAGTGGAAAGAGATACGACCGCCCCACGGAAAGCAAACGCCTCGAGTTCGCTATTGCTGCCACTACAAAGTGCGGCACCCGCAAATCTGCGACGGGCAGTCCGGGTATGGAATGCCCAAGCTGGACGCGCTTGTCGAGCAGACCATTAAAATCCTGTTTGAACGCATAAAAGCAACGCCGAGGGAGGAAATGCTCCATACGCAATATGAGTGCCAACTCCAGTTAGGCAAAGCGGCGTTTGCGCAGGCATGCGAGCGATACAAATCAAAAAACAAGGAATTGCAGCTTTACAAGTCCGAGGTCAAAAAAGTGATTGAGGGTACAAGCAGCTTTGACATGGAGCTTCTGAATGAACTGATCTCAGAAGCAAAAGAGCAGATCACGGTCGCCCAAACTGACATGGAAAATGCCCAGACTGAGATCGATGGATATGAACAATTATCCACTATGATCGAAGCGCGGTACGACAAAATCACGACGTGGGCAGATTTGTTTGCAGAAAGTACAATAGAAGCGAAAAAGATGATCGTGGCACAGCTTATCAAACAGGTTCGCGTTGGCAGAGATTACGAGATGGAGATTGATTTGAATATGAACTATGAAATGTTCAGCGGAATGCTGCTGGAAGAACAGCCAGAAGAAAAAGGCGACATGAAAGAAAGCGCCTGATAACAGACGCTTTCCTGGTGGACCCAAAGGGGCTCGAACCCTCGACCTCTGCATTGCGAACGCAGCGCTCTCCCAGACTGAGCTATGGGCCCTCATATTTTTCCAACGGTGGAATTTTGTAAAATCATGCACATTGCGAACGCCTCGGTCGGCGAAGTTGCTGGATGACCAAAAACAGGGTTGCGAACCTTGCGGGGTTCGGAGTTGCTACAGGCCAAAGAGTAGTGCGCTAAAAACTTACTACTCCGCGCTCCCAGCTGAGCTAAAGGCCCAAATCTGTGCATCTTGCACAAGTTATTCATTTTTGACTGTTTGCGAAATTTAAAAATTTGATGTCTGCTACTGATTTGCCTTGTGGCTTTAGCTCGAACCCTCGACCTCTGCATTGCGAACGCAGCGCTCCCCCACTAAGTCTCCATATTTACGCTTTTGTGAAATGCATAATCGCAGGTGTAAGTAAAACATCAGGATGTCTAGGCAAGCTGCGAACCCATCTTTTCCAGACCGTCAGATTATAGCACAACTTGGACGTAAAATCAAGAGATTTTTCTATGGATTTGCGGAAATCAGTTTTGAGTATGTTTATGCACATTTGTCAACCGTATGCGGAATTTTATGCTTCAATTCAAATAAATTCCTGGGGAGAGTGTATAATTATGCGCAAAATTGATTTTTCTGCCCCATTTTACATTAGGTTGACAAGCCACGATTGATTCAGTATAATAATAAGGTGCCGTTTGGGTAAGATTCTCTGTACCAAGCGGTTTTTCTGCGATTGTGCCCTATGCAGATACAGGAGGACGCATCATGAACAATCAAAATCCAAATGCTCTAAGCGGCAGCCCGGCTGAGCCGCGGCTGGAGGCTTTCTTAGACCTGATGATTGATTGGGCTTTTGAACTGGACATTTATAACAATATTACCTATTGTTATAAAAGCGTCGCTGCCATTTCTCTTTTTGACAGCAAGGATTTTTTGGGCCAGCATGTTACCCAGCTGCTGCCTGTGGATCATCGCAAAGAGGTTATGGAGCTCCTGGATAAACACCGGGGCAGTTATGATGTGAACCTTTGCATACCCCTGGTAGGCGATCAAGGTCATCACCTCGTTCTGAATATGGCCGCCTATTGGGTGGATCGGGAATTCAGAGGATATCGCGGAACGCTTCTAAACCTGTCGCAGCTGATGATTTCCGGCCTCAATCAGGAGGGCTTTTCAGAATCGGACATGCAACCTGCGGAGGGGCGTTCCAATCAGGAAACGGACACCGCGCTTCGTGACCAGCTGCGCCGGCAGGAGTCGGTGGTTGAGCTGGTTCAGAGCTATGCAAATTCCGACACGCTTGACACATTGTTGAATCGCACCATGCAAACCTTGGGGGAGATTTTAGGGGTGGATCGCATTTGCCTCTTTGAGGATAATGTGGAGACCGCTTCCTTTAGCTGCGACTATGAATGGCTTTCTGAAGGCACTAGTTCAATTCGAAAAACCGCGCTGCGTGTACCTCATGAAAATCATTTTCACTCTTACAGACAGCTCACAACCCTGCCGTTTGTGGCCATTAATGATACCGCGCTGGTATCGGTGGAGGGGCATGAGAGGCAAAGGTCGTCGGGGGTCAAGTCGTTTATCAATCTGCCCATTTTCAACAAAGGGGTCTTTTGGGGCTTTTTGGGGATAGATTCCTGTGCCAGGCAGCGGGACTGGAACATGGGCGAGATCCGAATGCTGCGGACAATATGCGGCATCCTTTCGGGCGCCATAGAAAAACAGGCCATGGAGAGCGCTTTATATGACGCGTTTACCAAGCTGGACAGCATAGTGAAAAATTACCCCGGCATTATCTGGTTTATTGACATTCAAGGAGTTATAACCCTGTGCGAAGGCCAGCAGCTGGAGCGGATGGGGTTGTCCTCCCAGTTCTTTACAGGGAAGGTTGTCGATGAGCTTACTTCCCAGTTTCCCAGCCTGTGCAAGTATATCTACGACACCCTTATCCAGGGCGCGCAGAGCTTTGTGGTGGAATATTCCGGCAGAAGCTTGTCCTGCACCACCGACCAGTTGAGAGATGCCGCCGGCAATGTAATCGGTCAGGTAGGCGCGGCGGCGGACGTTACCGATATGCGCTCCATGCAGACGACACTGGAGCAAGCCATTGAAACCGCTCTCCAGGCCAGCCAGGCCAAGAGCGAATTCCTGTCGCGTATCAGCCATGAGATCCGCACGCCCCTCAACGCCATCATTGGCATGACCGGCATCGCGCTTAGGCAACAGAAGCTGTCCAAGGTGCGTGACTGCCTGGAAAAAATCGACAATGCCTCCCAACAGCTCCTGGGGCTTATTAATGACGTGCTGGATCTTTCCAAAATCGAAGCCAACAAGTTTGAGCTGGAGGAAATTGAGTTCGATTTCTCCAATATGCTGAAAAAGGTCAGAAATGTTATTGATGTACGGTTGGAGGAAAAGAACCAGCACTTTACCCTGGATTTTGCCGACGATATTCACCGCGGCATGATCTCGGACGAGCTGCGCCTTTCCCAGGTAATTATCAACCTGCTTACCAATGCGGTAAAATTTACCGATCAGGGAGGAAATATTACCCTGCGGGTTCGCGTCCAGCCTACAGATCAGGACTCCGCGACATTGCTGATAGAGGTTCAGGACGATGGTATCGGCATTTCTCCGGAGCAATCCGCCCGGTTGTTCCAAGCCTTTGAGCAGGCGGACGGCAGCACCACCCGTAAATTTGGGGGAACCGGCCTGGGACTTTCGATCTGCAAGCGCATTGTGGAGCTTATGGGCGGCAGCCTTCAGGTGGAAAGCGAATTGGGAAAGGGTTCGCGCTTCTTTTTCTCCATTGAAATTCAGTGGGGCGGTTCTTTGCAGCCGGAAGCCGGGGGCGTGAACCTGAAAAAGGCGCGTATTTTGGTGGCGGACAGAAGCCGGGAGGTATGTCGGTTTTTCCGTGGTATTTTAGATGGCTTCCATGTACATTGCGACACGGTGGGAAGCGGAGACGAGGCCATTGGGATGGTGCGCCGGGCCATTGCCCAGGGGGATCCTTACAGCCAAATATTCCTGGATGAACGGTTGCCGGATATGGGCGGAGTGGCGGTGGCGGACGCCGTAAAAGATATCCTTCAAGGCGGTATTATTATCCTGATGGCTACAGAGAAAGCATGGATGGAGGTTCAGGAGACCGCGCTGCAAAGCGGCGTGAGCAAACATCTGGTCAAGCCTCTGCTGCCCTCGGCGGCTTTTAATATGGTGGTTGAGTTGATAGGCGGCTCCGCGGTGCTGCCGATAGGCTCTCAAGGCGTCCAGCGGGATTGGAGCGGAAAGTGCATTCTTCTGGCCGAGGATCTTGAAATCAACCGGGAAATCATCTTCGCCATCCTGGAGGACACGGGCGTGACCATAGAATGCGCCGAAAATGGTGTTATTGCCGTGGAAATGTTTACCGCCGCGCCGGATCGTTACGACCTCATTCTGACGGACATTCAGATGCCCGAAATGGACGGGCTGGAGGCGACCCGGCTTATCCGCGGATCAGGCGTCCCGGTAGCCGCAAAAATTCCCATTATTGCCATGACAGCCAATGCGTTCAAGGAGGATGTCCGACGTTGTATCGCCGCCGGTATGAATGACCATATTGCAAAACCCATTGACCTAGATGAAATGATGGAACGTCTGGGAAAATATTTATAATAAAAAGCACGCGGAAAAGCTGCCGCGTGCTTTTTATTACAGTTGTAATTTCAATATTTCAGCCAACGAAAAGCATTTCACTGGCCTGATGGCGCATACGCCAGCGAGGCCAGTGAAAAAGAAAGTCGCAGGAGCAAGAGGCAAAACCAAGCAAGGGCATGCTTCGCAATCGAACACTGGACTGCCCGTTGTCGAAATTGGGATCAGGTCATTAGCCAGCTGAATATCTTGTTTGGCGGCCGGGCCGCCGGGTAGTTTGCCCGAAACGAAGGATTCCCGTCGGGCAGAAAAGGCATTCACGGCTGCGACCGCGCATACCTTCGCTGGCCCGCCGGGAGAACGGCAAACACGGGCTAATCCCACCTCTGACTTATGAGACAAATCCAGTGTTCCTTGGCAAACGCTGGTGTATTATGAGCAAACACGATAGTCAGATAAATAATTTTATATGGCCAGATCATTGGGTCATTACTATTGCATCATGGCCAAACAATCCTCGAGGGACTTTTCAGCCGTAGTCTTCCCTGTGACAATATTTGATATATCCATGAAAAGCGCCTCCCGCGCCGCTGGTTTCAATAAATCCTGCGTAGCCGGAACCATCGCGGTACAGCCTTTTGTCATAGCAATCGTGGATACTGCCAACATATCAAGTTCCTTTCCTGACGGGATGACTCCGTTTTTTAGGGCCGTGACCGTCAACTCCCCAAAGGTGGATGTCACCTCGTCGGTCGTCATTGCGGTGACAAAATCAACGCATGCCTTGCGCTTTGCGGGATCGTCCCAAGCCTTTTTTGTGATACAATAGCCCATCGAAAACCCTCCGATAGCATCAGTGGGTTTTCTTATGCCTTTTGACGGAAAATAGGTAACCGTAAAATTATCTATGTCAACACCCATATCTTTAGCGTTATCCTGAAACCATCCGACTTTCCATGAGCCATCTAAAAGAAACGCCGCCTTATCTTCGAGTATCATTAAGGAGGTTATGTCGTCATTAACCTCGTTTGTGTTTTCTGGAAAAAATCCTTCCTCATAAAGCCTTTTAATATCATTTAACCCTGCAATCCATTTTTGTCCGATTTCATCTCCGGTGTCGGCGGGAATTTTTGTATGGCTTGCTACAGTGCCATTATTAAAAACACAGTATTCAAACCAATAATGCGGAATTTGCTCGAGGGAACAAGCTATAGGCGTGTATCCTTTATCCCTGATAATACGGCAATCAGCAAGGAATTGATCCCATGTATAATCAGCTCCGGGAATTGCAATTCCACAGTCCTCCAGCACCTTTTTGTTTACAAACAGGCCTTCCCAATAGCCCATGACCGCAACAGCGTATTGGCGTCCGTCATAAGTCGAAACAGGCATCAGGGATTCCTTCATGTTTGAGGCGTAATCTGGAAACTCTTTGCGGATATCACTGATCGAAACAAGCTTGTTGTTTTTGATCAGTTCGTCGGCATCGGCTCCAATATAGAAATTTATTACATCCGGTTCATTTCCATTCCGAAAATCCTCTAAAACATTTAACTTCCAGCCTTCATCTACACCAGATGTCTCGACATCAATTATGGTGTTTCCCGAGGCTTCTTCGTATGCCTTGTAGGCATTTACAAAATTCATGCGGTTCCCATCGCTTATACTAAATGGAGTAACAACGGTCAATTCGACTTTTCCATCCGGAATATTTTCAGTTTTACTACACCCCGCCAGAGAACTGAACGCAATAATAACCGCCATTGCCAGATAAAGCTTCTTCATCTTAACTCCTCCTTTTGCTGCATTATTAGCATCACTTACTTGGCGCAGATATCTTTTAGTATTTTCATTGCGGCTTTAAAGTCAATCGGCTTTGCGATGTGTCCGTTCATTCCAGCATTCAGCGCATTTTCTATGTCATCTTTAAGCGCGTTTGCTGTCATAGCAATGATCGCTGTGGATTTCGCATCGGGACGATTCATGCTCCTAATTTCCTTTGTAGCCTCGTAACCATCCATTTCCGGCATTTGAACATCCATTAGGATAATATCAAAGTATCCGTGCGGAGAATCCTCAAACATCTTTACCGCCTCGCGTCCATTGCGGGCTTCTTCAATTTCGATGCCTGTCGTGGAAAGCATTTCCACGACAATAATTCTGTTTATGTCAATATCATCAGCAAGCAATAATCGTATGTTTGTAAAATCAACTGAATCCTCCAAGCTGTCGTCCGTTTTCTGGGTCGCGGCATTGTTTGAACCGTTTATACCGCTGTCTTCCACAGTTTTAAGCTGTATTTTAAAGCTAAAAGTACTGCCGCTTCCTAGTTTGCTTTCTACCCAAATACTGCCGTTCATTCTCTCGATAATGCTTTTTGATATTGCCAGTCCGAGCCCGGTGCCTCCAAAACGCTTTGAAATACTGCCGTCCGCTTGCTCAAAGGACTTGAACAAACGGCCAATCTGCTCCTCGCTCATGCCGATGCCGTGATCTGATACCGTAAACAGATATTCCGACGTATCCGTCCCCGCCTTGGCTTCTTTGACGGATATATTTACCTCTCCACCATCAGGAGAAAACTTAACGGCATTGGATAAAAGATTAAGTATGACCTGGTTGAGCCTCATGCTGTCCGTGATAACACATTCATTTTTAATGTCAATATCATGCTTTATTGCAATACGCTTTCCGTCCGTCTTTGACTGCATGAGAGAAACCGCAAACAGGATATTGTCGGAGAGCTTAAACGCTTCTTCAGCAAAATCCAGCTTGCCCGCCTCTATTTTTGACATATCAAGTATATCGTTTAAGATGCCTAAAAGATGATGAGACGAACTTTCGATCTTCTCTATACAGCCCTTAATTTTATCAATATTTTCGGATTGACCGGCAATTTGTGTCATTCCGAGGATAGCATTCATAGGAGTCCTGATTTCATGGCTCATATTGGACAGAAACTGGCTTTTAAACTGATTGGCTTTTTCAGCCTCTCTTTTTGCGTGCATGACCTCTGTAATATCTGCCATTGTAAGCATTACACAGGACAGCTTGGCGCTTTCCGCTTCCGCACCGGTTACCCGGCGAAGGGACAAGCTAAAAGACAGTATTTCATTGTCGGCGTTTATAGAAACCGTAGTCGAAAGGAAACCTGGGCCGATATCCGAGAAGACCTCAGACACTTCTTCGTACAGTATATCCGATTCTGCCAACGAAAAAATATCCGCAAGCATGCCTGTATCGGAAGCGCTCCGGCCAAAACGCATCAGGAAATTCTGCATTGTTTTATTTTTATACACCATCAAACCGGAAGGATTAAAGAAAGCTATGGCTTCCGGCATGGCGTCAAAATGACGACAAAACGTTTCAATCGTCATATTAACTCCGTGAAGTATTTTGTAATAATCACCCTTGTACAGCTGCGCGTTAGCCCTGTTATTGAGCAGCCCCGCGCCGGCATCCGTAAACACCTTATAATTGTCTGCGAGCAGGCCTGCTATGTTGTCGGCTACCTGTTTCAGCGCTTGTCCTATTTGCCCCATCTCGTCGTCGGGCAGGTTTACATTTGTCATGTCCGTATTGCCGTCAGCGAACGCTTCGGCCGCTGTAATGATGGTATTGACCGAATTATTGATGTTCTTAATAATCATGGTGTTTAAAGAAATCAAAATAGCTATAATAAAGAGAAGAATCCCTGCCATCAACACGGCGGTCGTTATATAGCTGTTTCTGGCAATGTCACGGCTCTCTGAAGCCTGAGCTTCATTGATAGCCATAAGTTCTTTATGAAGTTCGCTAATAAGCAGTCCTTTTGGAATAGCCGTGTCATGCAAGCGTTCCACAGCTGCTTCCTTTTGACCGTTTGTAGCAAGGCGCGCAACACTATCTATCTCCTGAGACCATTCCGATATCTTCACACTTATTTCAGACACAGCCTTGGTTTGTTCGGTATTTTCATAACCAGCGCGGCTCAGGCAGTCTAAATAACCATTGATATTAAAGCGGATGGTGTCTTGATAATTACCGATGGCCTCAAATAAATCGTCTTGCGTCTCGCCTCCTGATTCAATTATTGCCCTGCGTAGAACAAGTGATTCTATCTGGCCGATACAATAGGTGATATTGTTCAAATATACAAGGGGCTGTACTATTAAGTAATCATTTCTATTAATTATATTATTCATTTTCGCAATATTTAAAAAACCACTTATGAAGATCAGAAAAGAGGCAAGAATAGCGATTACAGAGAAGATTAACAGCCTTGTTTTAATTTTCATATCTTTCATCAACAGTTAATCCCCCCTTATATATAATTACTTTTGATTTTCGACATCTGGACTCTTATCGAAAAGAATAATTGCGATTTTGGTAAAGTCGGAATAGAGCGTAGCGGAATAGAGTAAATCTTATGGCGAATATTATACATAGAGCATACCACTCTTTTATACAGAAATCAACGTTATGATAATCAATTCTAACATTATGGCGTTTTGCAATCGTCAAAAATCTCGTCAAGACGCCAAATTAATAAAAAGACAGTTCCACCAGATTCGCAATACCAGGGAGCCAACCTATTCTTTAGTTCATTGCCAAGCGGTATGAAAAACCCTCCACCAGTTTTACCTCCTCCCTTGGGAAAGAGCCTGACAAAACATCAGGCTCTTTCCATAATATTTTACGTTTGGTCTTTAGCGCACAGATTCATAAGCATGGCCATCAGTGAATTATCCTTCGCCCAATCCGGCAAATTCGGGTCAATACGAATTTGTGCGTTTTGAATTTCTTTGCGTTTGATTTCAGTGTCTGCCTTTGCATATACTTTGGTGGTGGAAACACTTTCATGGCCGAGAAAATCTCGGATATATACGAGGTTGATACCTGCTTGTCGTCTATGATAACACGGAGCGCGTCGCGCCCGTCAGCAGCTTCGCTGGAATCGAACACCGGTCGCCGCGCGGACTTCATTATTTTTCCACTCCCATCACTTTCCGCTCAGACTGCGCGGTTTGGAACGCTAATAAATCCGAAAAACTAAGTCTCCTTGTGGAAAAAGGAATCTCTATATTGTGTTGGGGACATGCCCACATATTTTTTAAACATTGCGTTAAAATGGCAAGGACTACTATACCCGAATCGTTCAGAAATCTCCGATATCGGGAGTAGCGTATCCATGAGCAAGCTCTGAGCTTCGCCGATTCGTCTTTGCATAACATACTTCATGGGAGGTTTTCCAACCTCCTGTTTAAAAACATGTGCCAAATAATATTCGCTTATATGGAGATTTTCACTAAGGGTGCGCAGAGATACTTGCTCATGAAAGTGCTCATCCAGGTACCTTTGCATGCGTTTTGCGAGAATGCTCGCGGTTGATGGTAAGCCAACAGTATAGCGGCTTGCTCTGCTTTGCAGGAGGTCAAAGGTCAGCAATAAAACGGATATGCCGATATATGTGCATACTCGCTCCAGATTCCTTTGGTCTGAAAATAGCGTATAGGTCAACCGCATCATTTCTCCTATCTGCTTGGATAACAGGCTAAATGAGACAATCGGGATTGTATCACTGCTGATCAACCAATTTTCAGGTAAGTCTGGTAGTTGTACATTTGTGAGCGCTATACTATAGGAATGCATTCGTCTAGTCTGGCTGGGCTCCTCTCCATGAAGGATTTTTGCGTTGCAGATGACCATATCGCCTTCCTGAACACTATATGATCTTCCATTCACCATGTATTGTCCTTGTCCGTGGTACACAAAAAACAGTTCTAGTTCTTTCTCATGCATATGAATCAAACGTGCGTGAAGATTGCTATGCTCTTCATCAATCATATGACTACCAATGACATTTGGTAATTGTCCATCACAAAAAATATCATGGGCTCTGTTAACAGTTTCCATTAGTATCTCCCTCTCTATGAAACAGCAAGATTACACAAGCATATCCCATATAATGTAAATTATAATGTGATCTGAATATGTATTTTGGCAAAAATACGCTAACGATTTGTAAAAAAAACATATATACTTAAATACAACAACCAGTTCTGCAGAAACATATGGCTGTCTAATAGCAATATCTCACAAGTGTAACCACATTTTTGTGATCGGGGAATTGCGCGTTTTTTTAGTCAAGCTGTCATTTTGCAGAACTGATTTTTGTATCTACCTCCTAATGCAGCGATAAAACCCAATATCAAAAGTAAGGAGATGTATTTTATGAATAGAAAAGTACGGATTGGTATTTTAGGAGCTGGTCGTATTGGTAAGCTTCATGGAGAAAACCTGGCGCACTCTGTTAGGAATGTACTGCCTTGTGCAATTGCGGATCCCTTTATGAATGAAGAGACCGAACAATGGGCGAAGTCCATGGGGATCCAGCAGTGCTGCAAAGATTCGGAGCAAATTTTCAATGACACTTCGATTGACGCGATATTTATTTGCTCGTCAACCAATACTCATGCTGATTTTATCAAACGGGGAGCCGCCAGCGGCAAGCACATCTTTTGTGAAAAGCCGATTGATACAGAATTGAGGAAGATACAGGAAGCAATCTCTGCGGTTGAGCGTGCAAATGTAAAACTTCAAGTGGGCTTTGTGCGCCGCTTCGACCACAATCACAAAAAAGTGCACGATGTTGTAGCATCCGGAGTACTGGGTGCACCGCACCTCATAAAAGTTACTTCGCGTGATCCTGATCATCAGCCTATGGAGTATATCAAGGTCTCTGGTGGCATCTTTATGGATATGACGATTCATGATTTTGATATGGCTCGGTATCTGGCTGGCAGCGAGGTAGTTGAAGTTACAGCGTATGGCACAGCTCTTTCGGGTGCAGGATATGAAAAAATGGGTGATATCGACACAGCAATTGTTATGATGAAGTTTGAGAATGGTGCGCTTGGCGTCATTGATAACAGCCGTGCCGCGCATTATGGTTACGATCAGCGTACGGAGGTTCATTGCGACAAAGGGTGTGTACAGGTAGAAAATGATCGCAACGATATGTCCATGATTTCTACTGCGGATGGTGTTATGTTATCGAAGCCTACTTGGTTCTTTCTGGAGCGGTATAATAACGCTTTTATTGCTGAAGCCCAGGGTTTTGTAGATTCTATTCTCAGCAACACCCCTACCTTGGTTGACGGCATGGATGGTTTGGCGCCAGTTCAGATTGCTATGGCCGCCGATAAATCCTTAAAGGAGGGACGCCCCGTTCTCTTAAGCGAAATAAAATAACCATGACAAAATATTTTGCGCGGAGACGCCGAAGCAGGAGTCACATATTTAGATGACGGGGAGGGTATATACATAAATGGAAGCTAAATTAAGTGATCAACAGCTGCGAGTAGGGACACGCTTTGCCTATGGATGTGGAGATACTGCTTGTAATGTAGTGTTTGGTATGATTTCCACACTGCTGACGTTGTTTTATACCGATTATGCCGGTGTTTCAATGATTACTGTTGGTCTGGTCATGTTGATTTCCCGTGTATTTGATGGAGCAAGCGACATCATTATGGGTTTTATCGTCAATCACACAAAATCCAAATGGGGAAAAGCGCGGCCTTGGATCATCTGGATGGCGCTCCCCTACTGCTTGGCAGCGGTGTCGCTTTTCGCAGTCCCTCAGTCCAGCGCATCGCTGCAGTTCTGGTATATTTTTATTACATACAACCTTTGTACAACCGTATGTTACACGGCTATTAATGTACCCTACGGTACCTTAAGCGCTATGATGACGCGTTCATCTCACGAACGGGATTTGCTTTCTGTTTTTCGCATGTCGATGGCGCCGTTGGGGCGGATTCTGGCTGTCACCTTTACGATGCCGGTGGTAAAGTTTTTTGGAGATGATCAGGCGGCTTGGATAAAAGCGATGGCGTTGTGGTCGGGCATTGCCTTCATCATGCTGATAATCTGCTTTGTCAAATGTAAAGAGACTGTCCGGATGGAAACGGAAAACACAGGGTATGTCCCGTTCCGCAAAAACATTAGAGCGCTTTTGACTAACCAATACTTTTGGGCGACTCTGATTCTTTGGACCGTCACCTGCGTACACGGCACAATTGTGGGAACGTCTCTTCCCTATTACTGCAAATATATTTTTATAAATGATACATGGATGTACAGTGTACTATACCTTGCCGAGGCGGGCACTCTGGTTCTGGGTGCTATGTTATGTCCATTACTCTTACGGAGATTTGGCAAAAGAAATCTTTCACTCGTCGGTGCTATTGTGGCAGTTGCCGCACATGCTGCTCTTTTGCTAAACCCTTATAGCTTCTCATGGGCTTTGGGTACAAGTATTGTGCGCGCGTTAGGGGAAGCGCCCTTGACCGCTGTCGTCTTTGGAATGTTAGGCGATGTGATTGAGTTCGGTCAGTGGAAATCGCACGTGCGTCAGGAATCTCTGGTATTTGCTGGCGGATCCCTTGGCTTCAAGCTTGGCACCGGTCTAACCAGTGCAGTGGTTACAAAATTGCTTGATCAGGCTGGATATATCAGTTCTACAGGTATCACTGTAACGCAGCCCGGCACAGCTGTCGATATGATCCGAAATATCTATGTCTGGGGCCCAATCTTGGTCTGGGCGGTTGCAGTATTGGTTCTATTACTCTATAAACTCGATAAAAAATATCCCGAAATTATGCAAGAATTGGCCGAGCGCGAAGCGCAAGGCGAACTGTAAGGAGGCTTGTTGTTTGTGTTAAAACTTGGATATAATGAAGCAACATGTAAAGAAAACTCCTCTGTGGAGCGGGATCTGATTCTCTGTGAGAAGTATGGCTATGATTATATCGAGCTGCGGCTTGATATGCTGAAGAAGTATTTTAAAACCCATAGCATTGATGATTTAAAACAGTTTTTCGCGGGTAGCCATCTAAAGCCTTTTGCATTTAACTCCATTGAAAATATCAATTTCCGCACACCAAAGGAATGGGAGGAGCTCGTTGCCCTCTTTACATTTGGATGCAAGGTTGCGGCGGAAATTGGGAACCCTTACCTGATAGTTGTTCCTACCGTTACAGAGAACGTCTGCTCCAAAACAGAGAAAGAGGTATTCGACGATTCTGTGACTGTTCTGAGAAAGCTGTCTGATATTGCAAAGCCATACGGAACAAAGTTGTCGTTTGAACCAATTGGGGATCGTCGGTGGTGTTGCAACAGCATGCGGCAAGCGCTTGAAATCGTTAATGCAGTAGACCGTGATAACGTAGGTTTGACTGTTGATTGCATTAATGTTTACCTCCATGACAAGTGTGCGGATGTTGGCTTTATACGTCAAATACCAAAAGAGAAGCTGTTTGTGTTCCATATCAATGACTGCGAGGATTTGCCTCTGGGAATCTTGGATCACTGCCACCGGTTGATGCCTGGCAAAGGGACTATTCCCATCGCACAGCTGGTAGAAGCAGTAAGTGCGGCGGGATATACAGGGCCTGCATGTTTGGAGCTGTTCCGCCCGGAATACTGGATAATGGACGCCGAAGATGTAATAAAGATGGGGGCGGAATGCACTCTCCGTTATTTATAGTCTGCTATCCTCTCTGTATAGCCTTGTCTCTAAGGTGGCAAGCGAAGTGAACAGGTAAAATATATCAAACAATGAACGGAGTGTATTTAATTATGGGTAAACTTAAGATTGGTATCATTGGTGTTGGACGCTTAGGATACGAGCACGCATGCAATATTGCGAACCGGGTGCCTGAGGCCCAGCTGGTTGCTATTTGTGACAGTAATTTTGAACTGGCAAAACAAGTGGGCGAGAAATTAGGTATACAGGCAGTTTATCAGAATGCAAAAGAACTATGCGCCAATCCGGAAGTAGAGGCTGTAGCTATCGTTACGAACACCGCATCCCATGTGGAAATGATTCAGATCGCCATGGATGCCGGAAAACATGTATTCTGCGAAAAGCCTCTTGCAGATACAGTGGAAAAGTGCCAGCAAGTCGAGAAAATCATCGCAGCTCATCCTAAACTGACATTTATGCTTGGCTTTATGCGCCGGTTTGACCACTCCTACCAGTTGGCCAAAAAGAAAATTGATCATGGGGATATCGGTAGCATTATCCTGGTTCGCTGCTATTCCCAGGATCCGGTTTCCATCATTGAAGGGACGCTGGAATATGCTCCGCGCTCCGGTGGTCAATTCATCGATATGTCTATTCACGATATTGACCTGATTCGTTGGCTGACCGGCTCCGAGCCGAAGCAGCTTTGGGCGATCGGAGGCTGCTATGAGTTTAAGCAATATAAGGATTGGGATGATGGTGATAACGTATCATGCCTGATCCAGTGCCAAAATGATGCCATGGCGTTTTTCTATGCCGGCCGTGCTGCGGCACATGGCTCGCATGTGGAGACGGAGATTATTGGCACACGGGGAACCCTGCGCATTGCGGGTGTGCCAACCAATTCTCTGCTGGAAGTAATGAGCGAGCACGGTGTATGCCGTGAATGCTACCAAGATTTTGTTACCCGTTGGCATGATGCTTACATCACGGAAATTGAGGAGTTTTGCGACTGTGTATCCACCGGCCGAACGGCATCTCCTGGAGTTAAAGATGGAACACAGTCTACTGCAATTGCTTTCCAATGCAAGAAATCCTTCCTCTCTGGCGATAAGCTGACTCTGTAATCCGTTCAATCGAGCGGCCTAACTGAAATAAGAATAAAGATAGACATGGGGGCTATTGTACTTGATATGTACAGTAGCCCTTTTTATCATATCACAACTGCTGCAATCCGTTATCTGTAAATTAACTCTTATGCAACCCCCCTATTTTCCTCAACTTTTCCATATCAGCGCTTTGATTAAGATGCTAAGGCCTCCCAGCATGAACATGATGATCACGATCAGACGAATGGTTTTTTCGCTCAGTTTTTTATCGATTCTGGAGCCCGTGAAAAAGCCCAGCAACATGCCGGGAAGCGCGATTAAGGTGAGATGCAAAACATTCATTGTGAACACGCCACGCGTCAGATAGACAGCTAGCCGGAATACATTCTCAATAAAAAACACAAAACAAATATTCCCTCGGAACTCGTTGCGGTTGGAAGTGGTGCGCTCTATGTACGAGACAAAAAACAGGTTAATACCATACAATCCGGCAGTAACCCCCGAACAGAAGGAAGTGATCGCCATGACATATCGGTTGTATGCGATGGCTTTCGCTCTGTCCCGTGTAAGCATTTCCAAGCCTATGCCAATAATGATCACACCCAAGCCCGCTTTCAAAATCCACGATGTGGCATACTGCATAAGCAGAGTTCCCGGAATAACACCCAGCAATATGAAACACAGGACGGGAAGGATTTTCGTAATAGAGAAAGCGTGCCGGTTTTTCCAAGCGATGTAGCCGTTGATCGGTACGTTGAAACACAGATTGGAGGGGGAAATGATGTGATTATCGTAAAACATGGACAGCAGTGGCGTAGTAATCAGAGGATCGCCAAATGCGGCGACACCCTTAACAAAGAATCCCATAAAGCTGATCACAAAGGTGATAATACAAACTATAGGGTCAAACATGCGGAAGCCTCCTCGCTGCTGACAGAAACACCCCATCCAAAAGGTGGGGGGCAAAATGTTGGGGTGTTACATTGAACTCCGACTACAATTGCTTCTGGAATATCTTTGCTAATTCTGTTCCATCTTTATTGCTAGTCACCTGATTGCAGTTTGTTTCCACCACCGCAACCCGCGTCAAGCTCCATCCGCTTCTATATGTTTTGCGGCGCTTATACTTCTTAATTTCCTTCCGCAGAGCCTTATCCAGTTCCGGCACCACAAACACAATGCTGAAAAATGTATAGGCATGATGCTCATGGGGATTGAGGAACCGTTTCTCAACCGCATCAATTACGGAATCGAATCCGACTGTCAGTTCGGGGGGGAAGATATCCATGCAAAAGAACAACACATATTCATTGGCTTCTTTACCCTGCATTTCTATTTTGTTAAGACCAAACAGGGATTTGTTCTCCAAAAAGTGGTATTCCGCCAATGCCACAGCACAATATCCACCGATATAGACATCATTCTTAATCTCATAATTTCGTTTGAAATAATTTAAAAGTCTGCCCATGACCTTATCCGCGGCCTTGTAATATTGATTATCCATGAAGTCCCTCCCGCCTTTTATTCCGGCATGAATTAACCTCCAGGGGATCCGAAGAGAAAGATCCCGAGCAACCTCGAAAGGTACCGTCTCCGCCGATGGTTATCAAGCCATTCAGACCGGCGCCACGGCATATTTGCGCTGTTTTTTCCAGCCCTTCATCAGTCGACTCCGCAATCAGTCCAGGGCAATTCCAATCAGCAGTCGGGCCCGCTCGCGCTGAGGAATTGACTGATTTCCTCGACAATTTTTTCTGCATCCACTTTGTGGTCGATTAGAATATGCGGAACATCTCCCAATATTTTTGCGCAATGACGTGAACACCCGGAGACAAGCAGGCCAAAATCTGCTTGTTCCGGGTAGCTGTTCACAATCTGCGCGTCCAGCAGTGATGCTATGTGTTTTACCAGCGTCCCCCGGTCAAAGGTAGGATTACACCCGCCGCAGAATTTTACATATAGCAGCATCGCGATTGTCCTTTATCCTAATCCTTGATGCCTGCAATGTTTTTGGCCAGTGCTTTTTTGTGCTCCAGATTTGACTGACGGGAGATCATAATGCGTTGTGCCTGCGGGCTGCCCGCACCATGCATGGACTCAGTGCGGTAGCCGACGGCCGCAGTGCCCAGTGTCAAATTTTCAACCAACCGCAACACCCGCATACGATCCATAGTAGAAACGCAGTCAACGCCCCGGAGATATTTGTCGAGATAAGGACGCAGTTCCTCGTTTTCAAAGTCCTGCTGTGCAGGCATCGTGACCATCAAGCCGCCGGCAATATCTTCGGCGAGGCGGGTGATCTCATAGGGAAAACGTGTCACATTTTGCTTACAGACATTGGCGAGCAGGCCATCCACATAATAGTTTCCGGAAGCGGTTTTGCACCCTTCGCAGGAGCAGGAAATACCGCAGGAGTAGAGTGTCTCGTTCAGATGAGTCATTTCAATGATTTTGTCTTTGACATGGCTCGCCTTGGCTGCGCCATTGTATTCCGCGGCCAGCGCGGCGGCGCCGATAAGGACATCGCCGACGCCCACCTTGCAGCCACCGTAGCTCTGGCGATGATAGGAGGCGAAGCGCTCGACTATCATCCCGGCGAAGTCAGTCTCGCCATCCAGGAAGATGCGATCGTTGGGGACAAATACGTTGTCAAAAACCATTAGGGCTTCGTGGCCGCCAAAATTCTTATTGCCCAGATCCAGGCCGGCGTCTGGCTCCAACTTCCGGGTGTCGCAGCTTTGACGGCCGTAAATCATGAATATGCCGGGAGCGTCTGACGGAAGAGCAAACGCAACCGCGTAGTCCTTGTCTTCCGGCTTCATGGCGACAGTTGGCATAACCACCACCTCATGAGAGTTGATGATGCCGGTCTGGTGCGCTTTGGAACCCCGTACCACGATACCATCGGGACGGCGCTCTACCACATGCAGGTACCTGTCCGGGTCAGCTTGATTAGAAGGAGAAAGCCCTCTGTCGCCTTTGGGATCGGTCATTGCTCCATCCACCGTGTAGTCCTTGTCCTGGATCATCGCCCAGTATTTTTTGAAGTTATCATGGTAACCTGTACCATGTTTTGCGTCGCATTCAAAGGTAGCCGAATAGATGGCGTTGGCGGCGTCCATACCGACACAGCGCTGGAAACAGGCAGCGGTCTTCTGTCCGAGCAGGCGCTGCATCTTGACCTTTTTGATTAGGTCGTCCGTACTCTGGTGAATGTGGGTAAAACGGTTGATTTTTTTGCCAGTCAGACTGGATGTCGCAGTCATTAAATCTTCATATTCCGCTTGCTGTGCCAATTCGTATGTCATGGCGACGGAGTTCAGCGACGGGCGGATAATGGGATGCTCCGTTGGAACGTCTACTTTTTCTCCCAGAAGATAGACACTGAGATTGAGCTTTTTTAAGCTCTCAATGTACTGGTCGCGTGTCATCATGATTGATATGTTCCCTTCTTTCATTGGATTGCCTACATACAGCGCATGTAGATTTGCTTAATATGCTCCTGTGATAGTTCCACAGGGTTGTTCACCAATAGGCGCTGCTGGTTTTGAATGACCGAAGCGGCCATTTCGTCGCACTTCCCCTCGTCACATCCTAGCTCTGAGAGCGGTTGACGGGTGAGAACCTGATCCAGAAGTTTGAATAATGTGTCCCACACGTTGGCGACGTTGCAACCGAATATATCAGCGAGTATGGTCTCTAAGGGAGATAAATCTACATTCAGAGCACGGTATTGCGCGAAAACCTCCGAGAATACCATATAGTTGGCTTTACCATGAGGGACATGATAATTGCCACCGATGGGGTAGGATAGGGCATGAACAGCGGCGCATCCTGCATTGCCGAAAGCGATACCCGCCATAGTGCTGGCTGTTAAAAACGAAGACATATTATCAGGCCGCTTTTGTTGTCCACCCATATCCTGGTATCCGCAGAGAATCAACTCAATCGCGCAGCGCCCCAGTGCCCTTGTAAAGGAGTTGGCTTTAGGCGAAACATATGACTCCACCGCGTGGATTAAGGCATCGATCGAACTAGTGGCAAACACTTCGTAGGGAAGTGTTTGCAATAAGGAAGGGATTAAAACCGCCTCATTGGCAAAGAGCGCGGGAACCGCCAGACCCAGCTTGGTATGTTTTTTCTTGAACTCAGTGATGGAGATGCCGGTAACCTCACTGCCGGTACCGCAAGTAGTTGGGATGATGATGAGGTCGCGTTTTCGCGGCAAAGCCGCCCCGCCGGCATAAATCGCCTCACAGTCGAGACCATCGCCAAACACAAACAATTTGGCAATATCAATTACCGTGCCACCGCCGATAGCAATGATTCTCCGATAATTTTTCCCACTGATCTTGTTCAGCATGGCGTCTACCATTTCGTCAGACGGCTCTCCTTTTCCATATTGCTCTTGGTAGAGGCAATCACAAGGGGCGGGCTTTCCGTTCAACTGCGGAGCCAGGACGTATTCATTTGTCACGATCAGATCGGTTGGGCCGACATTTCTCTGGGAAAAGAATTCATGAAGACTACTACAGTCCGAAATAAAGGGTTTTACAGAAAAATTCATGACGCATCTCCTTTTTTATATGGGTGCAAATGTTTTTTTGATGGCCAACTGTTCCATTAAAAGAGGGATGACCTTAGGTCACCGCTAATGCTATAGACAAGCTTTACTTGGCGATTGAAAATGGCTTGCAATTCTTTTCAGGTTGATTGACTATATAATCGGCCACCTTGGAAATAGGGGCATCGGTTCACTTCTTATATCTTCCCATCGGGATTAGATGTCCGGGAAATACTTTGCACCTTGTTCAGCGGTCCACGCATACTCAGGAACCGCATTTGTAACCATAACAACGTCATCCTGCAAACGTATTGCCCAAATATAGTACTCCGCATATCCCGGAGCTGTCGCCTGGCTGTGGGTAACACCATTAGCCATGGCGGTTAGGTCATTGTGCTTTACCTTGTAGACGTCATCACCGATTTCCGCGAAACCGTATCCGTTCTCAGGCAGGAACTTGTAGTAATAGATTTCCGGCTCAACATGGGAGTGGGGGGGATAGCTGGACCACTTTCCGGGATAGCTGACCACTTCACCAATAAAGAAATTAGTCTCAGGGCAGCTGGAGCGATCGAAAAAAGTGCGCACAATGCGGGTAGAAGCCTCGTTCATCAGGCCGGCTCCACGCTGTTCGGATCCGCACAGCAGATCCTCGCTCTTCATCAGCTGGGAAACAAAGGTTTTTGGGTTGGTAGTGCGCTGAATTGCGATTTCAGTGCCATCAGTTTCACTCTGGATGATCACCTCAACGTTTTGGGATACATGCAGGAGAATGGGATCCTCATGGAAACAGGAGCCCCGCTCCACAGTTTCCTTTTTGCCCTCCCACTGGAAGGTCACCTTGCCGGCCACCAGCACATATATGGACTCTTTAGGCTCATTGTAAGTGGCGCTGTCACCTTTGTTCATGCAGAGGACACCGAAATCCATGTTCATCTGGCTGCTGTCACCTTGTGTCGTAAGCGTGTTATACCCGTTCTGAAAGCCCTTGGATGTAATTTTCACGAGAAGTCCTTCTTTCTTATTAAGAATATCGTTCTGCTATTCTGATTTCTTACGTTGCACTGCTTTCGCCGCCTTTTCTGCTATAGAGGCAGCGGAAAGGCCAAACTTGTCACGCAGATAATCTACAGAGCCGACCTCGCCAAAGTGATCACGGACGCCTATTCGCTCCATGGGAACCGGGCAGGTTTCCGCCAAAACTTCAGCTACAGCGCTTCCCAATCCGTTCATAATGTTGTGATTCTCAGCAGTGACGATGGCCCCGGTTTCCCGGGCCGCCTGCTCAATTGCGTTTTTGTCGATAGGTTTGATTGTGAACATGTTGAGTATCGCCGCATCAATTCCTTGACTCTCCAGAATTTCAACAGCCTTGACGGCTTCCGCGACACATATGCCCGATGCGATGATTGTTACATCCCTGCCCTTGCGAACGGTGGCAGACTTGCCAATTTCAAAGGTGGAGCCATCCTCATAGATTTTGACGGCATTCTTCCGGGAGAGCCGGATATAAAAGACGCCAAATTTCTTTTCCACCTGACGGATCATATCTTCCAGCATAACGGAGTCGGTGGGCTCAATGATTGTGACGCCGGGAATATCCCTCAGGGAACCGATATCCTCAAAAGGCATGTGGGTTGCTCCATTAAAGGCGGCGGTTACGCCGGGGTCGCTGCCGATGATGCGTACATTTGCCTTTGCAAAGGCGGCAGATACGAAGATCTGATCCAGACAGCGGCGGGTGGCAAAGCAACCGAAGGTATGGGCATATGGGATCATGCCAACTGCGGACATCCCGGCGGCTACGCCAATCATGTTGGCTTCCATAATGCCACAGTTTACGGTGCGCTCAGGGAACTTTTCGGCAAACTTGACCATACCTACGGAATTCATGAGGTCGCAATCAAGCGAGACAATTTTATTGTTTTTGGATGCCATATCCATCATCGTTGTGGCATAGATATCCCTCATGGCCAGCTTTTCTGTTTCCAGACCTGTGAAAACCTTGTATGACATATTGACAGCCTCCTCTAGTTCAGCTTGGCAATGGCGTTGTCGCACTGCTCTTTGGTAAATGTCATGTGATGGTTATACAGAACTCCCTCAGCAAAGTCACAGCCCTTGCCTTTTTGGGTATGCAGGATAATCATACCGGGCTTCTCGTCCTGCTTTTTGCAAGACTCAATGGCGTCTGCAATGGCTCCAACATCATGGCCGTCTACTTCCATTGCATACCAGCCGAAATCGAGGAACTTCTGATTCAGGTCGCCCATATCACAGATGTCCTTCGTGTATCCGTCCAGTTGCTGCTTGTTGCAATCGATGAATGCAATCAGGTGAGATAAGCCATGCTGCGGCGCGTACAGAGCGCCTTCCCAAACCTGCCCCTCCTGGCTTTCGCCATCTCCCAGAAGTAAGTATGTATAATTGGGTTTGCCTAACATTTTGTTTCCATGAGCAATTCCGATGGCGGTAGACATACCCTGGCCAAGTGAACCGGTACTCATATCAATGCCCGGGGTGTTGTTGCGGTCGCAGTGGCTCGGCAGCCGTGTACCATTTGTATTGATGGTTTTCAGTTCATCCATTTGGAAATAACCACGCAGAGCCAGCGCGGCATAAAGCGCAGGACCGGCATGTCCTTTTGACATAACGAAATAGTCGCGGTCTTCCCAATCCGGATTCTGCGGATCAATCTTCATTACACCGCCATACAAAACCCCTAAGACATCGGCGGCGGACATCGTCCCTCCAACGTGGCCGAAGCCTAACCCACCCAAGGCTTTTAACGCTTCAATACGAATGTGTTTTGCGAAGTATTTAAGTTCCTCTTTTTGGTACATATGGATTCCTCGCTTTCTTAATATTCAAGTCAGTAACCAGGATTATAAAAGCCATTTTATATTATTAACTTAAACTTTATATAATCTATTAATATTATATAAAATACTAGCAATATTGTCAACCTTATAACAATTTTATAATTAACAAATATTTTTATAATATATGTTAATTATACCGAACAATGGTTACCCACAACATATTTTGCTGAATACCTCGTGCCTGTGGCGTATGGACTAATACAAAAAACACACCTTTAGATTGGTGCCAAAGCAGCACGGCCTAAAGGTGTGTCAGTTTATTGCCATTGAGGAAACGCTCAAGTGCGTTATGCAATCTGCGGTATCATAGTTTATACAATACGGGATAGATGTCTTCAATTTCCAAATGATAGAAGGGACACAAATGATTTTTTATTGCACTCAAGACCTCTGGCAGGTTTCGGTCATAGAGGGCTTTCAAGATAGTTCCATGATTTCGCACATCGCAAACGGAGGAATTAGTATCTTCAAGCAATGTTGTCTGTAGTAGCTGAGTTTTCAATACAATATTTTTCTGGATATCAATTAACACCGCATTCTCACAAATTTCTACCAGTTTCATATGAAATTGGGAATCAAATTGGATTTGTTCATATAAGTTGCCCTGGTTATGAGCCTCTTCACATTTGTCAGATAGCTCTTGCAGCTCGTCAAAATCACGATTACTGCCGTTTTGAATCGCAAGCTGGGCCGCTAAGCAGTCCATTGTAATGCGCACCATGCCCAAATCCCGGATAGATTTATCATCAAAGGAGATGACCTCAGCAAAACGGTTGGGGTACAGATTAACGATTCCTTCATTTGATAAGCGGCGTACAGCCTCGCGGACAGGAGTACGACTCATTCCCAGTAGCTGCTCGATCTGCTGCTCTTGAATTCTTTCTCCAATTTTAATCTCTCTCGTCAGGATCATAGCTTTAATTTGTTCATAGGCCAAATCTCCCAGAACCGCACTGTTTTTTATTCGCATGGCAATTCCCCTCAACTATTTATCGCATATTCCATCTGTGTTCTGATACCATTATAACAGGGACAGGGCTATTTTCAAGTAATATTTTTAAAATATTATAATATTACTTAAAATTTTATAATTTAAGCGGTTAATAAATATAATTACATTCATTCCGCTGCGCTGATAATCACAAGTATACCCCGTGCTTCATTGATTTGTAATGATAAATTAATAAAAAATCGCAAAAAAATTTCCCCATCCTCAATGGAATAGAAATGGGGAAATTCATGCATATTGTATCAGTCAGTTAAATACCGGTCTGCTCCTTAATGTATTTCCGGGCCATAACCGCATAATCATACGGGTTGTAGATGTAAGGATTCTGCTCAGCCTCAACAACCAGCCAGCCCTTATACTCACGCTCCTCCAAAATCTTGAACACAGCGGGGAAATTAACACTGCCTTCCGGATCGCCTGGAACAGTGAAAGCACCTTCCAGAACGGATTCCAAGAAGCTTAAACGCTCCTTGCGGCAATGTTCCACAATGTCTTCACGGATGTTCTTGAGATGGATGTGCTTGATACGGTCAAAGTGCTTACTCAACACCGAAATATAATCCTCGCCGGAGAAGGCCAAGTGACCGGTATCGTAGATCAAGCTGACATAACGGGGATCGGTAACCGCCATAAGCCTATCGATTTCTTCTTCGGTCTGCACGGTGGTTGTCATGTGATGATGGTACACAATCTCCATTCCATTGTCTGCGGCGATTCGGCCTAATTTGCTCAGACCGTCCCCCAATTCCTTGAACTGCTCATCATTTAGAATAGGCTTCTCCATAAAGGAGGTGCGGGAACGGTGCTGTACACTAAAGCTTTGGTCGGAAACATTGATTAGCTTTGCATTAGCCGATTTAAGGAAGTACATGTGATCCCTGAAATCGCGTTCAACCATCCAATAAGGCTGCTCGTTAAGATACGCACTAAACCACTGGGTTATGTTCTCAATCCCGCGACGAGCAAATTCTTCGTTCAGAACCTTTGCGTCGTGAGGATATTTGCAGCCAATTTCTGTGCCTTCGTAGCCGGTCAATTTTATTTCACTAATGATTTGCAGAAAATTGGATTCCTTGCCATACTCGGGCATATCGTCTTCTGCCCATGCTATGGGAGCAATACCGAGCTTGATGTTCTCTCGTTTCAACATGCTTGTTTCCTCCATACTAAGTAATGAAGAGGAGCCCGGAACAGTAGATATACAGGCTCCTCAGAGTAGGGCAGTTTGCTCTTATAGACGAATCAACTCACCGGTTTCAAATGCTTTAGTTGCCGCGATGGCAACCTTCGTAGTTAAGGTGCCATCCTTAGCGCCACAAACAGGGATGCGGTCGTTGATGATGCAATCAAAGAAGTCCTTCTTTTCCAGCAGGAATGCATCCTTGAAGCGCACTGGCCAAGAGGTCTCGCATTCGATCTTGACGCCATCACGTCCGTAAATCTGGATACGATCTTTGGCGGGGATTGCGGAGATGCGCAGATTTACACCATCGCAATATAGCTCGGTTTCTACTTGGTAACCATGTGGGGAGGAGTATCCGACATGCATCTGGGCCATGGCGCCGTTTTTAAATTTCATCAAAGCACAGGCGTTGTCAGCGCAACCGATCTTCTCCAACTCTGGATATAAGTAACCGCCACCGATCGCGTAGATTGTCTCAACCTCGCTGCCGATATACCACAAAGCGAGATCGACATCATGTACGGACATATCCAGCCATGGACCACCACTGTGCGGAGCATACTTGAGGAATCCTTCCACAGTTGCCAGCGGATCGTTACTGGTGGATTTGAACAGGAAGGGCTTGCCAATCTCCCCGGAATCGATTTTGCGCTTTGCTTCGGCGTAAGAGGGGTCATAACGGCGCATGAATCCAAGCTGGAACTTTAGCTTGGGATGGGTCTCAACAACCTTTTCTACCTTTTCACACTCTTCGACGCTGACGCCCAGGGGCTTTTCGGAAAAGACGTGTTTCCCGGCTTCCATTGCCTCAATGATCTGCTCTGCATGCTGCGCAGAAGGCGAGACGATTACGACAGCTTCAATGTCAGCCTTCGCGATCATTTCGGAATAGCTGCTGTAAAGCTGGGTAATACCCCAAGCCTTTACCTTTTCCAACTCTTCGGGTACGACGCTGCAGGCAGCGACCAATTCAGCTTCGGGAATGCGGCAGAATAGATCTTCCGCATGGTGCATACCCAGTCTGCCCAAGCCGACAATACCGGTCTTGATTTTTTTCATAATTGACCCCCATTTTATATCTGGATAGATTAATACATTCTGGCGGATCCAAGCTTGTTATCGATATTCCTGCGAGCCTTCTGGATAGCCCCATTCTTGCTGGTAGAGGCCAGGCCGAAATGCCACCAACTGTCATAGCCTTCGCACATGGTTTTGGGAAGAACCTTGGCGTCAATCAGACAGCTGCAATCCTGCTTCATGGCGTCCTTTACAGCGGCGCGGAATTCCTCGGGAGTTTTGGCGACATAGCCTTTCATGCCGTAGCCCTCGCCGATTTTAGCAAAGTCGGTGTAGATGTAGTTGCCGTCGGTCTTGCCGGTCTCCTCGTTGCGGTAGCGCATCTCGGTGGCCAGGCTGCCAATGCCATTACCCATTTGCAAATTATTGATGCAGCCGAAAGCGGCGTTGTCCAGAACCACAACGGTAATCTTCTTGCGCTCTTGGACGGCAGTGGCGATTTCGCTGTTGAGCATCATGAAGGAGCCGTCGCCTACCAGGGCGTAGACTTCCTTGTCGGGGCAGGCCAGTTTGGAACCCAGAGCTGCGGCGATCTCATAGCCCATACAGGAATAGCCGTATTCCATGTTGTAGCTATCCTTGGAATCGGTCTTCCACAGACGGGCCAGGTCTGCCGGCAGGCTGCCGGCAGCGGCCACAACGATGGAATCGGGAGCAATGAGCTCCTGAAGGATGGCAACGGCGTTGCTCTCGCCGATGGTGCCGCCGATATCCCGGATGTAGTCATCGATGATCTCCTGGGTCCAGCTGGGAACGCAGGGGACAAAGTCCTTGCCGGTATATGTAGCGCCGAGAACACTTTTCCGCTCCTCGGCCCACTTGGCCTGGATGCCGGCCAGCTCTCCGTCGGCGTATGCAGTCTTGTAACCCTTCTTTTCCAGCTCCCCAAAGATGATTTCCAGGTTTGCCCTGGCGTCGCCCACGACACGGACGGCATCCAGCTTCATAGCGTCAAACTCGGCGGTATTCAAGGCAACAAACTTGACATCGGGGTTGCGGAAGATTTCCTTGGAGCCGGTGACAAAGTCATTGAACCGGGTGCCGATGCCGAACACCACGTCGGCCTTGGTTGCAACGGCGTTGCCCGCCTGAGTGCCGGAGACACCGCCCACGCCCATATTCATGGGGCTGGAACCCTTGGTGCAGCTCTTGCCTGCCTGAGTCTCCACATAGGGAATGCCCAGCTTCTCGCAGGCAGCCTGCAAAGTGGCTCCTGCCTCGGAGTACCGCACGCCGCCGCCCGCAATGACGTAGGGGCGCTTGGCCTTCATCAGCATCTCTACTGCCCGGCGGATCTCCCCCTGGTCGGCGACCCGGCGGGGAATGTGGTGGACACGCTTTTGGAAGAAGTAGTCGGGATACTCAAAACTCTCCCCTTGCACATCCTGGGGAAGAGCGATGCAGACAGCGCCACTGTTGGAAACATCCGTCAGGGCGCGCATGGCGTTTAGCATGGCGCTCATCAGCTGCTCAGGGCGGCTCACCCTATCCCAATACCGGCAGACCGGTCTAAACGCATCGTTGGTGGTGATGGACAGATCGTATTTCTGTTCGTACTGCTGTAGAACGGGGTCGGGCTGACGGGTTGCGAAGGTGTCGGAGGGGAACAGCAATAGTGGAATATTGTTGACTGTGGCGGTAGCGGCCGCCGTCACCATGTTGGCGGCGCCCGGTCCCACCGAGGATGTGCAGGCCATGATTTTCCGGCGGTTGTTCTGCTTGGCATAGCTGATGGCTGTGTGAGCCATGCCCTGCTCGTTGCGGCCCTGGTACACCCGCAGGCGGCCTGGATCTTCTTCCAGCGCCTGGCCGAGCCCGGCCACCATGCCGTGACCAAAGACGGTGAAGATGCCGTCTACAAACGGATGCTCCACTCCGTCCATTTCCAGATACTGCTGGTTCAGAAACTTCACCAGCGCTTGACCAACTGTCATTTTTTCTCTTGCCATTATTTCCACCCTTTCTGATTAAGCAGTAGTTGATTTGCCTTCTGTTGTAAGACGATATTAGATTTGTGAACGTTCACGGTTTTTGACATGGCTATATTATATATAAATCAGCACTTACATTCAATAGAAAATTTAAAAAATAATAAGTCCTTAAGAATTTTGTGTGAATTTATAAAAACAAATAAAAATTCTAGTGAATGTCACAATAAAAATTCGTCAACGTTTACATTAAGGCGGACATCGCTACCAAAGGTTTCGTTGGAAAAATGTTGTGATAGCTAACGTATTAAGCCACCCAAACCGGTCAATTGAGGGGGCAATTACATATGTGCTTCCACATAAACGGACGAATACCCCTCACCTTCATTAAGTTGAAATATTGCCGGCGAGAAAAAGACCGGCGTGGCTTCTTTTGCCGTTATACAGCTTGCTAATCTGATTTCTTCGGTGCTGTCGTTGCTCGTATCTTTAACTCTGGCCGCAACGTTATCTTTTGCACATAGCTATCGGTTCCGTCATGTATCGTTTTAATTAGCATTTCAGTTGCCAACACGCCCATGCGGTCTATAGGTTGTCTAATCGTAGTGAGCCGTATCTGCGGCAGGGAAGCAATTAATATATCGTCGAACCCTACGACACCCAGCTGTTCCGGCACCTTCAGGCCACATTCATCAGCTCTCTGCAAAACACCCAGCGCAATAAGATCGTTGGCGCAAAAGACAGAGTCTGGTATATTGCCTTTGGCAAGAATATCGGCCATACCGGTATAGCCGCTTTGAATAGAATAGGCACCCAGACGAACTAGGCCATCATCAAAGGAAATATTGCGCTCTTCCATCGCTTTCCTAAGCCCTTTTAAGCGAAGCTGCGTAGATGCGGCATCCTCATAGCCACCAATAAACGCTATTTTCTTATAACCGCAATCAAGCAGATGGTCTCCGGCGATTTTCCCGCCAGCAATATTTTCAATATCAATGTAGTTGGTTTCTCCCTCATGGCTGTGGCTGATTAGCACCGTTGGGATATTAAAATTGCTAAATTGACAGCTGCTCTCCAACGCGGGTTTGATGATGATACCGTCAACACGTTTTTCCAGAAGGAAATTCATCTTCTTTCTCTCGATTTCCAAATTGTAATCCGTATTGCACAATATCGTATTAAACCCGCGCTTGTATGCTTCTTTGTCAACAGCCAGAGCCATGCTTCCAAAAAAAGGATGAGAGATATCGGGCACCATCAACGCAATGGTATTGCTCTGTTTTTTTACGAGGCTGCGCGCGATTGCATTTGGCCGATATCCGACTTCATCTATTACTTTCTGAACACGCTCTTTTGTCTTGGAATTCACCCCGGTTTGCTTGTTCAGCACTCTGGATACCGTTCCATAGGATACACCGGCCAGTTGTGCAATATCTTTTATTGTTTTGCTCACAGCTTTACCTCTTTCTACACCTTGCATAATATGTAGAAATTATAGCCTGATACTTGACCAATTGTCAATAAATATACAATTCATCTCACTCTAAACTATTTTTTCCGGTTTTTATACATGTCCAGCAAAACCGCCAGGACAATAACAACGCCCTTGACCACCATCTGCCAGTTTGGGTTTACCTGAAGCATCGTCATGCCGTTTGCCAGTACGCCCATGATTAACGCGCCAACAATAGTGCCGGAAATAGTGCCAATACCACCGGAGAAACTGGTTCCGCCAATAATAGCGCAGGTGATAGCCTCCATGTCGTAACCGACTCCCATCTGCGGCTGGCCGGACTCCTGCCGCGCGGTTAATACAATAGCGCCGATTGCAGTGAACATGCCTGCCAGCGCATACGCAGACATTTTCATGGACTTCACGTTGACGCCCGATACAATCGCGGCATTTTCATTTCCGCCGATAGCGTAAATATAGGCGCCATACTTTGTTTTTTGAAGAAGTATGTAAGCTATGATACAGCAGATGGCAAATACAATAACGGGCATAGGTACTATACCGATAGATCCACCACCTATAAATTTGAATCCGCCGCTAAAATTGCTGATCGGTTTTCCGTCAGAAAGGAGCATTGCCGCGCCGCGCGCCGCAGACATCATTCCTAATGTTGCAATGAAAGGCGGAACCTTTCCATAGGCAATAACCGCGCCGTTGATTGATCCGGCTAAAATACCGGCGAGCACTGTGACAAGAATCGTGACAATCAAGGAAAATTCACCCGGATGGGCCATATGTGCGGCAACAACCGAGCACATTGCGATAACCGAACCGCCGGACAAATCCGTTCCCTCTGTAATGATACAGAATGTGACCCCCAGCGCCATTATGCCAATAGGGGTCATCTGACGGATGATATTCCGATAGTTATTCCATGTGTTAAAATTTTCTCCCTTTAATACAGACATGATGATAATCATACCGACTAGGATCAGATACATGGAATATTTGCTTACAAATGCGGATACCTTTTCTTTTGACAGGGTCATAAACAGCCCTCCTCGAATAATAAACAAAAATCACAATTCTATTCTGTCTTTCCTGTTGCGTAAAGGAGTATTTTTTCCTGAGTTGCCTCTTCCCTATTCATGGTTCCAATGAGCTTGCCCTCGCTCATAACCATGACACGATCACTCATCCCCAGAACCTCAGGCAATTCGGAACTGATCATAATAATACCTTTTCCCTGTTTTGCCAGATTCGTGATTAGCTTGTGGATTTCGCTTTTAGCACCTACGTCGATACCCCTTGTAGGTTCGTCGACAATAAGGATGTTCGGATCGGTCAAGAGCCAACGGCCGACCAATACCTTTTGTTGATTACCTCCGGAGAGATTCATGATCTTTTGTTCAATCGTCGGAGTTTTAATATTCATCGCTTTTTGCATTTCCTTCGATTTTTCATTACAGACCTTTCTGTTTATGAATCCAAGCCTGCAATATTTTGCCAAAGAAGCAATTACCGTGTTTTCCCGGACAGAAAGCGGCAACAGGCACCCATTATATTTTCGGTCTTCCGTCAGAAAGGCAATTCTATTCCGTATCGCGTCTCGTGGCGTTCTTATGGTTACTTCCGTACCATCAATGTAGATTTTGCCCTTTGAAATTGGACGAACTCCAAAAACTCCTTCCATTACTTCGGAGCGGCCAGCCCCGATCAGTCCCGCGACGCCTAAAATTTCACCACGACGCAGTTCAAACGAAACGTCTTCAAACACGCCTTCGCTTGATAGATTCTCCACTTTCAGAAGAGTATCTTTAATTTCCACTTCTTCCTTTGGGAACATCTGGCTCAATTCCCGGCCAACCATCATTTTGATAAGCTCCGCCTGATTCGTTTCTTTTGCGGGAACACTGTTGATGAAATGTCCGTCGCGGTAGACAGACACATCGTCAGCAATCTTAAAGACCTCGTCCATCTTATGAGTAATGTAAATGATCGTGATGCCCTTTTTTAGCAAATCATCAATCATCTTAAACAAGAGCTCAACCTCGGATTCTGTAATGGCAGAGGTTGGTTCATCCATAATAATGAGATCCGCGTTGTAGGAGATCGCTTTTGCGATTTCGCATAACTGCTGCCTCGAAACGCTCAGTGAACTCATTGGCGTCAGGGGATCAATTCCAATTCCCAACGATTCAAAAAGTGTTTTACATTCGGCATACATGGCTTTGTTGTTCAAAACGCCGGTGCCCTTATAGGTGATTTCTTTTCCCAAGTAAATATTCTGCATAACATTCCTCGACCGAACCGTGCTGAGCTCTTGGTGGATCATGGCAAGCCCGTTATGCAAGGCGTCACGTGGATTGTTAAAATGAACTTCTTTCCCCTTAAAATATACGGTGCCTTCATCTTGCGGATAAAGCCCTAACAGTATTTTCATCAGAGTTGATTTTCCAGCACCGTTTTCGCCCATAACCGCATGAACCGTCCCTTTTCTGACCGTGAGATTCACTTGGTCAAGCGCCTTCACACCAGGAAAAGATTTTGATATGCCCTCCATTTTCAATATGCATTCTTTCCCCACGAAGTTTCCTCCTCTGTTTCACGCATATTACCCGTTAATAGAACCCCTCCAGCACTTCACAAGCCCGGATCGGCACTGGAGGGGTCAATCAAGCCGTTTAAGCAACCATCGCCAGATATTCATCCGCTTTTTCGGGAGTAACCAGTTCGAAAGGAATCCAGACCATCTGCTCATTCAGAGTTCCCTCGACAGCAGCGACGATCGTATCAATACCTCCGCGGCCTTGCCCCTTCGCATCCTGAAACACGGTAACGTCAAGCCTGCCCTCTTTCATGAACTCCAAAGCATCCTTAATCGCGTCCACGCCTGCAATAATCACATCGTCTCGCTTGCCCGCCGCCTCCAAGGAAATCGCGGCCCCCATGGCCATCTCATCGTTGTTGGCAAGAACCGCATCAAATTCAAGCCCGGATTGGAGCCATGTTTCAACAATACGCATTCCTTCATCGCGGTTCCAGTTACCGATTTCTTCCGCCACGATCTCAATGTCAGGATATTTTTCATCCCTAACCTGATGTACGCCTTGCGTTCTCATAACCGTGTTTTCGCTGCCGGCTGGGCCCATTAGAATGACAGCTTTGCCCTTTCCTCCCATCTGCTCAAACACATACTCTGCCTGTAGAATACCGGCCTGTATGGACTCAGAACCAACGTAAGGCCCAACTTCTTCCTGATTATTAATCAATCGGTTGACCGTAACCAGGGGGATACCCGCTTCTTTGCATGCAGTAACCATCGGCCCGGCAGTGTCGACGTTGACAGGAACCACAATGATCCCCTTGGCTCCGGCGGAGATAAAATCCTCAACTTGGCCAATCTGCTTGCCCACATCCTCATTTCCATCGGAAAATATGAACTCGTAGTTGGGATACTTCCCGGCCTGCTCCATCATAGCATCGCGCATATAAACTTGAAAGTTGTCTTTGTAATTGCAAATAGCAACACCAATTTTGATCTTTTCGCCATTGCCAGAATCTGCTTTGGTTGTCTGTTCAGCGCTCGCGCTGTTATCGGCTGTGTTAGCAGACTCTGCACTTGAAGGGGAGCTTGAAGAACAACCGCTAAAAGCACTCAGAGACACTACCGCGGACAGGAAAATTATTGCCAGTTTTCTCATTAGTAGATTCCTCCATGTATTATTAAATTGCAAAACCGTGAACGTTTACGGTTTGCTAATAGGCATATTATCACATTATTTTTAGACTGTCAATTTGTTATTTAACCATATTATATAACGATCTTTGGTGCAAAACGCCAATCCAATATTTAATAATTAAATATTTAAAAAAATATTCACTAAAGCCAGCGGCCAATTTTGGGAATTTGTAACATAATATAATATTATATTGCTATATTTAAAACTTTATATTGTCTTGTGAGTCGATTTATATTATGATATATTTAACACAGTTTCGTGAACGGTCACATGTTGTATTTGATTTAGTGCTTGAGTTTAAGCAACAGCTCTGATGCGAGTAACCTAAACTTTGCACCATGATGAAGGAGATGTAATAATGAAAGTAGTTGCACTAAACGGCAGTCCCCATGTAGACGGCAATACATACTTTGCCTTGAGCGTCATTCAAGAGCAGTTCCGGGAAAGCAACGTGGAGATGGTTATCATGCAGCTTGGCACACAAAAAATTCAGGGTTGTATGGGCTGCAATCAATGTGGTGAACGCAAAGACGGAAAATGTATAATCAATACGGATATAGTTAACCCCCTGCTCGGTCATATCAAGGATGCCGACGGTTTAATCCTAGCTTCTCCTGTATACTATGGAGGTGTAAACGGTACGCTAAAGTCTGCCTTGGATCGATTATTTTTCGTCAACTTCACCAACGGGGGATTATTCCGGCATAAGGTGGGAGCTTCGGTGGTTGCACTTCGGCGTTCTGGAGCAGTATCCGCTTTTGAAGAGATGAACCGGTATTTTCTGAACAGTGACATGATTGTCACCGGATCCAACTACTGGAATATAATTCACGGGTTGGATAAGGGAGATGCCGCTAACGACGCAGAAGGAATCCAATGTCTGCGCGTGCTTGCCAATAATATGGCCTGGGTTATGAAATCCTTGGATGCAGCCAGAGATTCCAGCCCATCGAGTGCCGAAAAAGTGTTTACAAATTTTGTTCGATAATGTACCCAATGCTGGAATATAAAGCAAACTGATAAAAAAATAAAGCACTCCTAGTGCTTTCAAATGTTATAATAGGTTATATCGCCAATAAGGAAATCACCGGCCATGAGCTTATGGACATAGCGCGGTTTTCAGAGGACACCCGGCACATGAGTCCCTCTATTTCCAATACACCTCACTGAATATAGGTAACAGCAAAGAAGATATTGAGGAATGCGTTTCCGATGTATTTGTGGAGGCATGTCAGAAAATTGACAGCTATGACGATCAAAAAGGAGTTTGCATTCATGGCTGCTTATGCTCACAAAATACCGGGCTCTTACCTATAAACGACACCTGGAAAAACATCCGGTAGAATATCTAACGGATTATGCACAAACTGGCCCCGCCGAGCCGATCGATACGGCATACAATACCGGAAGCCAACTGTAAGCGGTTGGCTTCCGGTATTCCCCTTTGCGGGGTACGCCTCCAGGTTTTCCACGGCGATATCCATCAGACGCGCGCGGCTCTCTGATGTCCACCGCAAAAGGGGCAATCGTCGCATAGGATGGCGGCAATCAGCAAAAGGTGCTGATTGCCTTTGCCTTCTTTTCACATGGATATAACGTTACCCAATCATCAGGCGCACCTTCCGGAGCGCGGCCGTTGCCAATTTCCAACAGCATTCCAAGCCTTGGAAGCGAGTCCACAAAGTAGAATTTTGATCCAAAAAATTCGCCGCCAAACAGGATTTCCATTCCCTGCTCCTTGTAGCAATGTCAACAACTTAAGCAAGATGTCAAAATACCGGAAATAACAAGAAATAATTGAGCAAAATGCGAATTGACTTTAACGAAGCACCATCATAATGGCGAAAAAAGGGAGAATTCGCCATA